>Ga0247814_10000729_pt1 | contig 23566 bp, 22 predicted proteins | sample UWRJL179409R1_FD_179947 | JGI IMG/M metagenome (GOLD analysis project Ga0247814, IMG submission 179947) | Plant litter microbial communities from Arlington Agricultural Research Station in Wisconsin, United States - UWRJ-L179-409R-1 | ecosystem: Environmental > Terrestrial > Plant litter >... | reverse complement strand
ACAGCGACATCGAGCCCATCTTCGACGAGCTCAACGCCATCGCCCCTGTGCTGTCCGTGCACTCGCACGGCGACATGGTCACCTGGCAGGAAGACTTGATGTACGTCGCCGAGGCCATCGGTGAGGAGGAGAAGGCCGAAGAACTAATCGCCGAGTACGACGCCCGCGTCGAGCAGATCTCCACCGACTACGCCGAGCAGATCGCCGCGACCCCGGTCGTCGCTATGACTTACGGCTCCGACGGAACCGGCGTCCAGGCCACCCGCCTGATCAACGCCGCCCTCACCGCCGTCGGCGGTCTGCCCACCACAACCGCGCTCGCCTCCGGAGACCTGGTCGATGAGGGAATTGAATCCAGCCCCGAGCAGACCCTCGAAGCGCATAAAGACGCCCTCGGCATCATCGCTTCGGTTGAAACCCCCGCCGAATGGGAGGAATTGCAGGCCGACGCCCTGTTCGCCCAAATCCCCGCGGCCCAGAACGGCAACGTCGTCCGCACCGACAAGCAGACCAACGAGGGCGCCTACATCACCGCGATGCGCACCCTAGACCTCGTCGAGCAGCTCTACCAGGGCCTGTAACCCGTGGCGGTGATCCCGCCGCGACGGACACCGCCGACGGTCGACAAAGCGGCACCGGTCTCGGTGCTGTCGTCGAGCTGGCGCGCCCAGGTGCGCTGGCTCGGCGCCACCGTCGCCGCCCTCGCTCTTGTGGGGGTGCTCGGCCTGCTCGTTGGCTCCCGCGGCATCCCGCCGCTGGATTTGCTGGCGAGCCTGTTCGGGCTGGATGCCGGTACCGGCACCGCCAGCATCGAGGCCCGGGCCATCCTGTTCGACCTTCGCCTTCCGCGCACCATCGTGGGGATGGCGGCCGGGGCAGCCCTCGCCGTCGCCGGCGCGCTGATGCAAGGCCACACCCGCAACCCGCTGGCCGACCCCGGCCTGCTCGGAGTCGGCGCGGGCGCGGCCCTCGCAGTAGTCCTCGCCATCTCCATGCTGGGCCTGACTACCCCGTCGGGCTACCTGTGGTTCGCCTTCGCCGGTGCCGGTATTGCCGCGGTCATTGTCACCGCTTTTGGCCTCCTTGGCGCGGGTCGGCGCGACTCCTCCCCGGCCACTCTTGTGCTCGCCGGCGCCGCCGTGACCGCGTTCCTCAGCGCCATCACCGGCATCATCCTGCTACTCGACACCGCCACCCTCGACCTCTATCGGTTCTGGAGCGTCGGCTCCCTCGCCGGCGGTCGCGACCTCGCCGTCCTGCTGCCCGTGCTCCCGTTTCTGCTGGTGGGCCTCATTGTCGCCTTCGCCCACGCCTCCACGCTGGACGCCCTGGCCCTCGGCGACGACATGGCGCGCGCCATGGGACGACGCCTCGCCCCCGCCCGCCTCACCGGCCTGTTCGCCGTCACCCTGCTGGTCGGTAGCGCCGTCGCAGCCAGCGGCTCCATCGGCTTCGTCGGCCTGATCGTGCCCCACCTGGTCCGGCGGATTACCGGCCCCGGACACCGCTGGCTGCTGCCGCAGTGCGCCATCATCGGTGCCATCCTCGTTGTTGTTGCCGACGTCATCGGCCGCGTCATCGTCTCCCCGTCCGAGCTACCCGTCGGCGTGGTCCTCGGCGTCGTCGGCGCCCCCGTCTTCCTGATCCTCGTGATGCGAATGCGTGGTGCCCGCTCGTGACTGCCGTCTCCACCCGTCCGAAGCCCGTGCCCGCTCGTGCGAAGCCCGCTCGCCCCAAGGCCCTCCGCATCGGCCGGGTCAGCATTCGCTGGCGCCCCCGCCACCTTGTGGTGGTGCTGGTGGCCAGCGCCGTCGCCCTCGCTGTTGCGGTGGTCGCCGCCGGCACCGGCGACTTCACCATCGCGCCCGGCCGCGTGGTCGAGGTGCTCCTCGGTGGCGGCACCCGTCGCGAGGAACTCGTCATCGTCACCATTCGCCTGCCCCGCGTGCTGATCGGCCTCGCCGTCGGCATCGCGCTCGCGGTATCCGGCGCGATCGTGCAGACCACCGCCCGCAACTCGCTCGCCAGTCCCGACCTGCTTGGTGTTACCGCCGGTGCCAGTGTGGGCGCCGTCGCCGTGATCATCCTCGGCGGCAACAGCGGCCAGGTCTCCGGAATGCTCGAGGCCATCGGCGTTCCTGTCGGTGCGCTGATCGGTGGCCTCGCCGCCTCCACCCTCGTCCTGTTGCTAATGCGCGGCCGCGGCGCCTCCGGGCTGCAGCCCATTCTCATCGGTGTTGGAGTCTCCGCCCTCCTCGGTGGGCTGGTCTCCTGGATGATGGTCTCCGCCACCATCACCGACGCCGCCCGCGCCAACGTCTGGCTCACCGGAAGCCTCAACGGCCGCTCCTGGAACGAACTCTGGGCCCTGCTCGCCGTCATTGTGATCAGCAGCGCCGTGCTGGTGCCGCTGTCCACCCGGCTGGGCACCATCGACCTCGGCAACGACGTCGCCCGCGGTCTCGGCGTTCCTATGGTGCTCACCCAGGGCAGCCTGCTGCTCGTCGCCGTGATCCTCGCCTCCGCCACCACAGCGGCCGCGGGCCCCATCGGCTTCGTTGCGCTGGTCTGCCCGCACCTGGCCCGGCTGGCTAGCGGCGCCTCCCGCCCGCCACTCGTCGCCTCCGGGGCCGTCGGAGCGCTGCTCGTTGTCGGCAGCGACCTCGTTGCCCGCACAGTCCTCGCTCCCATCCAGCTGCCCGCCGGTGCCATCACCGCCCTCGTTGGCGCCCCATTTCTGCTCTGGTTGCTCATTCGAACCCGCCGGGAGGCTCGCCGATGACACACGCATCTGCATCATTTACCAGCGATGCTACGCCCGCCGACGTCGCTCCCACGATCGCGGAGTCCCAGCACAGCGCCCCGGTGCTGCGGGCAGACAAGCTGGCCGTGAAATACGGCGGGATGCCTGCCGTCGACGGCATCTCGCTGGAGATCGCGCCCGGTAGCATCACCGCGGTGATCGGCCCGAACGGCTGCGGAAAGTCGACCCTGCTGCGCTTGCTCGGCCGCCTCGCTTCCCCGGACGAGGGCACCGTGCTGCTCGACGGCGTCGCCATCTCCACTCTGCCTACCCGCGAGGTCGCGAAGAAACTCGGCATTTTGCCGCAGTCCCCGCAGGCACCCGAGGGCATGACCGTCGGCGACCTCGTGTCCCGCGGCCGCGACCCACACCGCCGCTGGTATGACCAGTGGTCGCAGAGCGATGAAGCGGTCGTCTCCGATTCGCTGGAACGCACCGGCATGGCCGAGTTCGCCGACCGCCAGCTCGACTCCCTCTCCGGCGGGCAACGCCAGCGCGCCTGGATCGCCATGGCACTTGCCCAGGGCACCGACATCCTGCTGCTCGACGAGCCCACCACTTTTCTCGACGTTGTCCACCAGCTCGACGTGCTCGAGCTCGTCACCGAACTGCACCGCGACCACGGCATCACCGTGGTGATGGTGCTGCACGACCTGAGCATGGCCGCCCGCTACGCTGACCGCCTCATCGCAATGCGCGCCGGCCGTGTTGTCGCCGACGGAACCCCTGCCGCCGTTGTCACCCGGGAGACGATGGCAGCCGTCTTCGACCTCGACTGCGAGGTCATCACCGATCCCCGCAGCGGCAAACCTGTTGTGCTGCCCATCGGCCGCGCCAGAACCGACCTCACGAGCGGAGTCAATTAGTCATGACCACTCCCACGTCGACGGAGACGTCACTGGCTACCCCCGCTGCACCTACCGCACGACACCGCACCGGGTACCGGGTTGGCGACCCGCCCTCGATCGTGGCGCTGGCCACCGACGGCCTGCGCGCCCTGATCCTCAACGGCACCCTCGGCCCGGGGGAGCGGGTCGTCGAGACCCGCGTCGCCGAACTGCTTTCGGTCAGCCGCCCACCGTTGCGCGAGGCAATGAAGGTGCTCGAGAACGAGGGCCTCATCCAGTCGGTCCCACGCCGCGGCGCTATCGTCACGCCCATGACCCTGCACGACGTCTATGAGATTGTCACCCTGCGGGCCACCCTCGAGGAGATGGCCGTGCGCATCGGGATTCCCACACCGGCCCCCGGCCGGCTCGACCGGTTGCGCGAGGCCCTCGCCCTGATGGAGGTTAACGCCGCTGCTGGAACCGAGGCCACCGCCACCGAAGACAGCTACCGCTTCCATGTGGCCCTCGTCGCCCTGTCGGGCCACCGCCGCCTCGAGGACGCCTACCGTTCCATGGCCCTGCAGCTGCAGATGTATCTCAACCTGAACCGTCGGGCCCGCGCCAGCCGTGAGTCCCTCACCGACCGCGCCGCTCGCCACCGCGTTCTCTACAGCAGCGTGGTCGCTGGCGACGTCGACGCAGTTCTGGAGGAGCTGAAGGGGGATGCCTCGCTCAGCTTCGTCCGCGAATTCGGAGCTACTCTGCCCGCCGGTTCTCCGGCGGCGCAGGTATGGCTGGACGGCATCGTGGCGTCGTCGTGACGGCATGGGGATTCGAGTCCCCGCCGGGGCACGCTACCCAGGGTCGATGCGCGAGATCCGGTGCCGTCCGTAGACAGCTGCGATCAGTCGACGATGAAGAGACGTGCACCGTCGGAGGTGCTTGACCGGTGGGCTTCCATGTCGGAGCCCACTTGATAGCTGTGACCGGCGGTCAGGACCACGTGACGCCCATCGTCGAGCTCCGTGTGCAGCTCACCCTGCATCACGAGCAGCACGTGGCCTCGTGTGCACCAGTGGTCAGCGAGGTATCCGGGGCTGTAGTCAACCATCCTGATGCGCGTATCGCCGATCTGCACGGTGCGCCAGTGCGCCTCGCCCGTGGTGCCGATGTGAACCGTGTGTTCGAGGGCGCTCCAGTCGATTGTGGAGAAGGGGTGTGTGGCGAGTTCCATCGCCGCAGCCTACAACCGCGGCCCATCGGACGAATTTGTAACCTTCTCACTTTCTAGGACACTTCTTAGTGAGGGGGTCCAATGAGCCTGGCCACTACGCACGACACCGAGCTGTTGACACTGATTAGCGGCGGAAGCGACGCGGCATTGTCAGAGCTTTTCGACCGCCATGCTCCGGCCGTGACGCGGTACGCGTGGTCCCTCGCGGACACACTATTTGATGCGGAAGAGCTCGTTCAGGACACCTTCATCACGGTATGGAGCAACGCACGCCGGATCCGAATTAACGTGTCGGCACTTCCCTGGCTGCTGGTGACGTGCCGCAACCACGCGCGCAATCTGGCGCGAAAACGGGCCCGTGAAGCGGCGGTCGCGCTCCGTGAGGATGATTCCGCGACGGATGATTCGGCCGCTGCGGAGGACCAACTCCGCTGGGTGCTCGACGAGATATCACGGCTCGATCCCATCGATCAGCGGGTGTGTGAGTTATGCCTCATCGAGGGTCGTCCGTACAAAGAAGCGGCCGACCTGCTGGGCATCAGTGTCGGCGCGATCAAACAACGCGTCTCCCGAGCTCGACTGCGACTGCGAAAGGTCGTGCTTGACCATGAAAACTGATCCTCCCGTCGGCGACGACCTCACCGTGCTGCTCGCAACCGTGAAGGAGCGAGTGTTGACGAAAGCTGTTCGCTCCCGGCCCCGCACGAGACGCCTCGGCGCTGCGTCCCTCATTGTTGGCGCTATTGCTGTGCTCGGTCTCGGCACCGCTGGCACCGCAATCGCTGCCAGTTACATTGCGAGTGTCACCGCGACGTATGAGATTCCGCGAACCACCAATCGCCCATCCGATCCGCCTCCACCCGCCGACTATGACCAAGGCACCAATAACGAGCTCGAACCCAACGAGGCGTCACTCGGGCAGCTGTGGGCCGGCGTGAACGAGAGCTTCCTGCCCGATGAAGCGGCCATTGTCGACCACAGTTCGTGGAAGCCTGCGATATTGGCTGACTTCGCTCTGGCGATCACCGATCGGTGTTACTCGCTTCGGACGGCTGATGAAGCCGCCGAACTCGAACAGTTGAAAGTCAATTACGAGGCACAGACGGGCGCCGAGGGTCACGCTCTTGCCCAACTGTATTTCGACCGCGCAACCGAGCTCTGCATGTAGTGCCGTCGGCAATCGAATCGTTCCCCGAGCAGGTTTCGGCGCGCAACCGTGCCCGCTGACAGCTGCGTCGTCGCGAGTTCCGTTTACCCGCCGGTGAACATGGAGATTGTGAGTTCTGAACCAGCCTCGGTGCAGGCAGTTGCAAGAACGTGCTGAGCGCTGTTCCACTCGTCCGACCCGAACGCGCTGGTGCCCATCGCGCCGGGCGCGGGCGCGGGCACGATGTCTTTCAAGGCAGCCACTGCGTCGCTGACCGCACCGTCTCCACTCGTGGGGACACGATCCAATACTCGGGCGGCGAGCCGGTACCAGCCCTGCTGCTCCTGTTCGGCCATCCGCCCGTCGCGGAGGCCCACGTCGGCATTCGCGGTCATGGTCATCACATCACCGAAGGCGGCACAGGTCTCGGCGTCCGACGACGAGCCAGAGGATGCCGGAGTTGCAGACGGACTCGGCTCGGCTTGCGCAGAGCATCCTGCGAGGACCAGCCCCAGGCATACCGCCACTGAGGCAAAAACGAGACGGCCGCGGCCTCGGGGAAACTCTCCAACAGTCATACCAGAACGATATAGCACACGAATAATGCTCGTTTCTGTCCCGAGTAGTTCGACGCGAGTGTGGTGAGTGTGGCGGCTGTGGTGAGCGTGGTGAGGGATGGCGTGGGTGTACTCGACCGAGTGCTGGCTTCAGAGCATCCACCACCTACGCTGTAAACATTGCCGACCAAAGGATTCGCCATGTCAGCTGCCCACGATCACGCACCTCACGACCACATCCCTGCGCCGGATGAAGCGAGCATCCCCGAGCTCGAGGAGGACGAGAACATTGCGCCGCGTCCGGAAGAGGAAATCGCCGACGTGCTGCGGGCGAAACCCGACGTCGACGACCACAGCGAGCACCCGGCCTGAAGTGCACCTCGCGTAAGACACACCTCGCGTGAGATGAACCTCGCTTGAGGTGAATCTCGCTTGGTGTGAACCTCGCCGAGGCTAGTGGTGATGCGTCACGACTCGTTCATGCGCGCACCGGAGTGTTCCTCCTCCCACTGGGTGAGGATCTCCAGCAGTGCTGCTGACGTAGCGTCGGGCGCATCCCAGGTGAGGATGTGGCCGGCATCGGGAATGATGTGCTCCGGGATGCCTGCGGCGTGCGCCCATCGAGGCATCGCGGTCGCGATGTTCCCGGTGCGATCTCGGGCACCGCGCATCAACGCCAGCGGCACGGGGGAGGAGTACCCCGGATCGGGAACGACGAGTGAGGTCGTCGCTCGCCAGACATCCAGGAACGCGGCCCGGGGCATCCGACCAAATATCGCCGCAGCGCGCACAATCGCGACGGGAGTAATCGCCGAGGCCCGCGCCATTTGCCCAGACAGCGAGCGCATCGGGATCAGCGCCAGGATGGGCGCCGCGAGCCGGAGCGCAGATCGTTCCAGAAGCAAGAGCGGGCCGGTATTGCACGTCGCGTCCATCACGATGTGACCGGCCGCGGCGAGTGGATGGCGGCGCACAAACGCTTGGACGAGATTGCCGCCCAGCGAGTGCCCGATGAGCACGGGTCTGGTGAGCAGAGGCCTGGCGGTCTGACACGCGTCCAGCAGGGCCGCGAGATCATCCAGCGCGTCGGCCGCAGTGAATCGCGCACCCGGCGTCAGCGGTGACTGACCGTGGCCGCGCAAGTCCCACACAATCACGCGGTAGCCGCGTGCGGTGAGTGCCGGGAGCAGATCGTCGAACATCGTGTGATCGAGACCCGCGCCGTGGGTGAACACTAGGGGCGGACCGTCGGATGCCGTGTCGGCGAAAGCGATCTCGGCGTTCGGGCGAGCAAGCCTGCCTGCGAGTTCCACCATCGTCTGAACCTACTCGCCAGTCTGAAGCGACCTTGCCGCGGAAGACACTTGCGCGACACCTGTTGTACACCTTCGAGTAAATGAAGCTGTTTAGCCTTTTGGGGCCCTCCCCAGTGCGCGTCGCAGGTGGAGGACTCGACCTCGAAGGATTTTCTCGAATGGCCTATCGCCGCCGAACAACGTCACACCTTGCAGTTGCCACTGGGCTGGGGGTGATGTTGTCCACACTCTTCGCCTCAGCCGCCAGCGCTGCAGAGCCATTCACGCCGGAGGAGTTGGCGTACAACTATCCGTCCAACGCGACCTACGACTACATCCCGATCATGGACCTCTTCACCGACATCGTGGCCAACCAGCCCGCCGTGATCGCGCAGAACGACAGCACCACCAAGCGGATCAACAACACCGCAACGCAGACCGAGTCGGACCGAGCGATTGTCGACCAGTACGCCGACATGTCGCTCTCGATGTCCGACGGGCTGGGCGCCAATCTTGGAACGATCTACGCCACCGCAATGGAAGCTGGCGAGCTTCCGAAGACGCAGTCCCTGGTCGCCAAGAGTGGTGGGCTGGTGGGATATTACTCGTCCACCAACCCGGCGAAAGACTACTTCGACTACGACCGCCCCTACATCCGGTTCGAGTCAGAGCTGACCTATCGCGATAAAGAGGGCGGCGACGCCTGGGCATCCACCAGCGGCGCCTACCCCAGCGGACACACCTCGCAGGCCTACTGGCAGGGCACCACTCTCGCGACGCTGCTGCCCGAGCTCGCTCCGCAGATTCTCGCGCGTACCTCGGAAGCGGGCAACAACCGCATCGTGATGGCAGCGCACTACCCGCTCGACGTGATGGGAGGCCGCATGATGGGCCAGAACATCGTGGAACGACGTTGGAGCGACCCCGAGTTCCGGGTGCTATTCGAGGCGGCCTCCGCCGAGCTTCACACCGTGCTCGAGGCGGGATGTGGCGCGGCGCTTGCCGACTGCATCGCTGCCGATACCCCGTACCTCTCCGACGAAGCCGCCCTGGCCGTCTACGAGGAGCGGATGACGTATGACTTCGTGCAGACCAGCGCTGCTGACCAGGACGTCACCCTACCTGCCGGTGCCGAGTCGCTCCTGATCTCGAGCCACGCCACCCTGACGGACGCGCAGCGCCGCCAGGTGCTGGAGCTGACCTCGATCGACTCTGGTTACCCCCTCGACGAGGGAACGAACGGCAGCTGGCAGCGTCTGAACCTTGCCGCTGCGATGGTGGCGGACGTCACCGTGAACGCCGACGGTACGATCTCGCTCGCTGCGGACGAGGTTCCGACCGAGCCCACCGTCCCGCCGGTCACCGAGCCGACGGTACCTCCGGTGATCGACCCGACGGTCCCTCCCGTAGTCGACCCTACGGTTCCCCCTGTGACGGACCCGACGACCCCACCGGTCGCTGACCCGACCGATCCGGCCGACCCGATCACCAGCCCCACGGATGACAGCACGGTCGCTCCCAGCGCAGGATCGACTGTCCCCCCGGTCGCGGGTTCCGGCTCGGATACCAACGCGTCCGGTGAACTCGCTTCCACCGGCACCAACCCCACCGCGCCGATCGCCGCCGCGCTGGTTTTCCTGTTCGCGGGAATGGCACTCCTGGTGATCCGTCGACGTCGCACCACGCGTCCGTAGCGTGATTGCCAGCGCATCGCGCTGAACGAGTCATCTCAGCGGGCGTCGAGCAATCGGCGCCCGCTGTTGCGTGTAGTGGCAGGGCACCGAGCACGAGCGAACCGTCCTCGTCGATGCCGCAGAACCCGCCTGGTGATGCCTGTCTTAAGGCCCTGATAGTGCGCCCCCAACGCGCGTAGTTTTCCTAGTGTCACGCAAGCGCTTGCAGACCGACCACAGCCGGTCTGACCGGTTGGCGCTTCGTCGTGCCCACGCGAAAACACACCGTTTCGTGCCCCCGCATTCAAAGGAGATCCCAGTGGCGTCCACGCCTGCTGCAGACATACTCACCAGCATTGGAGGGGCACAGAACGTTGTCGCTCTCACCCATTGCGCAACTCGCCTCCGGTTCCAGCTGAAAGATGCGTCGGGCATCGACCAGGCCGCCGTTGAGGCAATCCCCGGCGTTTTGGGCGCCGTTCCGCAGAATGGAGACCGCTTCCAGGTCGTCATCGGCGGAGCAGTCGAGACTGTCTACAACGACATCATGGCTCTGCCCGCGATGAAGAAGTCCAGCGAAGGCGCCAGCGTTGCTGACCTCAAAGCTGCCGGCCGGGCCAAGGGACCCCGCGGCAAGTTCGCCTGGCTCGACACCTTCTTCGAGGTGCTCTCCGACTCCTTCCGTCCGATCCTGGGCGCGCTGCTCGGCGCGTCACTGTTCATCACCTTCATGGCGTTGATGGCCACCCTCGGTGTGATCCCCTCGTGGAATGCCCCGGGCGTCACCCTCGAGCCCGGGTGGGCATTTATCAACCTGATGTGGTCGGGCGTTTTTGTCTTCCTGCCGCTGATGGTCGCCTACAACGCGTCCAAGCGCCTCGGCGCCGACCCGTGGGTGGGCTTCGGCATTATGGCCGTGGTGATGCTTCCCGGCTTCGCTGCCCTCGGTGCTACCGAAGGGGCAGAAAGCGTCTTCGGCGGTCACGCCTCCATCGTCCAGATCTTCGGCCTCCCGCTGACCGTCACCGACTACAGCTCGCAGGTGTTCCCACCGCTGCTGATGGCCGCCGTGCTCGGGCTCCTCACCAAGTACCTGAAAAAGATCATCCCCTCCAGCGTCCAGCTGATCTTTGTGCCGTTCCTCAGCATGCTCGTGATGATCCCGCTCACCGCCTTCCTCATCGGCCCGCTGGGCGTCTTCGGTGGTGCCGCGCTCGGTGACTTCCTCAAGTCCATCAACGACTTCTCGCCGTTTATCTTCGCCATCGTTATTCCGCTGGCCTACCCGTTTATGGTTCCGCTGGGCCTGCACTGGCCGTTGAACGCTGTCATGTTGCTCAACATCCAGACCCTCGGCTCTGACTTCATCCAGGGCCCCATGGGCGCTTGGAACTTCGCCTGCTTCGGCGCCACCGCTGGTGTGCTCTTCCTCGCCATCCGCGCCAAAAACAGCCAGATGAAGCAGACCGCGACGGGTGCCCTCGCTGCCGGACTCCTCGGCGGAATCTCCGAACCGTCGCTCTACGGCATCCACCTCCGCTACAAGCGCATCTACCCGCCGATGCTTGTGGGCTGCCTCGTTGGTGGTGTCATCATCGGTATCGGTGGTGGCGTCACAACAAACGCGTTTGTGTTCACGTCGCTGCTCACCATTCCCGCGTTCAATAACATCCCGCTGTATGCGCTCGCCGTCGCCGCGTCGTTTATCACCGCGATGGTGCTCGTTATCCTCTGGGGTTACCTCACCCCCGAGCAGAAGGCCGCTGCTGCCGCTGAGCGTGCCGAGGCTGAATCTCTTGTCCTCGCGTCGACCGAGTCTGCGTCGAATGATGACGTTCGGGATGCTTCCGCTGCACCGCTTCCGACCGCATCCAGTGTTCCGGCTGCCACTGCAACAGCCGCGACCACGGCAACTGCCACTGCTGTCGCGACGCGAGTCACCACACTCACGGCGCCTCTCGCCGGCATTGTTGTCCCGCTGATCGATGTGCCCGACCCCGTGTTCAGCCAGGGCATTGTTGGCCCCGGCGTCGGGATCGACCCCACCGGCGACACCGTGTACGCGCCGGCCGGAGGAACGGTTGTTGTCGCCCAGTCGACCGGCCACGCCTTCGGACTGATGCTCGATGGCGGGGTTGAACTGCTGATCCACGTGGGTATCGACACCGTGAACCTTGACGGTAAGGGATTCGACGTCAAGGTCTCCGTGGGGGATCGGGTCGAGGCTGGCACACCGCTGGTGGTCTTCGATCGTTCCATCATTGAGGCCGCCGGCTACTCGCTCGTGACCCCGGTTCTGGTGACCAACGGTGGCCAATATGCGTCGGTGGAGCCCGCGGCATCCGGCCAGGTCAACGTTGGCGACGCACTCATCACCATCACGGACAAATAAGTACGAAGAAATAGCCATCGCGGTACACGCACAAATAACTCAATAAACAACCCGGGTGGACGGCGACTGCGCTGACCACCCGGGTTGTTGTGCCCACCGCTCGGGTGCTGCTCAGGCGGCCGTCGTCGAGGAGTGCCTTCTACTCGTTGGTACTGCGCACGGTCCCGTTGGTACTCCGCAGGGTTGTGCCCGCCCGCTCCTCGAGAAGTTTCGCGCCGAGCAGCTCCCCGCCCACACTGCCGAAACGCGCGAGTGCGTCGCGGTGCAGCTGCACCACGCTCTCCGATGTCTCGAACGGGGTTCCCTGCGCGGCGGCGAGGGCGCTGAGGATGTCGAGCTCCTCAACAACCCGGTCGATACCGAACTCCTCGAGGTAGTCCCCGGCCAGGAGAGCGTCGAGGTGCTCCGAGATAAACACACTTCCTCCAGCGCTCGCGCTGAGGGTGGCGCGCAGTGCGGTGGGGGAGAGCCCGAGCGACTTGCCGAGCAGTAGCGCCTCGGTCACCGCCGCGGCCTGCCCAAACCAGAGCAGGTTGGCGAGAAGTTTCGCCGTGAATCCCGCGGTGATGTCGGCGCCCACATGGTCGATCCCGCCGGGTGCAGACAGCGCCGCCAGGATCGGTTCGACCCGCACAAACGCGTCGGCGTCGGCCCCCACGTAGAAACGCAGGGTCGCGGCCTCGGCGTTGCGCACCCCACCACCCATGGGTGCGCCCGCGACGGACACACCCTGTGCGTCGGCCACTGCTGCCACGTCGACGGCAACGCGGGGATCGTTGCTGGTGAGGTCGAGCCACAGGGATCCCGGTCGGAGGGTAGCGAGTACGTCGTCCGCACCGAGCATCGCGTCGCGCAACTCGGGCGGGCCGGGCAGCACCGTGATGAGCACGTCGGCACCCGAGGCGACAACACGGCCGTCGGCGGCGACCGTCACTCCGTGGGAGGTGGCGAGCGCGCGCCGGGCGGGGTCGATGTCAAAGACCGTCACCGCGAAACCGGCGTCGAAGAGATGGCGCGCGATGGGCAGACCCATCCTGCCCACACCGAGCACCCCAATGCGTGGGGACGCGGTCGGTGTCGGCCTGACCATGGGTAGTGCCGGCGTGACGGGTGGCGGTGGCGGCGTGACCGGGGGTGGTGGGTTCGGTGCGTCTGGCATCGGAAGTCCGTTCTTGATTTATGCACGCGGCCCGGATGCTCGGGGTGTGTCACCAGATTCGCATGCGCCACAGGGCGATGGGTGCAATACGAACATTCATAACGACGCGATACCCTGATGGATTGCCTCACCCCTGCCCTCGAAAGGACAGACCCCATTAGTCTCATCAGGCTGCACGACGTTCATGTGCGATTCGAAAACACCCAGATCCTCCGCGAGGCCTTCTTCCGCCTCGAATCCGGGGACCGCGTGGGCCTCATCGGTAAAAACGGGTCGGGCAAAACAACGATCCTCAAACTGGTGCTCGACCAGATTGCGCCCGACAGCGGCACCGTCACGCTCGACCCGGGTCTGAAGATCGGATACTTCTCCCAGTTCTCCGAGCTCAACGGAGCATCCACCATCACCCAGATTCTCGACGACCTTTTTGTCGAGATCACAGCGGCCGAAGCCGAGCTCGCCGCGATCGACGCGGAAATCGCCGCCGACCCCACCGCCGACCTCGACGCGCTGATCAACCGCCAGGCGCAGCTTTTCGAAGACATGGACCGCTTGGACGGCTGGGACTACCGCCGCCGCATCGACACCGCTCTGACCACCCTCGGCTTCAGCGAGGCGCACCGCATCTGCCCCATCGATGACCTGTCGGGCGGCTGGCGCAACCGTGCCGCCCTCGCCAAAATTCTGCTGGAAGCCCCCGACGTTCTTCTGCTCGATGAGCCGACCAACTACCTCGACGTCGCCGGAGTCGAGTGGCTCGAAGCCTGGTTCCGCGACTTCCGCGGCGCCGCCATCATCGTCTCGCACGACCGCAAGTTTCTCGACGCCGTGGTCACCCGCATCATCGAGGTCGAGAACTTCCACCTGCACGAGTACGCGGGCAACTTCGGTGAGTACATCGTGCAGAAGCAGTTCCGCCTCAAAACGCTTGAAGCTCAGTTTGTGCACGAGTCCGAACTCCTCGCCTTCGAGGCCGAGGGCATCGCCGACCGACGCGAGGCCGCGAAAGCCGCCAGCAAGGGACTCGACAACCAGCTCGCCAAAATCAAAAAGACCCGCGCTCCGCGACCGGTCGACCAGATCATCACCGAGATCTACGGTGGCCTGCACATCAAAGACACCCTCTGCCGCATCGAGTCGCTGAGCAAGGCGTACGGCGACCACTCCCTGTTCAGCGACCTCACGTTCGAGATCCGCCGCGGCGACCGAATTGTTGTTCTCGGCTCGAACGGTAGCGGCAAGTCGACGCTGCTGCGGGTGCTGACGGGGGAGGAGCGGGCAGATGCCGGGGAGGCAGTCTGGACCAAGGGTGCAGCCGTCGTCTCCTACAACCAGGTGCTCGCCGAGCTCGACCTCGACGACACTGTGAGCCATTCCGTCAACGCCATGCCGGACAGCCTCGCGCTGACCGCAACGCGCAAATCGGTGGGCCGGTTCCTTGCGATGTTCCAGTTCTCCGAGGCCGACCTCAAACAGAAGATCGGCAACCTGTCGGGAGGTCAGCGAGCACGAGTGGCGATGGCGCAGTGTCTGCTGTCCGGAGCATCCGTTCTCCTGCTCGACGAGCCGACCAACCACCTCGACATGGCGAGCACCCAGGTGATGGAGCGCGCGCTGCTGCACTTCCCGGGCGCCGTTGTTGTGGTGAGCCACGACCGGTTCTTCACCGACAAAATCGCCACCCGCAAACTGGTGTTCGGCACCAACTCCGCGCGGCCGGACGAGATCGACGTGCGCGTCGCCTAATTCGAGTGTTCGGCGTTGTTAGCGCGTCACCGGTTGGGAGAAGCGCGACCAACCCCAGGTGCCGACGCTGACGATGGCGATCGCCAGTGCGCCGCCCGCCATCAGTAGTACGGGAAAGTTCTCGCCCGTCAGGATCACACCGGCGAGCAGCGCGACCACCACGGTGGTGATCAGCCAGATGACTGGCGACCACTCGAGAATCGCGCGGCCGGGCAAACTGAGCACGGGCAGCAGCAACAGCAGAGCCGAGCCGAGGCCCGCGAGGCAAATCGCGGAGAGCGTCTCGTTGATCGCCGAGATCCAGAATCCCTCGCCCGAACCCACTGCGCCGAGCACCAGCCAGGCAACGCCCGCCAGCAGGGTCAGCACAATGATCTGCACCAGTTGCACGGTGCCGCGCGCCTTGGCCGGCACCCCCGCCGCGAACGTGAGGCCTACCACAACTCCCACAATCAGCGGGGGTTGGATGCCGCCGATGCGCGAGAGCAGCGCGGTGGCTGCACCAACGAGAAGAAAAATCGGGACGAGGCGGATGCCGCTGGCAATACCCACCGCGGCGCCCGCGACGCGGGTGGAAATCACGGCGGCGACGTTGAGGATAGTCAGGCCAATGGCGACGGCAACCGTGAGGCGCAGGTATCGCACCTCACCCTGGATCCCGCTGGCGAGCACTGCGAGTACCGCAGCCCCGAGCAGCGCGCCGCCAGCGATGAAAAAGGGGTTCGCGCCGATCCCGGGCAGACGTTCCTCCACCAAGCGGCGTTCCGTGCTCAGCCGGTTGCGCCCGGTCAGTTGTGGCCCTTTGGCCACAATCCGCCCGCGGAGAGTGGTGGCGAGCAGCCGCAGCGGCAGGGCGATGAGCAGAAGCCACCCGAGCGCGAGCACAGCACCGAGAACCCAGTTGCCGTTTGTCAGCGTCTGGGCGGGAGTCGCGATCGCGGCGCCGTAGGCGGTTGGGGTGCCCCAGGTTTCTCCCGGAGGAAGCCCGGATTTTCCGCCGGGCGGCACCGAGAAGAAGGGTGCGGCCTGCGAAGTCTCCGTGGGAGTGGGCTCGGGTTGTACGGGCGCCGGGGCGGGAACCTCCGGCACCGGAACAACGGGCGCGGTCGACGGTGCCGCGGGCACGGTGGACCCGGGAGTGATGGGAACAACGGGCGCCGGCACTTCGGGTGTGGTTGTTGGTGTGGTTGGAGTGGGCACCACCACGGTGCTGGAGTAGGTGGCGCGCACACTCGCGCTCGGCACACTGACGTTCTGGGCAGCATCGCGCTGGATCGCCGTGACCGAGTGCTGACCGTCGGGGATCCCGCTGCCGGAGCACCTCCAGCCGGTGCCGTCGACGGTTGCCGTGCAGACGAAGGTGTCGTTGACAAACACATCAACCGTGGCGAGGTTTTCGCCGGTTCCCTCGTAGGTGGTCGGTTGTGTGGTGACCGGCTGGTTCGCTCGGGGTGAGGTGATCACCGGTGCGGCAGGCACGTCGACGTCAACGCTGAGGTTGCGCGGGGCAGACGCGGGCGACCATTCGCCGGACGACCCGGGCCAGGACTGCTCCACCTGCACCCGATAGGTGCCGCTCGCGAGCGCGAGGCCGCAGTACCAATATCCGTCGCTCACGGGCTGGGAACAGTTCTGCACACTCGAGGTGGGGGAGGAGATGACCACACGAATACCCGCGCCGTCCCAGCCGACACCGTCGAGGGCTCCGGCACTGATGATGGTGCCCTGCCCGGTGATGGCGGGGGCGCCGAGCACCCGAAGCGTGTGGGGGGCTGACTCGCTGACGAGTTCGTTGCCGTTGTATTCCTTCGCCGCGATGCCAATGGTGCCGCTCGGCAGGGTGACGGAGCCGCAGCTCCAGGTGGTGCTGGAGTCGGCCGCAACGATGCACAGCGGGTCGCCGCCGGTCACCGCGGGGATCGTCACGGAGGTTCCCGCCGATTTGACGCCGGAGAACGAGACCGATGTACCCGAGATAAACGCGTTGTTGGAGGGCGATGTAATCGTCACCTGTGGTCGCGTCGCATCGGGACTGGGCGAAGGCGTAGCTGAGGGCGCCGACAGCTTGGTGTTGGGGTCGCCCGTTTCGCTGGTGTCGGGGGTGGATGCCGCGGCATCAGCCGATGGTGCGGTGGCCAGTGCCATTGCCCCCAGCACCACAAGAAGGGTGATCAGGGCAGCAAGGCGCGTCGCTCCGCCTCGGCGGGACGATCGTCGGGGCATGCTCCGGGTAGGTGTAGTCACCGGTACCCATTCCAGAGGTCATCGCAGTGCCTGTCAACTCGCGTCGCCGTGCACCCGGCGTTTCCCTAGATAACGCTTGCATACCGGTCATTCCTCTGGGACAGTTGACCCAGTTCACAGCAAGGTGGCCTGATGGTTCGAATCTCCTCGACAGACCGGCGCAGCGCGCTCATCGACGCTGCCCTGAGAGTCATCGGGCGCGACGGAATCCACGCCGCGACAACCCGGGCGATCGTCGCCGAGGCGGATATGTCCCTCGCGAGTTTTCACTACGTCTTCCAGTCCCGCGATGACATGATGCACGGGTTAGTGGCCTCCCTCATCGAGACCCAGACGCTTGCCGCCCTTGCGTCGATCACTGAGACCACCGACATCCACCGGGCCCTCCGCCTCGGGCTGCAGGCCTATTTCGAGGTGTTGGTCGCCCATCCGCAGCACGAGCAGGCGCTGATGGAGCTGCTGTTGTACTCCCTCCGCAGCGATGACCTGGCCGATCTGCCTCGGCAGCAGTACGCGAGGTACCACTCCGCGGTTGCCGAGCTCCTTGTTGCAGCGGCGTCCAGCGCACGCGTTAGTTGGACTCGACCCGTTGCCGACATCGCGCGCACCATCGTGTGTATTACTGACGGGGTGACACTCGCCTGGCTCGCGGACCGTGACGCCGAAGCATCCGCCCGTGTCCTCGACTTTGCGGCGGATTCACTCGCCGTGCTCACCCGACCGCTCGACGCAGAGCACCACAACCCGGAACGAGTTCACACACCGTGACAAAACTACGCATCAACTTCGGCGATGCCCCCGCGCTCGACGGTGCCGCGCCTGAGGGGTATCGGCTCACTGAGCGTTCCCGCGTTATCGGCACCGGCGACGCCGTCTTCGACCGCGCCCGAGACGCCATCTGGAGCTGGCGGGTGCAAAGCGGGTCGGGGTTTATCGCGATCGCGGTGCCGCAGCGTGTTGAGGTGGGGGCAATCTCTCGGTTCCGCATCCGATTTGGGCCGCTGCGCCCCACGGTGATCTGCCGTGTTTTCACCGTGGTGAATGAGGTGCGTCGTGCCGGGTTCGCCCACGAGGCGATTCGTGGACATCCGCAGTCCGGCTGGGAGAGTTTTATCGTCGAGCAAGCCCCGGACGGCGTTGTCACCCTGCGCATCCGGGTGGTGGCACGTCCTGCCGCCTGGTGGATGCGCCTCGCCGGACCATTCGGGCAGCTCGCCCTGGAGATTCTGCTGCGCCGCAACCTGCGGTCGCTCGACGGCGCGGTGGGAACATCGGCGCCATCGGCAGGGCGCCTCCCGTCCTCACCACGCTCGCGCGCCGGCCACCGGCACTGAACAGGCGCCGGCCAGGCCGTTAGGCCGGTGAACTCTCCACCCAGTTTGCGACGTACTCGTCGACCTCGGCAATAAACCGGGCCTTGTCCTCATCGGGCAGCCAGGATGCCTCGAACGAGTTTTTCGCCAGCGTCACCACGTCGTCCAGACCGAGCTGGGCGCGCTCGGCGAGCGCCACGTAGTTGTCGGCGATGTAGGCGCCGAAGTAGGCGGGATCGTCGGAGTTGAGAGTGACCTTGACGCCCAGGCGGAGCAGGTCGACCATCTCGGTGGCCTTCATGTCTTCGGTGACAAAACTGTTTGAGACCGGGCAGCAGGTGAGGCCGATGCCCCGCTCGAGCAGAATCTCCACCAATGCCGGGTTCTCCACGATGTTGGTGCCGTGGTCGATCCGGTCGACGCCGATCTCGTCGAGCACCTGGCGGATGTTGTCGATGCTGCCAACCTGGTCGATGTCGCAGTGCATGGTGAGCTTGAGGCCCTCGGTGCGCGCCAGGGCGAACACCTCGGCGAACTTCGCCGGAGGATTGTTCCGTTCATCGGAGTCGAGCCCCACCCCGATGAAGTGCTCCTTGTAGGGCAGCGCGGCGACCAGGGTCTCCATGGCGCTCTCGGCGCTCATGTCCCGCAGGAAGCAGAGGATCAGTTCTGCGGAGACCCCGATTGCGGCGGCGTCCACGGCGGCGCGGTGGTACCCGAGGATTACGGCTTCGAGGGGCACTCCGCGTGACGTGTGTGCCTGGGGGTCAAAAAAGGCCTCGACGCGACGCACACCGTCGGCGGCAGCGCGGGTGAAGTATTCGCTGGCAAGGTCGTAGAAATCCTGCTCGGTGACAAGCACGTCCATCGCCGGGTAGTAGACCGCGAGGAATGCGGCGAGCGAGTCGAACACATAGGTTGCCCGCACGTCGTCCACGGTCGTCTGCCCGATATCGATTCCGTTGCGATTTGCCAGGCGCAGTTTGAGCTCTGGCTCGAGGGTTCCCTCAAGGTGAAGATGGAGTTCGCACTTGGGGAGTCCGGTCAAAAATGCCGGAGTTACAGCGGGGGAGGCCATGAGATCGTCCTTTCGGCGGGGTTCAATCACGGTACCAAGCGACCATTTCGAAGATGTTTCGACCTCCATTGGCGCAAGAGGCCATCGCGGCCGTAACGAGCCCGAAATACTGTCGATCTCGCTACGTCACAAATGGGGAATAAAGTGGCGCCCACAGCAGCAGTTTCGCCGCACGCGCACCCGTGCGCCACAGAGAGGCTTGGTTATGACGACCACCCGAGGTTCATCACTCCGACGCAAGACCACCCACCGGATCGGCCAGACGATTGCGGCCGCGGCCGTGATCACCCTGGCGCTCAGCGCCTGCTCCAGCGGAGACTCCGGCGATGCCGGAAGCAGCGAAGAGGGCTTCGGCGACGCCAGCATCCAGCTCTCCTGGATCAAAAACACCGAATTTATGGGTGAATTTATGGCCGAGTCCGCGGGCTACTTCGAGGAAGCCGGATTCGACTCCGTCAACCTCGTTGCCGGTCCTTCGGCCGTTGAGCCCGTTGTCATCTCGGGTGAAGCCGACCTGGGACTCGGCAATGCGATCTCCACCGGTACCGTCATCGCCAACGAGGGCGCCCCGATCAAGATCATCGGCGCGACGTACCAGAAGAACCCCTTCACCATCCTGTCGCTGAAGAGCGTGGGAAACATCGCCACGGTGGACGACATCAAGGGCAAAACCATTGGTGTGCAGGCGAGCAACCTGAACCTGTGGGAGGCATTCCTCAAGGTCAACGACATCGACGAGAGTGAAGTCACCATGCTTCCCGTCGAGTACGACCCGACCCCGCTCTTCAACGGTGAGGTCGACGGATGGTTCGCCTACCTGACCAACGAGTCCATCGACGCCGAATTGGGCGGACTTGAGCCGGTCAACCTGCCCCTTGCTGACAACGGTCTTCCGTTTGTTGCGGAGACCTTCACGGCCTCCGACGAGGCACTCGCCGATGACCGCGAGAAGATCAAAGCCCTGATGATCGCTGAGATCAAGGGTTGGACCGACGCCATCAACGACCCAGAAGCCGCCGCCAAGTACACGGTCGACACCTACGGAAAAGACCTCGGTCTGACCATGGAAAAAGAGCTCGAGCAGGCACAGATCCAGGCGACCGATCTCGTAGTCAGTGACGAGACGGTAGAGAATGGACTCTTCACCATCTCTGACACTCTGCAGAAGCAGAGCATCGAGACCCTCGCCGCCGCGGGTATTGAGATCACCGAAGAGCAGCTGTTCGACATGTCGCTGCTTGCCGAGATCTACGAAGAGAACCCGGAACTCGTCGACTACGCGAAGTAGTCACCCAAGAGGAACGACATACATCGTGACAACTATTGATGCCGGTGCCCGAGCGAACACCTCGGGCACCGGCCTCCATATCACTGGTCTCAACAAGACTTTCTCGGTGGGGCGGAAAGAAGTTGTCGCTCTCGACAACGCGACCCTCCACACCGACAAGGGAAGTTTTCTCTCCCTTCTCGGCCCCTCCGGGTGTGGGAAGTCCACGATCCTGCGAATCCTCGCGGGGTTGGAACAGCCCACCAGCGGAACAACACGGGTGGACGGCAAGAGCCCGGTTGAGCTGAAAAAAGACCACCAGCTCGGCATCGCGTTCCAGGATTCCGCGTTGCTGCCGTGGCGCAGTGTTCGCTCGAACATCCAGCTGCCGTTTGAGGTCGCCGGTATCCCCGTCGACCAGGACTACGTCACCGAGCTCATCCAGCTGGTGGGGCTTGAGGCGTTCGAGAAGGCCAAACCCGCTCAACTGTCGGGCGGAATGCGTCAGCGTGTGTCGATTGCCCGTTCGCTGGTGCTCAAACCGTCCGTGCTGCTCCTCGACGAGCCGTTCGGTGCCCTCGACGACATGACCCGCCAGCGACTCAACATCGAGCTGTTGCGCATCTGGACCGAGAAGCCCGCAACCACTCTGATGGTCACCCACGGCATCTCGGAGGCCATCTTCCTGTCGGACCAGGTCGCCGTGATGAGCGCGCGACCCGGACGGATCAAAGAGGTGCTCGAGGTAGACCTTCCGCGTCCGCGGCATCCCGACATGATGCGCACCCCGGAGTTCCACGCGCTGCATGACCGTGCCTCCGAACTGCTGTTCGGTGACAACGACGCCGCCGACGAACCGGCGACCAACTATGTCGCGGCAACTCCTGCCGTGCCCGTTATCGGCCCCGTACAGGGTTCGTGATGAACCGCTCACGCAGGTTGCCGAGTTGGGCGACGGGCGCGATCGGCGTCGCAGTGGTTATCGCGCTGTGGTGGATCAGCGCCGTCACCGTGTTCGCCAATGTCGGCCCGGCCAAGGTCGGCGCCATCCCGACGCCCCTCGAAGTCGTTCAGCAGATCGGTGCTGATGGATTCGGGTACTACTGGGGCCACGTGTCGGTGACTCTCTCCGAAGCCGCCATGGGCTTCCTTTGGGGCAACGGGCTCGCCCTGCTGCTCGCCGGCCTGGTGCTGCTGGTGCCGCGCATTGAAAAAGTCGCGGTTCAGATTGCCGTCATCACCTACTGCATCCCGATTGTCGCCATTGGGCCCATCGCCAAAATTGTGATCGGTTCCCCGAGCCCGGGAGACCCCGCAGGAACCGCCATCTTCCTTGCGGCGCTCGCTGTCTTTTTCACCACGGTGATCGGGTCGCTGCTCGGACTCAAGGCAGCCGATCCCGCCAGCCTCGACCTCGTCAGTGTGTACGGCGGAGGCAAGCTGATGCAGCTCCGCAAGGTGCGTATCGTCGCTGCCATTCCCGCGGTGCTGACCGCACTCAAGATCTCTGCTCCGGCCGCGTTGCTGGGAGCAATCATTGCCGAATACCTCGGCGGTGTTGAGCGTGGCCTCGGGCTCGCGATGCTCGCCGCTGGCTCGGCTGCCCAGGTCGACCGGGTGTGGGGACTCGCGATTGTCTCCGGACTCGTCGCCGGCCTCGGCTACGCACTGTTTGGACTCATCTCACGATTCGCCACCCCGTGGTCGAGCGGACGGAGCGCCTGATGTCCACCTCTACCACCACTGCTCCCGCCACCCCGGCGGCCACCACCGCCACCTCCGTCTCGCGGAGTGTGGGAAACGCCATCGGACGCGCGGTACTCCTCGGCGCAATCACCGTGGTAATTGTGGTTCTCGTCTGGCAAGCGCTGCTCACCTTCCTCGGCGTCTCACCGTTTATCGCCAAGGGTCCCCTCGACGTCTTCAACTGGCTGTTCACCCTGCCGGCTGCACCCGAGAACCGGCAGCTCATCTGGGGCAACCTCCAGGTGACTCTTGCTGACGCGTTTATCGGCTTCGTCGCAGGTCTTGTCGCCGCCCTAGTGCTGGCAACCCTGTTCGCCCTGTCCAAGGGAATCGAACACGCCTTGATGCCGATCGCGATGCTGCTTCGCTCGGTTCCGCTGGTGGCTCTCGCGCCCATCATTATCTTGATCGTGGGTCGTGGGCCCGCCGTCGCCGCCGTGATGGGCGGGATCGTGGTGCTGTTCCCCGCCCTCGTCAACATCGCGTTCGGTCTGCGCTCCGCCTCGCCGCTGATCACCGATGTCATCACGGTGTACGGCGGATCGCCGTTCACCGTGCTCCGCAAGGTCGCGCTGCCCAGCTCGATCGGAGCGTTTTTCGCTGCGGTCAAGATCTCGATCCCCGGCGCCATCACGGGTGCGCTCCTCGCCGAGTGGCTCGCCACAGGCCAGGGACTCGGTGGAGCGATCGTTGCCGCGGTCGCCCAGTCGAAGAACTTCGAAGTCTGGGCGTCGGTGGTGGTGATCACCGCGGTGAGCCTGCTGCTCTACGGCGTTGCCCAGCTGGTCGAAACTCTGGTGCTGCGCCGGATGGGTATGGAACGCACTTCGGGCGCATAACCTCCTTGACCACCCCTGAACGGGTGGTCAAGGGGTTGACCGATCGGTCCAGTCACCGCGAATTAGCCGAGAGCATGCGCCCGGCGGGGTGAGAGACGAGCGCGTCTCGCCTATAGTTCTAGTCATGGAACTCCTTATCGTTGTCGGCATCATTGTTCTGCTTGTCGTCATCGCGGGTATCTACCTGTGGGCGACATACAACTCCCTCGTCACGCTGAAGGTGCGTGTTGACGAGGCGTGGAG
>Ga0247814_10000726_pt1 | contig 23630 bp, 15 predicted proteins | sample UWRJL179409R1_FD_179947 | JGI IMG/M metagenome (GOLD analysis project Ga0247814, IMG submission 179947) | Plant litter microbial communities from Arlington Agricultural Research Station in Wisconsin, United States - UWRJ-L179-409R-1 | ecosystem: Environmental > Terrestrial > Plant litter >... | reverse complement strand
CTTAATCCCGGCGAAAAACCATCATAAAGGTTGTATGTAAAGCTGGGCACATAAAATATCTGGTTATAATCAGAGTCTTCCAGATCCTGGAAAAATGTAAATTTAAATGGCTTATTGTTCGGTAAAAAGCCTTTAAGCTTTTTAAAATTGTTGCGGCGGTTGTACTCGGGCACTTCCTCATTATAATTAAGGGCAAGCCTTTCGGCACCTTCTTTTGCAATGGTAAAGGTAGTATCTGTTGCAAAGCCGGGAAGCCATTGCTTATAAACCACCGACTTTTGCTTAATGCCGTATAAAGATATGGGCGCTTTAGTACCGGTTACATTTTTTATGGTTACCCTGAGCGAATCTTTCTCTTTATCTACATCGCCAAATTTGTAATCAATAAGTTTTCGGGTAGCTACCACATCATCAAAAAACCAGTTAATATCCTTATCGGTATTGCTATTAAGGATGCTTTCAAAATCATCCCTACCTGTTTGCTGCTTACTGATGTTAAGGCTGTAAAATTGTGCTATAGACTGTGGCACAACATTGTTGCCTAAATAGCTGTCAAGGTAGCTTATGCTTAACCCTGCTTTATATTTACCGGCAATTTGCTCATTAAACTTTATAAAGGTGCTTTTTGGGTCGCCTATGGCCTGGTCCTGGTTGCGGCGCGCCATTAGCAGGTACAGGTAGCTGTATTGCTCATTAAGGCTTACTTTAAAAAGATTGTAGCCTTTTAATAATTTCCATGTGCCCAGGTCGCCCATCATTCTTTTATCAGAATGGTTTTCCTCAGCATATTTCATTACAAGCTGCATTTGTATGGCATCATAGATCCAGTTGTCTTTACGCGGATCCAGCTTTAGTGTGTTCTTAAGGTAAGCGTTAAGATAGGTTTTAAGAAAACGCATCTCGAAAATAAATGTATCCGGGAACGGCCTTAAAAACGACGGCAGCTGGCTAAGCCCATAAACAGGATTACGGTCGTAATCAGCCTGGGTAACCAGTATTTTTTTGTGTGGGTATGCGCCAAGGTGTTGCGCGGTAAAGCTCATTATATTATCTACCAACGCAGCCCGTTGTATATCGCTCACACGGTTGTCTTTAAGGTTGCTGCTCACCTCTGCAGCACTAAATTTAAAAACCTCAAAGCTGCTTTTAGGTTCCAGCACCAGGTTAAATCCCATACGGCCTTCGCCGGATAATGTGTAACTACGGGTAGCTGCATTATCGGTTTCAGTTTCAGCAATAAGGTCGGTGGTAAGGCTTAAACCCTTTGGTACTGTTAAGGTAACATTGTAGTTGCAGGCGGCATTGGCAATGTCGTCTATATTCTCGTTACTATAGGTGGTAAAAGCGTGGTTTTCGTAGCGGGCAGGGGTAAGGTACCAGTCGCGCAGGTTAAAAGTACCGGCTTTATCATCAAAGCCAAATTTTGTAAACCTGTCATTAGGCAGTTTTACATCATAATTTAAAGAGAGGGTAACTTTTTGTCCCGGATACAGTTTGTCCTTAAGCTTTATTACTACAATATCGGGCTGCTTTTCCGGCCTGATCCATTGCAGGGCCAGCCCGGTACCGTCATTTACGGCTGCTATGGTTGTACTGCCCCTGTCATACTCTTTGGCCAGGTGAAAGGCTTTTATAAACTGGTCTGTAAAATGCCTTGCCAATGGCGAATCTTTACCGGAGTATGCATTGTTCCAGTCGTTAAGCGCGATAACATTTAACGTATCACTGCTTTGGTTTACATATACAATTTCCTGTTTTACGGCCAGTATTTTAGTTTCGGCATTAACCGTAACAGCCATAGTGTTTTGATGCTGGGCATGTGCCAACCCGCCCATTAACAGCAGAAATAAAAAGAAGAGCCCTGTTTTTAAATTCAAAATGTACCTTTAAAATTAATTTACACGTTTTAAGTTAAGCACATTGATTGATCGAAGTGTACCTATAACTCTATATACGATGAAAAATTGTGTTGTAGGTTGCTTTCTGCACTGTTAAATTTGCGGTATATTTAAAAATTAGGGCTAAGGCTATACTTTTTATAAAACGAATCTATAGCATCAAGAACTTCATCGGCTGTATCTACAACTTTTATAAGGTCAAGATCGGTGGCGCTGGCGTTGTGATATTTGTCAATAATTACATTATGTATCCAGTCAATTAATCCACCCCAAAATTCTTTACCTACCAGTATAATAGGGAACTTGGCTATCTTTTTAGTTTGTATAAGGGTAATGGCCTCGAACATTTCGTCGAGCGTGCCAAAACCTCCCGGCATAACCACAAAACCTTGCGAATATTTAACAAACATTACTTTGCGTACAAAAAAGTAATCAAAGTTAAGGTTTTTATCGTGGTCTATATAGGGGTTAAAGTGCTGCTCGAAAGGCAGTTCTATATTAAGCCCTACCGATGGTGCGATGCCACGGCTGGCGCCTTTATTACCGGCTTCCATAATACCGGGGCCACCGCCTGTAATAACACCGTAACCGGCATTGGCAATTTTCTCGGCAATCTCTTCGGTAAGCAGGTAGTATTTATCGTCGGGCTTGGTGCGTGCCGAACCGAATATAGAGATACACGGACCTATCTTGGCCATAGCCTCGAAGCCGTTTACAAATTCCGACATTATTTTAAAAATGGCCCAGGAGTCGTTACTCCTAATCTCATTCCATGGCTTTTGTGTAAGCCCTTCTTTAATCCACTCGTCGTCGCTGTTATATTTTTCTTTTGCCATTATTTTCTATCAAATTAATATCAAGCCACGAATTACACAAATTAGCACTAATTTTCTTTAGCCTTATCATTACCATTATAATAATTAATAAGCACTAATGTGTGAAAATTGGTGTAATTAGCAGCTAAAGTTTTGCCACTGCAAACATGCTAAGATAATTCTTTTTTTAAGAATTGCGCAGTGTAGCTTTTTTTGTTTTTTATAACTTCCTCGGGCGTTCCTTTGGCAATAAGCTGCCCGCCACCCTTACCGCCTTCATAACCAATGTCTATAATATAGTCAGCCAACTTAATAACATCCATATTATGTTCTATAATAAGTATGGTATTTCCTTTTTCAACCAGCTTGTTTATTACCTCCATTAATACACGGATATCTTCAAAATGAAGACCTGTAGTAGGCTCATCAAGAATATAAAAAGTATTACCGGTATCTTTTTTAGAAAGCTCTGATGCCAGTTTTATACGCTGTGCCTCACCACCCGAAAGCGTTGTGCTTTGCTGGCCTAAAGTGATATACCCCAAGCCTACATCCTGAATGGTTTGTATCTTACGGTTAATTTTAGGGATGTTCTCAAAGAACGGAACCGCCTCATCTACCGTCATTTCCAGCACGTCTGATATCGACTTGCCTTTGTATCTGATTTCCAAAGTTTCGCGGTTAAAACGCTTGCCGTTACAGGTTTCGCACTCTACATAAACATCCGGCAGGAAGTTCATTTCTATAACACGCAATCCGCTGCCTTCGCAGGTTTCGCAACGGCCACCGCTTACATTAAAGCTAAAACGGCCGGGCTTGTAACCACGAATCATAGCCTCCGGCGTTTGGGTAAACAGTGATCGTATCTCGCTAAAAACCTCGGTATAGGTGGCCGGGTTAGAGCGCGGTGTGCGGCCTATTGGGCTTTGGTCTATATCTATAACCTTGTCTATATGTTCCAGCCCTTCGATTTTTTTGTAGGGAGCCGGTTTTTTTACACCGTTAAAAAAGTGTGCGTTAAGGATAGGGTAGAGCGTACCGTTTATAAGCGTACTCTTGCCGCTGCCCGAAACCCCTGTAACAACGATCATTTTCCCTAACGGAAATTCTACGGTTACATTTTTAAGGTTATTGCCTGTAGCACCACTAAGCTTAAGCGTTTTGCCGTTACCGGGACGGCGCACTTTAGGTATGGCAATTTCTTTCTCGCCGTTAAGGTATGCCGCGGTAAGAGTGTGTTCTTTAAGCAGTTCGGCAGGCGTGCCTTTGCTTACTATCTGTCCGCCAAAGCGGCCTGCAGCAGGGCCTATATCAATCACATAATCTGCCCGCTCTATCATGTCTTTATCGTGCTCTACTACCAGTACCGAGTTGCCCAGATCGCGAAGTGATTCTAACGATTTTATAAGTTTTTCGTTATCGCGCTGGTGCAGGCCTATACTGGGTTCATCCAATATATACAATACGCCAACCAGTTGCGAACCAATTTGCGTAGCCAGCCTTATACGCTGTGCCTCACCGCCGGATAGCGAACCCGAACCCCTGTCTAAAGACAAATAATTCAATCCCACATCTATTAAAAAGCTAAGGCGTGCGTTAATCTCTTTAATGATCTCGGTTGCAATGGCTTTTTGCTTGTCGGATAAATGTTCGTCTATAGCTTTAAACCATTCGGCAAGGTCGGAGATATCCATGTGCGATACCTCGGCAATGTTAAGGCCGTTCAGTTTAAAGTAAAGCGACTCTTTTTTAAGGCGCGTGCCGTGGCAAACGGGGCAGGGAATTTCGTCCATGAACTCCTTAGCCCAGCGCTTTAAAGCTGCTGTGGCACTCTCGCTGTACTGGTTTTTTATAAAGGCCGAAATACCCTCAAAATCTATTTTGTATTCGCGGTTAACGCCAAGTGTTTTGTTTGTAATGGTAAATTTATCGTTACCGCCGTTAAGGATCATTTCCATAGCTTCCGCCGGAATTTTCTCTATGGCATCGGTAATCTTAAAGCTGTATTTTTCGCCAATGGCCTCCAGCTGCTTAAAGATCCAGGAGTTTTTGTATTCGCCAATAGGCACAATACCGCCCTGTTTTATAGACAGCTTAGGGTTGGGGATTATCTTTTTTAAATTGATCTCGTTAACCGTGCCAAGGCCGTTGCAATTGTCGCACGCACCTTTGGGTGAGTTAAACGAAAAGTTATTCGGCTCCGGGTTAGGGTAGGAGATGCCGCTGGACGGACACATAAGGTTACGGCTGTAGTAGCGGGCCTCATTAGTTTCGTGCTCTATAACCATCATAACGTCTTCGCCATGGTACATAGCAGTTTTAATGCTGTCGGCCAGGCGTTTATCAGTATCGGCAGAAGTGTCAACCGCCATACGGTCTATCACGGTCTCAATGTCGTGGTTCTTGTAGCGGTCCAGTTTCATGCCGCTTTCAATGTCCTTAATCTCGCCGTCTACACGAACTTTAAGGAAGCCCTGCTTACTTATCTGTTCGAACAGCTCACGGTAATGCCCCTTACGCGAACGTACTATGGGTGCGAGTATGGTAATGCGCTTGCCGTTGAATTTTTCCAGTATCAGGCCACGAATTTGCTCATCGTTATAGCTTACCATCTTTTCGTTGGTTACATAACTGTATGCATCGGCGGCACGGGCGTAAAGCAGTCGCAGAAAGTCGTAAATCTCGGTTATGGTACCCACGGTAGAGCGGGGGCTCTTGCTGGTGGTTTTTTGCTCTATGGCAATAACCGGCGAGAGTCCGTCTATCTTGTCTACATCGGGGCGCTCCAGGCCACCAAGGAACTGCCGGGCGTAAGCCGAGAAGGTTTCTATGTAGCGGCGCTGCCCTTCGGCATAAATGGTATCGAAAGCGAGAGACGATTTTCCCGACCCTGAAAGGCCGGTTATAACCACCAGCTTTTCGCGCGGAATGGTTACATCTATATTTTTGAGGTTGTGAACGCGTGCGCCTAAAACCTCTATATTATCGGTAGAATCTAACATAGTTTTTTGCAAAACGCAAAGGTACTGATTTTTGGGGAGTTTTCAGTTTGAGGTAAGAGGTAAGAAATTGTTAAACTGTGGGATGTAAGGATGGAACGCGGATGACACGGATTGAGCGGATAAACGCGGATTTTTTGTTTGCGTTTCTTTCTTCACGTACTGTCTTTGCGAGGAGGCACGACGAAGCAATCTTATTTACCGGCTTGTTTAGGGTTAAGCTTGTACCTGAAGATAGTGTTTTTAAAGTAAGGGGTTTATGTAAGTAATTGTTAAAATGTGGTGCAAGATTCTAATATAATCACTATTATAAATAATTATATTTGCTCTATGAATGATATTAAAGAACTAAAACTAACATTTTGGAGCCATATTAAAATGATATGGTTAGCTTTATTGATGTATGCCTTTTTTGTTTTTTTTACAGTATATTTATATACCCCTGAAAAACCCACAATATTATTAATTTTTGGGATTCCTTTTGTTTTTTTAATCCTGCCTGTGTTTTACATCCATTATAATTATAATGCATACAGCGAAGGAATAAGTTACCAACTGAAAAGAAATGTTAGCATCACAAAATTTCAAAATGACAGTAAAAATGTTTACGATGTGAATGACTTTGAGCAATTTAAGTTAATTGCAACGAAGAGTAAGTTATTGCATCTATCAAATAAAATGTTATTTGATGACTATTATTACGTTATATTGGAATTGAAAAATGGTGAAGAGTTAATTTTTACCTGTCTTTATTCTTCTGAGATATATAATTTACTCAAATCGTACTTCCCAAATGTTCCGATAAAAGAAGGAGGATTTTTTTATCCAAATATATCTTAGATGGATTTAACTTGATACAGAGTTGTCTTTTTATAGATTGCATCGTCGTGCCTCCCCGCAAGATGGTGCGTGAAGAAAGGAACGTAAATAAGGTAACTATAAACAGCGTCTATAAACATCCCTATCCGGCTCGTCTTTGCGAGCGGAGGAGCGCGGCAATCATTTATAATAGAATCATCCCGATCGCTCAAAATGGTACTCCTAATTTGCTGAAAAGATTGCTTCGTCGTGCCTCCTCGCAAAGACGGTGCGTGAAGAAAGGAACGTAAATAAGGAAACTATAAACAGCGTGTATAAACGTCCCGATCCGGTTCGTCTTTGCGAGCGGAGGAACGGAGCGCGGCAATCTATTTCTAATAATTATAAAAATTCTTCGATTCTGTAGTACAAATCATCCCATTCGGGATTCATTGATTCGATAAGTTTTAGCTTTTTTGCTCTTGAACCGGCTTTAATCTGCTTTTCACGTGCAATAGCATCCTCAATCATCAGGAAAGCTTCGAAATAAACTAACTTGTTTAGGTTGTACTTTGCTGAAAAAGAATCAGGATATCGTTTTTGCTTATGTTGCTTAATCCTGTCGTGCAAATCACTTGTCACGCCTGCATAGAGTGTGGTGTTTTCGTAATTTGTAAGGATGTAGGCAAACCCTGTTTTCATCTGGTAGATTTGTTTACGATGCAAAATACAAAAAAATAGATTGCCGCGCTCCGTTGCACTTCGCTCGCAAAGACGGCGCGTGAAGAAAGTAACCTGTGTAATTACTTTCAGGCAATCTGAAAACTGTGACTGCGATTAAAAACTACAATTCTACCACATATGCATTAACCTCTGCCAGTTTACCATTTTCCAACCGCCACACATCGCAGTATTTAGAATTGGTTGTTTTACCGGTTTTATCTTTTACAGCAATGGTGCCGGTAGCCACTATAAAATTCCCTTCGGCAATGAGGGTTTCAACAATGTTTACCGGCGGTTCTATATAAGTATGTGCCATCCAATCGCGTACGGCCTGTTTGCCGCGCAGGGTGATGTCACCAATAAAGTTCCAGGTGGTGTCTTGAGTGCAATGATCTAAAAAACCTTCGTGGTTGTTAGCGTCTAAAGCAGCGTTTGCAGTTTGCAATATTTCTTTGTTATTCATAAAATTTTTGTTGAAATTATAGCATATTAAATATACAAAAAAGGTTGTCTCGTTGTGTCGCCCTGCGGAAAGCGTATTAAATCACCTATTGACGTTCTTTAAATCCCTTAAACGTTAAAAAACCTTAAACACTATATATTTTTAATAGATATAAGGAAATGTTAAGCCCTATGTTCAACTAATTGTGCATTAGCTTGTTATAATATTATTTATAAGCAATCTATTTACAAATTACTGATTAACAGTTATTTATATTTCTTCTAAAGTGGTTTGTAACTAACTTTGATTTAGAAATGAAAAAGGAATTATAATTATAAAACATAGAAATCATGGATATCAGATTAGCAAATTGTTGTGGCAACTGCGACCACCATATTAAAGGACAGGTATGCAACGTTCACGAAATAGTAACAGCAGAAACCCAAGCCTGTGGCGCTTATGAGTTTCGTGCCGTATTAAACAGGGAAACCGATTGTTTAAAATGCTCTAAATTTCAGACACCGCATTGCCCGCACAGCGAAAAAGCAAGCGAAGGTATGATGTGTACCGTGTTCTACCCAAGGATCGTAGCCTAAGTACAGATAATATTTAAAACAAGAAAAGCTGCCAAACGTATGTTTAGGGCAGCTTTTCTTAATTTATGAATAGTAAGGTTTTCCATTCCGACCGAAGCGTAGCGTAGTGGAGGAATCTCGACTTAAATTAATAAATCTCATCATTTAGGAATTTCCATTGAGGATTAAATTCTGATATAATTGCATCCTTCTTATCCCTTCTCCACTTTTTTAATTGTGTTTCCCTTTCAATAGCAGTTTCTACATCACTATAATGCTCCCAATAAACCAAATAAAAACATTTGTATTTTGCAGTAAAGGCTTTGGAATTTGCTTCTGGATTTTGGTGATAATATAAACGGTCTTTTAACTCATTGGTAAATCCAATGTATAATACAGTTTTAACCTTGTTGGTTAGAATATATACATAATAGTTGTGAGTACCAAGAGTATGAAGCATGTTTATATAAATATATCGAATTGATATTTCTCCTTAGTTGAAATAGAAAGAACGCGTATTCCATTCCGAATGCAGCGCAGCGGAATTGAGGAATCTCGATAAACAAAAATATACTTTATAATTTGAGATTTCTCGACTTCGTTGCACTTCGCTCGAAATGGAAGCAACGTGTATTCCATTCCGAATGCAGCGCAGCGGAATTGAGGAATCTTGATAAAGAAAAATACTTTATAATTTGAGATTTCTCGACTTCGTTGCACTCCGCTCGAAATGGAAGCAACGTGTAGTCCATTCCGACCGAAGCGCAGCGTAGTGGAGGAATCTCGATAATCAAAATATACTTTATAATTAGAGATTTCTCGACTGCGTTGCACTTCGCTCGAAATGGAAAACGCATGTTTTAATGTTTATACGCCTTAACTCCGGCCTTAATGTCGGTATCAATAAAGTTTTGCGATGGCGGTATAGGGCAGGAATAATCGTGGTTGTAAGCGCAATATGGGTTGTATGCTTTGTTGAAATCTATTTGTATAGTATCGCCCTTTGGCAGTTTCATGTCTATATAGCGGCCACCGGCATAGCTGCCTTCGCCATTGGTGTTATCTGTAAAAGGCAGGAACAGATAATCTTTATATTCCTCCTGCTTTATAAGGTCCGGGCTTTGGAAAATATCCAGTTTAAATTGCTTACCGTTTAATGTAAAGCTTAGTTCGCCATATTTTACATACTGCGCCTTGCGTCCTGTTGTTGTAGCCATATTAAAAGGCTTTTCGTTTGGCGTGCGTTTAAACTTTGCGGTAACGCAGTACTTAAGGTCTACCGGGAAAAATTCTAACGATTTAAATGTTTTTAGGTCGGCTTTGGTAAGTGGCGATGTTTTTGGGTCGGCATATTCTGCGTTAAGCTTTTTTTGTTCTTCTTTAGATGCTGTTTCGCTGCATTCCTGGCTATAGCCCAGGCTTATTACAAATAGTGCCGCAACGGCAAAAAGGTTTTTCATGACAATTGTTTTTACAAAAATAAGCAATTAGGTTTTTTGTTGTAAGTTTTTATTTGCAGAGGTTTTAGCCACGAATTACCCGAATTACACAAATGGGGTATTGTCTATCTTATAGCTTCTTTATGAAAGAATCAATTCGTTTAATTCGTGGCTAAGCTTTATTCACAAACTTTAATTAAAATAACGTGTTCATTTAGCAGGAATTTAATAATTAAATCCTTCTAATTATTTGATATTTAAGGTTTTGTTTTTTATTGAGTATGTAGCTTTTAGCTTTGTTTTAAGAAAAAGATAAAAACTGTTGTTTAACTTTACAGTATTAATAAACGGTTCTTTTTTAATTAGCGTTGTGCTGGCTGCCAAAACGAAGACGACGGGTAGGCAGCCTGCCGGGGAGGCTGTAACGGGCGCTGCACTTTCCACCCGTTCGTGCAGGGTATTATAAACTAACGTCGGCGCGCAACAGCGGAAACCGATCAGCAACACGGCAGGATGGCAGGCAGGCATCAGTATTAAGAAAACCATAATTGCTTTGCAGCAATTTAAATTATTAAAAGCCACCTTGAGCAATCGTTTAAGGTGGCTTTTTGTTGTTTTGCATTACGTATGTAATTAGTAAATTGCGGCTTTAACCAGTGTATCATGATTCCTGCTATACGTACCCTCACTCCAAAAATGCTTGTTGGCAAGCGGCTCACTATGTCGCTTATTACTAACACAACGCACATATTGTGGCAAAGCTTTATGCCACTGCGCAATACCATTGCAAATGCTGTAGGGACTGACAGGTTTTCGTTGCAAATATATCCTGATGGCTACTTTAACGCTTTTAATCCCGCAACTGAATTTGAAAAATGGGCCGCGGTAGAGGTAAACTCTTTTGACGTTGTGCCGGACGGAATGGAAACTATTACAATCCCCGGCGGTTTGTATGCCGTGTTTTATTACAAAGGCAATCCGGCCAATGGGGCAGAGGTGTTTAATGATATATTTACAGTATGGCTTCCGCAATCGGGTTACGTGTTAGACAGCCGCCCGCACTTTGAGGTATTGGGCAGTAAATACCAAAACGGCAGTAACAACAGTGAGGAAGAAATTTGGATACCTGTTAAAATAGCAACTACTGCTTCCTGAATTTTTCGGGGGTCATGCCGTGCTTTTCCTTAAAGGCTTTTGTAAAAGACTGCATGTAGCTATAACCGCAATATTCTGCAATATCGGCAATGCCGGTTTCGGTATCAAATAGCATTTCGCGGGCTTTTTGCATCCTTATTTCGTGCAGGTAGCCAAAAACGGTAGTGCCAAACAATTCTTTAAAGCCCTTTTTTAGCTTAAAGTCGTTCAGTCCGGTTTTGTGGGCAAGCTCTATAAGCGAGTACGGATTGGTTATATTTTGTTCCACAAGTTCTTTTGCATGAAATAACTTCTCTATATCGTACTCCTTTACAAAGCTGCACTCTTTTTTTTGCAACAGTACTTCATACTGCTCAAACTGCAATTGCAACAGTTTAAGTATATTGGCCTCTATATGCAATTGCTTAATAATGCCTTCTTTTTCGCAATGTACTATATCGTTAAGCACATTGTACATTTTTGGTGTTATGGCAAGGTTGGCAGCATTTAGCATTGCAAACTGCCTGTTGTTTACATTGTTCGTAAAGGCTATGAACAGGTTGTTTTCTACCGGCATGAGGCGTTTAAAATATTCTTCGGTAAACTGTATCTGCAGCGTAATGTTTTCCTCTTCGTTAGCTAACGGCTCAATGTAAAATTCAGAGTCGGGGATATAGAATAAATTCTGGAATCCGGGTGCAATACTGCACCTTACGTTACTTTGGGTAAACAGCATGTCCCGGGTGCCTGCCAGCGAAAAATACATTTCTATATACGGGTTGCTGTTTTGCATTTTTACAGGTACCGGTTTCTTAAACTTCAGTTTTCCGTACAGCAGCCTTATGCCGTTAAAATTTATTTTCCTGAAGGCGGTCTCGCCAAAATCGTAAGAGAAGGTTAATTCCTTTTCTATTACAACCACCACATTTTCAGCATCTTTTTGTATGTTGGTGTGGCATACTATTTCATCTAAAGAAGTTAGTGTTTGCATGAGTTTAAAATAATCCGTTTAGCATAATATTAAAATCCGTTTAGCACTTCATTGTTTTTAAATAGATGTTGAAATTTGCGCAAATCTAATTATTATTATTTAGACTAAATCTTAATAATTGTTATAGAATTGCGAAATCCGCATTAATAACAAAATTAAAATCAAATGTTACTTAATACTTTTAATACACAATTATGTTGAACAATTACACAAAAAAGAAGAGTATTGCTAAAACGGTATTTGTAGTAACAATGCTGTTTTTAGCTAACGGATTAAAGGCACAGGATGCATGCGCAGTACCCAATGCAGTAACATCTGAAAACGTTGGGGTGGCACATACTAAACTATCATGGGCGGCACCTGAAACTGCTCCGGCAAACGGATATGAATGGAAAATAACCGTTGCAGGCAGCGACGAGGTGTTGCAAACCGGTACTACGCTAAGTGCTTTTGTGCTTATAAGGGAATTGCAGCCGGAAACTGCTTATACTGTAACCCTGCGTGCCCTGTGCTCTGAAACCGTATACAGCGACTGGGCATTGCACACCGCTACAACGCTGCCCTTAATCTCTAACAGGGAAGGGCAAATAGGTGTGGGGGCAAGTGCTAATGTGTGGTTTGATGCCTGTTATGCACCCATAATGTATGCCGGCTTTGCAGATAGAAATGGCTCTGTTGCTAATTTACTTTTTACTGCTTCCGAAATGCAAAGCCTTAACATACCTGCCGGTGCGTTAATAACAAATATTGCATTCGATAAAGTTAATAATGCCCGTGGCGGCGATGAATATGATGATGTAAGGCTAAGGATTTTTGCCAAGAACTCTACTACCGTTGCACCACTAAGTACAGCAACTACTTATGCCGATATTTTAGCGGGGCATACCGAAGTTATGGATAACCCGGATTATATTCTTCCTGAAACAATAGGGTGGATCACTTTTCCTTTCGAACAGCCTTTTGAATATACAGGCGATGGTTTGGAAGTTGCTACTTCAACCTACCTAAACTCTCAGGTGCGCCAGTTTACTACTCATATAATCTGGCAATACACATCGGGGTATAATGATTATGCAATAGGGGCATGGCCTATTAATTCGGTACCCATGAGCGAGAACCTTATATTAAGCCATAACAGCTATAAAAAACGGCCTAATATTAAAATTTCTTTCAATGTATCTAATGTTGCAACCGCTATAGATGTCGCTACAGCCAATGATGTTGCAACTGAGATTACAGAAGATCACGGATCGCTACAATTGCTATCGGCTATACTGCCTGTTTACACCAGCCAGGCTACGGTATGGGAAATAGTATCAGGGTCGGAATTTGCTACTATTAGCCAGGACGGTACAGTGCATGCTTTTGCAAACGGAACAGTAGTTGTAAGGGCCAGTACTGCCGATAACAGCGAACTGTTTGACGAGATAACCATTACCATTACAAACCAGAGGCCGTGCGCCGTAAATTTTCCCGATAGTGTAGAGCCTATTACTTTAGTGCGGTTTGCGGGTATAGACAATACATCATCGGCAGTGGTGGGTACGGAAACGCCTGCCCAGGAAAACTTTGAAATGATTACGGCACAGGTAACATTGGGCCAGCCTTATACACTTACCGTAAAAGGTACAACCAATGGTAATTTTGTACACCATGTTACGGCGTATGCCGACTGGAACAGGAACAACAGTTTTGAAGACGAAGGTGAAGAATATACTATTGGCACACTTGAAGATACTACAGGAGAAGATAACGTATCGGTAACCGGTACCATAACAGTTCCTCAAAATGCACCGCTTGGGCTTACTAAAATAAGGATTATAAAGAAATTTAATACACCGGCGCCATCGTGCAATACCGTAGGCTACGGCCAGGCCGAAGACTATACGGTAAATGTAAATACAGCGATTGCCGGTACCGGTAGTTTTAATAAAAATGCTGTTAGTATTTACCCTAATCCTACCGGAGATATAGTTAACATACTATCTCAGGAAAAGGTAGAATTTGCAGAAGTGTTTAACGCTCTTGGGCAACAGGTACTAACAAGTAACGGCAGCCAGTTAAACCTTTCACAATTGCAAAACGGCATTTATTTGCTCAGGGCACAAATAAGCGGTGGCAAATCGCAAACATTTAAAGTTATTAAAAAATAACCGGCTACACATATTAAAAAATGCCTTGAGACATCAGGGCATTTTCCTTATTTAAAAGGTTACAAACGCTATGAAAAGACTAACAAACCTATTTTTTATTGTATCGCTTTCCCTTATTTGTTTTTCGGCAAGCGCACAGTATGCCATTAAGCATTATATAGCGCCGTCGTCCTGGCAGTACTGGAGCAGCGCTAACGAAATTGTACTAACCACACAGCAAACCGGTACTGTAACGGCCACCATTACTAAAAGTAATGGCGAAGCGGTTACTACGCTAACAGTAACGGCAGCAGCACCGGCTGTATACAGGTTTAGCGGGATACCGGGCATAACCCCTAAAAACTGGCCCAATACACTTTATAATGACAGAGGTATTATTGTAACGGCCACTGCACAGGTATCGGTAAGTATGCGTAATGTAGCTTCAGATACATCGGGTACCAGTGATGATCTTGGCGATTATATAAAAGGCAATAACGCTATGCTTAGCTATGGTAACGAAGGCTTGGGCAACTCTTTTTTATTAGGATATTACCGTAATGATTTTGCAGGGTTATCTGGCGGTGCGCCATTATACAGCGTTATGGCTACCGAAGATGCTACGCAGGTACGGGTAAATAACACAAATTTAATTACCCTTAACGCAGGGCAAAGCTACCTGTTTACAGCAGCTATGGGCAGCAGCCTTACCTCTAATAAGCCTGTGGTGGCTAATGCGGGCGCGTATGCAGATAGCCCCGTAGTATGTTCAGACGGTGTGGGTACACAAATACTGCCGGCACAAAGCTTAGGCAAAAAATATATTATAGTAAGGGGATCGGGAGGTGCAGGCACGGCCACAAATGGTGCAGAGCAAAGTACGGTAATGGCTTCTCAGCCCGGTACAACGGTATTGCTTACCCACAATAATGCCGATGGTACCGTGATTACTACAACAACACATACGCTTAGTAATGCAGGCGATTTTATTACCTTTCATCATGGCGATGCGGCAACACAGTATTCTACAAGCCATGTAGTGGCTAATAAGCCGGTAAATGTGTACTGCGGTATGGCAAGCGGCTGCGAAATAGATATGTACAATGCACTGCCTGTGGGCGACTGTACGGGGGCAACCTCTTTTATACTTCGAAAATTTACCGATCATGATAATGCCGGTCTAAGTGCCTTTGGCTATATAATTACCGAAAGCCCTACCGAACCCGTGCTTGTAAACGGAGCTGATATAGAGACCTTAACGGCTGCTTTCAGGACAAGGCTGGGTAATACGGGTTACTACCTTATACGATTTACCACTGCCCACCTTAATAATGCCGATAATTATGTATTTACATCGGCTCCACGAATGAATGTGGGTATGATGGAAAGCGGTGCGGCACATGCTATGATCGGCCTGTTTTCGCAATTTAATACACCTCCGGCACCGCCTGTTATTACAGATACCGGCGGTTGCAATACCACCGTTAATGCAACACCGGGGCTGGAACCTTACCAGTGGTATTTAAACGGCATTGCCATAAGCGGCGCTACAGCACAGAATTTTACACCTGTAATTACCGGAAATTATTCGGTAACCGGTACGTTGCCCTGTGGTATTACCACACCTTCTCCTGATGTTTATGTAACGGTATGCAGCGACCTGCAAATAGTTAAGGAAATTACAGGAGTTACTAACGGGCAAATAACCTTCAGGCTTACGGCTACTAACCTTGGACCTTACAACGAAGCACAGGCAAAAGTGACCGATGTTTTGCCTACGGGTTATACCTATACATCGTCGTCTGCGCAAACAGGTACCTATAGCAATATTACAGGTGTATGGACTATTGGGGCACTTGCTGTTGGTGCACAGGTAACTTTAGAGATAACTGCACGGGTAAATACAACCGGCCTCCATACTAATACTGCTACTGTCACAGGGGTTAACAGGGATATAAACCTTGTAAACAATACATCATCGGTAACACCGGTTAGCAGGTTATATTTAAGTAAAACGGCACAAAATGATGTTTACTATAATGCAGGCGAAGTAATTAATTATCAGCTTGTACTTACTAATACTGGAAATGTAACCATATATAATATTGTGGTTTCAGACAGTAATGCCAATGCAGGCAGTGTATCGCCGTCTCAGGTGGCAAGCCTGGCACCGGGGCAAAGCGCAACTATAACCGCTGCCCATACCATTACCGCAGCAGATGTTACTGCCGGGCGTGTTGTTAACCAGGCAACTGCCATTGGCGAAAGCTACAACCAGATATTTGTAAGGGTAAGTTCTGACGATCCTGATACCCCTGCGGTTGCCGACAGGACAATTACCCCGGTGGTTACCGAAGCCGACCTTAGTATTACCAAAACCAATAACTAGGATACTTATACGCCCGGTACAACAGTAGCTTATACCATAATAGTAACTAATAATGGCCCGTCGGCGGCGGCAAATGTTACGGTACAGGACCTGTTGCCACAGGGAATTACCACCATGAGCTGGCATAGTGCTAACGGCGCTGAGGTTACCGGAGAGCTTAACGATATAGTAGCAGTACTGCCAAACGGCCAAAGCCTTACCTACACTGTTACTATTGCCATTCCTGATGATCTTGAAACAGATATTGTAAATACGGCAGGGGTAAGCAGCACAGTGCCCGATCCTGACCTGGCAAACAATGAGGCTACAGATACTGATGTAGTTTGCGATAATTGCCTCTTTGATAAGATACCCAAGGGAATTTCGCCCAATGGCGATAGGTTTAATAATGTATTTGACCTTACAAGGCAGCCTGAAATCGCTATGCTTGAAATATTTAACCGCTACGGTCTAAAAGTATACGAACGCGGTAATTATACCAACCAGTGGGATGGGCGCGACAGCAGTGGTAAAGAGCTGCCATCGGCCACATATTATTATGTTATTTATTTTAAAGAGAAGAAACCTGTAACGGGTTGGGTTTACATTAACAGGCAGGAGTAACAGGAGTTTTGGCACATGAAAAAAATTTCGTTTTTATTTACTGTAGTATTTTTGTTTTTCTGTTTCCGGGATGCAGAAGCACAAAGTGGGGGAGTGGCAGAAATTTGCAATAATGCCATTGATGATGATGGCGATGGATACACCGATTTAAATGATCCCGACTGCATTTGCAACCAGCAACAGGTCAGGTCGGTAATACCTAACCATTCTTTTGAACAATATACCGCATGCCCGGATTATTTAAGCCAGATGCACTATGCGGCACCGTGGGTACAGGCAACTACAAACATGGGCCTGGGCGTAGCCACAACAGATTATTTTAATACCTGTGGCTATTTGGGTGCATCTGCTTCTATGGTGCCCTTCCCGGATGGCAATGGTATTTCCGGGATAATTGTAGAAAATGGGTATAAAGAGTATGTGGGTACGTGTCTGTTAACCCCTTTACAGGCGGGTACACAATACAGGTTAACTTTTAATGTTGCGTCGGTAAAAGACGGGCACCCTGACTGTAATGATGGCGATGTAAGTATTTACCAGGCTTTAAACCTTACCATTTATGGCGCTGTTAACTGCACTGCGCTTCCTGCGCAAAATACTATGGTAGAACCTACAATCGACCCTAACTGGAAAACATTAGGCAGTACAGCATACACACCTGTTTCGCAGTGGGGGCTTGTTACCATAACTTTTACGCCACAAACCAATATTAGTGCCATAATGCTTGGCGCTCCGGAGGTATTGCCGGGAGGATACCCCATTTGGCATCCGGATACCGGGGTAAGTTGTTATCCTTATTTTTTGTTTGACAACCTTATATTAAATGTTGGTTCAGAATTTGGGCTGGATGTAACCCAGTCAGGAGCACTTTGTACCAATAATCTTTTGCTTAGCGCCCTGCCGTCTCAGCCTGTAAGCAGTGCGGCAACTTATCAGTGGTATAAAAACGGAGTAGCCATTATTGGCGCTACGGGTACCACCTATAATGTCATGCAGGGAGCAAATGCTTATGACGACTATGCATTAAGGATAAGCGATGGAGCCTCTTGCTTTACGGGCTATAGCGAAGTGAATGCCGACCTGCCTTCGCCGCAGGCATCAACAATTCCGGTTTGTGTTCCCGGTACAGGCGATATTACCGTTAGCACACCCGCAGCATTTTACAGTTTTGATAATGGCGTTACCTGGACTACAGTACCGGTTGCAGAAAATTTGCCAACAGGCTTTTACGCAGTAAGGATAAAAAATGCACAGGGATGCATATCTAACCCTGCTTATGTTGAGGTTACCGGGTTTACGCTTGCGGCACCTGTTTTTACAGCCCGCCAACCTGTAGATTGTGCCAACGGCGGAAGTATTAATATAACCACACCTGCAGTGCAGTATAGTTTTGATAACGGGATTACCTGGCAGGATACACCTGTTTTAACGGGCCTTACCGGTGGCGGTCATAATTTAAGGATAAAAAATCAGGATGGCTGTATCTCTAATGCTGTGTTTGTACATATTAATGAGTTTCATAGCGGGGCACCGGCCTATATTGCGGTACAGCCCAATTGCAGTACCGATGGAAGTCTTACTATTACAACCACGGCATACCAATACAGTTTTAATGGTGGCATAACATGGCAGGACAGCCCTGTATTAGGCAACCTTAATACAGGCTACTATGAAATGATGGTTAAAGATGCTAACGGCTGTACTTCATATCCGTCATTTGAGTTTATAGCGCCTGCCGAAATCTTGCCTGCCGCACCGCTCGCAACGGTACAGCAACCTGTATCCTGCCGGTTACAAACAGGTATTATAACCATAACCACAGCGGCATCGCAATACAGTTTTGATGATGGTGCAACATGGTTGGCAAATAATATATCCGGGCCTTTAGCACCCGGCAGTTACAATGTAAAAATTAAAAATGCTGCAGGATGCCGGTCGCCCGATACTGTTGTTACTATTTATCCCTCGCCCGATGTGCCTGTAACACCGGTAGTGGCAGTTTTGCAACCCAATTGTACACAACTAACTGGTTCAATTACTATATCAACCCCATCAAGCCAATATAGCTTTGATGATGGTGCTGCCTGGAGCACTGCTAATATCAAAACAGGTTTAACGGCAGGTACTTATTTTATCAGGACAAGGAACAGTTCAGGCTGCGAATCGGAAACTGTTGAGATAGTAATAGTATCTTCATCCATTACACCTGCACCTGTAACATTGCCCGTTAGCTATTGCGAAAATGCGGTGGCAGCACCTTTAACCGCTAATGGTACTAACCTTTTATGGTATACAGATCCGGCGGGAGGAATTGGCAGCACTGCAGCCCCGTTACCGGATACTTCTGTAATTGGAACAACAGCCTATTACGTAAGCCAAACCCTAAATAGCTGCGAGAGTTTACGGGCGCGACTGGTAGTTACGGTCACGGCTATTCCGGCAGAACCGGTAACGGCGGTGCAAATAAGCTATTGCCAAAACGATGCAACAGTACCACTCACAGCGGCAGGCAGTAATTTACTTTGGTACAGCAGCGCAGCGGGTGGGCTGGGAAGTCCTGCTGCGCCGCTACCATTAAGCACAGCAACAGGAACAACAACATGGTATGTAAGCCGGGCTGTAAACGACTGCGAAAGTAACAGGGTTGCAACTACGGTTATCATAAATGAACAACCTGACGCACCGATGGTAGTATCGCCAATTACATATCATCAGGGTGACCCGGCGGCAACCTTAACAGCTACTGGTGGTAACATAAGGTGGTATGATAAAAATAATGTGCGTTTGGCTATTGCCCCAACACCTAAAACAAACGTTCTTGGGGTAGCTGCCTTTTATGTAACCCAAGTCTTAAATGGCTGCGAGAGTGAACCTGCCGAAATTATTGTTGAGGTTTTGCCAAAGCCCGTACTGTTTAATTATCCTAAATATTTTACGCCAAATAACGACGGTACGAACGAGTACTGGAACATTCACGACCTGCGTAACGACAGGAAAGCCATTATTTATATATTCGACCGCTATGGCAAGTTAATTACTTCTATAAGGCCATTCGAGAGAGGGTGGGATGGTAAATACAACGGCCATGACCTGCCTGCTACCGATTATTGGTTTAGGTTGCTCTATACCCAAAGTGGCAGGGAAACAGAATTTAAGGCGCATTTCTCATTAGTGCGATAAACCTTGCAATTGCGCCATGCAGTGAAATTTCGGAATTATAAATTTTATAGCGTAATAAGCTGTAGTTTCAGGAGTTTCAAAGTCTTTTTTTAGTGGTTATTTAAAAAAAAGCATTTTTATTTCTATATGTGTTATATTTACAGTCAATTTTATTGGCCCTGCCACTAAAATAAATTATTAGAATTGCTTGTAATGAAACCATGTTACGCTATTATACTGGCCCTTTTTTTATTGTGTAACCCGTTTAGGGTAACCGCACAGGACCTGCCTTTAAAGTTTCTGGATATTACTAACGGCCTGTCTAATAACTCGGTCATTACCATGCACCAGGATGGCAACGGTTTTATGTGGTTTGGCACGTACGACGGGCTTAACCGCTATGATGGTTATAACTTTAAGGTATACCGTAACCGTATAGGCGACCCTTCGTCATTAATAAGCAATACTGTTTATTGCATACAGGGCGACCTGCAAAATAACATTTGGGTGGGCGGGTCTAAAGGGGCCTGTGTACTTAACCAGTCTAACGGAAATTTTGTACCCTTACAACATTACGCAAAAGGAGGAAAGCTAAAAACGTTAACCGATATTACACACCAAATTAAGTTAGTAAACCAGGGCTTTATGCTGGTTGCTACACAAAAAAGCGGGTTAGTAGTTTTTAAGGAAGGATCCTATACAGGCCGCCAGGCAGAGCTTGAAATAAAGGGAAAAAAAATAAGCGACTACGATGTACTTGCCATAGAGCCTGTTGCCAATGCAAAATTTTGCTGGGTATTTGTAAAAGATATAGGGCTGTGCAAATATGATATTGCTGCAAAAAAGCTGTCGGTTGAATTACCTTCGGCCTTAAAGGCCAATTGCCTCGAAATTGCAAATGGCAATAATATTTGGATAGGTACAGATGATGGTTTTTATTTATATGATTCGGCTGCCCGTACGTTGTCCGGTAATTACATGGCCAATAAAAGCAGCGTTACTAACATTTTAAAAGAGAACGAAACGCTCTGGATAGCTACCGATGGGGCCGGGGTATACACCCTGCCAAAAGATGCCAAAGAGGCTGTGCCTTATAAAAATGGTAATACCAGGATAATAAAGAGCAACTCGGTTTGGAGCCTGTACCTTGATAACAGGGGCAATAAATGGATAGGTACGCTTAGGGGCGGTATTAGTATGATAGGTTCTAACCCTATAGTGTTTAAGCATATTAAATATAAAGGCAGCGGCAGTGAGGCCGGTAACCTTACCGAGAATTTTATATTGTCTTTTTGTGAAGACGAGAAAAATAACCTCTGGATAGGTACAGACGGGGCAGGCCTGCGCTATTGGGACAGGAAAAACGATACGTATACTTCTTATAATAAATCGCCGGGAAGCCGTTATGCGCTTACCAGCAATTTTATTACCAGTATAATAAAAGATTCTATAAACCGTATATGGGTGTCTACATGGGCAGGTGGTGTAAACCGCATAGACCCAAAAACAGGGGCCATAAACTATTTTTCATGTTATAACCCCTTTACAAAGCAAACCGAAAAGAATGTATGGCTGCTGTACCAGGATTCTAAAAAAAATATATGGGCAAGCGCCACTAATGAGGGCAGCCTTTATAAATTTAACGCTAAAACAGACGCGTTTGAGCTGTTTGACCCTGCCATTAATAACCTGCAATGCCTTGCCGAAACTAAAGACGGTAAGCTTTGGGGGGGCAACTACGCATCGCTTATAGCCATAGACCCGCAAACAAAAGCAATCAGGAGTTACGATATTGGCTACCCGGTGCGTTGTATACTGGAAGATAAATTTAATAATTTATGGATAGGCACACAGGAGGGAGGTCTTTTGTTGTTTGACAGGAAAGCAGGCAGATTTTCGCGGTTTACTACAGAGAGCGGCATAACGGGGAACACCATATTACGCCTGCTGGAAGATAAAAATGGCAATTTATGGATGAGTACCTACAACGGGCTCAGCCGTTTTAACTATACCACAAAAACAAGCAGGAATTTTTCCTTATCAGACGGGCTTCAAAGCAACCAGTTTAGTTTTAATGCAGGACTACAGCTTGCATCGGGCGAATTTTTATTTGGCGGTATAAACGGTTTTAATATTTTTTACCCTAACAGTATTAAGGAACCAACGCAAACTACCCCCATAAGGCTTACAGGACTGCTTGTAAATAATAAGCCCATAGAAAAAACCGAAGGCTATGTATCCCGTGAGGAGGCCGGTAAAATTAAAGGTATTAGCCTGCCTTTTGACCAAACCAACCTTTCTATAGAATATGTTGCCCTTGATTACAATAATGCCGATAACGGTAACTACTCGTATTTGCTTGAGGGGTGGGACGAGCACTGGAATTATAACGACAACAGCCGCAAAGCTAATTATGCCCACTTGTATGAGGGTGATTATGTTTTTAAGGTACGCATTCGCAACATAAACGGAAAATGGGATAAAGCCATACCATTGCTTTACATACATGTTTTACCGCCATGGTACCGCTCCTGGTGGGCCTATAGCCTGTACTGCATTATTGTAATGGGGGGTGTTTATGCCTATATAAGGTACAACAGGAACAAAGAGCTGCTGCGCTACAAGGTAACTATAGAACAGATAGAACGTAAAAAGGAGAAAGAACTTGCCGATAAGCAGTTGTCTATGTTTACGTATATATCGCATGAGTTCAGGACGCCACTCTCGCTAATTATAGATCCTTTGAAAAGGGCGCTCAGGGAAAACACAATGCACAGCGGCCCGGAAAATGACCTCGCGGTAGCGCATAGAAATGCCCGCAGGCTGCTTAGCCTGGTAGACCAGCTCCTGCTTTTAAGAAAGGCAGAGAGCGATGCCGATGCCCTGAAATTATCTGCTATTAAGCTAAATAACCTGTGTTATGAGGTGTACCAGTGCTTTACAAACCAGGCACGCGAAAGGGGTATAACATATAACTTTGAAGCCCCGCCTGCAATGATAGATATTGTGGGCGATTACGAAAAGATAGAGATCGCATTGTTTAACCTGATGTCTAATGCCTTTAAGCACACTCCGCCCGGAGGGACTATTACTATGCTGCTTAACGATACTAATGATAATGCATCCATTACTATAAGCGATACAGGAAGCGGCATTGCCGAGGCCGACCTTCCTTTTATTTTTGATAAGTTCAGGCAGGCAAAATCGGTATCGTCTACTACCGGCTTTGGCATTGGCCTTTTTATAGTGCGTTATTTTGTAGAGAAACACAAAGGGTTTATAACCTGTAACAGTACGGCAGGGGTGGGCAGTATATTTACAATTCAGCTTAATAAAGGCTATGAGCATTTTGCCGATATGCCTATTAATATGATAAGCCCTAAAATGTCGGAGCTGGTAGAAGAACTGTTAGGCGACAGCTTAACTGCCGAAGAACCTGTGGCAGTTGCGGCAGAGCCGGTTGCAGATGATTTTGAGCCCGGCCTGCTTAGCGAAAAGAAATCATTGCTTATTATAGATGATAATAATGATGT
>Ga0247814_10000722_pt1 | contig 23771 bp, 19 predicted proteins | sample UWRJL179409R1_FD_179947 | JGI IMG/M metagenome (GOLD analysis project Ga0247814, IMG submission 179947) | Plant litter microbial communities from Arlington Agricultural Research Station in Wisconsin, United States - UWRJ-L179-409R-1 | ecosystem: Environmental > Terrestrial > Plant litter >... | reverse complement strand
TAGTTGGTTAGAGCATAGCATTCATAATGCTGGGGTCCGGGGTTCAAGTCCCTGTGTAGCCACCAAGTACCGATCCATAGATGTCTACAGCAGTCTATGAATCACCTCAAGAAGCCCGCCTCGTGCGGGCTTTCTTGTGTCTGGCGGTATGGTTTTATCACTGCCCGGTTACCTCTCCGCCTTCTGCTCGCCTCAATTCAACCCGCCGCCTCATTCACAACACGTGCGGTGCGGATGAACAGCGCGCGCACTTTGTCCCAGAAATTCCCGCCCAGCACGAAGAAACTGCCAACAAACATGGCGTCTCCCAATACCTGGGCCTGCCAGAGGTTGGGCCGCAGTCCCGGCCAGATAGTGTCGATGTAAGGTTCGAGAAATGCGGCGATCAGCGGCAGGCAGAACATGACAACCCCGATTTTGTGACGCGTCGGACCCACTTCGAGGTCCGCAGAAGGCGCCAGATTTGAAACATAGCCGAATACGCTGCGTTTCAACTGCTGGAATCCGGACTTGCCCATGATTGCGATGACCAGAATCAGCAGGACTTTGTTGCTGATGAACAGGATCCCGGTCAGCGCTGCAATCCTTGAACCAGGGACGTCAAGCGCGGCCATGACCGGCACCGTCAACCAGGAGCCTGCCATCACGCAGATAATTGCGATGCCTGCCTTGAAGCGCCAACCGGCAGAGTGAGGCGCGACACTGTCTTGGGTGTTCATTGTCATCGTCCCTTTTTATTGATTTTCAGCGGCTCGTACGACCCTCCAGACAGCGTAGCAGGGGGGACGCTTGAGGGGCTTCGCCGAATCCGGAGCGCGTATCCCAAGCTGAGAAATAGCCGGGTTACGTGTGATGCAGGCGCGCGCTCAACGGACCAGTCGACAACCCTTCGCCACCCGCGCCTGAAAAAACCTCTCAACTGCGATTAATTACCATTTACTTAAATGTGAAAATTTCGTAGTCTGCGCCCATCCACCACGTAGTCCATTTCCCAAACATGCGCGAGATAGAGCGCTGCGTGTGTTTGCGCGTTCGACACGTGCTTTTTGCTTAACGTAGGAATCACACAATGCTCCGTCCCGTTTTGCCCGCCTTGACCACTGCCCTCGCGCTCGGCTTGTCCACCTCCGTACTGGCTGCTCCGGTCCATCTCGATCTGCCGGCCCAACCGTTGGCGACGTCTCTCACCCAGTTGGGTCAGGCCAGCGGTATGCGGGTGATATTCGACACGAAGCAGGTTTCCGGCAAACAGGCGCCGACGCTGCGTGGCGATCTGGAACCGGCCCAAGCCTTGCAGCGCTTGCTGGCAGGCAGCGGTTTGACGGCCAGCGTCGAAGGCAATTCAGCACGCGTGATTCAGCCGGTTCAGGCCAACAAGGGCGCCATCGCGTTGGACGGCGTGAACATCAACGCCGATTACGGCATTTCCGGGCAGGCGACCACTGAAGACAGCAAGTCCTACACCACCGGCTCCATGAACACCGCGACCAAGCTGCCATTGTCGATCCGCGAGACGCCGCAGTCAGTCAGCGTGATCACCCGCCAGCGCATCGAAGATCAGGGCATGAATGACCTGAACGACGTGGTCAAATATGCACCGGGCATCACGCTGCACAAGACCGCTTCCGACCGTCAGGAGTTTCTGGCGCGCGGTTTCAAGATCGACAACATCATGTACGACGGTCTGCCGTCGAGCATCAGCACTTACACGCAAGACGTGATTTCCAGTGCTGACCTGAGCATCTACGATCGCGTCGAAGTGGTCCGTGGGGCTACTGGCCTGATGACCGGCGCGGGCAGCCCCGCAGCCACACTCAACCTGGTGCGCAAACGCCCGACCGCCACGCCGCAGGTCAGCATCACCACCAGCGCGGGCAGCTGGGATCGCTATCGCACCGAAGTGGACGCGTCGAACAAACTCAACGATTCCGGCACCGTGCGTGGCCGCGTCGTCGCCGCGTATCAGGACGGCAACAGCTTCACCGACGTACGCGAAAACCAGCGCCAGACGTTCTACGGAATTCTTGAAGCCGACCTGAACGATTCCACCACCTGGACCATCGGCGCCTCCAAACAGCGCGACGACAACACCTCGGATTGGGGTGGCTTGCCGAGCGGCCCGAACGGCGAAGACCTGCACTTGCCGCGCTCGGCCTTTCTCAGCAATAACTGGTCGTACTGGGACAAAGACAACTACAGCCTGTTCAGTGATATCACCCACCGCTTCGACAACGGCTGGTCAGCCAAGCTCGCCGCCGCGAAGATCTGGGCCAAGGCCGACACATTCTCCACGTATCTGGGCAACTACGACGGCGCTGGCTTCCAGCAGTACGCCGGCAAATACCGCGACGACGATGACCAGACCAACCTGGACGCGTCGCTGTCCGGCCCGTTCCAGCTGTTTGGTCGTGAGCACGAACTGGCGGTCGGCGTCAGCCATCGTCAGGAGAAATTCGATCAGTGGGGCGGCTGGACCGATGGCACACCGGTGGATATCTGGAACTTCGATCACAGCCGGATCGCCAAACCAACGGTTGATGAATCCCTGTACGAAAGCCGTAATACCGCCACCGAAAAAGGTGCCTATGCCGTCGCGCGTTTCAACCCCATCGACCCGCTGCACGTCATCATTGGCAGCCGTGTCAGCTGGTATGAATACAACGACCGGGTTGGTGATGGCGACTATAAAGTCACCCGCGAAGTCACACCGTACGCCGGCATCATTTATGACCTGAACGACACCTACTCGGCGTATGCCAGCTACACCGAAATCTTCAAACCGCAGACCGAGAAGGATTCCGGTGGCACTGTGCTGGACCCGATGACCGGCAAGAACTATGAAATCGGGCTGAAAGGCGAGTACTTCGATGGCGCGCTGAATGCCTCGGTGGCCCTGTTCGAAATGGAACAGGAGAACCGCGCTTACCTGCTCGACAATCAGAACCAGAGTAACTGCCCGTCCTTCCCGGCAACCAGTTGCTATGGCGCAGCCGGCAAAGTGCGCAGCCGCGGTATCGACACAGAGCTGACCGGCGCCCTGACGCCAAACTGGCAGTTCTCGGCGTCTTACACCTACGTGCTCAGCCAATACGTCAAAGATGCGACCGAAAGCAATGAAGGCAAACTGTTTGCGCCAAACCAGCCCAAGCATCTGTTCAAGGCGGCCACCAATTACAACTTGCAAGGCGAGTTGAGCAAGGTGCGTGTGGGTGCAGATCTGTTCGCGCAGAGCGAAACCTTCAACCGCGTGGGTAATGGCACTGCGGATCAGGACGCTTACGGCATTGTTGGCCTGATGGCGGGTTACAAATTCGATGAGCATTGGGACGGTCGCGTCAACTTCAACAACGTGCTCAACACTCGCTACTGGCAGGGCATCCCGAATGCCAGCGGCACCGGGCAATATGGCGATCCGCGTAACCTGATGTTCTCGTTGAAGTGGTCGCTCTGACCCTTAAGAACCAAAGCTGACAGACCGTCTGGATAAAACACCCCGCACCGACAAACGGGGTGTTGTTGATCACGTCAGGCATCGGCAGTGCTCACTGCCTGTCGTCCGGTTTTATTGATAAAACCTGTTTCGCACCCCGCAGAATAAATACCCGCACGCCATCCCCTGCCAATGACCAACTTGTACCGAATCGAACAGTTAAATACGAACTTGAACCGGGCTTTCTGTTGAGCGCGGTACATCTGCCGAGGCTTCAAACTTTCTCAATAAAATATCCAATTTATTGCGACCGGCAGTGTCAGAACATCGGATGACTGAAGCTTTTGATCGAGCCTCGAGACACCAAGCGTTCAGGCGGTTTCACCTGACTGTGAATGCCCTGCGCATTCTGAACCATGAAGTGCAAGGTCAGCCTGATGAGCCGAACGATGAGTTTTTTACCGTGAACACTTTATTATCCCTGTTGCCCGGCGGCGGCCAAGCCGGTGAGGCGATTCGCGCCCATGACTGGTCGACTACCAGCTTCGGCGCGCTGCCGACCTGGCCAGCGACCTTGCGCCATGCGCTGGGGCTAATGCTCAACTCACCCGACAGCATGTATCTGATCTGGGGACCGGAACTGCGGTTCTTCTATAACGACGCCTATCGTCCGGTTCTGAGTGGACGCGAACGCGACGCTATGGGGCAGCCCGTCGCTGCGCTCTGGGGCGACGTCTGGGAACAAGTCCGGCCACTGGTGGAAAAAGCCCTGAGCGGAATATCCTGCCGCATCGACAATCATCCGGTCGTCATGCGGCGCTCGGGTGTCGATCAGCAGACCTGGTGGAACCTTTCCTTCTCGCCGATCCATGGCGACGCGGGCGCTGTGGATGGCGTGCTATGCCAACCTATCGAAACCACCGAGACCGTTCGCTCGGCTGCCTTGTTACGCTCAAGCGAGGAATTCAACAGGCGAGTGCTCGCCAGCAGCACCGACTGCATCAAGGTGCTGGACCTCGACGGTCGGCTGGCCTGGATGAGCGAGGGCGGGCAGCGCGTCATGGAAGTCAGCGACTTCAATGCCATTCGTGGTTGCCCTTGGCCGGATTTCTGGAAGGATCAGGGCAATCTCGAAGCGGTTAACGCCGTCGAACTGGCCAGATCAGGTCGCGAAGGTTTTTTTGAAGGCCAGGCCGCGACGATGACCGGCATCCTCAAATGGTGGGACGTGCGTGTCAGCCCGATTCTCGGCAGCGACGGCCGGCCGGAGAAGCTGCTCTGCGTATCGCGGGACATCACCGACGCCAAACAGTCTGAAGCCGAACTGCGTATGTTGAATGAAACCCTGGAGCAACGGGTCAAGGACCGCACCCAAGACCTTGATCGGCTCTGGCGACTGTCGGCCGACATCATGCTGGTAGCACGACTCGATGGCTTGATCCTGGCAGTGAACCCGGCCTGGACAAGGCTGTTGGGCTGGACCGAAGAAGAACTGCTTGGCCGCGAATTCATGGAATGGGTGCATCCCCACGATATTGCCGGCACCGAATCCGCTGTCACTGAACTGGCCAATGGCATCAGCATTCCCAATTTCATCAATCGCTATCGACATAAAGACGGTTCGTGGCGCTGGTTGTCCTGGACGGCAGTGCCCGATCAATCCTGCATTCATGCTGTCGGTCGCGACATCCAGGCTGAGCGGGAGGCCACCGAAGCATTGCGGCTGTCCGAAGAAGCGCTGCGCCAATCGCAGAAACTGGAAGCGGTCGGCCTGCTCACTGGCGGTGTCGCCCACGACTTCAATAACCTGCTGACGGTTATCAAGTCATCCACCGACCTGCTCAAGCGCCCCAACGTCAAGGAAGAACGCCGTATCCGCTACGTTGAAGCCATCTCTTCAACCGTGGACCGTGCCGCCAAACTTACTGGACAGCTGCTGGCGTTTGCCCGGCGACAGGCGCTGAAACCGGAAATTTTCGACGTCTGTCAGAACATCTACTCCATCGGCGACATGCTCGATTCGTTCACCGGCACACGGGTCAAGGTGCTCGTCGAAACACCTGATTACCCCTGCTTCATCAAGGCTGATACCAGCCAGTTCGATAACGCGCTGGTCAACATGGCGGTCAACGCACGGGACGCCATGCAAGGCGAAGGCACGCTGACGATTCAGGTCAGTGCGGTCGACCATTTGCCTGCGGCGCGGTCGCATCCAGGCCGCGAAGAAGACTTCATTCGCATCGACCTCACCGACACCGGCAAGGGCATCAGTGCGGAGGATATCGAGCACATCTTTGAGCCGTTCTTCACCACCAAAGGCGTCGGTCACGGAACAGGGCTCGGGCTGTCTCAGGTGTTCGGGTTTGCCAAGCAATCGGAGGGCGACATTCTGGTCCATAGCCAGGTCGGCAGCGGCACCCGTTTTTCGCTGTTTCTGCCCCGCTGCGCCACGCAGCCGGGCGCCAATGAACTGAACGCCTTGCGGATATCGCTTGATGACATCACCGACCTGAGCGTTCTGGTGGTGGAAGACAACGACGACGTCGGCGACTTTGCCACCCAGACCCTCATTGAACTGGGCTTCCGCGCCTGGCGTGCCGCCAATGGCCACGACGCACTGGCCGAACTGTCCAGCAACGCTGCAGCCTACGACGTGATCTTTTCCGACGTGATGATGCCCGGCATCACCGGCCTGGAACTGGCCCGCGAAGTCGAGCATCTGTATCCGACCTTGCCCGTGGTGCTGACCACCGGATACAGCGAAGTATTCGTTCAGGAAGGTGTGGAGAAATTCAGACTGCTGCCCAAACCGTACTCCATCGAAGCGATGTCCAACGTGCTGCGTGAGGCAGTGCTGGAAAGTCGCAAGGGGACGGGGGAAAAAACGTAATCTAATGACCGGTTGGAGCGAGGCTTGCCCACGAATCAGGCGCATCGGTGGTGCCAGACCCACCGCGTTATCGATCTTCGCGGGCAAGCCTCGCTCCAACGAATCGCGGGAGCTTCGGCGCCCGATATCTATCCAAAGAGGTATTCAGTTATGACCTTCAACTGGCACAGCGACCCCATCACCCGCACCACTGCAGTCGACAGGCACTACAAAAACACTCAGAACGTGCGGCGTTTTCTGACAGAGCAGTGTGGGGATGGTTTCAAGTTCGACCGGCCTTTCATGGCCTGGATCAACGATGGCCGGGCGAAGAACATGGGTGATGTGGCGGATGAGTGGCAGCGTCGGCAGTCAGGCAACGCCTAGGCCGCTGCGCCTGCGTTCACTGCGCCGCGAATCGCATCCAGCAGCATGGCGAACGCCGGGTTGTCGTTGTCCGAACGCCAGATCAAATGCAGTTCGCTTTGCACGCCCTCCCCCAGATCGATCTCGCGGAAGGTCACGCCCTTGAACACCACGCTGGCGGCGCAGCGCGGCACCAGCGCCAAGCCCATGCCAGCGTTGACCAGCGCCAGAATCGTCAATGACGAACCCAGCCATTGCACGTACTGCGGCGCCACGCGCGCCGAACGGAACATCCCGGTCAGCAGCTCGTTGAACGGCGGATACGCCGCGTGGGAGTACATCAGAAACGGTTCGCCATCCAGATCAGTCACCGCAACCGTCGCGGACGTCGCCAGACGATGGGTGCTGGGCACAGCGAGCAAGAAGGGTTCGCGCACCAGGCATTCGGTGGCGAACCCCGGTTGCAGCAATGGCGAGCGAACGATGCCCAGATCGATACGTCGCGCGCGCATGGCTTCGTGCTGTTGATAGGTGTTCATCTCCTCCAGGGAGATTTTCACGTGGGGCTGCTTGAGTCGCGCCTCGGCGATTACCTTGGGAAGGAATTCATAGACGGCGCTGCCCACGAAACTGATGGTCACCGAACCAATATCTCCTTTGGCAAAGCGCTTGGCCGATGCTGCCGCTTGTTGCGCACGTTCCAGAAGATTCTGCGCCTCGATGAAAAACGCCCGGCCGGCGGCGGTCAGCGCCACGCTGCGAGTACTGCGGGTAAACAGCGCAACGCCCAGGTGATGTTCCAGCAACTGAATTTGCCGACTCAGCGGCGGCTGAGTCATGTTCAAGCGTTCAGCGGCGCGGCGAAAGTTGAGTTCCGTGGCCACGGTGGTGAAACAGCGCAACTGGGCTAGCTCAAACATTGATTCATTCCAGGTATCAATCAAGTGCCAATCTAGATTAGACCGGAACAAAGACTGCGTCCATCATCGACCCGTCCCCAAAAAAATAATGATCGGGAGTCGCCCAGTGAACACAGTCCATACACCGACGGACGCCACACCGCTTGCCCGGGCAGTTGCCAAGGTCAAGCGTCACGTATTGCCGCTGTTCGTCATCATGTTCATCGTCAATTACATTGACCGGGTGAACATCGGCTTCGTGCGCAGCCATCTGGAAACCGACCTGGGCATTGGCGCTGCCGCCTATGGACTGGGCGCCGGACTGTTCTTCGTTGGCTACGCGATATTCGAAGTGCCTTCCAACATGTTGCTGCAACGCTACGGCGCTCGGGCCTGGCTGACGCGGATCATGTTCACCTGGGGCCTGGCGGCAATGGCCATGGCCTTCGTGCAGGGCGAAACCAGCTTCTACGTGCTGCGTTTCATCCTCGGCGCAGCGGAAGCGGGCTTCTTCCCTGGCATCATTTATTACTTCACCCAGTGGCTGCCAGGCGCTGATCGCGGCAAAGCGATGGCGATATTCCTCAGCGGTTCAGCCATCGCGTCGGTGATTTCCGGCCCGGTGTCGGGTGCTCTGCTGCATATCAGCGGGATGGGCATGCATGGCTGGCAGTGGATGTTCCTCATCGAAGGCTTTGCCTCGGTCGTACTCTGCGGCTTTGTCTGGTTCTGGCTGCAATCGCACCCCAGCGAAGCGAAATGGCTGAGCAACGAAGAGAAAGACGCGCTGATTGGCGCCATCGCTGAAGAACAGCGGGCACGGGAGGCTACGCAAACCGTCAAGCCATCGATGTTCAAGTTGCTGGCCGACAAACAGATCGCGTTGTTCTGCTTCATCTATTTCTCCATCGCCCTGACCATCTATGGCGCCACATTCTGGCTGCCGAGCATGATCAAGAAAATGGGCAATATGGGTGACTTCCAGGTGGGCCTGTTCAACTCGATCCCATGGATCATCTCGATCATCGCGATGTACGGCTTTGCCGCCATGGCGGGCAAATGGAAGTATCAGCAAGCCTGGGTCGCGGTAACGCTGGTCATCGCCTCGTTCGGCATGTTCATGTCCACCACCGGCGGGCCGATCTTTGCCTTCGTGGCAATCTGTTTCGCCGCCATCGGCTTCAAAGCGGCATCGGCACTGTTCTGGCCGATCCCGCAGGGTTATCTGGATGCGCGGATTGCTGCGGCGGTGATTGCCTTGATCAACTCGATCGGCAACCTCGGTGGCTTTGTGGCACCAACGGCGTTCGGCTTCCTGGAACAGACCACCGGCTCCATCGAAGGCGGCTTGTACGGCCTGGCAATTACCTCGCTGGTCGCCGCCGTGGTGATCTTCTTTGCCCGCACCTCGCCCCGTGGCGACGCACCCAGCATTTTGACCGGCAAGCCGGTTGAAGTCCCCGCTTCGAAAAACTCCGTAAATCGCCAAGCCTTGAAATCTGGCCCATCGGGAGCAGCCTCTTGAAAATCAAACGAGTCACCGTCACGCCAATTGCCTTTCGTGATCCACCGTTGCTCAACGCCAGCGGCATCCACGAACCCTTTGCCCTGCGCTCGATCATCGAGATCGAAAGCGACAACGGCTATATCGGCTTGGGCGAAAGCTATGGCGATGCTCCAGCGCTGTTGATCCAGCAGCAATTGCAAAACCAGTTGATCGGCCTCGACCCGTTCAATCTCAATCAGCTGCGCACCATCGTCCAGGCAACTGTCGCTGCCAACAAACCGGCGAGCATCGCGGGTGCCGAACTGGCACCCGGCTCCCACGCCAGCAAAGCGGTCAGCAATGCGTATTCAGCATTCGAAGTGGCGTTCCTCGACTTGCAGGCGCATTACCTGAACGTGCCATTGGTTGACCTGCTAGGCGGTGCGATCCGCGATGAAATCCCGTTCAGTGCCTACCTGTTTTTCAAGTACGCCGAACACGTTGATTCGCCCTACAAACCCGACAGCTGGGGCGAGGCACTGAACGAAGAACAGATCGTCGCCCAAGCGCGGCGCATGATCGAGGCTTACGGTTTCAAGAGCATCAAACTCAAGGCCGGCACGTTGCCGCCGGAACATGAAGTTTCGTGCATCAAGGCGCTGAAAAAAGCCTTCCCCGGCTTCCCGCTACGCATTGACCCGAACGGCAACTGGTCGCTGGAAACCTCGATTCGCATGGCCGAACTGCTGGGCGATGACCTGCAGTATTACGAAGACCCGACGCCGGGCCTGGAAGGCATGTCCGAACTGCACAAACGCACCGGCCTGCCGCTGGCAACCAATATGGTGGTCACCGACTTCGACGAATTCCGCCGCAGCGTGGCGCTGAACAGCGTGCAGATCGTGCTGGCTGACCACCATTATTGGGGCGGTCTGCGCGACACTCAGGCACTGGCTAAAATGTGCGACACCTTCGGCCTTGGCGTGTCCATGCACTCCAACTCGCACCTGGGCATCAGCCTGATGGCAATGGCCCACGTCGCGGCGTCGGTGCCAAACCTCGATTACGCGTGCGACACGCACTACCCGTGGCAGGAGCCTGACGAAGAAGTGATCAAGGGCGGCAAGCTGCCGATTGTCGATGGCTGCGTGAAAATCACCCGCGCGCCGGGGCTGGGCCTGGAGCTGGACCGCGATCAGCTCGGCAAGCTGCACGATCAATTCCTCACCTGCGGCATCCGCCAGCGCGATGACGTGAAGCAGATGCAGCGTTACAAGCCGGACTGGAAAGCCGTCAAACCACGCTTCTGACACACCCTTTTTGTTGGGCCCGGCACATCCCCTGTGTCGGGCTTTTTTTTGTTTGGCAAATCGTTGCGGGCGTGGGAGCGAGGCTTGCCCGGGAATCGGTCTTTTCGCTCAACATCTTTATCGCCTGAACTCACGCCTTCGCGGGCAAGGCTCGGTACCAAACCGCACGATCCCAGGAACCGATCAAAGCAGCGCAGAACGCTTCAGGCGAGCTGTTTCTCCAGTTTGATCACGGATTGATCGATAACGGTTCTGGCAAGCTCAACCAGATGCATCACTGAAAACACCAGATGCCGGTCGGCTCCGCTCAAACGGTCGCCACTTTCGTAGGCCGTTGCAGCTGCACATTGCAGCAGCTCGGATGCGTGGTTCAGGGCGTCTTCGAGGGTTGAAGGGGGAATAGGTGTGAGATTGATCATATTTAAAAACTCTGAAGTCAGTTTGCGCTGTCAGCAATCGCTACTAAACGAAGGGTGGCAGCTGTGCGCAGGTTAGTAGACCGGGACTTCAGAACCGGCGCACCCGAAGATGCCCCACGCACAGCCACCATAAAGATGGGCATTTCAAGGAAACACTGTGCGACTGAAGTTTGCGGGCTACTAAACCCAATCACTGATTTCTCAGCGACCGGCGCACCTTAGTAGCCAAAATCCACAGACGCAAGCGGCCGGAAGTATCTCGGAAACTTCACTCAAGAGAAACAGAAATGTCCGGCAAGCCTTCAGGTGAAGGCGCACAAAACATGCGCTGCTCTGGCAGGTTTCTGGCCATTTCGTTGGAGCGAGGCTTGCCCGCGAATCGGTCTTTTCGCTCAACATCTTTATCGCCTGAACCGACGCCTACGCGGGCAAGCATTGCTCCAACGGATTCGCACCTTCGCCAACACTGAAAATGCATAAAGATAGATCGCATTGATATAAGCGGTTATATGAAAGATCGCTATGCTGCCGCCTGTTTTTTCCCGTAGTCGCGCGTCAGGTCGTAGGAAGCAGCAATGGATTTTGGTGGTTTGGGGTTAGTGGTCGCAGGCTTGGTGGTCGGGTTCATCGTCGGTATGACGGGCGTGGGTGGCGGTTCCTTGATGACGCCGATCCTGCTGTGGTTCGGCATCAATCCTGCCACGGCCGTGGGCACCGATCTGCTGTATGCGGCGATTACCAAATCCGGCGGCGTGTGGGTCCATCGTAAAAACCAGAACATCGACTGGTCGATCACCGGCTGGCTGACGCTGGGCAGCGTTCCGGCGGTGTTGCTGACGTTGTGGTTCCTGAGCACGCTGCATACCTCACCGGACGCCATGAATGCCGTGATCAAGCAGGCGTTGGGCGTCGTTCTGCTGCTCACCGCGCTGGCCGTATTCTTCAAGAAACGGCTATTGGCTTTTGCGCACAATCGCGCCGGCGGTCACTACAACCCAAGCGGTCCCAGCCTCAATGCGTTGACGGTCGTGACTGGATTGGTCCTCGGCACTATGGTCGCCCTGACCTCCATCGGTGCTGGCGCCTTGGGCACCGTGGCGTTGTTTATCCTCTACCCGTTCCTGCCCACCCGCCGCCTGGTCGGTACCGAAATCGCTCACGCGGTGCCGCTGACGCTGGTCGCGGGCATGGGGCACGCCAGCATGGGCAACATGGATTGGGGCATCCTCGGTTACCTGCTGATGGGATCGCTGCCAGGGATTTACATCGGCAGTCACTTGTCCGGCAAGGTTTCTGACGATGTCCTGCGTCCTTGTCTGGCAGCGATGCTGGCGTTTATCGGCTTCAAGCTGGCGTTTTAACTGACTGACGCTGTGCAGGAAACCAGCCTGCGTCAATCGCGCTATCCTCTGCAAGGCTTGCTTGAGCCCAACGACGACCGCCGGATACGCCGATGACCGCAGCTTTCGCCCCGTTTCAGGATCTCGCCTCTCTGCTGATCCCCCACACCGTAGCCGAGAAAATCGATGGCTCCCACGATGTGTCGCATCTGCAGCGGGTCTGGAACAACGTTTGCCTGATCCGCAATGATGAAGGCGGCGATCAGGAGATCCTGCTTGCCGCGACGCTGCTGCATGACTGCGTGGCAGTGGAAAAGAATTCGCCGTTCCGCTCCAGCGCGTCGCGTCTGGCGGCAGCCAAAGCGACCGAGTTGCTGACCGAGATGGGTTGGGGCGAAGCACGCATCGAAGCGGTTGCCCACGCCGTCGAGGCGCACAGTTTTTCAGCGGCGATTACGCCCACGACCCTTGAAGCGAAAATCCTCCAGGATGCAGACCGTCTCGACGCCATGGGTATGATCGGTGTCGCACGCATGTTCTATGTGTCGGGCCGAATGGGCGGCGGTTTGTACGACCCGGCGGATCCTCATGCGACCCAGCGGGATTACGACGACAAACGCTTTGCCGTGGATCACTTCAACACCAAGCTTTTTCATCTGGCCGACGGCTTCCAGACTCTGGCGGGCGCGCGTCTGGCGAAGGTCCGTCATGAACGCATGCAACGGTTTCTGCGGGAGCTGATGCAGGAAGTGGGCGCGCCGCTGCCAATTTGATTCGGTATCAAAAACACCGGACTATAATTTGACGTCAATTTCAGCGATGTCATAAAGACATCACACAACTGACCTATAACCAACTCTCCGGTATTTCCGTTGAATTGGGCTTGATCCTCCGTGAAAAAGTTATTGCCCCGTATTTCGCGTCAGCAGTCATCGAAGTCCATCTTGCGCCGCTTCAAAATCACCCAACGCCTGGTGCTGTGTTTCAGCATTACGGCGCTGTTGATGGTCGCGCTCGGGGTGTTTTGTCTGCTGCAAATGCAGGCGATCCGCAATCAGGGCGAAGCGGTGGAAAGCGGCTCGCTGCCCAGCATCGCCATGGCCGACGCCATCGCCATCAATCTGGTCAAACTGCGCGGTGAAACCTCACGTCTGATCGCCAACGCCGATGATCCGGGCGCGGTGGTGAGCAGCAAGATCAACGTCGAACAGCTCAAGAACGAAGTCGAAAAAGGCTTTGGCGAATACCTCGATCATGTCAAAGACACCACTGAGCGCGACTCGTTGGTCGCCCTGCAAGACGCCTACAAAGCCTTCATTCCTGGCCTTTATGACGAAATAGCCCTGATCGAGCAGCGCAAGCTCGACGACGCTCGCATGCTGGCCAACACCATGCTGTCTTTGCAGGGCGACCTGATGGACATGCAGGTGCAATTGCTGCGCGAGCTCAACAAGCAAAGCGCTGCCGCCGCCGTGGAAAAGGCCAGAAACAGTTTTTCGCAAACCCGGATTATTGCCCTGAGCGCCATCGGCATTGCCCTGGCGCTGACCCTGCTGCTGGCCTGGCGCTTGAGCGTCAGCATCATTCGTCCGGTGCGTCAGGCGCTGCAGATCGCCAGCACTATCGCCAGTGGCGATCTGAGCCCGCAAACCATCCCCGAAGGCAGGGACGAAACCGCACAGTTGCTGAGCATGCTCGGCCAAATGCGCGGCAACCTGCATGGCACTATCGAACAGATTTACGCGGCGGCAACGCAGCTTTCCCAGTCGGTACAGGAAATGAGCACCATCTCCGAAGCCAGCGCAGAAAACCTGCGGCTGCAGAACTCGGAAATCGAGCAAGCGGCGGTTGCCGTCAATCAGATGAGTCAGGCGGCTGTGGAAGTGGCAGGCAATGCCAGCAATACCGCGACGGAAAGCCTGGCCTCCAGCGATGCGGCCGCCAAAGGCCAGCTGCGGCTTTCGGACACCATCGTTTCGATCAAGCAACTGACGGGCAATGTGCTGGAAACGTCGCATCAGGCCGAAGGTTTGGCCGAACGCACGCTGAGCATCAGCAAGATTCTCGACGTGATCCGCGCCATCGCCAATCAGACCAACCTGTTGGCACTCAACGCAGCGATTGAAGCGGCGCGGGCCGGGGAAGCCGGGCGCGGGTTTGCCGTGGTTGCCGATGAGGTTCGCTCACTGGCGCAGCGCACCAGTGCTTCCACCACCGAAATTGAAGGGTTGATCACCGGTGTCCAGCAGAGCACTCAGGAAACCGCCAGCGCACTGCGCCTGACGGCCAACCAGGCAAATCTGACGCTTGAACAGGCCGCCGCCACGGGCGAGGCATTAACAATCATCATCAGTTCGACCTCAACGATCAACGACCGTAACCTGTTGATCGCCAGTGCCGCCGAACAGCAGGCCCAAGTGGCTGGCGAAGTGGATCGCAACCTGAGCAGCATTCGCGATCTGTCCAGCCAATCCGCTTCCGGCGCTCAGCAAACCACCATGGCCAGCAATGCCTTGTCGATGCTGGCCACGGATCTGAAAGCGATGGTTCAGCGGTTTGTTCTCTGACGACGAGCGAATTAATTCCAGCGGTCCCATTCCTTGATGATGGCAATGTGTTTCATTATTGAAACAGCCCCCGTCGCGGGACACATTGCCATCAAGGATCCGAGCATGCACAAAGCCGCCGTATGGACTGCAACCCTCGCCGCACTCACGATAAGTACCGTCGCCCAGGCTGACGTACGCATCAAGCTGGGCAGTCGGGAACGGGTTTCTCAACTCTTCGCTTACCCTAACAATTGCAGCGTGATCTGCTTCCGTGACTGGACGCTGGAACAGACGGCGGAGCACTACCTGACCCAGAGCGTCCAGCGCGACGGTTATACCGGTGGCGTCAGCGTGAAAAGTGACAACGACGTGCTCTACGCTGATATCAGCGGCGTGCCTGACGGTTATGGCACACCGTTGACAGCACTGCTCGACGCGGGTGAGCTGGCCATAAGCGGGGCGAAGAAGCTCAATCTCGACCAGAAATGGCAATACAACTGGTATCTGTTCCTGCCACTGGGCATGGCGCTGGAAAACCGCAAGAGCGTCGAATTGCTGCACTTTCCGCCCGACACGTCACTGACGCTGGCTCAGGATTATCTGGTCTCTGCGACCACTGATCGCTGGGCCACACTACTGACGCTCAACGGCATTCCTGCTGCCCGGACCCCGGGGTATCAGACGATCATCGACATCGCCCCGATTGCCGCTCCCGCCAATGCCGGCAGTTCGCTGGAAGAGGTTTACAGCTATTTTCAGAGCTACCAGACCACGATGGTCAAGGAGCTCAGTCAGAACGCCAAAGGTAACTCCTTGCCCATGGTGGCGTTCGGCGCACCTGTGAGGAAATGGATCAACCAGCAATATGGGGCCAATGTGCCCGTGCTGGGCCTGGCGACTATCAGTCCGAGCGCCGGACAACAAGTCGCGGTGCTGGGCTCGAATCATCCAAGCTATATCTGGTACGCGGATAACAAGGCGAACTATGACGGCGATCAAGCCAAGGCCGATGCGGCAGGCCTTGCGGTAATGGGGCAGGATTTGAGCGCAGCCTGTTGGCAAGCGGCGATGGGGCAGACACCTGGAGCGGATCCGGCAATTACGTTGAACGCGTGCATGCAGAAATGGCAGGTGACCGACAAGGTGCAGACGTGTGAGCTTTTTTACACCGCCGAACGCGACCTGAGCGCAGAACAAGCCGCCGCCAAATGCAGCACCGGCGAGGTAACACGCTCATTGCAGCAGTTGCAGAAACCGCTGGTCACTCCGGTCAGTCATCCGTATCTGTAGCACCGCCGGAACGCCAACCACTCGTTCCAACGGACCCCGACCGCGCGAGCCTTAAACCCCCTGCGGTCGCAACCGGTACTGCGGCGGCAACTGCTCCGGACCGCTGATGGTCGCGTTCAAGCTCTTGAAGCGACCATCCTTGATGCCGTAGATGCAACCGTGGATGGACAGGCTCTGCCCGCGATGCCAGGCGTTCTGCACAATGCTGGTGTGACCGACGTTCGCCACTTGCTGAATAACGTTGAGTTCGCACAAGCGGTCGACCCGCTCTTCCTCGGTCGGCAGCTTGGCCAGGGCTTCGCGGTTTTCGTAATACAGATCACGAATCGAACGGAGCCAGCCATCGATCAGGCCCAGCTGACGGTCCTGCATCGATGCGCGCACGCCGCCACAGCCGTAGTGGCCGGTGACCAGAATGTATTTGACCTTGAGCACGTCGACGGCGTACTGGATCACGGACAGGCAATTGAGGTCGGTGTGCAGCACGACGTTGGCTACGTTGCGGTGGACAAACAAGTCACCCGGCAACATGCCGACGATTTCGTTGGCCGGCACGCGTGCATCCGAGCAGCCGATCCAAAGGTATTCCGGGGTTTGCTGCCGTGCCAGCTTGGCGAAAAACTCAGGATCTTCCTTGGTGATCGCATCAGCCCAACGTTCGTTGTTGTCGATCAGCTCTTGTAGCTCGTTCATGCGTGTACGCCTCGAAGATGTGCCCAGCGTTTGACTGGACCTGAACGACCCAGGTCACGCTTATTTGCCACTACTCGCCTGACGGAACAAAAAGGAATCTTCAGAGTTGTGGCCGGTCCACCTATTAAGGACCCAAATAACGAGGATTCGCCATGACTGATTCACGCCGTCCGTTCGATGCCACCCAACCCGAGCCTATCGATGACAACGAAGACCGTATGGGCTCAATGGAAGAACTGGACTTTGACGAGGAAGAACCGAGCGCACGCATCGGCGATCTGATGCCCGAGGACGAGCTGGCGCATGAGATCCCGGAGAAACGTGTGCGAGAAGCCGGCATGACCGGCGCATCGACCCCCGACCATCACCCGACCGACGACGACCTGGATCCGGAAATGCTGATCCGCGAAGACGGCGCTCGCTCGGCCAGGGAAGCCGGTGAAGACAACCCGGCCGACTTCGAACTGAGCGTGGTCGATGAAGACGATATCGGCGGCGGCGATGGTCTGGATGAAGCAGAGCTGGGTCGGCTTGACCCGCTGGATGGCAAGCCGGAGAAGTGAACTGTGCGCAGTGAATGAAACGGCCTCTTCGGGGACAAGTCCCCTCCTACTGGGTGTGTTGGATCGGTAGGACCGGACTTGTCCGGGAAGGCGTCGGGCATGCCGACGAAGATCTTCAGCGCTTGCACCGGCGCCTTCGGGACGAGTTTCCCTCTACCGGGTATGCATTGCACTTACATTGATTTACTCAAACAACGTGCAAGCCATCACCAGCGCATCTTCACGCCCGCCAACCGCCGGGTAGTAATCCCGACGTCGGCCAATCTCGTTGAAGCCAAAGCGCTCATACAAACGATACGCCGAGCGATTGCTGTCACGCAGTTCGAGAAAGCACTCCCGGGCATTGAGCGTATAAGCCCGGGACATCAAATGCTCAAGCAAACGCAGCCCCAGACCTCGGCCCTGGCTTTCAGGTTTGACGGTGATGTTGAGCAGATGCGCTTCATCAATGATGACTTGCACAACGCCATGCCCGACTTGCTGGGCACCTTCGAACATCAGCCAGATTTCATAAGACTTGAGCCCGTCGAGAAAGATGCCTCGCGTCCAGGGATGGCTGAAGGCGGCGTACTCAATCTTCAATACGGCGTCGATGTCCGCTTCGGTCATCGGGCGGAAGGTCACTGCGTCACTCATCTATCGGTTTCCAGCGCGCCATCAGCCGACGCATGGCTTGCCAGACATCTGCCTTGCGTTGAGGCTCGTCCATCATTAATTCAAGACCCGGCAAAGCCCAGGCTGAACCCAGGCCATCGACCTGAAGTTCGTTGTTATAGGATTGCGCATCAGCTTCCCCGGCAAAGCGCACCGAAGGCAGGCCAATCAACCACAGGCAAGCGCAGGGTTCATCTTCGAGACGTGCCGACACGAAACCTTGCACAAAATCACGCGCGGCTTCCGGGCCCTGGTCCAGATTGCCCCTGACCAGCAGCGGCCAGCGCACCGGCTCGCCGATGATTTGCGGGCTGTCCGGCAAACCGGCGGCGCGCAGCATGTCTTTGAGTAACAAATAAGACGGATCGCGGCTCTGAAACGCTTGGCCTGTGGGCAACTCCACCAGCAGCAGGCAACGCCCGGCCCGCAGCAGTTGCAGCGCAAAGCGCGGTGGTGGCACGACAGGCGCCTTGGTCGGCGCGGGTGCTGCAGCTTCGACAACCGCGGCAGGCGCGCGAGTGCTGGCCAGCGACGGACGCGGCACTTCGATTTTCGGGCGCTCGACGGGATGCGCCGGCGCTACGGACGGCTCGGCAACCGCTGCGCGCTCGGGAGTCTGCGCGATGGCGACGATTTGCACGTCTTCGACCGGCAGCAGCGGCTCAAGCAGCTCAGGCCGTGACGGTGCAGCAAAGGGCAATTCAGTGCGCGGCAGCCAATTGACCACCTGCATGGCGGTCATATAAGCGCGGCGGCGGGACTCGTTTAGCAAAGGTCAGCCACCTGTGGATAAGTTAAGGACGCGATTCTACCGCCCTTCGCCGATTCCCGCCGCAGTTGATCGTCTGGAGGTGAAATGTTGCGCAGCCGATGCAGTACAATCGCTGCTTTTATTTGCCAACCACCGGCCAACCAATGATCGAACCTAAGCGCGTCTTGCGCGCCCTTGCCGAACACTGGGCGCTTCTTGAGCCATTGTGCGAACACTTCGACCAAGGCACCTTGAGCCTGAGCGAATTGCGCCTGCAACTGGCCGCACAACAGATGGACAGCACGCCGCAGGACATCACCAATCTGCTGGATGTGTGGATTCGCCTGGATATCCTGGTCCCTGTGGCCAAAAGCCCTAATCGGTTCGAACTCAACGCGCAGATCCACGACTTTCTGTCTTATCTGCGTCGCGAGCACCGCTTGGGCCTGTGCCTGGAAATCGAAGCCTATCTGCGCCATCTCGAACGCCTGGCAGGCTACATTCAGGATGCATTCGATATCCGCGACGCCGATGACCTCGCCCGGCAGCTACGCCTGCTGGACATGCGGGTGCGCGACGTCCTGAAGAAACTCGCCAATGATGAACAAGCGCTGGTAGCCGTTGCCGATCGGGCCAAGACCAGCGACCGGCAGATTCCCCTGCGACAGCGTTATGCCGAAGTACTGGCGACCTGGGACGAATACATCGAACCGATGATTCAACTGGTGAATGCCGACGGCGCGTTCGAACAAGGCGTGCGCAAGGTCGAGAATGTGCTGCTGCGCATGCTCACCGAACAGCAAAGACTCGGCCATCTGGTGGACGACGACATGCTGTTGCGTACCCACGCGCGCATCCTCGAAATGCAGACCAGCGCTCAGTTGACGCTGCGTCACGCTCGGGAACTGCTGCTGCCGCTGCGCGAAGAAGCTCGTCGGCACAACGCCGTGACGCGCGGCGCGGCACTGGCGCTGTCGGCGATTCGTCGTAAAGGCCTGGACGCCGTGCCACAGGCGGCGATGCCAATGTTCACCCGTCCGCAAAGTACATTTCTGGGCAGCGCGAGTCAGGTCGAAGCCTACGTTTACGCTCTGGCGCGCTTCGAACCCAAGCCGGCCAAATTCCCCAAGGCCAACGCCAAGCGCAAAGGCGAACCGCCGCAAGCGCCGCGCACGGTCAAGGAAATGCTTGAGCGTTGCGAAGACGCCCTGCCGCTGCCGGATCTGATGGTCTGGCTGCTGGAGCAGGAACCGGACGGCGCTACCGATGAATTGCTGTATTGGTTCTCGCGTCTGTCGCGGGACAAACGCTTCGCTCGTGAACGCCTCGAACGACGCGATTATTTCACTCAGGAGCATCAGGTCAGCCTGAGCTCTTTTGCCCTGCTCTCCAGCCGTGATGAGCAGCCAGGGAATCCAGTCAATGCATCTTGATCTCTCCGAAATGTCCCAACTGGCTCCGATCTTCCGCGAGCTGTTCAAGGGCTATCACATCAGCCGCCGCGATCCGGAGCTGTATGCGCAACTGTCCAACTCCCAGGATCAGTACCGCACACTGTTCAAGGCCCTGGGTTTCGAACTGGTATGCGACACCCGTGGCTTCTATTACTTCGTCCCGGACCTCGCTGCCGCGCAGGTCAACAAGACCGCGCAACGCCTGGCGCTGTTCACCTTCATCCTCGTCGAGCATCTGGCCGATCAGGGTCGTGATCCGGTCGCCGTACTCGATGGCGGCAGCCTGGGCCGCGATGAACTGCCTTCGCTGCTGGAAAAATACCGCGACCTGTTTATCCAGGCCGAAGTCCAGACCCAGGACGAGCTGGAAGAAAAGATCATGCGCCGCATGACTCAGCTGGGATTCGCCAGTGAAGACAACGGCATCTACCGCTTCCTGCCGCCCATGCACCGCTTTCTGGATGTCTGTCTGTCGGTGCAACAGGATCGCGATCTGGCAGCCAGCATCCACAGCGTATTGCCCTTGCCCACGCCCGTGCTCATTGATGACGACAGCGACGAAAAACTGCTGGAGACCGATGACCCACTGGATCTGGCCGAGTTTGAAGAATCGTCTGAAAGCGAAGAACAGGCTCTGGCCCGGGCTATTGCTGACGAGCAGAAGGATATGAACCCATGAGCCAGGAACGTTACGGCATTCGCCGCTTTGCCCTGCTGAACACTGCCGGTTACAGCCTCGGGCTGTTTCCGCTGGAACACCCGCTGTCGGTGTACGGCGCGAATAACCTCGGTAAAAGTGCCTCGATCAACGCCCTGCAATTCCCGATTCTGGCGCGCATGTCAGACATGAGCTTCGGCAAATACACGCTGGAGCAATCGCGCCGTTTCTACTTTGCGTCGGACACTAGCTACATTCTGGTGGAAGTGTCATTGCCTCATGGCCCACACGTGATTGGCGTCGTCGGACGCGGCCCGGGCGGCGGTTTCGGTCACCAGTTCTTCGCTTATGCGGGCGAGCTGGACCTGGGCCACTACCAGAAGAACGACACCTGTCTGCGGCAGAAAGAATTGTTCAGCAATCTGGAAAGTCAGGGCCTCAAGGCATACGAGCTCAAGCCTGATGAGCTGCGGCGTTTGCTGGTCGGCGGACACACCTCGATTCCGCTGGACCTGACGTTGATCCCGCTGCGCTCCACCAGCGAACAGAGCCTGAAAACCTTCCGCGCGCTGTTCATCAACCTGCTGCACATGCGGGAAATCACCGCTGCCAAGCTCAAGCAGTTGTTTCTCGATGCCTTTGAACACAGCCTGCGGTCCGGCAGTGTCGATTACATCGCCGCGTGCGAAGAAGCCTTCCGCGATGTACGTCGCATGGAACAGGACTACAACTCTCTGGTGCTTGCCGGTCCGCTGGTCGAAGCGCTGGCGGCGGGCGTGAAACAACGCGAGCTGCTGCGCGGCAAACTGCATCGCCTTTCACCCTTGCTCGATTCCCTGCTCGGCACCTGGATCGACTACTCCGATGCCCGCAAGGAAGAGCTGGTCATTCAAGCCGAACATTATCGCGGCCAGCAGGATGTACTGCAGAACGATCAACGTGGCGGCACTCAGGAACTGATGCGCCTGGAACGCGAGATCAGCAGCATTCAGCGCTGGGTCGGCGAGCTTGCCGTACTCAAGAATCGCTTTGCGCTGGTCGACAACGCCAAAGTGCTTGAGCAGCAATTGCTGGCGGCCAAAGATGCCCACGATGAACTGGCGGGCGCCTTGGCACAGTCCCGGCAATTCAGTGCCGAAGACCTCGACGAACGTCTGCGGGATCTGGAAAAACGCCTGAAGTCGGTGAAGCAACAACTCGATCATGCCGACAACAACAGCTACGCCCGATTGCGCGAAGAGTTTTCCCAGCCGGACGTCGAACGCTTGATGCGCCTGTTCAACAGCGCCCTGTTCAGCTTGCCACTGGGTGAACAAGGGATTGCGCTGGATGACGGCGATGCCTGGGTCAAATCCCTGGAGATGATCCTCGATAGCTTCAAAGGCGACCAATTCCAGGTGCCGGGTCTGACGATCAATCTGTCGAACATCGAACCACCAGCACTTCAGGCCTTGGCCGACCGCGCGGCCTTGCGCGATCAGAAAGAACGTCTGGAAAAAGAACTCAAGCAACTCAAGACTCAGCAAGCCGTCGCGGCTGACCGCTCGGCCAGCAAGACGCAAACCGAGGCCTTGTATCAACAAGTGCTGGATGCACAGAAAGCGCTGGAAGACTTCCGCCGCTGCCAGACGCTGAGCGCGGAAGAGTCCGACAAACTGGAACAGCTGGCCCAGATGGAAGCTGCGCAGGACGAGTTGAAACGCTCAAGCGATGCCTTCACCGAGCGCGTGCAGCAACTGTCGGCCAAGCTGCAACTGATCGCACGGCAGATTGGTGATCTTGAATCCAAACAACGCACACTGGATGACGCACTGCGTCGTCGTCAGTTGCTGCCCGCCGATCTGCCGTTCGGTACGCCGTTCATGGATCCGGTGGACGACTCGCTGGAGAACCTGCTGCCGCTGCTTAACGACTACCAGGATAGCTGGCAGGGTTTGCTGCGCAGCGATGGCCAGATCGAAGCGCTGTACGCGCAGGTTCGTCTCAAAGGTGTGGCCAAGTTCGACAGCGAAGATGATGTAGAACGTCGCTTGCAGTTGCTGATCAATGCTTACGCACACCGCACCGACGAGGCGCTCACTCTTGGCAAGGCGCGGCGTGCGGCGGTGACAGATATCGCCCGCACCCTGCGCAACATCCGCAGCGACTACGACAGCCTTGAGCATCAACTGGCGCTGTTCAACCGCGAGATCAACAAGCGTCAGGTTTCCAACCTTGAGAGCTTCCGCATCGTGCTTGCGCCGAACAAGGAAGCACTCAAGCATATCGACCAGATCATCCACAGTGCCGGTCAATATGAAGAAGGCGAAACTCTATCGGTCTTCGACTTGAGCCAAAGTGCCGAGCAAGACAACAAGAACGAAGAGGCCAAGGAATATCTGGCTCGCCTGGTGGCGGCGAATCATAACCAGTTGGGCTTGAAGGATTTGTTCGAGCTGGCGTTTGAGATCACCAAGGTCAACGGTCAACCGATCATCCACACCGACATCGACGGAGCTGCTTCCAATGGCACCACGATGACCATCAAGGCCCTCACCAACATGTACTTGTTGTTGCACTTGATGGATCGCGATCAGGCTGGACGCATCCGCTTGCCTTACTACCTGGATGAAGCAGCGGACATCGACGAGAAGAATCAGGCGGCACTTCTCGAAACAAGTCTGCAGCTTGGCTTTGTGCCAATCCTGGCCAGCGTGAAGCCTCAAGTCTCGGCCCATGTCGCCATCGACCTCGAAGGCGGCAGCGGACCTAACGGCATCTATATCGATGAAGCTGACTGGAAGTACATTCGGCGTCGTGATGACGTAAAGGCCGTGGTCGTTGAGGAAGTCGTTGAAGAAGCTACTGAATAACGCGTTCAAACGAGTAACGAAGGCCGCATGAGAATGCGGCCTTTTTATTGGCTATCGTTAATGCAGGCTGTATGGCGGCGGTTTCGAACTTCCGAGCAGACAAACAAAACCCCTGAACGCGTAAGCGATCAGGGGTTCTGCAATTCAATCTTGACGATGACCTACTCTCACATGGGGAAACCCCACAC
>Ga0247814_10000721_pt1 | contig 23782 bp, 46 predicted proteins | sample UWRJL179409R1_FD_179947 | JGI IMG/M metagenome (GOLD analysis project Ga0247814, IMG submission 179947) | Plant litter microbial communities from Arlington Agricultural Research Station in Wisconsin, United States - UWRJ-L179-409R-1 | ecosystem: Environmental > Terrestrial > Plant litter >... | reverse complement strand
CACTTTTAGCCATTCGTTAGTACGTTTACCCATAGAATCAATGATACAATACCTGCTAGGACAAGTAAACTACTAAAGATTAGTGTTACACGTTGCCAAAGCTGAATGTACTGGTATCTGACTATTTTTCTTTTGGGAGTGTAGCTTCTACGAGCTTCACAATAGCAGCACGAGTTTCCTTGTTGTCAAACAGTACGTCTGCAAGGACACGGCGACCTACATCGGTCAAGTTACCTGAGTCGCTAAGAACTCCTGATTCACGAAGGATTCGCTCGTCTTTAGCTAGTGTTGCGTAACGGATTTTTTCTCGGATAGTTGTCATATTATTTAATTCCTTTTCTGTGACTAGTCGTCATCATGGTTTAGTGTTTTGAACTGCTTTGATACACGGCAGAAATTCGTGTCTACTACTTGAGCGATACGGTTAGACTTTTGGAAAGCCTCGTATGCTACCTTATCAACTGTTGCGACAAGGCTAAGTAGGTCTTCGTACTGTTGTGCCATTAAGACATCAACTTCTTCTCGTGAGTATGTATCCTTTTGGGGAGTAGCGATACTCTGTGCTACTTCTGTAGCTGTACGAACATGTGGTGCTTGCTTCGGTGAGGCAACGTCAGAACCAGTCTGCGTAGCTTTAGCCTGTGTCGGGTTATACCGTTTCAGACCTTTCACTGAGAACTTGCTTTTTCCAGCGAAACCGTTTTCTTCTACATCGTTTTCTACACGGTAAGGGTATTTTTCACCCTTAATGTAGTCTACAACTTCAAAGACACCAGCTTCAGGAAACTTCCGTAGGGTCACTTGCGTTCCCACTGGGTATAGAATCTTTGACATTCTTATTCTCCTTTAGTTGTTGTTGTCGTCTCAAGCCGCCCAACCTTTGTATTTCTCGTGCCTTCTCCTGGGTCATCTGTTTCAGACCTTTGGGGACTTTTTTCCGTCCACCTTTAGCAGATACATACTTTTGTTGAGCTTCTGAGTTTGAGGCGAAGCCTTTGGTGGCGTTACCCATTAAAGGATGTTGATTCCTTTAACTCCATCTGTTGATGAATGACTCGACTCTTTACTGCGTCAATCAAGTCAGAAATGTTGTACGAAAGCCCTACGAGCTTATCTTCTGCTTGTTTAGCGGTAATGAGCACATCGTACTCAGCCGACGCTTCTAGTACTCGGAGCTGTTCAGCGTCTCCTTGCGTTTTACCGTCATTCCTCAGTTTGAGGTATCCATTGGCTTTTGCTTCTGCGAATGCCTTATCAGCTCTAAGAGACTCTGCCTTAGCGTTGGCAACGTAAGTACCGAGTCCTGCCTTATAAGCTGCAAGGCGTACACCAATTCTTGTAAGGGTATCACCAGAAAACTCGTCTATAGCGTGTTCGTTTAGTTTTTGAATTTCGGCTTCAAGGGCTTCTATGATTTGATTCTGGTTCATCTACTCCTACTTTCTTAGAATGGTATTTCGCTGAGGTCGATTGGTTGACCGTCATCAATGTCTTCAAGTATAGTATCCTTCTTAGGTGCTACGTCTGCGTCGACCGCAACTGCAATAGCCTCTAGGAGTTCTAGGATACGCCCACTGTCAGCAGATGACGAAGGTTTGGACGCTCCATCATTGCCTGCATATTCGGGGTTTACTTTCTTGAACTTGAGAAACGGACCATGTGGACCGTTTTGCTCATAGGTATGACCATGAATGGTCGAACCTACTTGAGGAGCGTCTGTCTCTGGCTTCTGAGACAACTGTACAAAGCCTTCTACACCCTCAAGCTTAAGAGCGTAAGGTTGCATTGTTCCGTACTGTGTATCATAGGCAGCCCGTGGGTCTACAGAGATAATCTTATAGTCTTTATCCACTATTGTTTCTCCTTCCTATTTTATTTCTGAACTAATGTCAATGACATCGTTCATGTAAAGCTTCCACTCATTGTCTTCCCAGTTAAAGATGTCTAGTCCCTCTACTGTCCAGCCGTGTAGTTGCAAGATGTAAGCGTAGAAGCTTAACTGCAACCAATATGAGCCTAATGTAGTGTTTGGGACTTGTCCCTTGAACGGAGCTTTAATGGTTTCCGCTTTGTTAATGGTGTGGTTAGTTTTATAATCCTGAACTCGACAGATTTTCTTCTTCTCGTCCACGATTAGTAATCTATCAATGAAGCCACATAAACCGTGTTCTTCATCGGCTACGAACACCTCGTAACCAGCTTTTTCATCCTCTCGTCCCTTGTAGAAAGCTTCCACAATAGGTTGGAGAATCCCGTTTTTAGTGAGAGCGGACTCATTAGTACCCTTAGTGTGCAAGGACAGCTGTAGGTACTTGCCATAAAGCTCAAGAGCATTATGGACTGCTGTCCCCAAGGTTGCGGAAACGTCGCCATTAAGAGACCACATATCTTGGATATCTTTCTGGGGAACGTCATGCTTCTTGGCGAATGACGCACTAATAGCGTCAGCGTCAAACTTATTTTTGTATCTTCCTGCAAATACACTACCGCTTAGATAGTCTTTGCCATCAGGACTTAGATACTTATGGGCTACCTTATCAAATAGGACTTCAACGCCTGTTAGCTTAGAGACCAATCTATCATAACTAATCGTCTCAGTCGGCACATTGTTTCCTACAGGTTGGGCAACCTTAAGCTCTTTTCCTGGTTCACAGACACGATTCCAAATCTCCGTCATTCGAGAAAGAGCTAACTCTTGGGCTTCTTCATAACTTTTTCCCTGAGCCTCAATCTCTGGTTGGAGGTTTGCATATTGTGCTGTTGGAATTACACCAGTAAGTTTTACTGTTATTAATTCACTCATATTTTTCCTTTCTTAAGGATAATATTGCCAAATTGTTAATGAACCACCGTCATCTCTGACTATGTTACCATTGTAGCACACGATTAACTTTTTGTCAATAGTTCCTGAGTCTTTTCTCGGAACTTTTTATCTATTCTTTGTGCCTCTGCACTTACCGAGAACGTCCGACGATTAATCCCGATAAGGTACAGAGTGTGTAGCGAGCGAACTCGACTTAAAGCTACATAACCCATGCCTCCTACGAATGCTTTACTTAAATCTATTTCTGCACTGTCAAGGGTCATACCCTGAGACTTGTGAACTGTGATAGCGTATGCTAGACGGAGAGGAATCTGCGATAGACTCGCCCCTCCACTAGTATGTTCCCATTCTTCTGGTGCGATACCATGAACCCCTCCGCTTTGGAACTGGACGACAGGCAAACCACCAACACCGAAACGTATTACCGTACCAATGCTTCCATTTACCCAGCGTCTCATAGGGTCATTTTTAACAGTCATCACGAGTGCTCCTATCTTTAGTTTCAGGATTTCAGGTGCAAGTACGTTTTCCTGTAGCCTGTTAAGCTCCATTCTGTTTCTTGCCTTACTTGTCCTGAGAAAGTAGTGAGTGTCTCCCTTTAACTTTGCTAACTGTGCTTCATTCTCTTGCTCTACATCTCGGTTAAGAGTGTATAGCTTAGTGATTGGACCTCTTGGTTTAACCCCTATACGAGCTTGAAGCAGTCTGAGGTGTTTCATTGTTAGTGTTCCACCTCGCATAGAGTTGAGGATATCAGTTAATTCTGCGTCCTCAGCCCTGTGTTGTTCTTCTAGGTAACAAATAGCTAGGTTAAGTTCTACAAATGCCTTAGAAGCAGTGACGAACTTTCCCTCGCCAGTCTTTGAAACAGGAGGAAGTTGGAAGAAGTCGCCACATAAGACAACCTGTAGACCGCCAAATGGCTTGTCATTCCCTCTAACTAACTTCATAGCTTGATTAATCATATCTAAGTTATAACCATGTAACATAGAAATCTCATCTATAATTAATATATTAGTCTTTTTAATATTAGTAATACGTTGCTTAGACATAGTATAGATATAATCTTTACTTAATTCATTACTAATACCAATACCAGACCAACTATGAATAGTTTGACCTCCTAAGTGAGCCGCAGCTAGTCCTGTAGTAGCTGTAATTGCTACTTTCTTGCCATTCTTAGTGGCTTCATCAATGAACTTAGCTAACAGATAACTCTTACCTGCTCCTGCTGGACCTGTAAGGAGGGCATTTCTACCTGATAGCATAAATTGTAATGCTTGTTCTTGTGTCATACCGCTCCTTTACTGTTTATTTGTCTCCAAATCCTGACTTATCAGCCTCTACGTGCCAAAGGTCTTTGAAGTTCTTACCGTCAGGGTCATCTGCTGTGCCTACAAAGGCTAACCCTGTGAAGTTTGTTAATGCTTGAAAGAATCTTTCATCAGTATCTTTTTGTAAATACTTAATAAATGCTTCTTTCGTCTTCTTATCTCTTACGATTTTAATATCTTCGGGTTTAATTTCATCCCACATATCATCTTTAGCCATCGTTTTCCTCTCTAAAGTAATCACTTTCGTCACAGCAACCACACGAATCTATGTGCCAGTGTGAACATACTAAACATTGTGTTTTCATATTGTAGCCTTTCTCTTTCTTCGTTGTGTTTGCCATTTTGCTGATAGCCAAGGCGGTTTCCCTGAGGTCTGAACCTCTGGTACTAACGCTCTAGCTTGTTTGAGTGCTTCTGGTATATAGCCAGGAATAACCATCTTATCTTGGGGTATGACAATTCCTACGACTCTTACACCGTTACGCTCTATTACTTCTGGGGCAGGGTCAATGAGTTGTGTAACTCCACTAACCCCACCGAACAGGTCAAACTGACCCGCTTGAATCGGTTGATTCTTGTTGGATTTCCTTGTTGAGGGATTCTCTGAATAACCAGACTTGTTCATCAAACTCCCTTCTTGCATTGTTTAAAAATGCCAACTTAGTTAGTTCTGGGTCGTATATTTCCTTAACATAGCTGAACTCTACTTTATAGGGTTTCAGGTTCAGTATCTTGGAAATCAACCTTACTAGTGTTGGGTTTTTTATGGTCACGTTTTTGCTCCCTTCTCCATTTCCAGTATGGGATTCCGTTCTCCACCTCGAAGCGTTCTAACCAATCTTTTTGATAGTTACGGTGCTTCTCCATCTTTTCTTCCGTATTATAACGAGTATCTCGTCTACGGTCATCATATTTGTTTTTATTTAGTAGATAGTGAGCATACTGTCTACTGACCACCCTGCCGTCATCTAACTCGACTTCGTATTTTCTTCCATCAATCTTTGGCATAGGTCTTTCTCTCGTTTAATCTTTATACTATTATAGCAATTACTAGTTACTTACACAAGATGTGTTTTCAGGAACTGTAGCACAATCAGGTAAGGTAGTTACCCAGCGAATCCCTAAGAATGCAATCAATACTACAAAGAATATTGGTATCGCATAATTAAAAAAGCTTTTAGGTATCACACTCCAACCCTTCTTAACTAAAGCTATAATAGCTTCTATGAAGTAAGGTAATCCCACCATACTACCAGCTACTGTATGACTTAGACCTAGAAACGACTTTATCATCTCCGTCCTTGAACTGTTGAATACGCTTCGTAATATCTGCAAGGGCGTAATACTTCGGGTTTCCGAGATAAGCAATGGCTCCATACGTGAATGCGACTCCAATGATGAATGGAATGAGGGCGTAGAACCCAATGTATTGAGCGAGGAATGCTGTAAGCCCATAGAAGATAACCGCTGTGAATAGCTCTGATAAGCCTCGGACGACGTATTGGCGAACGAAGATTGTCCATAGTTCTGTCGCTGCAACTCCAATGCCCTTTGCGATTGATTCGATAGCTGATTTAACCGACTCTGGTACAATTCCGCTAGTTGTATCTGATGATTTAGACTTGGCATTTGACATTATTCTTGGTCTTTCTTTTTATCAACTAGTAATGAACCAGCGATAGCACCGATTAAACCAGACTGTGCTTGTTTATTATCTGTAAGGAATAGACCAATTACTGCACCAATCAATGCACCTTTATTATCTTTAACAAGTTCTGGTGCTTTTTCTTTAACTGTTTCTAGCATATCTTTAACTTTATCGTTCACATTGTTCTCCTTATGGCTCTCTATATGGAGCCTTTTCCCATCCAGGTGGTGTTTTTACAACCTCTGGGACTTTATTAAATTTCTCTGTATATCTGAACTGACACTCATCGCACATCAGATACCAGCCTACTTGAGCGTCATACCAGCCCCAATCATCAGGGAGGTCATCGTATGCCCATTCTTCTCTTTCACATATATGACATTCACAAAGAACAATTCTTTTATGCAATGCCTCAAACATACGAGCAAACGATTCAAACTGTTCTTTATACACTCTACGAAAGAGTAGCATATGCTCTACTGGCAACTGAACAATTTGTTCTTCTGTCTTACGCATATCTGGTGGAAAGGAAAAACCTAGCAACTGTAATGCTCTTATAGCCTTATTCTGTTCGTCTGAGTAGCTCACGCTTCAGAACCTCTATATTGTGTTGAGTTCTATTCAGGGTATTAAACGGAAGAACCATTTCCCCCATTGAATCTCTTGTATTATCTAAACTACTTAAATAATCTATAGTATTCAATAGGTGTTCATCGTCCATTTCTGTAATAGGAACTTCGTTTTCGTATCGTGTTCGCCATAGAGACTCGAACAAGACGCTACCGCTTGGGGTATCGTATTTCATACACACTCCTTCCGTTCTTTACTTACTAACTCAGTGTATCATAATTTTTGTTTAATGTCAAGACTTGACAAGGGCGATATTGCTACCGCCCCCGTTGCACACTACATACTGCGTAGTCAACGACAGACCACTTGTCCAACGACAGGACTGCTAAATGTACCACTCCGCCTCTCCCATGTGCTAAGTCTTGTAACCTACCTATGCACTAGACATAGGTGAGTCTGTTTGTGTTGTCGTTTCTGTTTCTGCGAGTAGTTCCCGCAAGATATCATCCGCTTCGTCAGCAGTATCAGGATATTCGTCTTCAAAGATACTCATTCTAGGCATAGGAGGCATTTCTATAGGTCGTATCTCGTTTGAAGTGTGCCATACAGACCCTGGTTCCATTACTGGTACATCAACTGATTCATCAACACCAATTACATGATGTGCTATTACGCCTGTACCGAACGGATTAGGTTCTGCCATTTCTACACTACCCCAATCAGAACTTGATACACGACCTCTAGCATATTGAGCGTAGTCAATTAGTTGCCTAACATCTACACTAGGAGAAGTTGTATTAGCCATGTGTTCATACATAGCTGCCTGTGCCTCAGCTGCCCTAGCACGTTCAGCTTGTCGAGCTTCTTGTTCTTGTCGGAGAGCTATTTCATCAATACCTCGTTCTTCAAGTGAACCAATACGCTCTTGGAAAGTAATGTGTCGTAACAAGTAATCTGGTTGTAACCAGTCTCGTACGTTCATATCAGAAGGATACATCATATCTACTCGGTTAAGAGCAATACGTCCTGTAACTTCTGTGCCGTTACTCTCGGTAAACGTGAACTGCATAGGGTTCATAGTATGACCATTAGTGATACTTTGAGCCGATAATTCACGAACATGAGCAATAAAAGTCTCTGCAATCTCCATTTTAATACGGTCTACACGCTCTTTTTCTGCAATAGCTTCAGTATTATCTTCAATCTTTAGATAAACTTTGTATTTATCTTGGTTAATAACCTGTTCAGCCTCTAGAGTGCCATTATCTAGTGCATAAAGTGTGTTTTTGTATGGTGATTTCTTAAGAATATCTTTGATTTCTCTCATAATGAATCGTTCATCTATTCTAGTATTAGCATTAAAGCTAAATATGAATACTTTATTAGGTTCATCATCGTTCTTAATCAGTCTATCGACTGCATTCTCAGCCATATTGTGCCATACAGCACTAGCTTTGACGTTACTAGGTACTTTATTTCTTAAAGACCTTAAGTCATTGTGCATTAGAACCTTATTTTTAGATTCTAAGATATGGTCTGCATAAATTGAGTTAGGTCGAAAGAAGACGTTACCCTTTTTATTGACGAAAGCAATCACATTGTTTGTTTTACTGTTGTAGATACCTTTAAGTTCGCCCCTCGAACTCCAACGCTCTGTCATACAGAATGTGAACTTGGCAAACTGCCTTGAAAAATCCAGTTCATCATCGTTAATGATTCTACGAAGGGCGGAATAACCCTTCTTATAACTATCAGAGGTCATTTCGTACTCGGATATCTCTTTGACTATTGCCTGACTGACTATAATCAGCTAAGCGAATAGGAGATATCTCCTCTACAGTAACTTTGTCGTAGAACTTATGCATGAGACGTTCTAACATCTCTACTGCTCGTTCTCCGTCCCTGCCAAAAGCTAACTTGACTGGTTTACTATAGATTGTAGCGTAGTCCCCCTGCTTGACATCTACCAACACATAAGCAGAACCGTCTTTGTTCATCATCGCATACTTATCACGGTGATGTAAGAACTTGTCCCTCTCATAGTTGTGTGCGAAACGCTCGGTTGGTCGTTGCTGGAAAGCGATATAGAACTCAATACCGAGGGGACTATCCCCCCCGTCATGAATGTTCCGACCGTCTTCTCCAGTAAGACTGTTCAACCGTGCTATTACCCCCCTGAATAGGATTGAGTGCATTTCACTGTCTTGCATATTACTCCTTTATATTAAACTGCTTTAGGGTTATGAGCCATTACGTTTACTGGTAACAAGCTCCGTTCCTCGTTACTTACAACGATTCCGTCATTGTTATCAATGATTGGCTCTTGGTTTACCAGAATGAGTGAAGCCTTTTCAAACTTCTCTGCCATCTTAGCCATAAGTAGCTTGTAAGCATTAAGCTGATACCAGTATTCACAGAGGTCATCATATGCTTCGTTGCTTGCTACTTCATACACAAGATTGTTAATACGAGTTTCCTCTACCTCAGCCTCAGACGCTTCTGCTATACAAATCATAGCCGCTTCTGAGTAGTCGCCTTTGGCTTCTAACATAATCTCGTGTTCAATCTGAGCGTCTGTCCCTGCTCTTGGTGCGAAGTCGCCCTTGTTGATAAGAGCCATAGCGTCTTCACCAACCCAAGTACCGTAACCGTTGTAGTCTTCAAACTCAGCGATTAGTTCTTGTTGTTCATATAGTCGGTCTTCGTCTTCTTCGTTGTCCCAAGCAGGACGGTGAAAGCCAGTATTAGCACCGTACTGATTACCTTTGTAGCCATAGTATTCACTTTGGGAGTTCCAGTTTGAAGAACTCCTGTAGTAGGGAATATAGAGGTAACGCTTCGTCAATTCTCCAGTGTCATAGTCAAAACTATATAGCTGATTAATCTCAATATCTTTACCCTCACCCTGACTACTTAGTGTCAGCGAGTGCTTTGTCTTCTTCATTTTAAGTGGGTTGCCACTGTTACGACCGAAGAATAGTGTCGTTGGTTTACCGTCTTTATTACGTTTAATCATAATGAAAGCGATAGACCCTTGTGCTGTCAATTCTTCAACTTGACCCTCTAGTAATCGTGCAATATCGTAAACTAGGGCTTCACTGTCGTTAAACCGTCCGTCCTTCTGTTTAGATACATAGTTGATACCGAGTGCAAGATGTTCCTTCTCTAGTACGTTCTCATTACTTAGTACCCCATTGTGAACCCCTACATAGTTGTTCTTAAAGTGGTCTTTAGTACTGAATGGGTGGCAAGCGTTTGGTACGTCTGCCGTACTTGTACTAAAGCGGTGGTGGAATAGAACCTCATGGTTACTCCCCTTAGAACGCTTTAGCAAGTTCTTGATTCGTGTTTCTTTAACATTGTGTGTAAGCTGGTTGTTCTCTGGTAGGTAGAAGCCGAAAGATGTAGTGCCACGACTACGTTGTGCTTCAAACCGTTTAAGAACAGTCTTAGTTACGTCTTTGTTATTGAAACTTTTACTGTATACAATTCCGCAAATAATCTTGCTCCTTTCTTATTAACAACTAACCGAGGCGGCTAGTCGCATACTTAGTACGTTTCTATTTACGAATTCTTCTTCTGTGCCAACCTTAGATAGCCCACGGATGTAAGCAATCTGTTCTTGTCGGTCAGGCATATTCTCGAAGTAACCATACTCACGGTGTTCACGCCATCGTTGTTGCTCATTAGCAGATAGCGGTTGTGCTAGTCGGTATTCGTAGTCTCGTTTAGCGTCTGCATATAACGCTTTAGCACGAGTTAGCTTCTTGCCAAACTCTTTGTTACGAGTCTGAACTGATAAGTCAATCTCACGAGTTTTCATGAATGACTTGAGTGTAACACCCTTACCAACAACCATTTTAAGTTGTTTCTTGATGATACGAACTTGGTCTGGTGTTGATGTGAAACCTCGGATACCCTCTCGGTCGTAGAATACGAACTCTTTACCGATTGATTCAACCTTTTTGGTAGGGTCTTTGTAGTATTCTAGTGTACGAGCAATCGTCTCTAGGTACTCGAAGATAGCGTCAGGGCGTTGGTAACAAGTCTCAAACAACCTGTATTCTAAACAACGACCGTCTACAATGTGAATAGCACTATACTTGTCGAAGTCAATCTTAGGGTGTCGGTAGTTCAAAGCACGAGTGAAGTTACCACTAGTAGCTGCAATGAACAACGCTGGAAGTAGCTTAGTTACCTCTGTACGGAAGTTAGTTAGCTTAGTTTCATCTAAATTAAAGTTTCGTACTGGGTAAACACCGTTACTCTCTGTCGGTAGAACTGCAACGTGCATACCAGCACCGTCTACATCCATACCATTACCAACTGCTTCTGCTAACTTATTGAAGCTGTCAATTATTTCAGGCAAGAACTTAGCGTCCTTAGAGTGGATAGTGAATGTGTACTCACTGTCTACTGAACCGTCATTGTAAAAGCGACCGTAGATGATAGCCTTTTTAGCTTCTTCTGAGATGTTATCTTCAATGTATCGTTGGCAGTATTCTACTGAACCGAAGTCATCACCGTCTGATTCACGGTATACTTCACCACCACCTTCACATTCTTCACATTCGTAGTTACCAGAACCGCTACAGTCATCACAAGTGATTTCCTCTGTAACATCTGATGTACTACCGTCTGGACGAGTAAGTTCTACCTCAATGTAGCCTTCTCCATCACAGTTATTACAACTATGAGAACCTTCTCCGTCACAATCGTTACAGGTCTGGTACTCACCCTCATCACTATCGTAAGGGCGACGTAGCTGTGCTTCTAGCTCCACTTTAATGTAACTAAAGCCAGCTGATTCAATCTCTTTAAGCGTTGTTTTGAGACTCATCTTCCTTAATACTCCTTTGTATATAAACATTAACTATCTCGCCGTCAATAGTAACTGTCTCTCTCTCGTAGGCTTTGCCCTCGTAAGCGTCTGTACGCTCTAACTGTTCTTGAGAGATGTCGTATACCTTGCCAGCAACCGTCTCACCAAACTCTTTAGTGATGTAATATATACCACTAGGATATGAGTTTAATCTATAATCATTTAACTGTTTAACTCGACCCTGTTTCTCCTCGTTCCACAACCAGTCTTGGACCTCGTGAAGGTTCAGAGTACCGTATGCGAAAATCTTAGGCACGCAATTCTTCCAGTTCTGCTAACATTGCTGCAACTTCTGGTGAAAGTTCTGCATAAGCCTTATATTTCTGCGTTTCGTCAATCTTTTTGACTTCTGATTCAAGTTTACGCTTGAGGTCATCAACCTTAGCCAACTTCATTTCAGAGTCTACAGTCTTGCTCTTAATCTTTTCGAGTACGGTCTTAGCGTTCTCTTTAGTAACAGAGTTATACTGGTACTTGTTACGAATTAAGTTTTCTGCTTGTGCTTCTGTATAAGTACCCTTTACAACTGCGATAGTTAAACCATAGCGTGTTGGTACAATGACTGTATCATATTTCTTCAATGCACGAGATAGCTCGTCCTTGTATAGATACCCATTAGAAGATTCTGAACTTCTATCACTTAAAAAATCAACCTTTACAAATCTACTCATTATGTTCTTTATACTCCTTTATCTCTTTAGCTAGTTGGTCAGGTGTGTATAGCCCATTGGCGATATCTGCGATAAGCCCCAATAGCTCTGTAGTTTCAACGTGGTCTGAACCAAGCCACGCTTCTACGTCTTTATATTCAATCATTATTCGTTACCAAACTTTCTTATGAGTTTCCTCTCTGTACCCTTTAATATGTATAATCTACCCCATTTGTGATAGTTTCGGAGCATTAAAAAGCCCTCTACATAAGTATTTATATTCTTAGGACTGACACCACGAGTTATTGACCCATAATTATGTGCAATTATCTGTATAACCATGCTATTCCCTCTTAAGACCCAACAAATATACCCCTATTATAATGATTACCACTATAATAGTTACAGTATTATTCATTAGAACTTATAAAACTTACATTTACCGTTTTCTACTACTACTTTTTTACTATCTTGAGGTAGTTTTTGCCACTCTTGTAGACTTATTTCTACCATATTTCTCCTTTACGACAGGTTACTTTTGATATTTTAGGTCATAAGACCAGTGCTAATCATGAGCTTCTAAGAATACCAGTAGGCATATCGAATACCTATTACCTCCCTTGAGCTGATAAACGCCCCCTTAGAACAGAGGACTCATGACTAACACCAGTCTCACGACGACTGGTTGCGACAGCTCGACACTGCCTTAAACCCCACATTACTGAGGTTATGCAAACTTGGTGCTTTGTGTAGGTACTGCCCCTACCGAGTCGAATGACAACAGATTTACAGTCTGTCCTGCCTCTTTAACAGATTACCAAAGCATAAGGGGTTGCCCCCTATTGTTAGACTTTAATGAACCAGTTACCCTTGCCATCAGCACCAACTGTTGCTTTAGGGTTACGAACTAGCCAACCAAACAACTGCCGAGTACTCTCGAAAGTCATCTTGCTCTCACTAGTCTTTGATACTACGTCTACTGTGATTTTGTTCTTAGCCATTGAATTATCCTTTCTATGACATTGATATTATTACCCCTTATGAGGTAAGCGTAACCTATAGCAGGGGGTCTATAGGCTACGCCCACCTTATAAAGATGAGCTTGATAAGTCTCTCAGTTCTTACCACTGATGATTAGCCGTAATATCTCACGACCCAACCACCCTTTACTTCTCTTGCGATGTGTTTGAATATACCCACCTAGATTCCATACTGGTATCTGGTGCGAGTACCCACTACGCCTAGTCATTACGAAGATTTGAGTTCTGCTTGACACTTTGTTAGCCCCTTATTACAGATATATTCTGCGTTAATACTATCTTGTGCTTTACCGCAAGCGTCTTCCCACTCACCACTGTCAATACCGTGAGAGTAATCACACACTGCTTCTACTACTGTTAGCCCTTGTTCACGATTACCATAGAGACTGCCGAGGTTATATCCCCAGACACCTACCCCTAAAACTACGAGTACCCAGATGAGAATACCTATAACCCTAGACACTGAACTGTCGCTCTACTCTGTCAATAGCTTTAGTATCTTTTGACACCTCTACATCTAGTAGTCGCATACCACTGTCCTGATACCTACTAACTACTGAGACCTCTCCCCCATTACGGTTGATGAGTGCCTTAAAACTCTTGAAACTTGTCGCTTTGATTTCTATACAATGCATACCTTCTACCTCTAATTGCTTAAAATTGATTGCTTTCACTGTGAGTACCCTCTAGACCCGTTCGTATTGGTCTGTAGAATCCCACCAGTTATCACCGAGTTCACGGTTGAGCTTTGAGATGATTTTCTCTGCTGACATATTTTATCCCCTTTGTTTAGTTATATCAGTACCCATCCCACCCCTTGGTGCTACGAGTACAATCTATAGCTAACTTGGAATAAAAGGGGTGCTAGAAGTGTGTTATGACTAACACCCCTGATATATCCTATATGAGACCCCTTGCCTATGCCATGCCTAAGCAAGAGTATTATCTGGTAGTAAACCAAGTCTATTTGTTAAAGCACACCTAATAATCGTATTCGTCTAAGAGTACCTATTTCTTAGTGTCCGTGTGTCAATGGGCTATCTAAGACAACGCTCTAGTGATATCTCTGTATTAGGTCATCTTTAGTAGACCATAGCATGGCTATGAGTACCTTAGATATACTGAAATATATTCTCTCCAGATTGTCATTACTTAGAGTTACCTATGAGGCGTAACTACTACTAACGATAGCTATTTATAAAGTACACCGTTACGACCCCGTAAGGTTATTTTAAGCACAGAGTACACTTTATATTTAACTGATGATTTAATGTAAGATATATAGTAAGGCTATTCGCTTAGTGCGTACCCCTTAGGGTAAAGTCTTTTATCAATCTTTTCTTTTACCGTTCGTCAATCTCTTGACTGTCTTTAGTATATCAAACTCAAGTTGTATTGTCAATACCTTTTTTAATTATTGTGAGTGTTTTAATTGTAACTACTCTTATATAATAACTAAAGCGTGTATTGTCTTGCTTGTGTCTGATTGTAAAGGTCGTCCGTCTTATTGACTATCTTTAGTATATATCACTATTTAGCATTTGCATAGTCTTGTTTTTTAAGATTTTTGATGGTCTAATATGTGTTTATAGTGGTAGCTATTGACAGGCGGGCGGGTTGATATCCTTATATCTTTTCTGCAATAACCATATACTTGATTGATTGTCTATAATATGTAGTAAGAGAGATACATAATAGATACTATACTTGACTATAAGCATAACAGATGTGATGATATGATTTTATATACTATAATTGACACAAACGCAAAAGGGGGCAGATGTGATATCCGTCCCCATTATGGCAATAATACTATATACTATCTAAGACAATGCTATAATAAGTCTCTGGTAAGTATCTGTATTGACTATAAGACTAATAGTAATGACTAATAACCCTATACCCACATACTGAATAACTTTTTTATAGTTCGTCTTTTGTGGTGCTTGTGTTCGATATTTGTAGCGTTCTGTATACATGATATTTGCGTCCTTGTCTATTTTATGTGGTGGTATATATATGCTATCGCTAAGAGTACCCTCTAGCGTTCTTATAGTTCGTTGTCAGGTACTATAACACCTTCTATAAGGCTATAACCGTCTTTAATTATACCGTTATAGTGCCATAGGTCTTGTGCTTGTTGGTATCTGTAGTCTGCTTGTGTCATATCTTTACCCCTATTATCTTATGTGTATACCGTCCGTATCACTAATACTAGTATACTACCCCTGTACTACTATGCATAGTCTTGTAATAAAGATTATATATGGTCTTATATGTGGGCTACAGTATGGGTGTATGGTGCTTGATTATATTATATTATATGTTATTGTATGTTTATTATTATATCCCTTGACATATGGCATATACATTGTATTATATTATTATTTTATTATTTTTATATTATTTAATATATTTGCATGTGGGTCAAGTATAGGGTGGGGGTGGACACACATTTTTATAGTCAGGGTTTACGGGGACAGGGTGATAAATACTATGTCCGTTTACATTTATGTATATGTTGGGGGATATATTTATATAGGGGTGATACTGATATGGGGGGGTATAAACCCAAAGAATCCGCCGAGCTTAAGTACCTAAGGGGGATAAAAATGGTATAAAAAAATTTCGATATATAAATATATTAAGATATAAATATATAGAGCGAAACGAGCTGGGCGAGTGGAGACTGGATAGGCGGTAGTCTACTTACCTGCACACATAATGGAACTTATGTAGACTATAAACTAGAACTCCGTATACATCTATTAAGATTAAACTACGTTTAATTGTATCACACTTTGGACAGAAAGTCAATACTAATATGCTATTGACATTTGGGGAGATGTATGCTAAGATAGTAGCAATAGGAACGGTGGAGTTGTACACTCCGCTTCTATTTTTTATGTAAGAGAAGGGAGCTAAATGGCTCGAATTTTAATATATGACCTTGAGGTCTCACCTACCTTAGGATATACCTATGGTCTATGGGACACACGGGTCATCAAAGTAGAAAAACGTCCGTTCATCATGAGCGTGTCGTGGAGGTGGTATGGGGAAAAGAAAACGCACCACGAAGGAGGAGCAGAGAATGAAGAACAAGAAATTGCAATCGTGGATACCTTATGGTCTCTATTTAATGAAGCTGACATTGTTGTCGCTCACAATGCTAACCGTTTTGACAATCGAGTTGCTACTGGTGCATTTCTTCGGCACGGTATTAATCCTCCTAAGCCCTATCGAACAGTGGATACTCTACGGGTTGCTAGGTCTGTCGCTAAGTTTGATTCTAACAGTCTGGATGGTCTCTGTGACTTATTTGGTATCGGGCGTAAGAGCGAAGTAACACACGCAGATTTATGGCACAAGTGTCTGAATGGGGACAAGAAGGCATGGAAACTGATGAAGGAATACAACAATCAGGACGTAGATTTACTTTACGCTCTCTATGAGAAGCTGATTCCATACATCAAGAACCACCCGAACTTAGGTGATATCGACCAGATTAACGGACGATGTCCTAAATGTGGTTCACCAGACCTACGCAAGGAAGGCACACATGCCCGCCGAGCAGGTAGGGTACAAAGTTACTCATGTAATAACTGTGGCGGTTGGTCAAACGAAGCTACAATTAAGGGTGAAGGAAGGCTAGTAAATGCTTAAATCAATATTAGATGTTAGCAAGGGGAATGGTCTAAAGCCAGTAACCATAGTATTGTCAGCACCATTCGTGGCTATAACAATATCACTATGGCTATTGTCTATCCTATTCTTCTGGATAGCATGTATCATTGGGCGTAAAGCCGCATTTGATACGCTATATGGCACGGCTGTGAGGCTGGGGATTCGGGATAACTAATGGGAGAGGTATTACAATTTCCTAAGAAGTACGAACAAGAGGCGTTAGAGGGGATGGAGCTTATCGACTTAGTCGAGAGCATGTCATACGAGGAACGCATAGCGTATAAAAATAAATTGCTGTCCGAAATGTCGGACCGAGAACACTTGGTTCATCTAATAAACGAGGTGAATGAAGTAGAAGGGAGAGAATAAATGGCTAAAGATATTCAAGATACTCTGAACGAGCGGGGAACCCGCTACGGAGATTTTAAGAACCACGCCAATATCTCGCAAGAGATTCAGAATGCAATCGCAAGAGGCATAAGTAACAGGGAAGATAAAATGGATATCGGGGATGTAGAGCCGTATATGCTCGAAGCTCTCACGATGTTCGCTCACAAGATTGGGCGTATCGTTAACGGAGATTTCTATTACGATGACAGTTGGCGAGATATCGCTGGCTACGCAACACTAGTAGTAAATGAATTGGAGAAAAACAATGCAACGGAAAGCCTTTAAGAAAATCGGAGACCGCCTAGCTTTTAACAGCTCAAGTGCGGAGGCAATCTTCCTCATCGTCAACGAGACTGAACTAGGTTTCATGTACTTACTTGAATCAACACCATTTGGTAGTGTTCAGTTTGTACACCGAGAAGTAGTGAACTTTGATGAAGATGAAGTAGAAGAAGTAACAGCTGAGGAGCCTAAAGATGGCGAACACAAAAGTACTACTCGTAAAGGGTAATGATTACGCAGCTTCGGACTATGAAAAAGTAATAGAAGATGGTACAATACTACCAGAGGAGTTGTGGGCAGAATCATGGGAAGCACAAATTCCTATGTGGTTTGACAACAATCAATTCCAGTATCAAGCCTTCAAGTTTGGTGATGTAGACCCTGAATTCGTTAAAATGGTTCAAGAGGAAATTAACTACAGAGACACAAACGAAGCAACAAATTTCTATATAATCTAAAAAGGAGGGAAGCCCCTATGAATGCAAATCAAATTATAGACGACAGTATGAGCCTAGAAGATAAGCTAGCCGCAATCGACTTAGCTATGGCAAATGCTCAGGCAGTCGCCGCTAAAGCAAACCCAGGGGCAGCTCCCCTTGACCCAGCAGACCTAACTATGTGTGAAGGCTGTCAGTAGGAGAACAGATGACAAAAAAGAAAAATGATGTTACACTAGTCGCAGAACCAGCAGCAGAGGACTTATTCGTTATCTCTTACAAGGGGTACGGATTCGCAACTCGAATCGGAGAAACATCTCTGAAAGACCTGTTGAAAATAGCAAAGAAAGCACTAGAAAAGCAGGAGAAAGAAAATGGCAGACAAGAGGAAGGGAAAGAAGTACGGACTGAGGGAGAGGTCATCGAAGGTTAAACAACCTAACCAGTGGACAGGGACACCTCAACAAGAGGAATTCCTTGTACGCTACATGGACCCAAAGAGTCCTACGTTCGCTAATCCCTACGAGTCGGCTATGGAAGCAGGTTATTCAGAAAGCTATGCACGTATCATAGCTCAACCTAGCGTTAATAGACAATGGATTCAAGAAGCTCGGAATATTGTATCAATGCACCCAGAACATATTGTTCAAGGCTTGCAACAATTCGCTCTTGACACCACTAAAAAAGATGAGGTACGCCTGAGAGCACTTGAGTTACTCGGTAAATCTCAGGGTATATTCATCGAGAGGAAGCAAATATTACATGCCAACATTGATGAAGCCCTTCGGGAATTCGACATCTAAAAAGATAAATAAGATTGGTAAGAAAGCCCAGAGTATGTATCCACATATTCAATGGTCTATCCAATTACCAAGTCCTGAAATAGAAGAAGTATATGGCAAAGGGTTTATAATCGCAGGTAAGTATGAAGATAAGTTCAACGAATTCTTCGTCTTATTTGAAGACCCACGCATAGATAACTGGATTCATATGATAGCAATATCATTAGACCCACAAGTAACGGAGGATTAGATGGAAGGCTTAGAAGAAGCAAGACGCAGATATTTCTTTGAGAACTCGCAGAGTAGGCGACTACGTAGGCGGATGGCAAAGAGATTTGGTCAGATGAAATTTGGATGGCAAAACATTAAAGAGGATTTCCCTCCTTATAACAAGCCACGAGATTTGGGTATAAATAAGTTTAAGCGTACATTAAAAGAAACAAGTCTAGGCACTAGCGATAAAAATAAAGCTGTGCTACAATACAAGATGAAGGCTCATGAAGCCCTCGTTAATACCATTAAAACCAAGGAGGCTTAACATGGCTAAAGAACAAACTAACGTATCTCCTGAACAGGAACTACCAAAGTTCGAAAAAGAAAACGAAGCACGAAGTACTGATACTACTTCTGTAGACGGACTCCAATTCGAAAGCCCAGTTCCAGTACAAGAGAATCTAGGTGAAGTGTCAGAGGAAAAAGCTAAAGAAGTTAACGGCTATAAAGGTCACAAAAACATCGCTAGCAAAGTCGAGGAAGACCAAGAAGCTAAGGGTCGCAAACGCGATGACGAAACTTCAACTGGAGCAAAGTTCTTCTAGGAACTCTTGACTTTTGATTCATAGTGTGCTATATTAAAGAAGCACTCTACTAACCCTCATTGACAGTATCCTGCCGAAGATACCGAGAGATAGAATCATACAGGTAGTCGGATATGCATACGCATAGCCGCAAAAGGAAGCGGAAGTTCCTTCATAAGAATTTCCCCCGAATTATAACTGGGAAGCCTCTGTAATGGGGGCTTCTTTTTTATGTTGACATTATATATATACGTGTTATAATATCCGTATGAGCACACGCAAGAACCAAAAGATGATATACGTTTCAGATGAAAACCTAGAGTTTTACGACCAGCTCGAAGACAAATCTGAGTTTATAAACAAAAAGTTAAAAGAGCTAAGACTAGAGGGCGATGTTATAGACAAGTCCACTGAGTTTGAAGCAAAGATTAAAAAGCTACGTCAAATGGATATAGTAGAGGAATTAAATGGATAACGCAGATGTAAAGCTTACCGATGAACAGAACAAGAGAATCCTTGAAATCAGCAGGGACTTCTATCGTTATGCTAAGGGTAATCTATATATCAAAAGCAAAGACGCTGAGATTGTAAAGTTTGAACCGAACATTGCACAGAGGGCTTTAATCGAACGAGTAGTATATCTACTTGAAAATAACCTACCTATACGAATCATCGTATTGAAAGCACGACAGATGGGATTGTCTACGGCAATCGAGGCACTCATCTACTGGTATACTACTACACACAAGAATGTTACAGCGGCAATTATCGCACATGAAGACCCAGCTTCACGTAACTTGTATAATATGTTTAAGAGGTATTATGATAACAGCAACCCTTTATTTAAGCCTAATCGTAAATATGACACTCGGTCTGACCTTACTTTTGGACTTCAAGACCAAGATGGTAACGAGGTCGGTCTTAATTCTGTTATTAAAACTGCGACAGCAAAGAACACGGGTGCGGGACGCTCGGATACGATTCAACTTGTCCATGGCTCGGAGGTTGCGTTCTGGGACAACGGTGAAGACTTGGTCGGTTCGTTAATGCAGACTGTTCCTTACAGGAAGAACACTATGATTTTCCTTGAGAGTACAGCTAACGGACGAGGTAACTTCTTCGCAAAGATGTGGGATAAGTCTATTAAAGGCGACTCAGTTTTCGAGACTTTCTTTTTCCCTTGGTGGATTCAGGAAGAATACGAGTTTCCTGGTGATAAGATTGAAGAATATACGATTGATGAACAAGATGTAGTAGACCTCATGCGAGAAGGTATTACTATTGGTAATGAAGTTTATATTGTACCAGAAGATAAGATTGATGATAAGATTCGATTCCGTAGGCACAAGGAACGAGAGTTCGTTGCAAGCCCAGAGCTTCTCTATCAGGAATATCCGTCTACACCTCATGAAGCATTCATTGCTAGTGGTTCTACAGTATTCAATGTGAAAGCACTTGCCCACATGGAAAAGATGGTAAGAGAAACAGAAACTTACTCTATTCATGATAATGAATCTCGTGAACCCTATGTTACTCAGGATAATCATGCTAAACTAAAGATATGGTATATGCCTGAGCAAGGAGAAGAATACGTTATCGGAGCCGATGTGGCAGAAGGTATCGAAGGAGGGGACTTCTCAGTAGCAGATGTCATACGTGTACGAGATATGAAGACCGTAGCTCGTTTGCGTACAGACCGACTAGACCCAGATGAGTTTGCCCATGTCTTGGATAAGTTAGGAAGATTCTACAATTACGCACTAATCGGACCTGAAATTAATAACCACGGTCTAGCAGTAGTGCAAAGATTGCGTGACTTATTCTACAGCAACCTTTACAAGAGGGAGACAGGCTTAGATGAAGTATTTGAAACATCGACTACGAAGTTTGGTTGGAAGACTACGACTATTACGAAGCCATTGGCGATTGACTATCTTGCTGAGGCAATCCGAGAAGGACTTGTTAAAGATGAAGACATCGTGTTCATCGAAGAAGCATTCTCATATGTGAGGGATGAAAAGGGTCGCACCAACGCAGAAGCAGGTACTCATGATGATACAGTTATGGCAAAAGCTATAGCCTTGCAATTATGGGACTGGTCTGCTAATAATAAGAAGGAATTAAAAGTTATAAAGCCTACTGGCGTAAAGAAGCATAAGGTGATAAAATAAGCATATGAATGAAGATAAAATCGCACCAGCACTAACCGAGGCTGACAAACAAGAAAAAAGGGATGATACTATTGAGAAGTATGAGTCTGAATTAGTTGGGCTTGTAAATAAAGACTTTAAGAATGCACGAGACTACATAAAGAAGTTTAAACAGAATATCTGGGACGACTGTTGGTCAGCATATAACAACATAAGGACAAAGCGTGGATATGATGGTGTTGCAGATGATTTTATTCCTGAAACCTTTACTATTGTGGAGTCGATTAAGGCTAACATCGCTGGTGGTAAGCCTAAGTTCAACTTCATCCCAATTAGGGAAGAACAGAACCAAGAAACAGAAGTAATCAATGACCTAGTAGATTTCTACTGGGACCAAAACAACATGACAGAGAAAGTCCAAGACTGGGTACAAGACATGCTTGTATACGGAAATGGTATTATGATGGTTTCATGGGAAGGCGATATGCCTCACATGACGAACATTCCTCTGCGGGATTTCTTTGTTGACCCTACCGCTACTCACATGAACCGCCCAGGAACTCCTGGCTACCCTAAGTATGCTGGTTATCGTTTCTTGACTACTGTTGAGGAATTGAAGAACCGCAAGATTGTTGACCCTGAAACTGGCAACATGAAGCTTCTTTACCAGAACCTCGATGACATCGGTGAACTCAATGAAGACGACCCAACGGATAAGACTGTTAAGGAAAAACTCCTTGGTAGTACATTACCTGACAAAAAGGGACAGATTGAAGTTATCGTATACTACACTCGCAAGAAAAAGATTGTTATTGCTAACCGTGAAACTCTAATCTACGATGGTGAAAACCCATACAAGCGAGAGAAGAAAACTAAATCAGTTACTCGTATTGTTGACATGGCTCCAATGACTACTGAGATTGAGTTCCCAGAAATCAAGGGATTCCTACCATTTGCAATTCTGCGAAATTATGTTGATACTAGTTTATTTTACGCTAAGGGTGATGTTGAAGTTATCCTTCCACGACAAGAACGACTTAACGACATCTCTAGCCAGAAGACAGACAACCTGACTTACGTGATGAACAACATGTGGCAGATTGACCCACAATACAAGCACTTGGCTGAACAGATTGAATCTTTCCCAGGAGCAGTCTTCCCTCTACCTCAAGGTGCATTAACCGCAATCGAAAAGCAATCTATTGGTGCTGACGCTGACAATGAGATGTTCCGTATCAAGGAAGAAATGCGTCGTGCTACAGCAGCTGACGAGGTTATCCAAGGCGTATCTCAAGACAAGGGTCGTGTTACAGCTACAGAGATTCAAGCTCAGATGAACCAAGCTTCACAGCGATTCTCTACCAAGCTTACTAACCTTGAAGATGAAGGTTACGCACAACTTGGACGTATTATCTTTAAGATGGTACAAATCTTCGTTGACCAAACTATGGCTGTTAAGGTCATCGGTGCTGACGATGGTATGAAGTGGCGAGACTTTGACCCTGAGGAATACTCTGGTCAATACGAACCTAAGGTTCAACTCGAATCTACTACTAAAGCAGTTCGTGCCGAAGAAGGTCAGAAGTATGCTCTCATCCACCAGATGTTTGCACAATCACCTTACGTTAACCAGTTCGAGTTTACAAAGCTTTACCTTGAAGCTATGCTTGATATGAACGCTGACAAGTTGAAGAAATTAGTTGTTCAACCTCAGGAGAATCCAGCTCCACCAATCGCTCCACCAGAAGCAGGTGGCGGTGCAATTCAAAACCCAGGCGGTGTTCCATCAGGTCCACTTCCAGTAAGTATGTAATTAATAGGAGACCAATACAATGGCAAAAGATAACGATAACGCACATTTACAAGAACAAATCGTAGCACAGTGGGTAGCATTCTCACGTACTGACGCTTACAAGGACTGGATATTGAGCATGGATGAAACCATTGCTCTTATCCAAGACAATGTTGATAACATGACAGAGTCTCGCCCAACAGCTATTCCTGGCGTACAAACCAAGCAAGCTATTGATAGCGAACGAGCTGCTCTAATCAACCAACGTAAGATGGGTATTAAGTATGCATTACAATATCCACAACTACGAATTGAAAGTTCGCAAGAATAATTTTCAAGAAAAGTGTTGACAGCACTAAACAATAGTGTTATAACTATAAGCGTACTACTGTAAAAACGTAGTCACCCAAAACTAATCAAAACAATCAGGAGTATCCATGACGGAAACTACAACCCCTACTGAAGAAGTAGTAGTCACTCCAACTGGCTCGGAATCTACCGACCTACCAGTTGAGACCAC
>Ga0247814_10000720_pt1 | contig 23788 bp, 15 predicted proteins | sample UWRJL179409R1_FD_179947 | JGI IMG/M metagenome (GOLD analysis project Ga0247814, IMG submission 179947) | Plant litter microbial communities from Arlington Agricultural Research Station in Wisconsin, United States - UWRJ-L179-409R-1 | ecosystem: Environmental > Terrestrial > Plant litter >... | reverse complement strand
CGTAGCCTGGTACCTGGTTTTCGCGGCAACTCACTACCCTTCGTTGCTGAACATGGTAAATCCTACCGCTTTGTTGAACCGGGTAAAGACGTAGCTCCGGCGGCAAACTTAACCGGTAAATGGGAATTTAAAGTGTACTCAAAAGAGCAGGTACCAAATAAAGTGGCCATTTTAAAACAAACCGGTAATAAACTAACCGGTGTCATTATGCAGGTAACCGGCGATAGCCGGGAGCTGGAAGGCACCGTACAAGGTGACGAGTTTGTGCTATCAGGCTTCACCGGTCCAAGTCCTAAGATCTACCGCGGGAAAATAAACGCCGATGGCACCCTGAGCGGCGAGATAGGTGCCGGTATTTATGATAATACAAAGTTTGACGCTGTTAAGGATGATAAGGCGGAATTGCCTGATCCTTACAAACTAACTTTCCTGAAAGAAGGTTATAAGAAACTGGACTTCACTTTCCCGGACTTGACCGGAAAACCGGTATCGTTAAGTGATGATAAGTACAAAGGCAAAGTGGTTATCATTGAAATTGTTGGTACCTGGTGCCCTAACTGCACAGACCAAACGGTGTTCTTATCGCCATGGTTCAATAAAAATCAAAAGCGCGGTGTAGAAGCTATTGCTATCGGTTTTGAGCAGAAAGATAGTTTAGCGTATGCCCAATATACCTTAGGCAAACTGCGCGATAAGTACAACATCAAGTACGATATCTTATTCGGTGGGCTTGCTGATAAAAAACTGGTATCGCAAAAACTGCCGGCCCTAAATAAGTTCGTTGCATTCCCGACTACCATTATTATTGACAGAAAAGGCGAAGTACGCGAGATCTACACCGGTTACACAGGCACGGTAACGGGTAAATATTATAAAGAATACGAAAAGAAGTTTAACACCTTGTTAGACCAGTTGATAGCAGAAGATGCGCCGGTAACGGCATCGGCAAACACGGTTAAAGCAAACACCGCTTCAAGATAACAGAATACTAACTGATCAAATGCCTGGCGTGGATTAGTCAACGCGCCGGGCTTTATCAAAATCAAAAACACATAAAAATGAAATTAACATTGAGCCTTGCTGCAGCAGCGATTGCATCGTTATCTGCATTATCGGGCGTAGTTCCGCCAAAACATCCTAACAAGAGTGTAAAAAAACATGCAATAGTTGCCGCTAAGCCGGTAGTATTTAAAGCTGACCCCAAAGCCAGTAAACTCACCTGGCAGGCCAAAAAAGCCACCGGCGATCACTCCGGTACCGTATCCATAAGCGATGGTAGCTTCACTTTAGAAGATAACGCCATTAAAGCGGGCACATTTGAGATTGATACCCGTACAATTGCTGATACTGATATAGCAGATGCGGAATCAAATGCCAAGCTGGTAACGCATTTAAAAAGCGCTGATTTTTTTAATGCGGAGGCGCATCCGAAAGCAAAGTTCGTATTAACCAGCGCGGCCAAAGCCGCCGGCAATACTTATGATGTTAAGGGCAACTTAACCATTAAAGGCATTACCAACGCGGTTAGCTTTCCGGCCACAGTAGCTGTAAACGGTAATAAGCTTACTGCCAATGCAAAAATTACCATAGATCGTACCAAATACGACATCAAGTTCCGTTCGAAAAATTTCTTTGAGAACCTGGGCGACAAAGTGATCTATGATGATTTCGATATCAATGTTGCCTTAGTGGCAAACGCGCAATAAGAATACTTATTTGGGTTTATAATGAGAACATAACTGTACCGCCCATGAGGGTGGGTGGGCAGTTATTGTTTAATGCTGAAGATGAAAAAGAGAGATCTAACATTATTGATAGTAGGATTTAGTGTTTTAACCACAACTTTGCTGGGCTTTATGTCTGGCGTGGATGAGGTTCAAACTAAGGAGGAGTTGGGTAGAAAACTATTTTTCGACAATATTCTATCCAAAGACAATACCATCAATTGCTCATCATGCCATAACCCTGATCATGCCTTTGCTGATACTACAACTTTTAGTGTAGGTATCGGCGGCAAGCTAACCTCACGCAACTCACCGGGACTAACTAATTTATCCGCGCGCACCCATTTTTTTTGGGATGGTCGTGCAACCTCTTTAGAGGAACAGGCCCTCGGGCCAATAACATCGCCTGACGAAATGGGGCTACCTATTGAAGAGGCGGTTGATAGACTTAATAAAAATGAATTTTATGCAAATGCTTTTAAAAAGATATTTAAAGCAGCGCCGAATAAAGATAATTTGTTGAAAGCCATTGCTGCTTTTGAACGGACGCTGGAAACAAGCAATTCACCCTATGACCGTTATATCAACGGAGATGATAACGCGATGTCTGCCGCGGCAGTGCGCGGCCGGAGCATATTTATAGGCAAAGGTAATTGCAATAACTGCCACTCGGGCGAGGATTTCACTGCTGACCGTTTTAAAAGTATAGGCTTATACAATGGCAAAGACCTCAATGATCAGGGACGCTTTGGAATAACAAAAGACAGCACCGTACTGGGTGATTTTAAAATACCCGGTTTGCGCAATGTTGCTGTAACAGCACCTTACATGCATAACGGCAAGTTTAAAACCTTACGCAGTGTGGTTGAGTATTATAATAACCCATCTGCGGTGGTAAATGATAATATCAACCGGGACCTTTCATTAGAAAAACCACTTAACTTGTCCAATCAGGAAATGGACGATGTCGTGGAGTTTCTAAAAGCTTTGACCGACAACCGATTTGCCAAAAATATAAGCAAAAACTAATCCCTATAAATTTAATGGAATACTTGACACAGCGTTAAAAACGCTGTTCCTGATCTCTTATTGTCTAAACTTTAATACAATACACATGAAACGATCAATACTTTATATACTATTTCTAAGCCTGATTTATACGCAGACTGCGTGGTCGCAGCAGGCCAGGCGACTAACCGGTTTGGTGACTTCCACAGAAGATAGCCAACCTTTACCTGGTGTTTCGGTTGCCGTAAAAGGCACCACACAAGGGTCTGTAACAAATGCTGAAGGAACGTTTGAATTAAATGTAAATACCGGCAGGTATCTTGTTTTTTCTCTATTAGGTTATGAACCGCAGGAGATCTTTATCGATGGGATACGCAAGTTTGAAGTTCAGTTAAAGCCGAAAGGTGCACAACTGGGCGACGTGCAGATCATCGGCTCACGTAACGCCAACCGAACCAAGCTTAATTCGGCGGTACCTGTTGATATTATTGATATAAAAGCGCTGCAGGAAAGTGCTCCTCAGGTCACGGTTACACAATTACTGCAATATGTGTCACCTTCATTCCATTCATCTGTCTCTGGCGGAGGTGATGCAGCCTCTGCGACTTCAACTGCTCAGTTACGTGGTTTAGGGGTGGATCAGTTGTTGGTATTGGTTAACGGCAAACGCCGTCATAAAAGCTCTAACATTAACTGGGGCGGCTTGGGCAACGGCGCAACGGGTTATGATTTGAATTCCATCCCCACAGGATCAATTGAACGTATAGAAATTCTGCGCGATGGGGCAGCAGCACAATACGGATCAGACGCGATAGCAGGTGTGATCAATATCGTCTTGAAAAAAACAACCGACCAACTGACCTTAAATACTACCGCAAGTTCCAGGAGACGAGGCGATGGCATCACCACCCGTACAAGTACAAATTACGGTGTAAAACTGGGTGACAAGGGCGGCTTTTTAAATGTAACCGGTGAGTTCGGCACGCAGGCCGTTTCACTGCCTGTAGGTAATGACGAGTCTGGTTTATACATAGGTCCGGCATATGGTGGTGGCGCCAATACGCGCGGTTTCGATCAGATCTATACCAAAGAAATCGATGATGCGATAATTAAATCACGTGGCATAGATCGTCATTATTTCGATCAGCGCGGCAGCACCAACAAAGCGATCGATGGCTTGCTTTCCTTCAACGCAGCCGTTCCCTTAAAAGAAGATGTGGAATTGTACTCTTTCGGCGGTATCAGCCATCGTAACTCGCAATTCACCGCAGTCTATCGCTTACCGGGCTGGACAGAGCGTAACAATACCTTTATTTATCCTGACGGATTTTTGCCTGCCATGGATAACATCGTGTCAGATCGTTCGCTCGCTATAGGACTGAAAGCAAAAGTACGCGGATGGAATGTTGATGTATCAAACGTGTACGGTATAAACAGCTTTGGCAACGTTATCACCAACTCATTAAACGCAAGCTATGGCTTACGCACGCCACGAAAGTTTGATGCAGGTAGCTATAGTGCCAGTCAGAATACAGGTAGTGTGGATTTTAGTCGCTACTTTGATAAAGCGCTTAAGGGCATAAACGTCGCCTTCGGCGGTCAATACAGAGTTGAAACCTACGAGATAAAAGCCGGTGAAGAAGCATCGTATGCAAAAGCGGATCTGCGACAGATCTACGGCGTTGATGTTACTACAGGAGGAATTCCTTATGTAAACTCGCTTGGCTTAACACCCCTGAACGGCCTATCTCCCGGCTCGCAGGTACATGCGGGCTTTAGACCGAGCAACGAGGTAAACGTTAACCGTTCTATTTCTGCCGGTTATGCTGACGTGGAAGTAAATGCTACAAGCGCATGGTTGGTGTCGGGTGCCGTTAGGGTAGAAAACTATTCCGATTTCGGCAGCGTATTCACCTACAAAGGTGCCACCCGTTATAAGTTCGCTGATTATTTAACACTACGCGGATCTATTAACACAGGCTTTAGAGCACCGGACCTGGCTCAATTTTACTATACAGAAACGTCAACAACTTTTCAAAATGGTGTTGCCATAGACCAGGTGACAGCAAATAACGTTAACCCGGCGACCAAGGCATTAGGCATCCCGAGTTTGATACCTGAACGCTCAAAAGGGTATACTTTAGGCTTTACTTCGGCCCCTATACCTAATTTAGAACTGTCGGTAGATGCCTATAAGATTGATATACGAGACAGGGTTGGCAATACAGGCCGGTTCTCTGCCACGGATGCCAACCTGCCGGCAGACGTACGAGCTTTATTCGTTGCTACAGGAACTGTCCAGGCCAAATTTTTCTATAACTCATTTAACACAAGTACGCGTGGTGTTGAATTAACGGCCAGTTATAAATACACCTTCGCAAACGGCGGCAAAGCGAATTTTTTAGTCGGAGCTAATTTCCTGGAAACATCGCTCACCAACGTGAACACGCCGAAAGGCTTGGAAGCTTACAAGAATATCATATTTGATGAATCGGAAAAGGCGCGTGTTACAGGTGCTATCCCGGCAAGGAAAATTACTGCACAAGCCACTTATGCTATAAACAGGTTCAACTTCTTAGTCCGTTCAGTTTATTTTGGCTCGATAGTCTCAACAACACAACTTAACGCCAACTTCCCTAAACCGGACTACTATTACCAAACTTTTAGCCCAATATGGGTAACGGACTTGTCAATAGGCTATAAAGTGTCGCAGAACCTGTCGGCCACTGTAGGTGCAAATAACTTATTCAACGAATTGGGCGACTACACCATACCTGCACCGGGCAGCAACATAACCCGTAACCCCGGTCCCGGCGGCACACAGGCCGGAACCAATACCGGTATACAACCTTTCATCAGGTTATCAGCTAAATTTTAATCCATCAGAACAGAAATTATGAAAATTTTAGATCATATAACCACTACATTATCGTCCCTACAGTTATCTTCGGGACCTAAGACAACTCTTTTTTTAAGCGGACTGGTTTTGCTATCAACCGCCTGCAAAAAAACGGAATACCTGGATATAGACAACTCACAGCGCCCGCCTTTAAGTGCAAAAGTTAAATTAGTAAACGCGCTAAACTTAAATGTGTCTGTAAACTTCCTGGATTTTACAAGACAGATAAACACTGCGGCAATTCCCAGAAATGCATCAACGGGATACTTGGATACACAATACGGTAAAGTGCAATACAATACGACCGAAGGAACGACTACTAGCTACAAATCTTCCTATGTATTTGGTGGCAGTGCCAACTTTGTACAGGAAAACGATAAGCAGTCTTTTTCAGGCCCGAATGGCCCTATCGCTTCTTATTATCATACTTTATTTACGGTGGATAAGCGTAAACCAAGTAAGCTTAATCCAGGTAACCGCGACAGTTTGATCCTTGTATATGATGACTTGACCGCGCCCGCAGCAGGTAAGGCTAAAGTGCGTTTTGCTAATTTTTCTCCCGACGCGCCTAATCTGAATTTTAGCCCGGTTGGCGGCACCGCAGTGTTTACCAACGTAGCGTACGGTAATTTTGCAGATCAAACCATTATTACCTATGATGCCGCAGGCAAAGCCTCTTCAACAATTGCAGGTTTGTCGTGGAAAACTTTAGGGCCGTTTAAAGAAGTTAATACCACTGCAGGTGCAGCGTTTGAACTAAGAAACGCTTCAACTAATGCGATCATAGCAATTACCGGAGCAACACTCAACAGCGTTAGTTTTCAGGACGGTAAAATTTATACCGTATTTATCAATGGCACAATAGCAGCGGGTAACTTAGGTGCTACCATAATAGCACACAATTAATCAGAAAAGCGCATACGTTAATTATATATGGTGTGAGCAGGGGGCCATGTGCGAGGTCTTCTGCTTTTTTTCGTCATGACAAATGATAATAAAAATCCTTGTTGTTGCTCTTTGCATCGCCTTTTTTGCAATATCTTTCGTATGAATTTGTGGACATACAAGCAATATATTACCAGTTAAGCGAGAAAAAAACCACTGGCAATACAGCAGCAATAAGGTGGATTTGTTTACCCGCGGGCAACCCTTTTTAGAGATTTTATCATACTGATAGGCAAACCATAACTGAAAAGCCGGTCAATATAACTTTTCACAGCTGGCAAACTTATCCTCCAGCTAGAGTGTATAAAGGTTATAGTGTAAATGAAAAAGTTTTTAGTTTTTGGGTTTAAAGCGGAGCTGTGAGGTTTGATCGGGACGAGGGGGTTTGAGGGCTGGGATAATTGATTATTGATGGATTCTTTAAGGTAGGGTGAGCCATTTTTGTGGTTTATTTTTGGCGGGAGGGAGGCGCTGATGGGTGGATCTTATTTACCGTATTTGTATATAAATGTTGTTAATCCAGTAGGCGTGTCTGCCATTGATGCGGATGACAAGCGCATCGATATCGTCGCAATTGCCGCTGCGGTTAATGATGAGTTCGTTATGGATGATGGGGGTATCATAGGCGACAGAATAGGGGCCGTCGGTGTGATTAACATACATATTGTGAGAGCGTGTAAAATACGTTATTCGAGATGATTTAGTTACTTCTCCATACTTACACCGAATTTGCCAGAGAAATCCTTTAGCTGAGCGTGATATTTTGCGGCCAAACCTTTTCCGCTTCCTTTTTTAGCTAAGCCCACAATGCCGTTAAGCAATGACAGGTTTAGCTGTATCTCATCGTTATCCAAACTGGTTTTGCCATCTTTGTATTGAAAATAATTATAGCTTAATGATTTAACCAAATAGTCATCAATCAAAGCGACTAATCTATCTCCGATTTTCTTTTCTCCTAAATGGTATGCGGAGTCAGCAATATAAAATTTTCTGATGGCAACCTCCTGTACGGGCATTATCTCCTGTAAAGGTATTATCTGAGGTAAGTCTGTCATGTATTTATTCAAAGCTAGTTTAGCCTCTGAAGTTTTTCCTAACTTAATTTGACTTTCTATGACATCTAAATAAAGACGCGTTATTATTGGGTAGAAGAAAGTTAATGATTCGTGATCAAGATATTTAGCCGTGCTGAAGTTACCCCATTTAAATTTGGTCATCACGTTATTATACATGACCGATGGGTTGATATTATTTGATGGCGCTGCAGCCGAATCGGGTTTTAAAGGCATAAATCTTAAAGTAAACCCTTCATTATACAAGTATTTATCGAGTCCCATCATTACACTGCCTGGTGCGGTGGCTGTAAAATATATAGGGCGTTTCCAATTATTATGCACTATTACATCCATTAACGCGAGGTTATCTTTGGCTACGTAACTTCCCGGATAAGTAAACTTGATGGTATCGGTCAGGCGATCTAACATATCTGCCGGAACGGTGTTGGTTTTCAAAACATCGGCTTTGTTTACCGTGATTTTAAAGTTCTTTGTAGGCAGGTAATTAGTTTCGTCGCCGTTTTGATATTGTAGTTTGGTCTCTTTTCTATCTGATAGCATAAAGTCAAACACTTCCTTCAACTCAACGGCACCCGGTATTTTTTCGTCATTATAATAAAGCACATCGCGAACGCCTGTTTTAAACTGTTCATTCGTCATGCTAATTGGCAAAGGAGCCGAATTATTCATTTTTTGCTTCATTTGCCTGATGTACCAATCAGTACCCAATAAGCTTAGGTTAACAATACGCACGTCGGGGCGCACATTTTCCACTTCCTGTATATACCAAAGCGGATAGGTATCGTTATCGCCGTAAGTAAATAATATAGCATTTGGCGCGCAGGAGTTAAGGTAATTGTAGGCCATATCATGCGGCGTAAGTTTGGTAGAGCGATCATGATCATCCCACTCCTGGTTAGCCATTAAAATTGGGCCAACGGCTAAACACACCACAGTAGCCAGTATGGCCACGTTTTTGGTAGCGGCTTTTCTGCTTACCAGTTCAACAATTGCAGGTACAGCTAAACCTATCCAAATGGCAAAGGCATAAAAAGAACCAGCGTAAGCATAGTCACGCTCGCGCGGTTGCAGCGGGTCCTGGTTAAGGTATAACAATATAGCAAAGCCTGTAAAGAAGAATAGCACACCCACAACTCCGGCATCGCGCTGGTTGCGTTTAAAATGATAATATGCACCTAATAAGCCCAAAATAAGCGGCAGAAAGAAAAGACGATTATAAGATTTACTTTGCGTAACCGAGTAAGGCAGTTCCTTGCCGAAGCCCCATCCGCTTAACCAACTACCGTCAATGCCGCCCTGCTGTCCGTCCATTTCGTTGGCGCGGCCCGCAAAGTTCCATAAAAAGTAACGGGTATACATTTGGTTAACTTGCCAGGTAAGAAAAAAGCCCAGGTTGGTTGAAAACGTTGGCTGCTGGCCCTCTGCCAATTGCGACCAGCTGCGGTAAAACTCAGGGTGACCGGCTTTATCGCTAAACATGCGCGGAAAAAGCGTATTGCGATCGTACTGGGTATTTAATTTTTTCCCGGCAATTTCGTATTTGGTTAAACCACGTCTGTAAAGGTTGGCGCCTTCTGTTTGATCAATAGGTTTTGAATCAAAAAACTGCCCGTACATCAACGGCGTATCACCATACTGATCCCGGTTAAGGTAGCCGTTAAGTGCAAAGGCATCCTGCGGATCGCTGTTATTTAAATTGGTGCCTGCTTTGGCCCTTATAACTATCATTACAAACGAGCTGTAACCAAACAGAATAAACGCGGTACATACCAGGAACGTGTTAAGTGCAAAACGTTTCTCGCGGATTTTAACTATATACTCCAACAAAGCAACAATGGCTGCACCTACAATAAAACCTACTACGCCGGCACTTATGGCAAGTGCTAACACAAAGCATATAGCGGCGATTAATATGGCTATGGTTATTGGCTTAACGGTATAATAAATACCCGCCACAATGGTGCCTGTAACCAGCAGGAAGAACACTATTGCACCGCTGCCAAAGCTCATGCCTAAGGTGTTTACAAAAAGCAGATCAGAAAATGCTGCGCCCTTAACTGTAAACTGAATAATGCCCCATAAAACGGTACCCACTATTACTACCCCCAATAAAAACGACCATACAACACCACTCGCGGTAATATTTTTTGATCTGCGGAAGTATATAACCAGCGCTATAGCCGGTATTACCAACAAGTTAAGTAAGTGGATACCTATTGAAAGGCCCATTACATAAGCAATAAATATGATCCATTTATCGGCACCGGGCTCATCAGCATGCGCATCCCATTTTAAAATGGCCCAGAATACAATGGCGGTACATAATGATGACAATGCGTAAACCTCAGACTCAACTGCAGAGAACCAGAACGTATCAGAAAACGTGTAGGCTAAGGCGCCAACCAAACCGGCACCTATTATGGTAATAACATTAACAGCTGTAATTTCTTCGCCTTTTTTAACCAGTATTTTTTTAACCAACGCGGTTATGGTCCAAAACAGAAACAAAATTGTGGCTGCACTAGCCAGGGCCGAGCCCATATTGGTCCAATAGGCAACCTTTGTGTTGTCGCCCAAAGAGAAGAGCGAAAATACTTTACCTATTATGGTAAATAAAGGTGCACCGGGCTGGTGGGCAACCTGTAAGCGATAAATACAGGCAATGAACTCGCCGCAATCCCAAAAACTGGTTGAAGGCTCTAATGTTAAAGTGTAGGTTATGGCAGCTATAGCAAAGGCCAGCCAGCCAAAAATATTGTTGATCTTATTATAATTCATTGCGGGAACTTACAATTGATGACGATTTGATGAGCCGAAAATAGCAAAACTATTAGGATGTATTAAAATAAAGGAACATCATTTAACACATTTTAACGCAGGCAATGAATTTGAATACCTGCCCAACCTATTTTATCTTCCTGTATTCTATCTCTTTTCCGTTTTCCTGCGACACGAATTTTATAATATCACCGTCTCCATTTTTTATGAAATTGAATACGGCATCAAAATCTTTTAGAAAAAATCTAACTTCGGTTTGTGCAAATATGGGCAGTTTAGGAATGCCTTTTTTTGAGCTGCTTTCCGCGTACAATTGGTGTTCTTTAAGCGTTATATAGATATTATCTTTTCCGTTGGGCGTATAGGTGCCTGTATATTTACGTAATATGGCATCTTCAACACTAATTGGTGTTCGCACCGACAGTAATGAATTGGGTTTGTTAAACACGATAGCCGATAAGGCATCATTAACCGGTAGTAAGGTTTGACCATAATAACCGAAGTTGTTTTGTAGAATAATTGCCAGGTCATCGTCGGGATAGTATTTGAAACTTGATGCGAAGCCTATCATTCCACCCGGATGGTAAATGTATTTTTTATTGTACAAACTATCTATCCACCATCCGTAACCATAGTTTTCCAGATAGGGTGTGAACGCTTCATTCCACGACGCTTCACTTAAAATTTGCCGTTTCCCTATGGCTTTCGCCCATTTATACAAATCACCGGTGGTGCTGTATATGCCACCGGTAGAAAAAGTAAAGCTCGAATCCCACTTTACAGCAAGTTCCTTTCTGTCTTCACGTAAAAATTTATAACCTGTTACTTTTGATGGGTTTTTCAGATTTATAAAATCAAACCCCGAATGTTGCATACCAAGCGGGTTGAATATTAACTGGCGCACAACTTGTTCATAAGGCATGCCAGTTAGTTTCTCAATTATCAGCCCTAGTATAAAATAGCCGGAACTACAATATTTGTATTTGCTTCCAGGCTTAAACTCAAGGGGTTTATTTATAAAAGCGTTAAGTACCGTTTGCCGGGGCACAGGATTGCTAAGCAAAACAGAATCATCTTCAGGAATATCCCGACTGAAATCATAAATACCCGACGTGTGGTTTAATAAATTCTGTATAGTGATCTTATCCGCATCTAGTTGTTCAGGAAAATATTTGTTTAACTTATCGTTTACAGATATTTTACCTTCTTCCTGTAGTTTCAATATCACCATTGCTGTAAAGGGTTTGGTTAACGAACCGATAGGAAAGATGCTGCTACTATCATTTAAAGTACGTGCTGCATAGTTTTTCCATCCGTAACCTTTTTGTAAAATGATCTGACCGTTTTGGGCAACTAACGCGGAGCCGTTAAACTTATCTTCTTTATTCGCTACATTCAGGTAACGATCAATTGCCGATGCCAACGAGTCGGTACTTACGTATACCTGCGCTCTTGATGGCTGAAAGAAGAATGTATTGACTATAATAAATAAGGCGGCGGCTAAATTTTTCATTACATCAAATATGATGATTGATACGGATATAGTTGGTAAATAAAACGTTACCACAATGTGTATTTTGCCGGTGAACAGATGATATTTATTTTTGAAAAATTCATTTTGATTTGGAAAATTTCGTCTTATATTTGCATTCCTTTTCAGAACGTATGTTTTGAAGGTGGAGATTGCCTGATAGTATAATGGTAGTACGACGGTTTTTGGTACCGTTTGTCTAGGTTCGAATCCTGGTCGGGCAACATAAAAGAGATTTCGGATTTCGAATTTTCAATTTCGGATTTAGGTCTGATGGAAAAAGGGAATCCGAAATTGTTTTTTTATAGCAAAGCGATATATAAATTCGAAATCGAACATCCGAAATTCGAAATTCAAAATATGCCACAGCAAGCAAATCCGGTTAAATTGTTTTCAGGTTCAGGCTCCATAGCTTTGGCAGAAAAAATCGCTGATGCTTATGGCCGCGATCTGGGCGATTATTCATTATCGCGCTTTAGCGATGGCGAGTTTCAACCTCATTTTAACGAGTCTGTTCGCGGAAGCGATCTGTTTCTGATCCAGTCTACCCACCAACCTACCGATAATTTAATGGAGTTACTAATGATGGTGGATGCCGCTCGTCGTGCATCAGCACATTACGTAAACGCTGTTATACCGTATTTTGGGTTAGCAAGGCAAGACAGGAAAGATCAGCCCCGTGTTGCTATTGGTGCTAAACTGGTTGCTAATTTATTGGTTGCTGCGGGTATTAACCGCATTATGACCATGGATTTGCACGCTGCGCAAATACAAGGATTTTTTGATGTGCCGGTAGACCACCTGGATGCATCAATAATATTTGTACCCTATATAAAAAGCCTTGGGCTGGAGCATTTAACTATTGCTTCACCGGATATGGGTGGATCTTACCGTGCACGCAGTTTCGCCAAGTTTTTTAACGCTGAGGTAGTGATATGCGATAAGCGCCGTAAACGCGCTAATGAAATAGAGTCTATGACTATTATTGGCGATGTTACCAACCAGGACATTGTTTTGATAGATGATATTTGCGATACCGCCCGCACCCTTGCTAAAGCAGCCGCTTTAATTATGGAACGTGGCGCACGTAGCGTACGTGCAGTTTGTACGCATCCGGTTTTATCCGGCGACGCTTACGAAACCGTGGAAAAATCAGCTTTAACAGAGTTGATCGTAACAGATACTATTCCGCTAAAACGTCAAAGCCCCAAAATAAGGGTGCTATCAACTGCCGACTTATTTGCCAAAGCCATCATCAACGTAAATGAGCATGGTTCAATAAGTCAGCTGTTTAAGGTGTAGGTGGTTCATAGATCATGGTTCATAGTTATCATGGTCTAGAATTAAGATAAAGAATAAAGTCTTTTGGCGATAGTTACCATGAACAATGAACTATTAACCATGAACTAAAAAGAAAATGTGGCAAATAGATACCATGAACTATGATCTATCAACCACGAACTAACAAATAAATTAAAACAAATAAAAAATGAAATCAATTGCTATTAGCGGTTCTCCAAGAGAGAACGTAGGGAAACGCGACGCTAAAGAACTGCGTTATGACGGCAAAGTGCCAGCAGTACTTTATGGTGGGCCAACTCAAACCCACTTTGCTGTGTCCGCAGCTGATTTGAAACCCGTAGTTTATACTCCGGATGTTCATTTCATCGACATTGAGGTTGCTGGTGTTGTATCACAAGCTGTTATTCAGGATATTCAGTTCCATCCGTTAACTGAAAAAATTCTGCATGTTGACTTTTTGGCTTTAGATCCAAATAAACCTATCGCTATTGAAATTCCGGTAAAACTAACCGGTACTTCTCCGGGCGTTAAAATGGGTGGTAAACTGGTTCAAAAATTAAGGAAACTGCGTGTTAAAGGCTTGCCTAAAGACCATTTAGACAATATTGAAGTTAGCATTGAAGGTTTAGAGGTTGGTAAATCAGTACGTGTAGGCGAGATCAAATTGCCTAATCTTACAATTACCAATGCTGCCGAAGATACTATCGTATCTGTAACCACTTCACGTGCGTTACGTCAGGCTGAGCAGGAAGCTGCTTCAGGTAAAAAATAAGCCCCCCAACCCCTGAAGGGGAACAAGGAACTAAAAGCGATGGCATTTGCCATCGCTTTTTTTGTTTTATATTCGCAGCTCAATATCGAATAATGAATATTGAACGCCGAACATTGAAGTGCTTCATTATTCTTCATTCAATATTCGGTGCTCGATATTTTTAATAACTGTTTTAAAGTTCCCCCTTTAGGGGGCGGAGGGGGTATGAAATATCTGATAGTAGGTTTAGGAAACATTGGGCCAGAGTATGCTGATACCCGGCATAACATAGGTTTTATGATACTGGATGAACTGGCCAAACGCGAGGGCGCCAAATTTAGCCACATGCGCCTGGCTTACTATACCGAAGTAGCGCACAAGGGCCGCACCCTGTGTTTGATAAAACCAACCACTTACATGAATTTAAGCGGCAAGGCACTTAACCATTGGATGAAAGATCTGAAAATTCCGATAGAGAATGTGCTCGTTTTAGTTGATGATTTGGCGCTGCCTTTAGGCACACTTAGGTTAAAGCCACAGGGCAGTGCGGCCGGGCACAATGGCCTTAAACATATAGAAGAAACGCTGGGTAACAACAAGTATGCCCGCCTGCGTTTCGGTATCAGCGATAACTATCCAAAGGGCCGCCAGGTTGACTATGTTTTAAGCGGATTTGACGACGATGAACAGCGTGAACTACCAGCTTTGATTGACAGATCAATAGAAATGATTAAAAGCTTTGCTACCATAGGCACCGAGCTTACCATGACGAAATTTAACAAATAGCCTCATTATTAGTTAAATGATGTTAAACGGTGTTAAATAACTGTTAAATGTTCTTTTTACTGTAACGGTTTGGGCAGATTTGAGTCTTATACCCGAACATATTACTTTATGAAAAAACTTATACTTATTGTTATTACACTGTGCTTTTCTTTTTCCTTATCTGCACAAAACACTCCCAACTTAATTACAGTAAAGGGCATTGCCATTGATTCTGCCACTAATACCCCGCTTGATTTTGTTACCGTAGCCCTTCAAAATCCTCAAACCAAAGCATCGGTTAAAAGTATGCTAACCAAAGACGACGGTAGTTTTGAACTTTCGGCACCTGCCGGTAAAAGCTATCAACTGGTTTTAGCCTTTGTTGGGTATGCAACCAAAGTTGTTAATATCACCAAAACCGACGGCGATACCGATGTAGGCAAAATACTGTTAGCAGTTACTACAAGCACGCTAAATGAAGTGTCAATTACAAGCGTTAAACCATTGGTAAAGCGCGAGGTTGACCGCATTTCCTACAACGTACAGTCTGACCCGGAAAGTAAAGCCATAACCGCGCTGGATATGATGCGGAAAGTGCCCATGCTTTCGGTAGATGCTAATGACAATATTAAACTGCGCGGAAGCGGTAGCTATAAAATACTGATCAATAACAAAGAGTCGGCATTGATGGCGCGTAACCCTGCGGATATATTAAAAGCCATGCCTGCCAGTAATATTTTGCGGATAGAAGTTATTACAACGCCACCGGCCAAATACGACGCCGAAGGTTTGGCCGGTATAATTAATATCATTACCAAAAAAGATGCCGATCAGGGGTATAACGGCTCTGTCAATACCGGATATAACACCGTTTGGGGTTACCGCGCTAATTTAAATCTGACTGTAAAACAGGGTAAGTTTGGTTATAATGGCTATGTTGGTTTTAACAGACGCAGGGCTTTATCATCAGATTTTGAGAACGGCAGTTCTTTTTTTAATAAAGAAACTAAAGAACTTACTAGTACATTAAAGCAAAACGGCACGCGTGCCAACAGCAACCGAAACGTTTATACCGGCAACGAACTAAGTTTTGAATTGGATACGCTTAACTTGTTTACAGGTACATTTAACCTGTATAGTGGTGGTAATGATAATAGTAATATGCAGCACACTGTTCTGCGTGATGCGAACCTGGCTTTAACCGACGATTACATTACCCAAAATACCGGCACCGGTACCTGGAAAGGTGTTGACGCGGGTATAAACTATCAGCACACTTTTAAACGTAACAAAGAACAACTGCTAACACTATCTTATAAATACAGTAATTCGCCCAGTACGCAGCAAACCAATATAAGTTCTGGTGGCAAAGATCCATCAAATTATACGCAGTATAACAGTAACGGCACCAAAGAATACACTACTCAGTTAGACTATATTCATCCAATGAAAGTGCTTACCGTTGAAGCGGGTGGTAAAATGATATTGCGTAACAGCTTTAGTTACTCGCCTAAAGCTGGCGATCAACCCGAAAATAACTTCATTTATCACCAGGATGTTTATGGTATTTACAACTCCTACTTATTAAAATATACTAAATGGACGTTTAAGGGAGGTGTGCGTTATGAGGGTACCAATGTTAAAGCAGAAGGCGGCGGTGTTGATCAGAGATACAATAACCTGGTGCCAACATTTTCTGCTCAGCGCGTTTTAGATAGCGTAAGCAGCCTTACTTTTGGCTTTACGCAGCGTATTCAGCGCCCAAGTATATACCAGTTAAATCCGTTTGTTAATACCGGTAACAAGCAATTTGTAACAAAAGGTAACCCTGACCTACGACCTTCTGTTAACAACAATTTCGAGTTGGCTTATTCTAAAACAGGTAAGGGCTCGCTTAATATTACTGCCAGCTATTCATTCGCCAATAATACCATAGAAAACCTTATCACTATTAATGGCACAGTAACCACAAGTAAGTTTTCTAACGTGGGGCAAAACCGTCGCCTGGGTATAAATGCCGACCTGAACTATCCTATAACCAAAAAATTGAATATTAATGTTAACGCGCAAATATTCCGTGTGTGGTTAAAAGGTTATTACGATGGCGATCTTTATTCCAACAGCGGTCAGCAGGGGTACATTTTTACTTATACCAGTTATAAGTTCGATAACGGGTTAAGAATTGGTACCAATCTTGGGTTTGATAGCCGTTATGTTCTGTTACAAGGTATTGATAACTATTGGATCGATTACTCCTTTAGTGCTCAGAAAGAGTTTTTTAAGGGGAAATTAAACGCTTCGTTTTCGGTTAATAATCCTTTTAAACAATTTATTAAACTTGATTTCTTTACTAATACACCAGCTGTTCAAAGCTACAATATCAACTACAATTATTATCGCACATTTAACTTTGGCTTAAATTACAAGTTTGGCGGTTTAAATGGCGCTATTAAAAAGAACCAGCGCGGCATTAGCAATGACGATACCAGCAGTGGCAGCAAATCTCAATAATGTTTTTGGCGCAGATGTATGCTATATGCGTCCATTATAGTTAAATTTGCTGCTATGAAAGTTTATGGAATCCCCAACTGCGATACAGTAAAAAAAGCACTGACCTGGTTTAAAGCCAACAATGTGATGTATGAGTTTTATGATTTCAGGAAATTGGGCCTTACAGCAGAAAAGCTGGCAGAATGGGATAGCAAGGCAGGCTATGAGCTTTTTTTAAACAAAAAATCGACCACCTGGAAAGACCTTGATGAGCATGTAAAGGAAGGCATTAAAACCAGTGCTGACGCTATACAGTTACTTCAGCAAAAAACAAGCATTATAAAAAGGCCGGTTATTGAAGATGGCGACTTTCTGTATTTTGGCTTTGATGAAAATATTTACACCGAACATTTTAAATAATAAATGCAAAACCATGCAATGAAGACACCAAACCGGTGTCTTTTTTATTTTAAAGCGGATATTTTAGGTATAATTTTTAATTTAGAACTTTTAACAAACTATTAACTGATGAGAATGAAAATATTTGCCGGGTTAAGCCTGGCTGTTTTTGGCGTTACTACCGCCCTTGCCCAGCGCCCAACGCTGCAAGCCCCAGATCCGAATGCGCCGGCAACCAAATTTGATTACCACGAAGCTTTCGGCCCCAATTTTTATACAAAGAACGGAAATGAGTATCGTGCTGCAACCGGCGAACCCGGCCCTAAATACTGGCAAAACCGTGCAGACTATCAGTTAGATGTAAAGCTAGACGAAGAAAAAAGCGAGATAAGTGGTAGCGTAATTCTTAATTATACCAATAACAGCCCGCAAAAGCTGGGCTTTATTTGGATGCAGCTAGATCAGAACCTGTTTAAACAGGATTCAAGAGGTACAGCTATCGTTCCCCTTCAAAATGGAGTTCCGGTTAGCCGCAACTGGGGCAGGGGGCAGGCGTTTGATGCCGGTTATAAAATAAAGTCGGTTAAGGTACTTAGCGGCGCTAAAAACGAAAAAGCCACAGATGTTAAGTATCTGATTGATGATACACGCATGGAGGTTTTTTTGCCAACTGGCGTGGCACCGTCTGGTGGCAAGCTGAAGCTTAAAATTGAGTATTCTTTTGTTTCGCCAGATTTTGGGTCAGACCGCATGGGTGTTATGGCTACTAAAAACGGAAAAATTTTTACGGTAGCGCAATGGTACCCCCGCGTGTGCGTGTTTGATGACGTAATGGGTTGGAACACGTTGCCTTATAGCGGTCCGGGTGAGTTTTACCTGGAATATGGAAGTTTTGATGTTAACATCACAGCTCCTGCAAAAGTAATAGTAGTTTGCTCGGGTCTGTTACAAAACCCTGCTGAGGTTTGGACCGCAGAACAATTAAAACGATGGACGAAGGCTTCACAAAGCGACAAAACAGTTATTATACGTTCTGCCGCCGAGGTTACCAACCCGGCTTCTCGCCCGGCGGGTAAAGCATTGCTTACCTGGAAGTACAAAATTGATAACGCCCGCGATGTTGCCTGGGGTGCTTCTGAAGCTTTTATTATTGATGCCGCAAAAATTAATGTGGCAAGTGGTAAAAAGGGCATGGCTATTTCTGCATACCCCGTGGAGAGCGATGGCGTTGGCGCATGGGGCCGCTCAACAGAATATGTTAAAAAATCAATAGAATATAACTCTGCCAAGTGGTTTGAGTATCCGTACTTAAATGCAACTGCTGTAGCGGGTGCCGTTGGTGGTATGGAATATCCCGGTATTGTTTTCTGCGGTGCAGGGGCAACAGGTCGCAGCCTTTGGAGTGTTCACGATCACGAGTTTGGACACACCTGGTTCCCGATGATAGTTGGCTCAAACGAGCGCATGTACGGCTGGATGGATGAGGGGTTTAATACATTTATTAATACACTGTCTACCGCCACCTTTAATAACGGCGAATATAAACCAGCGGCTCCCGCAGATTTTGAGCGTACTGCCCAAACCTACACCCGCCCTGGCTTGGAGCCTATGATGAGCCAGCCGGCTAACCTTAAAGAACCAAACACTGGTACGCTGTTATACAGCAAACCCGGCGCGGGCCTTACTTTATTGCGCGAGCAGATATTAGGGCCGCAGCGGTTTGACTTTGCGTTTAAAACCTACATTGAACGCTGGGCATATAAACACCCAACACCTGATGATTTTTTCCGCACGATGGAAAATGCTGCCGGCGAAAATCTGCAATGGTTTTGGAGAGGATGGTTTATGAATAACTGGCGCCTTGATGTTGGCGTGCGCGAAGTTAAGTATGTTGATAACGACGCTGCTAAGGGTGCTATCATTACCATTGATAACCTGGAAAAAATGGCCATGCCGGTTGTTTTGGAAATAAAAACCAGAAGCGGTAAAACTGACAGGGTAAAACTACCCGTAGAAATATGGGAACGCAATACCAGCTGGCAATTCAGATACCCTTCAACAGAAGAGATAGAGTCTGTAACTTATAATCCCGACAAGCAACTGCCCGATTTTAATGGGGCGAATAACGTTTGGAAAAAGTAATAATACGGTATATTATAAAGGCCATCGGAAACGATGGCCTTTTTTGTTAGCTCACTTTTTAAATAGTATTACCCGTTTAGTAACAAGGTAGTTCATAATTGAATTAATCGCCCCTAAATTTTACCTTAGCAATTATAATCCTCAATAAAACCTCTGTTTATGAAACATCTGTCAAAAATTTGCCTGTCGGCATTAGTTGTAGTGGCTACGGCTGTAACGGTTAAGGCCCAGCATAAAGTAGAAAAAATTTGGGAAACCGAACCCTTGTTGAAAGTACCCGAATCTGCTTTGTTTACCAAAGATGCTATCTACGTATCAATAATTGATGGCCAGCCCTGGGAGGCCGATGGCAAAGGTGGTATTGCTAAAGTAGGTACCGACGGTAAAATTATCAGCCTTGATTGGATAACTGGTTTAAGTGCCCCTAAAGGTATGGCTATTGTTGGCGATTTGCTTTACGTTGCCGATATTCATGATGTGGTGGCCATTAGCATTAGCAAAGGCAAAATAGATCATAAAATTGCGGTTCCAGAATCGGGTGGATTTAACGATATCACTGCTGATAAAAATGGTGTGGTTTGGGTAACCGATTCGCAAAAAGGGGCGATATATAATGTCCAGGGCAAAACTGCTACTTTATTTATGGATAACGTCCGCGGCATTAACGGTATAAAAGCAATTGACGACAGGCTTTATGTATTGAACGGAAAAGAAATGTTTGTTACCGATGCTTCAAAAACACGTACTACAATAGTTGCGCTTGAGCAAGGCGGCGATGGTATTGAGCCTGTTGGCAACGGCGACTATATAGTAACCGCATGGGCCGGTTATATGTATTATGTTAATACAGCTAAAGGAACTAAAGAATTGTTACTGGATAAACATACAACGGAAAAAACTGCCGATATTGGTTTTGACCCGGCTACAAAAACTATTTATGTGCCTACTTTTTCAGCTAACTCAATAGCGGCTTATAAGCTACAGTAGTATTTAATTTTTAGCGTACTAAACAGTTATTACGAGCTGTTTTACTTTAATAAAGTGAAGCAGCTTTTTTGTTGGGTATTTATTTGAATGGTTTTTAAATCAGCAAGTTTCTTCCTATATTTAAAAACACTGATCTAATATTATTATCCCGTACCACTTTAACAATAAGCTCATTTTTATGAAATTAAGACCTTTTCTTTGGCTGGCCATTCCGTCAGTTTTAGCTGTAGCATGTAAAGATAAAACCGCATCCGATCCCGAAGTAGCCCGCCGTACCGTGTTTTTTGACAAAGCAGGGATGGATACTACAGTTAAACCCGGCGACAATTTTTTTATGTATGCCAGCGGCGCATGGATGAAAAAGACAGAAATACCGGCATCTGAGACTGGCTGGGGATCTTTTTATACGCTGGAAGACGATAACCAGAAAAATCTGCGCTCCATATTGGAGCAATTGTCGGCAAAAACAGATCACCCCGCGGGAAGCAACGAACAAAAAGTGGGCGACTTTTATGCCAGCGGCATGGATACCGTAACCATGGACAAGTTGAACTTTGACCCCATAAAACCACTGCTTGCCAAAATAAACGCGCTAAACAATTATAAGGAAGTTATAAGTTTTGCAGCCGAAGGTTATAAAGATGGAGAGGGCGACCTGCTTGGCTTTAACATAGCACCTGATGACAGGATAAGCACCAAATATGCAGTTAATTTTACCCAAAGCGGATTGGTCCTGCCCAGCTGTGAGTACTATACAAAAACCGATAGTGGTAGTGTGAAGATCCGCAGTGCGTACGTTAAATACATTGCAACGCTGCTGGCATTAACCGGCGAAAGTAAGCCTGATGCCGAAAAACATGCCGTTGATATATTAAAACTGGAAACTGCTATAGCAAAATCGCACAGTACACCGGTTGAATTGCGCGACCCGGTAAAAAATTATCACAAGTTTTTGGTTGCCGCTCTGCAAAAACAAATCCCGGACATCGACCTTGAAACCGTTTTAAGCAAGCTGCAAGTTAAAACCGATACTGTTTTGGTGCCTCAGCCTAAATATTTTGTGGCATTAAATGGTTTGTTAAAATCGCAGCCTATAGATGTTTGGAAAAGCAAGCTCAGGTTTGATGCTTTAAATAATGCAGCCGGTTTGCTGGGCAAGAACTTTAGGGAGGCCCGGTTTGAATTTTTCGGCAAGACTTTGTCAGGTCAGAAAAAAGATCGCGAACGCTGGAAGAAAATGGTAAACAATACCGATGGCGGCCTGGGCGAAGTACTTGGCCAGGTGTATGTTGAGAAATACTTTCCGGCTGATGCGAAACAACGCATGCTTGATTTGGTCAACAACCTGCAAAGTGTATACAAAACGCGCATGCAGAAACTGGATTGGATGGGTGCTGAAACAAAAAAACAAGCCATCGCAAAACTGGATGCGTTTATTAAAAAAATAGGATATCCGGATAAATGGAAAAAATACGATGATGTAACCATTAACAGGGGTAGCTATTATGCCAACCAGAAGTCGTTAGCGAGACATAGTTTTAAAGAACTGGTTGATAAAATGGGGAAACCGGTAGATAAAACCGAATGGCTGATGACACCACCAACCGTAAATGCCTATTATAACCCACCTTTTAACGAGATAGTTTTTCCGGCGGGTATACTGCAATTCCCTTTCTTTGATAAGGATGCCGACGATGCCATTAATTATGGCGCAATTGGCGCTGTTATAGGCCACGAAATGACGCACGGATTTGATGATCAGGGCGCACAATACGATAAAGAGGGTAATTTAAAAAACTGGTGGACAAAAGAAGACGAGGCCCGGTTTAAGGATAAAGTGAAGGTAGTTGTAAATCAGTACGATAAATACACCGTGCTTGATGGTCTACATGTTAATGGTGCGCTTACAACCGGCGAAAACATGGCCGATATTGGTGGTTTAGCCATAGCTTACCAGGCTTTTAAAAATACGCCGCAAGGTAAAGGCAACACGCTTATTGATGGTTTAACGCCTGATCAGCGTTTCTTCCTGGCATTTGCCCAGGTATGGCGCATTAAAAACAGGGATGAGACCATGAGGCTCCGCATTAACGTTGATCCCCACTCGCCCGAAGTTGCGAGGGTTAACGGACCGCTATCAAACATGCCCGAGTTTTACAAGGCATTCAATGTTAAACCCGGCGATAAGCTTTATCGTGAAGAAAAAGACCGCGTTAAGGTTTGGTAAAATTTATCTTAATAATTTAGACAAATGCCCGGCTGGTCCGGGCATTTTTGGTTTGAGAAAATATTTTTTAGTAAGATTTGACAACTTTTAAAATGTATTGAATCTCTCGTTGTTTTCATTTACTTTTAAAAAACCGACCACAGAATCACTAACTGTTATATGAAACTCAAAATTGTTTATTTGTTTTTAATAGCATTGTTGCTTGCCAGTTGCGGAAATTCAAATAATGCGACATCTGATGCCAGTTTGAATGACTCTTTAGAAAAACAAAGGTTAATTAACGAACAAATGGCAAGAGGAGACCGACCAGAGGAAGCGGAATCGCCTCCCACACAGGCCGAAGAAAGAAAGCGATTTATTGAAAGATACAATGATGTTGAGACAATAGATACAGCCCTTGTAGTAGGTGGCGATGTTTTAAAATTTTATTTAAAATATTATTGCCTGAAAGACAGTGTCATTCTTGTGCCAAAACAATATCAGATGAATATGAACCCTCCTGAGCCATTTAAAACACATCCCTTCGTTACAGATATTGTATTAGTAAATAATGGAGATACTGTTTTAAATAAGCAATTTGAAGCGAGTGATTTCAGTCCGTTTTTTCAGGACAACTTTGTGGGTAATTTAAAAAAGTATGGGTCGATTCTGGATGTGCCTGGATTTTCTCGAAGGAATAAGGATAAAGATCAAATTGTTTTGAATTATTCACTTGCTATCCCTGCAACAGATATAGGTATAGGTATGTATTTAATAATAGATAA
>Ga0247814_10000719_pt1 | contig 23799 bp, 19 predicted proteins | sample UWRJL179409R1_FD_179947 | JGI IMG/M metagenome (GOLD analysis project Ga0247814, IMG submission 179947) | Plant litter microbial communities from Arlington Agricultural Research Station in Wisconsin, United States - UWRJ-L179-409R-1 | ecosystem: Environmental > Terrestrial > Plant litter >... | reverse complement strand
CTTTTCGATAGCCATCGATCCCCTCAAGGTAGGCCGCAACGGCAGTGCGTTTGAATTGTGCGGAGTACTTGCTCATGAAAAACCCTCAAAGGCTGGACTAGGCGTCCAACTTTTTGGGGGCAGTTCAGATCTCGCCAGATACCACCTCTGCGTAGGAGCGGCTTTAGCCGCGAGTCACGTTCACCGCATGCAGGGTGCCGTCACTCCGCAATCAACCAATCCATCTTCCAGTCGCCCTGGGTCTGCCCGAGTTTTTTGGCCAGATACGGCATCAATTCGCGCAGTTCTTCTTCCAGGCCCCAAGGCGGGTTGGCGATGACCAGGCCTGAGCCGTTGAGGCTCGCGGGCGTGTCCAGCGGGTGTACGTACAACTCAACGCGCAAAAGCTTCGGCGCGCCGGTTTCGGCCAGATCCTGATAGAAGCGCTTGAGCAAACGCTGGTCCTTGATCGGATACCAGATTGTCGCAACGGTCTGGCGCATGCGGCTGATGGTCTCTTTCAAGGCCACGGCACAGCGTTTCATCTCATCAAGTTGCTCGAACGGCGGATCGATCAGCAGCACGGCGCGTTTTTCCGCAACCGGCAGCAAGGCGCGGGGCACATGCCAGCCTTCACCCAGATGCACCGCCACGCGACGGTCGCCGCGCATGTTTTCCTTGAGCAGGCGCCCGTCTTCGGGATGTTTCTCGTTGAGCAGAATACGGTCGCGCTCGCGGGTCGAACGACGGGCGATTTCCGGGGAACCGGGGTAATAACGCAGCTCGCCATTGGGGTTCATGTCGTGCAGCAGCTGCATGTAATCCGCAGCCATTGCAGGCAGATCCGGTGCATCCCACAGGCGGGCGATGCCTTCGAGGTATTCGCCGGTGCGACTGGCCTGATCACCTTTGAGGTCATACAAGCCCAGCCCGGCGTGGCTGTCGATATAGGCGAACGGCTGCTCCTTGCGCGCCATCAGGGCGAACAAGCGAGTCAGGACAAGGTGTTTGAACACATCGGCGTGGTTGCCGGCGTGGAAGGCGTGACGGTAATTCATGGCAACTCCTGGAAGGCAGCGGAGTTTAGCAAATCGAGGGAGGATTAGCAGATCGCCGCCACGCCGCAGGAGCCGGCCGGTCATTTTTCGGGCAAAAAAATACCCGGTAAAGCCGTCGCAAAAACCGGGGCTGAAGATACTGCGCAGCCAAGAGGGTGACCAAACCATTGACCGCGCATTCAGCCAGGCCAGTTTGCCCTGTCGCCCGCCAGCGGAGTTGCCCGAAAACGACATGCTCGTAGGCGCCCCAGACATCGCTGGCCCCGCCCCTTGCCGACAACCGCGAGCACCACCAGAATCAGACCCTACCTCACAAAAAAGGAGCGCACGGGATGATGCACGCAGACTTGATTGACCAGGAAGACTTGATCAGCCAGCTCAGAGCGATCGGTTTCGAAATGCCTTCCGGCGCGACTGCCGAACAGGCCTGTTCCCAAGCCGTCTGCGGCCTGACCGTCGAACGCGCCACCGCCCTGCGTCGTCTGGTAGAACAAATGCTCACCGGCAGCGCAACGATCTTGCCGGCAGTGCGCCAGGCGATTGATCAACAGTTGCTGCCAGCGCTGGCAGCTTATAAGAAGAATCACGGGTAAATGACTTCTTAGGGTCCGGACTTGTCCGGGAAGGCGTCGGGGCTGAGCAGGAATATCTTCAGCGCCTGCACCGGCCTCTTCGGGGACAAGTCCCCTCCTACCGGATTTTGTATTGCCCGGTAGGACCGGACTTGTCCGGGAAGGCGTCGGGGCTGAGCAGGAATATCTTCAGCGCCTGCACCGGCCTCTTCGGGGACAAGTCCCCTCCTACCTGATTCTGTGTTGCCCAATCCCTGACCGATCAGGCTTGTTACAACCTCACACTCGCAAACGTCGATTCATTCCTCGCCTGACTCAACGCTGACAGCGGGCCTGACAGCGGGGCCAGGACGAGGGCTTGCGGGATTGGCATCATGGCCACTTGCTGGGTGGTGTTGGAGCCGACGCGTTCGTCGCGTGGCGGGATGCCGAAGTATTCGCGGTAGCACTTGGAGAAGTGCGGCGTGGACACGAAGCCGCAGACCGACGCCACTTCGATGATCGACATCGGCGTTTGCTTGAGCAGTTGCCGGGCGCGGATCAGGCGCAGCTTCAAGTAATAGCGCGATGGCGAGCAATGCAGGTATTTCTGGAACAGCCGCTCCAGTTGACGCCGGGAGACCGCGACGTAAACCGCCAGCTCGTCCAGATCGATAGGCTCTTCGAGGTTGGCTTCCATCAGCGCGACGATTTCCTGCAGTTTCGGCTGATTGGTACCGAGCATGTGCTTGAGCGGCACGCGCTGGTGATCCTGCTCGTTACGAATGCGCTCGTAGACGAACATCTCCGAGATTGCCGCCGACAGTTCACGGCCATGATCGCGGCTGATCAGGTGCAGCATCATGTCCAGTGGCGCGGTGCCGCCGGAGCTGGTGAAGCGGTTGCGGTCCAGGGTGAACAAGCGGGTACTCATCGCCACGCGCGGGAAGGCTTCCTGCATCGAGGCCAGACATTCCCAATGCACGCTGCAATCGAAACCATCGAGCAGGCCAGCACAGGCCAATGCCCAGCTACCGGTGCAGACCGCGCCCAGACGCTTGGACTGCCGCGCCTGGCTTTGCAGCCAGCTCACATGCTCACGGCTCACGGTGCGCTGAATGCCGACGCCGCCGCAGACGATGATGGTGTCCAGCGCTGGTGCCTTGGCCATCGCAGCGTCCGGGGTGATCTGCAGACCATCGCTGGCCCAGACCTGGCCGCCATCGGCCGTCAACGTGGTCCAGCGATACAGCTCGCGGCCAGACAGCTGGTTGGCCATGCGCAGCGGCTCAACCGCTGATGCGAGGGAGATCAGCGTGAAGTTGTCCAGCAGCAGGAAGCCGATGGATTGTGGTGCACGATTCTGGGGTTGGGCCCCGGAGTTGGACGAATTCATCACGGTATCTCCTCACACAAAGCAGTTGTTGGCCCAGGCACAGGCTCTTGTTATTGCCCCATGTTCAGCAGGGCTTTGTAATGACAACGCAAATGCCATGCCTAAAGTTGGATGGCTATTCAATAACCCCTGAAAACGACGTCGTGATGCGTCTATTCAGCAGCGACCTGAGTTGTCGATTCGCGACGCGGGGGATTTACAAGCCTTGCTACCGTTGACCGGGTGAGCAATTCGGTAGCACTTGTGAGAAGACAGAAACGAGCGGCCGGATATGAGTGTCACTCAAAGCACGGGAACATGGCTTAGCGCCATGTTCCCGGGCCTGCGCGCCAAAAGGTGGCGCCAATCGAGCGGGGTGTTCGATAAGCGAGCAGTGACCAGCGTCAGCACTCTTCACCGTGGGAGCGAGCTTGCTCGCGAAGACGTTATCCGAGGTTTGCAGATCGGGGGAGATGCGCCGCTCGCTGCCACACGTTTGATGCCAGACGCCTTGCACATTGAACGGAATACCCAAACGGCCATCCAAAAACTGCGTGCTGCAGCTGCTACGCTGATTGCGATCCGCCGATCAAATCGCATCATCAGGCTTTTTTCCGGTACGACGGCGTCTCACACCGACCCATCCATGCTCACCAACGTCGCGAATGTCGTACAGCGCCTTTGTGCCCTGCTTTATGCCGGTTTTAGCCCTATTCCCGTAGGAAAAGGGCGCTTACAGCGGAGAAAAAATCCATAAGCGACGTCACCGACACTGGATGCGACCCTGTATGTACTGGTTACGACGCCCCCTGTAGGCGTTTGATTTGGGCTGTTACATGATCGGTGTCGACTCGATCGCCAGCCGCAGTGAAAGAGCTTTTGCTTTACGCCTTTTCGTTCAGCCGAAAAAACATAAATCGCGTCAGGCTTGCACAAGCTGATAGCGGGAAGAAAAACCAAAGGAGTCCACCCATGAAAGGTTCAAAATCACTGCTACTGGCTGTCGCGCTGGGATTGCCAATGCTGGCGCAGGCGGCCGAGCCGGCGCAGTGCAATACCGTCAACTTTTCCGATGTCGGCTGGACAGACATCACGGTCACCACCGCTGTGACCAGTGCTGTGCTTGAGTCCCTGGGCTACAAGACCAAAACCACGATGATTTCCGTGCCGGTGACCTACAAGTCCCTGGCCGACGGCAAGAACATGGACGTTTTCCTCGGCAACTGGATGCCGACCATGGAAAACGACATCAAGGCTTATCGTGAAGCCGGCACTGTCGAAACCGTGCGCGCCAATCTGGAAAACGCCAAATACACCCTGGCTGTCCCGCAAGCGCTGTACGACAAAGGCCTGCATGACTTCGCCGACATCGCCAAATTCAAGAAAGAGCTCGACGGCAAGATTTACGGCATCGAGCCAGGCAACGACGGCAACCGCCTGATCCAGAGCATGATCGACAAGGACGCCTTCGGCCTCAAGGCCGCAGGTTTCAAAGTCGTGGAGTCCAGCGAAGCTGGCATGTTGTCGCAAGTTGATCGTGCTTCACGTCGCGGCACCGATGTGGTGTTCCTGGGCTGGGAACCGCATCCGATGAACACCCGTTTCAAAATGCAGTACCTGACTGGCGGTGACGACTTTTTCGGTCCGAACTTCGGCCAGGCCACGATCTACACCAACACCCGCAAAGGCTATGCGCAGGAATGCAGCAACGTGGGCCAGTTGCTGAAAAACCTGTCGTTCACCCTGAACATGGAAAGCTCGCTGATGGGCAAGGTTCTGGATGACAAGATGAAGCCTGACGTAGCCGCCAAGGCATGGCTCAAAGCCAACCCGCAAGTGCTCGACACCTGGCTTGCCGGTGTCACCACTGTTGACGGAAAACCAGGCCTGGAGGCTGCAAAAGCCAAGCTGACGAAGTAATCCGACAGGCAGGCGGGCTTGCCCGCCTGTTGTCCCCATTTCCTCCCGCAAGCGGATAACCGAAACCATGTTCACAGATCATAAAATTCCTCTTGGCGAGTACATCGCGGCCTTCGTCGAATGGCTGACCCAACACGGTGCCAGCACTTTCGATGCGATCGCGTCTACGCTGGAGACCATGATCCACGGCCTGACGTCTTCGTTGACCTGGTTCAATCCTCTTGTGTTGATCGGCTTGATTGCCTTGCTCGCGCACTTCATCCAGCGCAAATGGGGCCTGACGGTTTTCGTCATCATCTCGTTTCTGCTGATCCTCAACCTGGGTTACTGGGTTCAGACCATGGAAACCCTGGCGCAGGTGCTGTTCGCCACCTTCGTCTGCGTATTGATCGGCGTGCCGCTGGGCATCATTGCCGCCCACAAACCGATGTTCTACACCATCATGCGGCCGATTCTGGACTTGATGCAGACGGTTCCGACCTTCGTTTACCTGATCCCTACCCTGACGCTGTTCGGCCTGGGCGTTGTGCCTGGTCTGATTTCAACGGTGGTCTTCGCCATTGCCGCGCCGATCCGCCTGACGTATCTGGGTATCCGCGATGTACCCCACGAATTGCTCGATGCCGGCAAAGCCTTTGGCTCATCGCGACGCCAGTTGCTGACGCGCATCGAACTGCCTTACGCCATGCCGAGCATCGCTGCCGGCATTACCCAATGCATCATGCTTTCGCTATCGATGGTGGTAATCGCCGCACTGGTAGGTGCCGACGGCCTGGGCAAACCTGTGGTCAACGCATTGAACACCGCTGACATCGCCCTGGGCTTCGAAGCAGGCCTGGCGATCGTACTGCTGGCAATCATGCTCGACCGTATCTGCAAACAACCCGACGCCAAGGTGAGGGCTGACGCATGAGCATCATCAAATTCGACAAGGTAGACGTTATCTTCTCCAAGGATCCGCGTGAGGCCCTCAAGTTGCTGGATGAAGGCCTGACGCGTGACCAGATTCTGAAAAAAACCGGCCAGATCGTCGGGGTGGAAAAAGCCAGCCTGGAGGTTCAAAAGGGCGAAATCTGCGTGCTTATGGGCTTGTCCGGTTCCGGCAAATCCAGCCTGTTGCGCTGTATCAACGGCCTCAACACCGTGAGCCGTGGCGCGCTGTACGTCGAGCATGAAGGTTCGCAGATCAACATTGCGTCCTGCACGCCCGCCGAACTGAAAATGATGCGCACCAAGCGTATCGCCATGGTCTTCCAGAAGTTCGCCTTGATGCCGTGGCTGACGGTGCGCGAGAACATCAGCTTCGGCCTGGAAATGCAGGGTCGCCCGGAAAAGGAACGGCGCAAGCTGGTCGATGAAAAACTCGAACTGGTGGGCCTGACCCAATGGCGTAACAAGAAGCCCGACGAACTGTCCGGCGGCATGCAGCAACGTGTCGGCCTGGCCCGGGCGCTGGCCATGGACGCCGATATCCTGCTGATGGATGAACCCTTCTCCGCCCTCGATCCACTGATCCGCCAAGGCTTGCAGGACGAACTGCTGGAACTGCAGAACAAGTTGAGCAAAACCATCGTGTTCGTGAGTCACGACCTTGATGAAGCCCTGAAACTGGGCAGCCGGATCGCGATCATGAAAGACGGCCGCATCGTGCAATACAGCGTGCCGGAAGAAATCGTCCTCAACCCGGCCGATGACTATGTACGCACCTTCGTCGCCCACACCAATCCGCTCAATGTTCTGTGCGGCCGCAGCCTGATGCGCACGCTGGACAATTGCACCAAGATCAACGGCTCGGTCTGCCTCGATCCGGGCGTCGATTCATGGCTCGATCTGGCCGAAGGCAACACCATCAAAGGTGCACGCCAGGGTGCGGGTCAGCTTGACCTGCAAAACTGGGCACCAGGCCAGCCAATGGACACCCTCAACCGCCGCCCGACCCTGGTCGACTCCAACATCGGCATGCGCGACGCGTTGCAGATCCGCTACCAGACCGGCAACAAGCTGGTGCTGCAAGACGGCAATCAAGTGGTCGGTATTCTGGGTGACAGCGAGCTGTATCACGCGCTTTTGGGTAAAAACCTCGGTTAAACGCAGCACCGCCCTCGCGGCTAAAGCCGCTCCTACGGATTGCACGAGGCCCGTAGGACCGGATTTAGCCGGAAGGGCGTTCTAGACGATAAACGCGACTGAATACCTCGCGGCTGAAGCCGCTCCTACGGATCGCACAAGGCCCGTAGGACCGGCTTTAGCCGGGAGCGACGCACTGAGTTTCACCCCTTTCCGCGCGCCCCTGCTTTTTTATTGATTGAACGTTCAATAAAAAATCTTTAGACTGGCCCAGCCATTTCAGGCACTGCGATCAGTCCGGCGAACCAGGAGATTCAACGATATGCCCAAGGTCGGTATGCAACCCATTCGACGTCAACAACTGATCCAGGCCACGCTCACTGCGGTCGATCAGGTCGGAATGGGCGACGCCAGCATCGCGTTGATCGCCCGTCTGGCGGGTGTCTCCAACGGCATCATCAGCCATTATTTTCAGGACAAGAACGGCCTGATCGCGGCCACCATGCGCCATCTGATGAACGCCTTGATCGCCAATGTCAGCGACCGCCGACAGGCGCTGACCGATGACAGCCCGCGGGCGCATCTGCAAGTGATCATCGAAGGCAACTTCGACGCCAGCCAGGTCAACGGCCCGGCAATGAAAACCTGGCTGGCCTTTTGGGCCACCAGCATGCACCAACCGTCTTTGCACAGGTTGCAGCGGATCAACGATCACCGCTTGTATTCGAACCTGTGCTGTCAGTTCCGCCGCGTCTTGCCGCTGGAGCAAGCGCGTAGCGCAGCCCGTGGCCTGGCGGCCCTGATCGACGGTTTATGGTTGCGCGGCGCGCTGTCGGGCGATGCCTTCGACACCGAACAAGCGCAACAGATCGCGTACGAATATATGGATTTTCAACTGGCGAAATCGGTGAGCTGAAGCCCTGTAGCGGCCACTTACCAAGCTGACATCAGTCATCGCCATCACTCAAGAATTTGCGAGGACTTTATGGCCCGTTTCGAACAGCAAAAACTCTACATCGACGGCGGCTACGTGGACGCCAGCAGCAACGCGACTTTCGACGCCATCAACCCGGCGAACGGCGAAGTCCTGGCACAGGTCCAGCGCGCCACCAAAGACGACGTCGAACGCGCCGTGGTCAGCGCCGAGAAAGGCCAGAAAATCTGGGCCGCCATGACCGCCATGGAGCGTTCGCGCATCCTGCGTCGCGCCGTGGACATCTTGCGTGAACGCAACGATGAACTCGCCGCGCTGGAAACCCTCGACACCGGCAAGGCCATCTCCGAAACCAAATACGTCGACATCGTGACCGGCGCCGACGTGCTGGAATATTACGCGGGCCTGGTGCCTGCCATCGAAGGCGAGCAAATCCCGCTGCGCACGTCTTCCTTCGTCTACACCCGCCGCGAGCCGCTGGGCGTGGTTGCCGGTATCGGCGCGTGGAACTATCCGATCCAGATCGCCCTGTGGAAATCCGCACCGGCGCTGGCAGCGGGCAACGCGATGATCTTCAAGCCCAGCGAAGTCACTTCGCTGACCACCTTGAAGCTGGCAGAAATCTACACCGCCGCAGGCGTGCCGGATGGCGTGTTCAACGTGCTGACCGGCGCCGGTAGCGAGGTCGGCAGCTGGCTCACCGAACACCCGCGCATCGAGAAAATCTCCTTCACCGGTGGCGTCAACACCGGCAAGAAAGTCATGGTCAGCGCTTCGGGCTCTTCCCTCAAGGAAGTGACCATGGAACTGGGCGGCAAGTCGCCGCTGATCATCTTCGACGACGCCGATCTGGATCGTGCCGCCGACATCGCGATGATGGCCAACTTCTACAGCTCGGGCCAGGTCTGCACCAACGGCACCCGCGTCTTCGTGCCCAACGCATTGAAAGCCGCGTTCGAAGCCAAAATCGTCGAGCGTGTGAAACGTGTTCGTGTCGGCAATCCGGAAGACGACAACACCAACTTCGGCCCGCTGGTCAGCTTCGCCCACATGGAAAGCGTGCTGGGTTACATCGCCTCCGGCAAAGAGCAAGGCGCACGCCTGCTGTGTGGCGGCGAGCGACTGACCGAAGGTGAATTTGCCAAAGGCGCCTTCGTGGCACCCACGGTATTCACCGATTGCACCGACGAGATGAAAATCGTCCGTGAAGAAATCTTCGGCCCGGTGATGAGTATTCTCGGCTATGACAGCGAGGAAGAAGTGATCCGCCGCGCCAACGATACCGAATTCGGCCTGGCCGCCGGTATTGTCACCAAAGACCTGAGCCGCGCCCACCGCGTGATTCACCAGCTCGAAGCCGGCATCTGCTGGATCAACGCCTGGGGCGAATCAGCGGCGGAAATGCCGGTCGGCGGCTACAAGCAATCGGGCGTGGGTCGTGAAAACGGCATCAGCTCCCTGGCGCAGTACACGCGGATCAAATCGGTGCAGGTTGAGCTTGGGGATTACGCGTCGGTGTTTTGATCATCCCGACTGACGCCCTCGCGGCTGAAGCCGCTCCTACGGACCTGGCGCATCGTCGTAGGGGCGGATTTATCCGCGAGGAGGCCTCCAGGCTAGCGCACTTGCATGGGGTGCAAGGGGTCGAGTGAGCCAATCATTCCCCCGCTCCAATTATTTTCAAAGAGGGTGCAGTAATGTCCCAGGAATTCGATTACATCATCATCGGCGCAGGTTCGGCCGGTAATACTCTGGCAGCCCGTCTCACCGAAGACCCAGGCGTCACCGTTCTGCTGCTGGAAGCAGGCGGCCCGGACTATCGTCTGGACTTCCGCACACAAATGCCCGCGGCACTGGCATTCCCGCTGCAAGGCCGCCGCTACAACTGGGCCTACGAAACCGATCCAGAACCGCACATGAACGGCCGCCGCATGGAATGTGGCCGTGGCAAGGGTTTGGGTGGTTCGTCGTTGATCAACGGCATGTGCTACATCCGTGGCAATGCGATGGACTACGACGGCTGGGCGAAAAATCCGGGGCTGGAAGACTGGAGCTATCTGGACTGCCTGCCGTATTTCCGCAAGGCGGAAAGCCGCGACACCGGCGCCAACGATTATCACGGCGGCGATGGCCCGGTCAGCGTGACCACGCCCAAAGCCGGCAACAATCCACTGTTCCACGCCATGGTCGAAGCGGGCGTGCAAGCCGGTTATCCACGCACTGAAGACCTCAACGGTTATCAGCAGGAAGGTTTCGGCCCGATGGATCGCACCGTGACGCCCAATGGTCGTCGCGCCAGCACCGCTCGCGGTTATCTGGACGAAGCGAAAAAGCGCTCGACGCTGACCATCGTGACTCACGCCCTGACCGACCGCATTCTGTTTGAAGACAAGCGCGCGGTTGGCGTGGCTTATCTGGTGGGCGACAACGACGCCCGCGTCGAAGCCCGTGCGCGCAAGGAAGTCCTGCTGTGCGGCGGTGCCATCGCTTCGCCGCAGATCCTGCAGCGTTCCGGCGTCGGCCCGGCTGACGTGCTGAACAAGCTTGATGTGCCAGTGGTTCACGATCTGCCTGGCGTTGGTCAGAACCTGCAAGACCACCTGGAAATGTACCTGCAATATGCCTGCACCCAGCCGGTTTCCCTGTATCCATCGCTGCTGTGGTGGAATCAGCCAGCCATCGGCGCCGAATGGATGTTCCTCGGCACAGGCATCGGTGCCAGCAATCAGTTCGAAGCGGGCGGTTTCATCCGTTCCAGCGAAGCCTTCGAATGGCCAAACATTCAATACCACTTCCTGCCGGTCGCGATTAACTACAACGGCAGCAATGGCGTCAAAGAGCATGGCTTCCAGGCCCACGTGGGTTCGATGCGCTCGCCCAGCCGGGGCCGCGTGCAGATCAAGTCGAAGAATCCTCGCGAATATCCGAGCATTCTTTTCAACTACATGGCTTCCGAGCAGGACTGGCAGGAATTCCGCGACGGCATCCGCCTGACCCGGGAAATCATGCAGCAACCGGCGCTGGATCCATACCGTGGCCGCGAAATCAGCCCCGGCATTGAAGTGCAGTCCGATGAGGATCTGGACAAGTTCGTGCGTGATCATGCCGAAACTGCGTTCCATCCATCGTGCTCGTGCAAGATGGGCACCGACGAGATGGCCGTGGTGGATGGCGAAGGTCGTGTGCATGGCCTGCAAGGCCTGCGGGTTGTCGATGCGTCGATCATGCCGCTGATCACCACCGGCAACCTCAATGCGCCAACGATCATGATCGCCGAGAAAATCGCCGACAAGATCCGCGGCCGCGCCCCGCTGCCACGCAGCACCGCCGCTTACTTCGTCGCGGGCGACAAGCCTGCGCGCGGCAAACCGGCCCGGGAAGTGAGCCGTACCGCCCAGTAACCGCGTCACGCCCCCTCCCGGCTAAAGCCGGTCCTACGATGCGTGTTCCCGTAGGACCGGCTTTAGCCGGGAGGGATTCATTTCGAACACCGCAAATCCCATCTACACCCGCCGCGCTTGATCCCGACATCGCCACCGGCCTAATCTAGCGCCACGCAAACGACCAACCCCAACGCCGAGCCGCTGGACCGAATCGGTTCGACGCGATCCTGTGCAGCAAGGGTTGCCCGGTTCAAGTCAGAAACATCGTGTTGCTCCGCTCGCGGCTAAAGCCGCTCCTACGGATTACGCCTGCCTCGTAGGAGCGGCTTTAGCCGCGAGAAATCCTCGCAATACTCAGATAGAGGCCATCCTGCATGTTCGATCTTTCCGCTCAGCTTTCGCAGCGGTTTGCTGCCCTGCAGAGCCGCGCTCAATTCTATTCCCTGCGTTACGTACGCCAGACCAGCCAGCATTTGTGCGTGCGCAAGAACGTTGCTGAACCGCCGTATCTGAGCAGTGACGAAGGCGCGATGCTGACGGTGCGCCTCAATGGCGTGGAAGCCTACGCCGCAACTCAGGACATATCGCAACGCGGCCTGCAGGCTGCGCTGGAACACGCCGAAGCCCTTGCCCGCCGTCTGGCGCCCCACGCACTGCTGGACTTGACGGACCAGACCGTCGCCACCGCCCGCGCCGACTACGTATCGCCGCACCTGAACGATGCCTTCCCGCCATTAAGCGATTGTCTGCACCTGTTGATGAGCGAGTCCACGGCCGTGCCGCAGGATGATCGCCTGGTGAACTGGCAAGTCAGCCTGGGCCTGGAAAACGTTGAGCAGATCTACCTTAACAACGCTGGCGCGCAGATTCGCCGGGCGCAGCGTTTCGTCTATCCGGGCATGACCGTGACCGCCTACGACGGCAGCGACAGCCAGACCCGCAGCCTGGGTCGGGACAACTTTGGCCAGCAAGGCGGCGCAGAAGTCATCGCCAGCTGCGGGCTGATCGGCGCAGCGGGTAACGTCGCCGATCAAGCGCTGCAACTGATCATGGCGCCCAACACGCCGCAAGGCCCGCGCGACCTGCTGTTGATGCCGGACCAAATGATCCTGCAAATCCACGAATCCATCGGCCATCCGCTGGAACTGGACCGCATTCTCGGCGACGAGCGCAATTACGCGGGCACCAGTTTCGTCAAGGCCAGCGACTTCGGCAGCCTGCAATATGGTTCGAAGCTGCTCAACGTGACCTTCGACCCGGAAATCCCCGAGCAACTGGCCAGCTACAGCCACGACGACGATGGCACTGCCGCGAGCAAGCAGTTTCTGATTCGTGAAGGCAAGCTGGAGCGTCCGTTGGGCGGCGCGTTGTCGCAGCATCGTGCGGGCATGGACGGCGTCGCCAACAGTCGCGCCTGCGGCTGGAATCGCCCGCCCATCGACCGCATGGCCAATCTGAACATCGAGCCCGGCGATCAACCGCTGGCACAGCTGATCGGTAATATCGAGCACGGCATTCTGATGTCCACCAATCGCTCGTGGTCCATCGACGATGCGCGCAATAAATTCCAGTTCGGCTGCGAATGGGGCCAGCTGATCGAAAACGGCGAACTCAAAGGCGTGGTCAAGAACCCCAATTACCGGGCGATTTCCGCGCAATTCTGGAAGAACCTCAGCGCGGTGGGCGATGCCAGCACCTTCAAAGTGCTGGGCACGCCAAACTGCGGCAAGGGCGAACCCAATCAAGTGATCCGCGTCGGTCACGCATCTCCGGCCTGCGTATTCAGTCAGGTCGACGTATTCGGAGGCGATGCCTGATGGCGCATCAACAGCAATTCCAGGCGCTGGTCGAATCCCTCAAGGGCGCGCTCACGCAGCAAGAGCAATTCACCCTCGCCTACAACGCCGAGGAATCGGATTTCATTCGCTTCAATCATGCCAAGGTGCGTCAGCTCGGCCATGTGCAGCAGGCCAGCGTGACCTTCAAGCTGATCGACGACGAGCGTCACGCCAACTTGCGCCTGACGCTGTCAGGTGAGGCCGACATCGACCGGCAACGCCTGAGCGAAGCGTTGCATCAGCTGCGCGAAACCCTGACCTTGCTGCCCAAGGACCCGTACCTGAAACCCAACACCGACGCCTGGCAAACCAGCAACGTGCAGGCGCAGCCATTGCCGGACAGCGCCGACGTGGTGGAGCAGATCGCTCGTCTGGCGCAAGGGCTGGATCTGGTGGGTTTCTATGCGGCAGGTCCGCTGTATCGCGGTTTCGCCAGTTCGTGGGGCGCGCTGGGCTGGCACCAGGCCAACAGTTTCAATTTCGATTGGAGTCTGTTTCACGACAACGGCCAGGCGGTGAAAGCCAACTATGCCGGGCACGACTGGAGCGACGCCGCGTTCGCCCGCCGCTTCGAACTGGCGCGCGAGCAGCTGGAGTTTCTCGGCCGTCCGCTGAAAACCCTGGCGCCGGGGCAATACCGCGCCTATCTGGCGCCGGCGGCCATGGACGAAATCATCGGCATGTTGTGCTGGGGCGGTTTTTCCGCGCAATCACTGGCGAACAAGACCAGCCCGTTGCAGCGTCTGTACAGCGGCGATGCCCACTTGAGCCCGCTGGTGAGCCTTGACGAGCAGGTCAGCGGCTCGCTGTCTCCAGCGTTTTCCGGCGAAGGTTATCCACGCAAGGATCTGGCCTTGGTTGCCAACGGGCAGGCTCGCGAGCAACTGGTGGATTCGGCCAGCGCCGCCGAGTATGGCCTGGCAACCAACGGCGCTGATCCGGGCGAGTCGCCGAATTCCCTGAGCATGGCGGGAGGTTCGCTGGAGCTTGAGCAGATCCTGGAGAGAATCGGCACCGGCCTGTACATCGGCAATCTCTGGTACCTGAATTACTCCGATCAAGCCGCCGCGCGCCTGACCGGCATGACCCGTTTCGCGACGTTCTGGGTCGAAGACGGCAAGATCCAGGCGCCGGTCAGCACCATGCGTTTCGACGACAGCGCCTACAGCCTGTTGGGCAGCGCATTGGAAGATTTGACCCAAGAGCGGGAACTGATTCTCTCGACAAGTACCTATAGTGAGCGCCAGACAGCGTCGAGTCAGCTGCCGGGGGCTTTAATCAGCCGGTTGACGTTGACGCTTTGACCGCCAGCGCATGCCCCGTAGGACCGGCTTCAGCCGGGAGAGCATTATTCCAGGCAATGAAGATGCCTCAGGTAGGTTGCCGCCCTCCCGGCTAAAGCCGGTCCGACAAATCAACCCGTTCTTTGCGCACAACAACAAGGACCCCCATGCCGATCACCGCCCCGCTTCTGGATGAAAAAGCCCTACGCTGGTTGCCTTGGGTAGTTGCCATTGCGTTCTTCATGCAGAGCCTGGACGGCACGATTCTCAACACGGCGCTGCCTTCAATGGCGCGTTCGCTGGCCGAAGACCCGTTGCGCATGCAGTCGGTGGTCATCGCCTACATGCTCACCATCGCCTTGCTGATCCCGGCCTCGGGCTGGATCGCCGACCGCTTTGGCATCAAGCAGATTTTCTTCAGCGCGATCCTGCTGTTCAGCTTCGGCTCGCTGCTGTGCGCGCTGTCCAATTCGCTGACCATGCTGATCGGCGCGCGAGTGGTGCAAGGCCTCGGCGGGGCCTTGATGCTGCCCATCGGGCGCCTGATCGTGCTGCGGGCTTATCCGCGCTCGGAGCTGGTGCGGATCATGAGTTTCATCACCCTGCCCGGCCTGCTCGGCCCGCTGATGGGCCCGACCCTGGGCGGCTGGATGGTGGAATACCTGAGCTGGCACTGGATCTTCCTGATCAATATTCCGGTGGGCATCGTCGGCTGTTTCGCGGTCAAGCACTTCATTCCCGACCTGGCTGGCGGTGGCCGCACGCGTTTTGACGGTGTCGGCTTCACCCTGTTTGGCGCGGCGATGGTGCTGATTACCATTGCGCTGGAGGGCCTCGGCGAACTGCACTTGCCGCACCTGCGCGTGGTCTTGCTGCTGTTCGGCGGCTTCGGTTGCCTGGCCGCTTATTGGCTGCGCGCCGGGCATGTGGACGCGCCGCTGTTCGCGCCTTCGCTGTTCCGCACGCGAACCTTTGCGGTGGGCATCCTCGGCAATCTGTTCGCCCGACTGGGCAGTGGCGCGTTGCCATTTCTGATGCCGCTGCTGCTGCAAGTCGCGCTGGGTTATTCGCCTTCGCAAGCGGGGATGAGCATGCTGCCGCTGGCGGCTGCGGCGATGTTCGCCAAGTCCGTGGCGCGCTGGCTGATTGAGCGCCTGGGTTATCGCATTATTCTCACCGGCAACACCTTGATGCTCGGCATTCTGCTGTCGAGCCTTGCCCTGGTCGGCAGCGAAACGCCGTATTGGCTGTTGCTGGTGCATCTGGGCTTGCTGGGCGCGGTGAACTCCCTGCAATTCACCGCCATGAACACCGTGACGCTCATCGACCTGGACGACGCCAGCGCCGCCAGCGGCAACAGCCTGCTGTCGGTGGTCGCGCAGTTGTCCCTGAGCTTCGGCGTGGCGTGCGCGGCGGCATTGCTCGGCGGCTTTACCGATCAGGTCGCGACCGGCGAAGTGAGCAGCGTGCTGGGCGCCTTCCAGCTGACGTTCCTGACGGTGGGCATCATGGCGATGTTCGCGGCGGGGATTTTCCTGCAGTTACCGTCGCGTGAGGTGAAGCCCAAGGCTGCGTAAGACCGGCTTCAGCCGGGAGAAGGCTCTGGCAGGGGATACATCTTCTGAGCCTGATGACCTGTCCTCCCGGCTGAAGCCGGTCCTACAGTAAAAACCAGGCCTATCACCACCCGGCGGGAGTCCGCCAGGCTGGCTCGGGACCTGATACACTGCGCGACATTTTGTTTTGCAGGCCCATCCCGTGACTAACACCGCTTTCAATACTTTGCCCCTGTCCGCCGCCATGCTGGCTAACCTGGAGTCGCTTGGTTATGCCGAAATGACGCCGATTCAGGCGCAGAGCCTGCCGGTGATTCTCAAGGGCATGGACCTCATCGCCCAGGCTAAAACCGGTAGCGGCAAGACCGCCGCATTCGGCATCGGCCTGCTCAATCCGATCAACCCGCGCTATTTCGGTTGCCAGGCCCTTGTGCTGTGCCCGACCCGCGAGCTGGCTGACCAGGTGGCGAAAGAAATTCGTCGTCTGGCGCGCTCCGAAGACAACATCAAGGTGCTGACCTTGTGCGGCGGCGTGTCCTTCGGCCCGCAGATCGGTTCCCTGGAGCACGGCGCGCACATCATCGTCGGTACGCCGGGCCGTATTCAGCAGCATTTGCGCAAAGGTTCGCTGGTGCTGGACGGCCTGAACACGCTGATCCTCGACGAAGCCGACCGCATGCTGGACATGGGTTTCTACGACGCCATCGCCGACATCATCGAGCAGACCCCGAAAAAGCGTCAGACGCTGTTGTTCTCGGCCACTTATCCGGTGGGCATCAAGCAGCTGTCGTCCAAGTTCATGCGCGATCCGCAGACCGTCAAGGTCGAAGCGCTGCACGCCGACAGCCAGATCGAGCAGATTTTCTACGAAATCTCCCCGGAAGATCGCCTCGACGCCGTGGTCAAAGTACTCGGTCACTTCCGTCCGCAATCCTGCGTGGCGTTCTGTTTCACCAAGCAGCAGTGCCAGGAAGTGGTCGATCACCTGACCGCCAAAGGCATTTCCGCTGTCGGCCTGCATGGCGATCTGGAGCAGCGTGATCGCGATCAAGTGCTGGCAATGTTCGCCAACCGCAGCACGTCGGTATTGGTCGCCACTGACGTTGCCGCGCGTGGCTTGGACATCGATGCCCTGGACATGGTGCTCAACGTCGAGCTGGCCCGGGATTCGGAAATGCACATTCACCGCGTTGGCCGTACCGGTCGTGCTGGCGAGAAAGGCATCGCGATCAGTCTGGTCGCGCCGTCGGAAAGCCAGCGCGCCCGCGCCATCGAGGAAATCCAGAAAGCTTCGTTGCGCTGGGATCAGCTGGACAACCTGAAAAACGCTGGCGGTTCGCAGCTGATTCCGACCATGAGCACCTTGTGCATCGGTTCCGGCCGCAAGGACAAACTGCGTCCCGGCGACATCCTCGGCGCATTGACCGGCGACGCCGGCATCCCAGGCACCCAGGTCGGCAAGATCGCGATCTTTGATTTCCAGGCGTACGTCGCGGTCGAGCGCAGCGTCGCCAAACAGGCGCTGGAGCGCTTGAACAACGGCAAGATCAAAGGCAAATCGTTGCGCGTGCGGATTTTGTAAGAACCCACTGAAACCCTCGCGGCTAAAGCCGCTCCTACGGATCAGATTTTTCTTGTAGGAGCGGATTTATCCGCGAGGGCGTCATTCAGACACCCGAGGAAACCGCTGTGCCCGTTACTGACGTTGTGATCATTGGCGCTGGCGCCGCAGGTTTGATGTGCGCGCTGACCGCTGCCAGTCGCGGACGCAAGGTGATGTTGATCGATCACGCCAACAAGCCCGGCAAGAAAATCCTCATGTCCGGCGGCGGGCGCTGCAATTTCACCAACCTGTACACCGAGCCGGCCAATTTCCTGTCGCAGAATCCGCACTTCTGCAAATCGGCGCTGGCGCGTTATACCCAGTGGGATTTCATCGCGCTGGTCGCCAAGCACGGCGTGCCGTATCACGAGAAAAAGCTCGGCCAGTTGTTCTGCGATAACAAATCCAGCGACATCCTCGAACTGCTGCTGGACGAATGCCGGCAAGCGGGCGTCAGCCTGCATATGGACACGTCCGTGCAGCAGATCGAAAAAACCGAGAGCGGCTACACACTGGCTACCACGCTGGGCAATCTGAGCTGTGAATCGCTGGTGATCGCCACCGGCGGCCTGTCGATCCCGACGCTGGGCGCCACCGGATTCGGTTATCAGGTCGGCAAGCAGTTCGGCCACACATTGCTGCCGACGCGCGCCGGTCTTGTGCCGTTCACCATCACCGATCAGCTCAAGGAAATCTGCACCGAGCTGTCCGGCACCTCGGTGGACTGTCTGGTCAGCTGCAACGACACGAGCTTCCGCGAGAACATCCTGTTCACCCATCGCGGCCTCAGCGGTCCGGCGATCCTGCAAATCTCGTCGTTCTGGAATTCCGGCGATGCCGTGGAAATCAACCTGCTGCCGGATCACGACGTCGCCAGCTGGCTCAACGAGCAACAAGCCGAACGGCCCAACAGCGAGCTGAAAACCCTGCTGGGGGAAATCTTCACCAAGAAGATGGCCAACCTGATCGCCGAGCATTGGTTCGTCTCCAAGCCCATGAAGCAGTACACCCACGCTGAACTGGCGGATATCGCTGGCAAACTGGCGAGCTGGCAGGTCGTCCCGGCAGGCACCGAAGGCTATCGCACGGCGGAAGTGACCCTGGGCGGCATCGACACGCGTGAAGTGTCCTCGAAAACCATGGAATCGCTGAAGTCGCCGGGCTTGTATTTCATTGGCGAAGTGCTGGACGTCAGCGGGCATCTGGGCGGTTTCAACTTCCAGTGGGCCTGGGCCTCGGCGTATGCAGCGGCGCAGTTTGTCTGAAGCGGCCGGATCTTCAATGACTGAGCTGTGAGCGCCGATCTTCCCGCGGACACCGGGCGAAACGCGCCCGGTAGCTGCGGGTGAAATACGAAGGCGATTCGAAACCGCAGGCGATGCTGACTTCCAGCACGCTCATGTCGCTTTGACGCAGTAACTGCCGGGCTTTCTCCAGGCGCAGGCCAAGATAGAAATTGCTCGGCGTGTCGTTCAGGTGCAGGCGGAACAGGCGCTCCAACTGGCGTCGCGTGACCTGAATGCCTTCGGCCAGTTGCAGCGTGCTTAACGGCGGCTCGGTGTGTTGTTCCATTTCGCCGATTACCTGCACCAGCTTTTTGCTGCTGATGCCATAACGCGTGGCGATCTGCATGCGCTGGTGATCCTTGCGCGGACGAATGCGCCCGAGCACGAATTGCTCCGACACCTTGATCGCCAGCTCCGGGCCGTGGGCCTGGCCGATCAGGTCGAGCATCATGTCGATGGACGCGGTGCCGCCTGCACAGGTGATGCGCCGCCGGTCGATCTCGAACAATTCCTGGGTAACCTGCAGCTTCGGCCACGACTCCTTGAACGCATCGATGGCCTCCCAATGCATGGTCAGCCGATGGTTATCCAGCAGCCCGGCCTGGGCCAGCACAAAGCTCCCCGAATCGATTGCACCCAAGGTCACGCCTTCGTTGTCCAGACGTCGCAGCCAGTGTTCAAGTGCCGGCGTGCAGGACTTCAACGGCTCGAAGCCGGCCACGACCCACACCGTCGCGCCTTTTTTCAACGGCTCCAGCGCTGCATCGGCATTGACCGACATGCCATTGCTGGCGATCACCGCGCCACCATCCACGCTCAGCACATGCCAGCGGTACAGCTCGCCACCAAACCGATTGGCGACCCGCAACGGCTCCACCGCCGACACAAAACCCATCACCGAAAAGCCGGGCATGAGCAGAAAGTAGAAATCCTGGGACATCGATGGTTTCCGTTTGATCAAGAGCGCAAAACCGTAGGACCGGCTTTAGCCGCGAGGACGCTTTCGCGGCTAAAGCCGCTCCTACGGATTCGCCGCGCAGTGCGCATTGAGATACGCCGGTTGCACGAGCATGGCAATAGCACAGGTCGCTGCTGTGCAAGAGCGGGTCGCCGCTGTGCGCTTTTGCGGGGCGCTGGCTGCGTAGTTTTGCACCATCAAAACAAATCACGCCAAGCCTGCAAGGAACCTGATCAATGAACCATGACGTCATCATCACCTGCGCACTCACCGGTGCTGGCGACACCACCGGAAGAAGCCATCTTGTTCCGGTCACGCCCAAACAGATCGCAGCGGCAGCCGTTGAAGCCGCCAAAGCCGGCGCGACAGTGGTTCACTGCCACGTTCGCGACCCGCAAACCGGCAAGTTCAGCCGCGACGTTGCGCTGTATCGCGAAGTGATGGAGCGCATTCGCGAAGCGGACATCGACATCATCGTCAACCTCACCGCCGGCATGGGCGGCGATCTGGAAATCGGGCCTGGCGAGCGTCCGCTGGAGTTTGGCCCGAACACCGATCTGGTCGGCCCGCTGACCCGCCTGGCGCATGTCGAGGAGCTGCTGCCGGAAATCTGCACCCTGGATTGCGGCACGCTGAACTTCGGCGACGGCGACACCATTTATGTGTCCACGCCCGCCCAGCTGCGCGCTGGTGCCAAGCGCATTCAAGAGCTGGGCGTGAAGGCCGAGCTGGAAATCTTCGACACCGGTCATCTGTGGTTCGCCAAACAGATGATCAAGGAGGGCCTGCTCGACAACCCGCTGTTCCAGCTGTGCCTGGGCATTCCGTGGGGCGCGCCAGCAGACACCACCACTATGAAAGCCATGGTCGACAACCTGCCCGCCGACGCGGTGTGGGCCGGCTTCGGCATCGGTCGCATGCAAATGCCCATGGCGGCGCAAGCGGTGCTGTTGGGCGGCAACGTGCGGGTCGGGCTGGAAGACAACATCTGGCTCGACCGTGGCGTGCTGGCCAGCAACGGCGCCCTGGTGGAACGCGCCAGCGAAATCCTCAGCCGCCTCGGTGCCCGCGTCATGACCCCGGCAGAAGGCCGCGTGAAGATGGGTTTGACCAAGCGCGGTTAAGCCACTGACTGTCTTGATTCCGTAGGACCGGCTTCAGCCGGGAGGGCGCTCTCCCGGCTGAAGCCGGTCCTACGGAGCCAGCGCAGCTGCCCCCGGCATTCTATTCAAATCAGGAACAAACCATGACCTTCATCACCGACATCAAAACTTTCGCGGCCTTGGGCAGCGGCGTCATCGGCAGCGGCTGGGTGGCTCGCGCGCTGGCCCACGGCCTGGATGTTGTCGCTTGGGACCCGGCCCCCGGCGCCGAGGCTGCATTGCGCAAACGCGTCGCCAATGCCTGGCCCGCCCTTGAACAGAAAGGCCTGGCATCGGGCGCATCCCAGGATCGCCTGCGCTTTGTCGCGACCATCGAAGAATGCGTGCGCGATGCCGATTTCATTCAGGAGAGCGCGCCGGAGCGGCTGGATCTGAAACTTGAGCTGCACGCCAAGATCAGCGCAGCGGCCAAACCCAATGCGCTGATTGGCTCCAGTACTTCGGGCCTGCTGCCCAGCGAGTTCTACGAAGGCGCGACCCATCCGGAACGCTGCGTCGTCGGCCATCCGTTCAACCCGGTTTATCTGCTGCCGCTGGTGGAAGTGGTCGGCGGCCAACACACCGCGCCGGAAGCGGTGCAGGCGGCGATCAAGGTGTATGAATCGCTGGGCATGCGCCCGCTGCATGTGCGCAAGGAAGTCCCCGGTTTCATTGCCGACCGCTTGCTCGAAGCGCTGTGGCGCGAGGCGTTGCATCTGGTCAACGACGGCGTGGCAACCACCGGAGAGATCGACGATGCGATTCGTTTTGGCGCCGGACTGCGCTGGTCGTTCATGGGCACGTTCCTGACCTACACACTAGCGGGCGGCGACGCCGGGATGCGGCATTTCATGAACCAGTTCGGCCCGGCCTTGAAGCTGCCGTGGACTTACCTGCCTGCGCCGGAACTCACCGACAAGCTGATCGACGATGTGGTCGATGGCACCAGCGATCAACTGGGCAAGCACAGCATCGCCGCGCTGGAACGTTATCGCGATGATTGCCTGCTGGCGGTGCTGGAAGCGGTGCGTGTGACCAAGGCCAAGCATGGTATGGCGTTCAACGACTAGCGCCCGACCAGCACCAAAACCAAAACCAAAACCTTGTGGGAGCGAGCTTGCTCGCGAAGATCGATAACGCGGTGTGCCTGATTTAACGTGCCGCTGAATTCGCGGGCAAGCCTCGCTCCAACAATTTGAAGAGTTGAACATGCCCAACCTCATCACCTATAAAACCCCGATCCTCGCCGATTGGGTCGACTACAACGGGCATCTGCGCGATGCCTTTTACATGTTGATTTTCAGCTACGCCACGGACGCCTTCATGGACCGAATCGGCCTGACCAGTGATAACCGCGACGCCAGCGGCCATTCGCTGTTCACTCTGGAAGCGCATATCAATTACCTGAACGAGGTGAAATTGCGCGAGCTGGTCGAGGTTCGCACGCAAATCGTCGCCCATGATCGCAAACGCGTGCATCTCTACCACAGCCTGCACAAGGTCGATATCGACGAACCGCTGGCGGCCAGTGAGCAAATGCTGCTGCATGTGGACCTGGCAGCCGGGCCACGCTCCGCGCCGTTCGATGATGCGGTGTTGAATAAACTGCTGGGGATAGTGCAGGACCAGAAAGACTTGCCTGCGCCGAGGTATGTGGGGCGGGTAGTTGGCATTCGTGAACCGTAGGACCGGCTTTAGCCGGGAGGGTCTCGTATAGCCACTGCATTTATGTAGCCAGAGAAAAGCTCTCCCGGCTAAAGCCGGTCCTACGGGGAATGCTGTGATCACCCACAAAAAAGCCCGCATCGCTGCGGGCTTTTGCATTACTGGATCAACCGGACTCAGTTGATCTTGGCATCCAGCTCGCCTCGGGCGTAACGCTCGAACATCACGTCCAGAGAAACTGGTTTGATCTTCGATGCATTGCCGGCGGTGCCGAATGCTTCGTAGCGAGCGATACACACGTCACGCATGGCCGTTACGGTCTTGGCCAGGTATTTACGCGGATCGAATTCGCTTGGGTTTTTCGCCATGAACTCGCGGATTGCGCCAGTGGACGCCAGACGCAGGTCGGTGTCGATGTTGATCTTGCGCACGCCGTGCTTGATGCCTTCGACGATTTCTTCAACCGGTACGCCGTAGGTTTCCTTGATGTCACCGCCGAACTCATTGATGATTTTCAGCCACTCTTGCGGCACCGAAGACGAACCGTGCATGACCAGGTGCGTGTTCGGGATGCGCTTGTGGATTTCCTTGATGCGATCAATCGCCAGGATGTCGCCGGTAGGCGGCTTGGTGAACTTGTACGCGCCGTGGCTGGTGCCGATGGCGATGGCCAGGGCATCGACCTGCGTCTTTTTCACGAAGTCGGCGGCTTCTTCCGGATCGGTCAGCATCTGGCTGTGATCGAGCATGCCTTCAGCGCCAACGCCGTCTTCTTCGCCAGCCATGCCGGTTTCCAGCGAGCCCAGAACACCCAGCTCACCCTCAACCGAAACACCGCAAGCGTGAGCGAAGGCTACAACCCGACGCGTCACTTCAACGTTGTATTCATAGGTGGTTGGCGTCTTGCCGTCCACACCCAGCGAACCGTCCATCATCACCGAGCTGAAGCCCAGCTGGATCGAGCGCTGGCAGATATCAGGGCTGGTGCCGTGATCCTGGTGCATGACCACCGGGATGTGCGGGAATTCTTCAACCGCAGCGAGGATCAGGTGACGCAGGAACGGGGCGCCGGCATATTTGCGAGCGCCGGCCGAAGCCTGAACGATCACCGGGGAATCGGTCTTGTCGGCCGCTTCCATAATGGCGCGCATTTGTTCCAGGTTGTTGACGTTGAAAGCTGGAACGCCGTAACCGAATTCGG
>Ga0247814_10000717_pt1 | contig 23870 bp, 21 predicted proteins | sample UWRJL179409R1_FD_179947 | JGI IMG/M metagenome (GOLD analysis project Ga0247814, IMG submission 179947) | Plant litter microbial communities from Arlington Agricultural Research Station in Wisconsin, United States - UWRJ-L179-409R-1 | ecosystem: Environmental > Terrestrial > Plant litter >... | reverse complement strand
TCGGGCAGCGTGATGACACCGGTGACGTCCGTGGTGCGGAAGTAGAACTGGGGACGGTAGTTGCCGTAGAACGGGTTGTGACGTCCACCCTCATCCTTGGAAAGGATGTAGGCGGTGCCGTCGAAGTTCGTGTGAGGCGTAACGGAGCCGGGCTTGACAACAACCTGGCCGCGCTCGACATCTTCACGCTTCGTACCGCGGAGCAGCAGACCACAGTTCTCGCCGGCCCAGGCCTCGTCGAGCTGCTTGTGGAACATCTCGATACCAGTGACCGTGGTCTTCTGGGTCGGGCGGATTCCAACGATCTCGACGTCCGAGTTGATGGCAAGGGTGCCACGCTCGGCGCGACCGGTGACGACGGTTCCACGACCGGTGATCGTGAAGACGTCCTCGATCGGCATGAGGAACGGCTTGTCCTTGTCGCGGATCGGGTCCGGAACGGACTCGTCAACGGCGTCCATGAGCTCGAGGATGGACTTGGTCCACTCTGCATCGCCCTCGAGCGCCTTGAGGCCGGAGACGCGAACAACGGGAGCGTTGTCGCCGTCGAAGCCCTGGCTGGAGAGCAGCTCGCGAACCTCGAGCTCAACGAGCTCAAGGATCTCTTCGTCGTCGACCATGTCGGACTTGTTCAGTGCGACGAGCAGGTACGGCACGCCGACCTGCTTGGCGAGCAGAACGTGCTCACGGGTCTGAGCCATCGGGCCGTCGGTCGCTGCAACCACGAGGATTGCACCGTCCATCTGAGCGGCACCGGTGATCATGTTCTTGATGTAGTCAGCGTGACCAGGGGCGTCAACGTGCGCGTAGTGACGCTTCGCGGTCTCGTACTCAACGTGCGAGATGTTGATCGTGATACCACGCTGGCGCTCTTCGGGCGCCGAGTCGATCGACGCGAAGTCGCGCTGAACGTTGGTAGCGGACGGGAACGTGTCAGCCAGGACCTTCGAGATCGCCGCGGTGAGCGTCGTCTTTCCGTGGTCAACGTGACCGATAGTTCCGATGTTTACGTGCGGCTTGCTCCGCTCGAACTTGGCCTTAGCCACAGTGGGTCCTCCTCAGGACTCGGTGCTTGGCATCCGAGATTCTCGAATGCTTCGCGATTTGGTGTGTATTTATGTTACTCGGGCGAGGGTCGCCGTCGCAGACAGGTCTATAGCGTGAAGCTACTCGCCTTTATTCTTCTGGATGATTTCGTCGGCGACCGCTTTCGGCACCTCGGAGTAGCTGTCGAACGACATCGAGTACACAGCACGTCCAGAGGTCTTGGACCTCAAGTCGCCAACATACCCGAACATCTCCGACAGTGGCACCTTGGCCGTGACGACCTTGACGCCAGTCGCGTCTTCCATCGACTGGATCTGTCCACGACGCGAGTTGAGGTCGCCGATGACGTCGCCCATGTACTCCTCGGGCGTACGAACCTCGACGGCCATCAGCGGCTCGAGCAGCACGGGGTTGGCCTTGCGGGCAGCCTCCTTGAATGCCATGGAGCCGGCGATCTTGAACGCCATTTCTGACGAGTCGACGTCGTGAGCTGCACCATCGAGGATGATGCCGCGCACTCCGACCATGGGGTAGCCGGCGAGAACGCCGACCGCCATCGATGCCTGGAAACCGGCGTCGATGGATCCGATGTACTCACGCGGGATGCGACCACCGGTGACCTTGTTCTCGAACTCGTAGATCTTCTCTGGAGTGACTTCCATCGGCTCTAGGGAGATCTGCACCTTCGCGAACTGGCCGGATCCACCGGTCTGCTTCTTGTGCGTGTAGTCGTGCTTGTCGACAACGCGGCGAATCGTCTCGCGGTACGCAACCTGGGGCTTGCCCACGTTGGCCTCGACGTTGAACTCGCGCTTCATACGGTCAACGAGGATGTCGAGGTGAAGCTCGCCCATTCCCTTGATGACCGTCTGGCCGGTGTCCTGGTTCTGCTCGGTGCGGAAGGTCGGGTCCTCTTCAGCGAGCTTCTGGATGGCGACACCCAGCTTCTCCTGGTCGGCCTTGGTCTTCGGCTCGATCGCAACCTCGATAACGGGCTCCGGGAACGTCATCGACTCGAGAACAATCTGGTTGTTCGGGTCGCTGAGCGTGTCGCCGGTGGTGGTGTCCTTGAGGCCGATGACCGCATAAATGTGGCCAGCGGTGACGCTCTCGACGGGGATTTCCTTGTTGGCGTGCATCTGGAAGATCTTTCCGATGCGCTCCTTCTTGCCCTTGGTCGAGTTGGCGACCTGTCCGCCGGAGTCGAGACGACCCGAGTAGACGCGGATGAACGTGAGGCGACCGAAGAACGGGTGAACTGCAACCTTGAACGCGAGAGCCGCGAAGGGCTCGGCCGCGTTCGGGTGACGCTCGATCTTCTTCTCCTCGTCACGGGGGTCAGAACCCTCGGTGGCGGGAACGTCGAGCGGGCTCGGCAGGTAGTCGACAACGGCATCCAGCATCGGCTGAACGCCACGGTTCTTGAACGCGGAGCCACAGAGAACGGGGTAGATCTCGCTCGCCACGGTCAGCTTGCGAATACCCGTCTTGATCTCGGCAACGGTCAGCTCCTCGCCAGCGAAGAACTTCTCGAGCAGTGCGTCGTCGGTCTCTGCAACGGTCTCGAGGAGCGTCTGGCGGTAAGCCGCTGCCTTCTCCTTGAGGTCGTCCGGGATCTCCTGGACCTCGTACTTGGCACCCATGGTGACGTCGCCCTTGGAGTCGGACGGCCACACGAGGGCGCGCATCTCGACGAGGTCAACAACGCCGACGAAGGCGCTCTCAGAGCCGATGGGCAGCTGGATGACCAGCGGCTTGGCGCCGAGCTTGCTGATGATGGTGTCGACGGTGAAGTAGAAGTCGGCGCCGAGCTTGTCCATCTTGTTGACGAAGCAAATGCGGGGAACGTCGTACTTGTCGGCCTGGCGCCAGACGGTCTCGGACTGGGGCTCAACGCCCTCCTTGCCGTCGAAGACCGCGACAGCGCCATCGAGCACGCGCAGCGAGCGCTCTACCTCGACGGTGAAGTCGACGTGGCCCGGGGTGTCGATGATGTTGATCTGGTTCTTGTCCCAGAAGCACGTGACGGCGGCAGAGGTGATCGTGATGCCACGCTCCTGCTCCTGCTCCATCCAGTCGGTGGTCGAGGCGCCATCGTGCGTCTCACCGATCTTGTGGTTGACACCCGTGTAGAACAGGATGCGCTCGGTCGTCGTGGTCTTGCCAGCATCGATGTGAGCCATGATGCCGATATTGCGGACCTTGTTCAGGTCGGTGAGCACGTCTTGTGCCACGGGGGTTTCCTAACCGTAGAAGTGAAGGTGGTGGTCGAGCCTGTCGAGACCGGGATGATCTCGACAGGCTCGATCAACGCTGGTTACCAGCGGTAGTGCGCGAATGCCTTGTTCGACTCAGCCATCTTGTGAGTGTCCTCACGACGCTTCACCGCGGCGCCAAGGCCGTTCGATGCGTCGAGGATCTCGTTGGTGAGACGCTCGGTCATGGTCTTCTCGCGACGAGCCTTCGCGTAGCTGGTGAGCCAGCGCAGCGCGAGGGTGTTGGCGCGGTGAGGCTTGACCTCGACCGGAACCTGGTAGGTCGAGCCACCGACGCGGCGGCTGCGAACCTCAAGGGTGGGGCGCACGTTGTCGAGCGCCTTCTTGAGCGTGACAACAGCGTCCTGGCCGTTCTTCGCCGAAACGCCCTCGAGTGCACCGTAGACGATGCGCTCAGCGAGGCCCTTCTTGCCGTCGAGCAGGATCTTGTTGACGAGCTGGCTGACGATGGGTGCTCCGTAGACCGGGTCCGCAACTACGGGACGCTTCGGTGCTGGTCCTTTACGTGGCATTACTTCTTGTCCATCTTCGCTCCGTAGCGGCTGCGCGCTTGCTTACGGTTCTTGACCGCCTGGGTGTCGAGTGCGCCGCGAACGATCTTGTAGCGAACGCCGGGGAGGTCCTTAACGCGACCGCCGCGCACGAGCACCATCGAGTGCTCCTGCAGGTTGTGGCCCTCGCCGGGGATGTATGCGGTGACCTCGGTGCCGTTGGAAAGCTTGACGCGGGCAACCTTGCGAAGGGCCGAGTTCGGCTTCTTCGGGGTCGTGGTGTAGACGCGGGTGCAAACGCCGCGCTGCTGGGGGTTCGACTTGAGTGCAGGCGCCTTGGTCTTGACGACCTTCGGGCTGCGACCCTTGCGGACCAGCTGCTGAATGGTGGGCACTAAATAACTCCTTGTAGTTGCTGCACGGTGACAGCGGTTTGATGTTTCGCATCCAGACCTCCCCAACTCTGCGACATAGAAATATGTCGTTTCGTTGCGATGGGAGGTATGCCGTGGGGGTCATTCCGAAGGAATGCACCCTAGTGTTTGTCTATCGCCACCCGAAGCACCCGGGGGCACGACTCGAGCGCACGACAAAGCGCACACCTGCAAAATACTAGTCGTCTCTGTGTGGGCGTGCAAACGACTTCGCCCTGAGCGTGACGACGCCTACCACGGCGGCCGCGATGAACGCGGGTACGAGCACGAACGGGCTGGTCGCATAGCTGCCCGCGAACAGTGCGAGCCAGGCCAGTGATCCCCTCGTTATCGCGTAGCCGAGCGCGCCGACCAGCAGCATTGCGAACCAGACGGATGCCGCCGCCCCCACCGCAGACACCCACACCCCGCCAGCGCGGCCGGGCCGCACCACCCACCCGCCAACGACCAGCGTCGCCGCGAGTGCCATCGCGGGCCCGAGCAGCGGCCCCGCGTCGGAGTAGTGCATCACCTCCGCGTCGAGCGCGAGGCTGGTGAAGCCCCACGCCGCAATGACAAGCGCGCCGTAGGTGATGGCAATCATCACCGACGACGCGCGCGTCATGGTTGCTTAGGCGGTTGGGGTGAGGTCTGCCTGCTCGCGCTTGTATGCCTCGAGCGCCTCGGCGTTGCGCACCTTAAGGGTGCGTCCGCGACGGGCGAGGATCGCGCCGGTCCAGATCGCCACCTCGCGGGCGAGCAGTGCAGCGATGATGAGGATCGGGCTGAACAGCGCCGCCCAGAAGGCCTCGTTGGCCTCGGTCTGGTTCATCGTTGCCATGCCGGCTGCCACGAGAGCGAGGCTTGCACTGCCGAACCAGGTGATGAGGCCCACGACGACGCTGCCGATGATGTGCGACCACCAGCCGGCGCGGTTGAGCACCAGGGTGACCAGCAGCAGTCCGATGAAGAAGGCGAGAGCCGGAAGGTAGAAGGCCGGCTCGGTGAGGAACCCAAGGTCACCGTCGCCGGTGAGCGCGAGCACGAAGGCCGCGCCAACCAGAAGAGCGGTGAAAATGACGGTGGCGAGCAGGGCAAGCGCGAAGCCGAGGCCGCGGTTGCCCTTCTTGCGTGGCTCGACCGGAGCGTCGACGACGATAACCTCCTGCACAGGGGCCGCCGGTGGCGTCGTCTCGGTGAGCACGGCCGTCTCGGGCTGCTGCTCAGCGGGGACCTGCGAGACGGGCACCGCTTCGACGGGAACGGACTCGACCGGAACGGTCTCTGCCGCCACTGTCTGAGCTGGCGCTACTTGTACTGGAGTTGCCACCACAGGCTCAGCCTGGACGACGGGCGTCTCGACAACCTCTGCCTCGACGACCTCTGCCTCTACTACCTGTGCTTCAACGACCTCGGGGGCCGCGGTCTCGTCACTGTTCTTCGTAGCCATGGGAATACTCCTTTTCGCCCTACGGGCATGGGGATTTCCCTGCTCACATTACCGGTGTGCGCTCAGAGCGCATCCAGCAGGCTCACAGCTACGGCTTCGGCGTGGACGTCGGCGTTGGCGAGCTCGTCGGAGTCGGAGTGCTCTCCGGCTCCTCCGGCGCTGCCTCAGCCTCTTCCTTGGCCTTCTCGGCTTCTTCCTTGGCCTCGGCGACGGCCTTGCTGTTCATGAGCACGTAGGTGGCGCCGGTGACTGTAAGAACAAACTCTGCACCAGAACCGTCATCGGGAGGCAGGGCAAGTGTGTAGCCCAGTACCGCAAACAGCCGGTCCGTGCGCTGCAGGTTGAACATGAAAACGCGGAGGGACTCATAGCTTCCCCGCACAGTGATGGCCCAAGGCAGCGCTACGAGACTGCCGTCGGGTGCGATACCAGTCGGATCCTCTGGAGTGACCGGTGCCTCGGCGGAATCGCCGGGGGTCGAGACGCCTGCGGCCAGCTCTGCAATGTCTGCAGCGCTGTCGGTCGACACGATCAGAGGGGTGCTCCACGCGAAGCCGGTGGAGCGCACTCCTGACAAGACCGCCAGGCCATCCACCAAAGCAAGATACGTGTCGTACTCAGTCTCCGCAGGCAGCTGAACCTCGAGCTCGTCTAGAAGCTCCTGCACCTCGTCGATGCCTTCAAAGTCTTTCTTCAGCTTGGCCAGCTGCCGTTCGTAGAGCGCGTTAGTCGACTCGGCCTCTGCGCGAGCCGCATCGGCGGCCTTGATTTCCTCAAACTTGGGGGCAATGCCCAGCAGGTAGCCGAGCGCCACTACGCCGAGGCCGACCACGACGACGACAAGCAGCCATATACGGTTACGGGAGTTCACGGTGCCGTCTCCTCTTCCTCTGTCTCCTCAGCGTCGCCGCTGTCGGAATCGCTGTCGGTGTCGTCGTTGGGGAAATAGCGGGCCCACAGCGCGTCTTCTCCGAGGTGAATCGTGACAGTGACGTCGAACCCGCCATCTTCGCTTGTAACTACAGTCGGGGACCAGTCCGCAAAGCCGGGCAGAGTCTTCAGGCGACCCATCCACGCGGCATTGTCGGGCACCGATACCATCCTGATCTCTGCGACGATCTCGATCACCTCAGCTTTGTAGAGGGGCGAAGTGGACGCGAGCGTGCCAGGTGGGGTGACCGTGACGGTCTGAATTATCGAGCCCGCAGGAAGGGTCGCGTAGAAGTCAGTCAGGAATGGCGACCAGTCGACCTCCGGGGACGATGCCACGAGAAGTGACGATTCCGCCGCCGATAGCTGCGCCTGCAATTCGCGTACCTCACTGTATTCGGCCTGTTCAGCCAGCAGTTCTGAGCTTCGCTTCTGCGCTGCCTCGAGCGACGCGTTAGCGCCAATCGCGAGGAACGTCGAGATTCCATAGGCCACAACGACCAGGAAGACCACGAGCACGAGACCGGCAATGAGGTTGGAGCGCTGACGCCCTGCCACCTTGTCCTGTTTGATCTCCGGGGGAAGCAAGTCGGCGCGAGGTACACCGCCGACTACTAGTCGCTGGCTGTTCTTGTCGCCGCTCATGAGGCCGATCCAATCGCGAGTCCGAGCGCGGTCGTCATAGAGAGCTGTTCCTGTCTTGTCACGCTGCGGAGGCTCTTCGAGAGCGCAACGGTGCGGAAGGGGTCGCCGGGAATGATCTGAAGGCGGGTGAGCTCGCCGAGCGCCTGCGCGAGGCCGGTTAGCTGCGCGCCGCCGCCCGAGAGCAGGACTCCCTGAATCGGGTCGAGCTGGTGCGAGTTGCTGAAGAAGTTGAGGGTGTTGCGCAGGCTGGTGAGCAGTTCGAGCGCCGTGTTGTGAATGACCTCTGACGCGCGCTGGTCCAACTCTGTCGCCGGCGGCGGGCCGTAGAAACCGCGAGCGAACTTGGTCTGCTCCGCCTGCTGTGGGCTGATGTCGAGCTGCGCTACGAGGGCGCGGGTCACGTCGTCGCCACCACCGGGGATCATTCGCACGAATTGCGGCACACCGTTGGTGGCGATCACGACGTTGGTCGTGCTGCCGCCGATGTCGATGAGGGCAACCGTTCCGCGGTTGTACGGTTCGCGCACGAGCACACGGGTGAGTGCGAAAGGAATGAGGTCAACCTGCACGGGCTCGAGGCCGGCCTGGCGCACGGCGTTGACGTTCGCCAGCACCGACTCCTTGATGGCGGCGATCAGCAGCCCGTTGACGATCGGGCCCTGTTCGCCCAAGGCTTCAGAGACCGGGTAGAAGTCGAGCAGTGCCTCGTTGACAGGAACCGGCAGCATCTCTTGCACCTGAAAGGGCAGTGACTCGCGAATCTGCGCGAGTCCCATCTTGGGCACGGTGAGCTCGCGTGCCAGCACCCGCTGGTTGCCCATGCCCAGTACGACGTTCTTCGTCTTGAAGCCCGCGGTGGCCCACAGCCGACGGATCGCCGCGCTGACGGTGTTGATCTCGCGCACCTCGCCACTGCGCACAGCACCCTCGGGCAGGGGCATCTCGGCGTAGCGCACGACTGTCGGGCTCGCCTTGTCAGCGTTCTCGAGCTCGACGGCGCGAAGCACGTCTCGCCCGAAATCCAGGCCTATCGCATTTGTCGCCATGTCGGCATTCCCCCCACGAACCAGTCTTGCTTATTCATTCTCACAGCCCGAACAGCGCGAGGTACCACGTAAAAATTTGAGCCCCTGCGACGATGCCGATCCAGGTGCCCGCGATCATCCACGGGCCAAACGGAATGCCGCTCTTTCGACCTGCACGCTTGAGCAGCAAGAGTACAACGGCGAAGAGCCCTCCGAGCACGAACGGCGCGAACGCGCCGACGACCAGGTTGCCAACGCCGAGGTAGCCGAGAAAGAGTGCGAGCACGCCGGCGAGCTTCACGTCGCCGAATCCCATGCCTCCGGGATACGCGAGAGCGGCGATCAGGTAGAGCAAAAATAGGGACCCAGAACCCGCAGCCGCGACCGCCAGAGCAACGAAATCACCGGACAGAAAGGATGCGATTGTGAATAGAAGCGCGCCGACACCGTAGGCCGGCAGCACAATCACATCGGGAAGACGGTGCACATCGAGATCGATCAGCGTCAGGATGATCGAGATCACCGCGAGGTAGAGGAAGGCAATCAGAACGAGCCCAGCAGCCCAGGCCTGCGCGGTCGTTGTGGCTGCCTCTATCGCCGGAGCGAAGTACAGTGCCACGAGCACGAGGGCAACCGCCGTTGCTGCCTCCACGAGGGGATAGCGCGGTGAGATGGGCTCGCCGCAGTCGCGGCACTTACCCCGCAACACCAGCCAGCCGAGCACGGGCACATTGTCGCGCGCGCGAATGCCAGCACCGCAGTTCGGGCAATGACTCGGCGGCGAGACCACCGACTCCTTGCGCGGCACGCGGTAAATCACCACGTTGGCAAACGAACCAAACAGCGCGCCGAAGATTCCGGCGAACACGGCGACGAATATCGTCACTGCCCACCATCGTCAGAGCGGTTGCGGCTCGACGTGACCTTGTAGGGCGACAGGGTCGGGTCCTCGGCCACGCCATCCAGGTTGACGCCGGCGATGCCGATCGGCAGGTAGGTGAGACCATCAGCCGAGCTGGTGGTGATCTTTCCCGCGTAGATCTGGCCGCGCCACAGTGAGCCGTTGTTGATTTCGAAGGCACAGGGTGTGTAGAGCATGCCGTAGGCGTGGTCACCGAGCTTCGTCGTGTTGTTGAAGTGGATGATTCCCTTGCGACCGCTGCTGTAGTCACAGTTCGGCCCAGCCACATTCATCTTGCTGTCTGGCACGATGAAGTTGATCTGGCGGTCGGTCGTGTTGTTCGAGTTGACAACCATGTCTTCCATACGAAATCCAGCGCCGATGAAGGTCAGGTTGGTCTTCAGGTTCATCCTGACGTGCGCGGAGAGCCCAAAGTACACACCTCCAGGGCAGTTAGGCAGCGTGTTGTACACCGTCGACACAGTCTGGTTGAGCACCGACTGGAAGTACGGGGTGTTGACACCGTTGTTATCGATAGTGCACAGACTTGCGGGCCAGTCGGTCTTCTCTTGCGCGTATCCGACGTCAGCCCAGTCCTGGTAGTCGTAGTCGACGTCTACCCACGGCGGAATCGCGGGGCTGGGCTTGGCAACTGGGGCTACGAGACCCGTGACGTGCATGGTGACGGGCCCACCTACCGCGCCCGACGCTACGAGAGCACAGGCCAAGCGCGCCTCGGTGTTCGACTGGCTGCAGGTGGGCCACGATGCCCAGCTGCTGAGGCTGCCACCAAGCGTGACGGTACCTCCAACGCGCTTGTCGAGCACGGTTCCGGGAGCAATCGTCGCCGTCGAGGTGGTGCTGGTGACAGTGAGGTTGCCGTTAATTCGACCCTGCAGAAGGCCCATGTTCTTGGTTAGAACAGAGCCCACGACCACCGCGCCGTTGTTGAAAGTCGAGACGTTGCCCGTGACCTCCACGCTGCCCTTGATGGTGCCGGAGTAGAAGTTGAGGTCACCGTTAGCGTAGACATTGTTGACGCTCGCTGTGGACGCGTTGATGTAGACGTTACCGCCGGCGGCAATGATGTCGCCGGTAACCTTGCCGCCAGCGTCGATCGTCACACTCGTCTTGGCGTGAATGCTGCCGTTGACCTGGCAGCCGGCGTTGGACAGCTTCGCGTAACCGTTCTCGACGATGATGTTGCCGTCGAAGACTCCCGCAGACGAGCACTCCCAGTTGCCGGTCTTGATGCGAATGTCTGCGGTCTCAGAGTTGCCAGAGCTCAGGGTGAAGCCGTTGAACTGGCCGCCAGCACCGAGGAAGATGGCCGCACCGGAGGACTGAATAACCTCCTTGTTGAGGATCAGCTCTTCGTAGCTCTCATTGCCACCCTGCTGGCCTGCCGCTCCCTTCGCGGCTGCGACGCCCGTGGAGATGATACGAATCTTGGTCGTAGTCGCGGTAGGGCAGCCCAGCGCCCAGCCACCGCCCGCGGCTACCTCGATCGTGGCCCGGTACTCCGGAACGGTCGAAGTCAGCACCGGATTGGTGCACGCGTTGGGGGTCATGACCACTGCTCTGGCCGCCGCAATGCCGGCGTCCGCTGCGGCCTGGGACTGCGCGCCCGCGCGGGTCGCACTGGTGTAGCCGAGGGCGTGCACCGCTGAGGCACTGACGACGCTCGCGATGATGACGGTGATCATCAGCACGCCTATGACAGCGACGAGTGCGCTGCCGGAGTCGTCCTGACGCATTCGTCGAACAAAACGGTCGTTGATTTTCAGAAACATGGTGCGCTGTCTCCTGTCGGATTACGGCTCGCTGCAAAGGATGTGATCGGCACTGACTCGGCGGAGCCAGCGTCAATGAAGAACGTGATGGAGAGTGACTTGATGTCGGCGGACGAGAATACCGACGACCCCTTCGGGGAAATATTCGAGGCGACGAGCCTCCAGTTAGCTAGCGCGGTGGCGCTCGGTGCTGTGATTGCCGCCGCACTCTCGGTGCTGCGGATCTCATCCTTGGTTGCCGAGTAGTACCAGGCCACACACTCGTAGGCGACAGCGAGATCCGTGCCACGGGCCACTCGCGCAACGACAAACTGATCACTGCCAATCGCGGTGGTCTTGACCGCGGTGGAGTTGCGAATATCAGACTGGATGGTCGTCGCGGCCAGCTGCGCGTTGTTGGTCGCAGTCGTGATCGAGGTCACCGAGCTCTGGCCGCGCAGGCCATTGATAAGCAGGCTGCCCACGATGAGAAGCACGATGACACCGAGCACCGAGGCGACGAGCAGCTCAACCATCGTGAAGCCCTCGTCGGAGGCACGCCGCGCACGCCGGATCATGATGGCGTCTCGACATAGATAAGTGTGGTCGCTTCGACCACAACGTTGTCAGGTGATGGCTTGTCTGTTCTGGTGACAGTGACGGTCAGCTTGACGGTACCGGGATACGTCGTTGGGCACGCGTCGAGAGTGCGTGTGGTGTGCAGTGGCACGGCTCGGGAGTCGACGACGTCGAGAACCGCCTCGCCGCCGAATGCCGTAAGGCCAATGCAGGTCGGCGCAGCATTGCGGCCGCGTTCCAGCTGGTCATTGACCATCTGCGTCGCGGTAGTCGTGGTGACGTTCTTGGCGCTCTGAACGAGCGTGGTGGCCAGCACCGGAAGGAAGGCTGCCGCGATGATCGCGAGAAGCAGCATAGAGACGACGATCTCGACGAGGCCGAAGCCGTCATCGGACATGCGGAGGAGACGTGAACGCAGTGTTCGCATATCAATCCCCCAGATTGTTAGAGCCTGTTTTTAGAAACACGCACTGTGGGGCACTGCATGCGCAGCACCCCACAGTGAGTTAGTTGATGTTACGGCGTCGCGGCCACGCAACCAGCGGTCTCAACGCCGCCCTCGTCAGAGACGTGGAAGACGGTGTCGGTGCTGGCGGTGCCCTGGATGCAGAAACCTTCGCTGTAGCTCGCGGTTCCCACGTACTCGATGCTCTCGGTGTCGGAGCTCTGCGTGAAGCCGTAGTCGCCGAGCACGTCGGTGGTCAGCGCGGGAGGCAAGTCGGTGCCCTGGTTGTCGACCTGGTAGGCGATGACGGCGGTCTTCGCGTTGGCGAGGTCCGACTTCGTTGCCGACTCCTTGGCGGAGTTCTGCTGGCCAATGAAGACCGGGATGGCGATAGCGGCAAGGATGCCGATGATGATGACGACAACGAGCAGCTCGATGAGCGTGAAGCCCTTGTCGTCGCCCTTGCGTGCAACGAGTGCACGGTTGAAGAAGTTGTTCATTTTGATTCCTGTCGGTTGGTGATTAGGACAGGTGGCCCCCCGAAGATATGACCCCCGCGACTAATGGTGGCCGAGTTCACCCTATTAACAAAATCCCTCAAACAGGGGGTTGAGCCATCTGGGGTGCCCCCAGTCCGGGGAGCTAGCCGATCTCGTTGTAAATGGTGAAGATCGGCAGGTAGAGCGCGACGATCATTCCACCGATGACAACACCGAGGAAGGCGATCATGAGCGGCTCGATCAGCGAGGTGAGTGCCTTTGTGGTGGCCTCGACCTCGGCGTCGTAGAACTCGCTGATCTTCTGCAGCATGGTCTCCATCGAGCCCGAATCCTCACCGACGGCGATCATCTGTACGACCATGCTGGGGAAGACGGACTCCGCCGACAGCGGCCCAGAGATCGACTTGCCCTGGCGTACCGACTCCTGCACCTTCTTGAGTGCCTGCTCAACAGCCCAGTTGCCCGAGGTCTCACCGACGATGCCAAGAGACTGCAGAATCGGCACGCCGGCGCCGAGCATCGTCGCGAAGGTGCGACTGAAGCGGGCGATGGCGATCTTCTTGAACAGCGGGCCGAAGACGGGCAGCTTGATCAGGGTGGTGTCGAAGCGGGCGCGCACGGAATCCGTGTTCTTGTTCTGCCTCCACCAGATAGAGGTGACGACGACCGAGACGATGATCAGTGGAGCGATCCAGATCATGTTGTTCGAGAGCAGCACGAGAAACTGCGTGGGCGCCGGAAGCTCCGCGTCGAAGTCGGCGAACATCTTGTCGAAGATCGGCACGATGAAGATGAGCATGCCGACCACGGCGACGAGTGCCATGACGAGCACGATGACCGGGTAGGTCAGTGCCGACTTGATCGTGTCGCGCAGCTTGGCCTCGGACTCGAAGTTGTTGGCGGTGCCGACGAGAGCCTCGTCGAGGAATCCGCCGGCCTCACCCGCACGGATCATGTGGATCATCAGCGGGGGGAACGCCATCGGGTGCTTGAGCAGCGCGTCAGAGAGCGACGTGCCCTGCTCGACATCCTGCTTGACCACGTTGAGCAGTCGCGAAAGCTCAGGGTTCTCGGTCTGGTCTGCGAGGATGCCCAGCGTGCGGATCAGCGAGAGACCGGCGCCGATCATGGTCGCCATCTGGCGGTTCATGACAGCGAGGTCTTTCAGACCGACCTTCGGACCGAGCCCTGGAATCTTCAGCTCGCGCTGCAGTCCGGTGGCGTTAGCCGATTCCTCGACCGAGATCGGCGAGATACCCATGGTGCGCAGCTTCGAGAGCACGGCAGACTGGCTGTTCGCCTCGATGCGCCCCTTGACGACCTTGCCGCCAGCGTCGCGAGCGGTGTACGCGTAGGTGGTCGATGCCATGGACTATGCCCCCATAGAAGAGAATTTGTCGCCACGCGACGAGCCCGCGCTATCGCTGCGCGAGATCAGCTGCTTGAGGTCCTCGATGTCGTGCGCCTTGTCGTACGCAGCCTGGTGGCTGATCTGTCCGGCGTTGACGAGGTCGGCGAGGTGCTGATCCATGGTGTGCATGCCGAGGTCGCGACCTGCCTGCATCACGGAGTGGATCTGGTAGGTCTTGCCCTCGCGGATCAGGTTGGCAACAGCGGGGGTCGCCAGCAGCACCTCGGTGGCAACCGCACGGCCACCGCCGCCGACCTTCTTGACGAGGGTCTGACAGACGACGCCCTGCAGGGTTGCGGCGAGCTGCGCCCGCACCTGACCCTGCTGGTGCGGCGGGAACACGTCGATGATGCGGTCGACGGTCTGCGCTGCATCCTGCGTGTGCAGGGTAGCGAAGACGAGGTGGCCAGTCTCAGCGGCGGTCAGTGCGACCTGAATGGTCTCTAGGTCTCGAAGCTCACCGATCAGGATCACGTCGGGGTCCTGGCGAAGCACGTGCTTGAGCGCGTTGCCGAAGCTATGCGTGTCGTGCCCGACCTCACGCTGGTTGACCAGCGACTTCTTGTTGCCGTGCATGAACTCGATCGGGTCTTCAACCGTCACGATGTGGTCGGATCGCGTCGAGTTCACAAGGTCGATGAGCGCGGCGAGCGTCGTGGACTTGCCAGAACCCGTCGGGCCGGTGACCAGCACGAGGCCACGGGGAAGCTGGGCGAACTGGGCGATCTTCTCCGGCACACCGAGGGCAGCGAGCTGCTTGATCTCGGTCGGGATGAGTCGGAAGGCCGCTCCCATGACGTTGCGCTGCTGGTAGATGTTGACGCGGAATCGCGAGGTCTCCGACAGCGTGTACGCGAAATCGAGCTCGAGCTTCTCTGCGAAGGTCGCCTGCTGGTCATCACTCATGATGCTGAGCAGAGCGGCGTTGACCTTCTCGGCGTCCCACGGCGCAACGCCGGGCAGCGCACGCAGTCCACCGTCGACACGAATCGAGGGCGGGGCGTTGACGCTCACGTGAAGGTCGGAGCCCTTGGAGGTGACAACACCGTTGAGTGCCGCGACGAGGTCGGGGTCGCTGCCCTCCTGGCCGAGGCCAACGGTCGGGCTGAGATCAGAGAGCACTGAGGCAGGCGGGGCAGAGACGATCGCCGCTGCGGGCATGGCCACGGGCGGCGGGAAAGCGGGTGCGGCGGTGGGCGGCGGGAAAGCTGCTGCCGGAGCCGGGGCTGCGGGCGGCGGGAAAGCCGGAGCTGAGGCTGCTGCCGGCGGGGGGAAAGCGGCTGCTGCAGAGGGCGGCGGGAATCCCGCAGCTGCGCCCGGTGCAGGGAAGGATGCCGCTGCCGGGGCCGCGGCCGGGAAGGCTGCGGGAGGCGGGAACGCTGCAGTCGGCAGAATGCTGGCGAGGCCGCCATTGTCTTCCATCTGCGACGGCGCGGGGGTGTAGCCGGGAGTGTCAGCGGTGTATCCACCCGCGGCGGCACGACGGCCACCGCTCTTCGAGCTGTCTGCCGCAGGGGCAGGCGTCGCGGCGGGGGCTGCGGGCTGTTCCTCGCCACCACCGAGGTCGTAGATGGGCTTGTTCATGCGACGACTCTCAGAATCTCTTCGACGGACGTGTGGCCGAGCTGTGCCTTGGCCCACCCATCCATACGGAGAGTGGACATTCCCTGCTCGATGGCCACCTTCGTGATCTCGGCACTCGACGAACGGGCAACCGCGAGGCGCTCGATCTCCTCCGAGACGAGCATGACCTCGTGCAGGGCGATACGACCACGGTAGCCGGTGTTGGAGCAGTTCGTGCAGCCAACCGGGCGGTAGAGCATGGGAGCCGCGACGGTGCCGTCGTAGCCGACGCGCATGGCCATAAGGTCGTGCGGGTTCGGCTGGTAGGCCTGCTTGCAGCGATCGCAGAGACGACGGGCGAGACGCTGGGCGACAACGCAGTCGAGTGCGGATCCGACGAGGAAGGGCTCGATGTCCATCTCGGTCAGACGGGTGATCGCGCTCGGGGCGTCGTTGGTGTGCAGGGTCGAGAGCACGAGGTGACCGGTGAGCGACGCCTCGATGGCGATCTGCGCGGTCTCGTGGTCTCGGATCTCACCGATGAGAACGACATCCGGGTCGGATCGCAGGATCGACCGCAGAGCGCTCGCGAAGGTGAGTCCGGCCTTCGGGTTGACCTGCACCTGGTTGATGCCCGGCATGCGGAACTCGACCGGGTCTTCGACCGTGATGACGTTGATCTCTGGCTTCGCAACCGTCTGCAGCGTGGTGTAGAGCGTCGTCGACTTACCAGAACCGGTCGGGCCGGTGACGAGGATCATGCCGTAAGGCTTCACGTACGACGACTTGAATGCCTCGAAGTTGCGCGGCAGCAGCGCGAGGTTCTCGATCGCCAGCGTCGACGCGTTGTTGTCGAGAATACGCATGACGACCTTTTCGCCCCACACGGTGGGGAGGGTCGCGACGCGGAGGTCGATCTTGCGGCCGCCGTGGCTGACCGACATGCGGCCATCCTGCGGCTTGCGGCGCTCGGCGATGTCGATCTCGCTCATGATCTTGAGGCGGCTGATGACACCGTTCTGAATAGCCTTGGGCGCCGACTGCATCTCGTGCAGCACGCCGTCGATGCGGTAGCGCACCTTCATGTCGTACTCGGACGGCTCGATGTGAATATCGGAGGCCTTGTCCTGAATGCCCTGGCTGATGAGCAGGTTGACGAATCGCACGATCGGCGCGTCGTCTTCGATGGCATCCTGGCCGGCGACTACGACGTCGGTGGAGGAGCTGTTCTCCTCTTCGAGCGCGGTGGTGAGGTCGCTCAGTTCGCCGTCTGCACGGTGGAAGCGGTCGATCGCGGCGCGAAGGTCGCTCTCTTCTGCGACAACCGGCTTGACCTGCATGCGGGCGATGGCGCGCACGTCGTCGATCGCGAACACGTTGCCGGGGTCGGCCATGGCCAGGGTGAGGATGTCACCAACGAGACCGATAGGAAGCACGAGGTGGCGACGGCAGATGGCCGACGGCACGAGGGCGACAGCGGTGCGCTCGACGGGGAAGTCGACAAGCTCGACGAAGGGCAGGTCGGCCTGCGCCGCGCGAGCGGACGCCACCTGCACGGGCGTGACCATTCCGCGGTCGACTAGCTGCTTGACAGCTTCCTCATCTTCGCCCCACGACCCTGAAATGGTGTCGAGGTTCTCGATGGGCACTACGCCACGAAGAATCAATATCTCGGTAAGGGATGCCATTGCACTCTCCTCACGATGAATGAGCCGCGGGCCCCCCAGGCGCGACACTCATGAGAACTGTTATGGGTAGGTATACAACCTAACTCTGCACCAGTCTATTCACAGCCCCCGGTACAGGGGGTACGCCCTCGAATCGGGGGCAAGTGCACAGCTCAGAGAACGAACAGCACGATGACGACGCCGGCGACGATCGCGACCGTCACAACGGTCACCGCAACGATGGCGATCACAACGCCGATGCCGCGGCCCTTCGTCTTCTTTGCGGTCGCCGTCTCGATGGCGATCGTGCTGCGCGACTGACGCTGCGGCGAGACGGGTGCGGCGATTACCGTGCGCACCACGTTGTCGATGACCGGGGCGGTGTCGCGCACCTGGTATCGCTCGACCTTCTCGCCGGGAACGAAGGCCACACGGCCGCCAGAGAGGCGACCGGGGGCGGGGGCGCTGGAGCGGGGTCCCCGCGGAGTGCGGTCGGCCGAGACCTTCGTGTCGTTGTCGACACCGGGGCGCGCGGTTCCGCGAATCTGGGTCGCGTCGTCGAAAGACTCAGGGCGGCCGGGTGAGACAGCGGTGCGGTCGTCGAGGTCGCCCTGCTGACCACGGATGACCGTGCGATCCTCGAGATCGTCGGGAACGGCACGATCTGAGCGGATGACGGTGCGGTCCTCTAGGTCAGCGGGAGCCCCCCGCGAGATGGTGGTCGCCTCGTCGTCGACGTAACCGCGGCTGATGGTTGTGGCGTCGTCATCCTGCACGGGCGCGCGACTGATCGTCGTTGCCTCGTCGTCGACAATCGACCCGCGGCTGATCGTGGTCGCCTCATCGTCGACCACTGCTGCGCGCGTGATCGTCGTTGCCTCGTCGTCGACAATCGACCCGCGGCTGATCGTCGTGGCTTCGTCGTCGGCTACCGGGCCGCGGCTGATGGTGGTGCGGTCGTCGTCTTCGTCGGTCACTGCACCGTCACGACCTTGAACGCCACGTGGTCGCCGATGCTGACGACCATGCCATCCTCGAGCACTGCGGGCTCCCCCGGCTCGAGCAGGAACGCGCTGCCGTTGGCGGGCGTGACCTCTGTGCCGTTGGTCGAGTTGAGATCTTCGAGAAGCACGTGTGCGCCGTCGGTCGAGATGCGCAGGTGCGTGCGCGAGATGTCGCGCTTGGGGCTGTCGACGGCGAAGACCGCTGGCTGGTCGGCGGTGGCAGAAGCGTCGACCCGCGGGTTGCGGCCGATGAGTACGGTGCGGTCGACGATAAGGCGGCGGCCGTCGCTGAACTCCAGCCCGCGCAGCGGGGGTGCCTCGAAGATCGCGGCCGAGGTCGAGTTCTCGACCCATTCGGTGTGCTCTGAGGGGGTGAGCACGGCATCCGCCTGGTAGATAACAGCGGTGCTGGCCTGCCAGCCGAGCGGAAGCGGGATGGCGCCAGCCAGATCGTCTGGCACATCAATGTCTCGAATGTGCACGGCAACAATGTCGCTCTCGCGTACAACAACGGCTCCGCGTGCGTGGCGGGCAGAGAAGACTGCCTCGATGCCGTCGCGGCGGTGCACCACGAGCTCGAGGCGCTGACCGCGCAGGCGAGCGACCATCAAAGGGCCAACGAACTGCACGACGGCGAAGTCGATGTCGGCGTAGTCGGCGCGCGCCACGAGAGCATCGGCGACCGTGTCGATGGAGTCGGCGACCGAGATCACCGGCACCGCGGCCTCAGCGAGCCCCTCCGACGCGTCGCCGGCGAGCACCGCGAGCACGTGCGGCCCGTTGAGCGTCGGGTTGATTCCCGGGGTGAAGTCAGAGCGAGCCACGATTGCCCTTTCGTGCAGGGATCTCGACGGTGTTCTCGTTGAGGTCAGGGTCGACGACGGTCTGCGGTGCGGTGATGAGGGTGAGGTCGTCGACCAGCGGGTCAAGCCCACCGGCAAGCACGTCGAGAACGATCACGGTGACGTTGTCTTTGCCACCGTTTTCGAGCGCGAGCTCCACGAGCCTGTCAGCGGCTGGCTGTGCGCCGGGCGTGGTCAGCAGAGTGGTGCGGATCACCTCATCCGTCACCTCGCCGCTGAGTCCGTCAGAGCAGAGCAGCAAGCGCTCGTTCTGCACGATGGGGTGCAGCCAATAGTCGGCATCGCTGTCATCCGCACCCATCGCCCTGGTGATGACGTTCTTGCCGGGGTATGCCGCGATCTCGGAGGGGTCGAGGGTGCCGTCGTCGAGCAGCTGCTGCATGACCGAGTGGTCGACAGTCAGCTGCACGAGCTCGCCGTCACGCAGGCGATACACGCGCGAGTCGCCGACGTTGAAGACCAGCCAGTGGGCAATGTCTCCCTGCATCGTGACGATGACGCCGGTGAGGGTGCTGCCCGCGCCGCGCTCGGTCTCGTCGGCGATGAGGCCGACGGAGGCCTGCGCGCGGTCGAGAACGTCTGCTAGCTCGGCAGGACCGACGTGGTCCTGGCCGACGAGCACGGCGATCTCACGCACGACCGCTTGGCTCGCGCGGTCCCCCGCGTCGTGGCCGCCCATTCCATCGGCGACCACGAACACGGGGAAGCCAGAGAGGTAGGAGTCCTCATTGGCCTTGCGCTTGTGTCCAACATCGGTGCGCACGCCGGGACCGATTAGCACGGACCTCGCCGCCTCGCGCACCTCGCCCGGCTGCGTCACCGACTATGCCTTGCTGATACGGATGGTGAGGTCGCCAAGACGGAAGGAGTCGCCGATCGTCGTCGGCACCCCTGCCTCGACCTCGGTCTCGTCGCCCGCCTCGTTGAGCAGGTAGACGCCGTTGGTTGAGTTGAGGTCGACGATGGTCCAGACGCCGTCCGCGAGGGTGAGGCGTGCATGGGTCTTCGAGACCGTCTTCGACGGGTCGGGCACCGAGATCAGCTGGGTGTCGGCCGCGGTCGAGCTGGGGTTGCGGCCCAGCAGCGCAGCGGACTTGGTCAGCGAGATGGGCGCGCCACCCTCGGGCAGGATCGTCCAGGCTTCCTTCTTCTTGCGGGGAGCCACGACGGTCTTATCGAAGTCGGGGTTCTCGTCTTCGATGCTCGTCTGCAGCTCGGCCACCTGTGCGGAGGTGTTGACCGAGTTGACGACCGGGGTCGGAATCGGGTCGACGATCGGCGGCACGACAACCGGGGCAACCGGCGGGGTGACGTCGAGTCCTGGGACGCCGGTGATGGGCGGGGCCCACGGGTTCGCGCTGGCGACCGGGGTATCAGGGGCAGCCGGCGGCGCGCTGATCACCGGCGGCTCAACGAGCGCGGGCGGGGCGGGCGGAGCCGAGATCTCAACGGGCGGCGCCGGAGGTGCCGGCGGAGCGGGCGGAGCGGGCGGAGCCGGAGGCGCAGGGGGTGCCGGCGGTGCGGAAGGAGCCGGAGGCGCAGGCGGGGCCGGAGGCGCGCCGGGTGCCGGCGGAACCGGCGCAGCGGGAGTCACCGGTGCTGCCGACCACGCGGGCGGCGGGGTCACAGCGGCAGCAGGCGCGGGCGGTGCGCCAACAGCGGCAGCGCGCGGAACGCCGCCGATCGGCACGGCGGAGCCGAAACCGAGGATGCTCGCCCAGATCGGCGACGCGAACACAAAGAGCACGGTCAGGCCGACACCCTTGCCGAAGCGCTTGTTGACGTTGTTGACGGCGATGACCGTGAAAATCAGGCCGATGAGCGTGCCGACGAAGGGGATGAGGTTGAGCAGAATCATCAGCGGGTTGACACTGCCGAGCTTGAACAGGGTCACGATATTGAGGATCGGCACCCAGGCCTTCCAGGCGTCCTCGCCGAGCTTGGCGAAGACCTTGCCAAGCGCCAGTGAGAACCAGACATAGAAAATGACCGCGAAGGCGAAATAGGCGATGTAAAAGCCGATCAGCGCCGAGGAGTCATAGCTGCTGTAGTAGCTCATGAGGTGTGCCCCGTTGTCTCAATGAAAGTCATGCTCGAATTTCTCCTTACCCTAGCGTTTACTTCGAGGTTGATTGGTCGCCAAATGCCGCGTAAACGAACGAAGCGATACGGCTGATTTGAAGCGCTGCCAGCGACTCTTGCCCGCCGACAGGCTGCGTCGCTCGGCTTCGACGATCGCCCAGAACTGTGCGCTCGCCTCCTCGGCCGGCGGCTCGGCGTGAAACACCGCGCGGTCGGCCATCGTTGCGAGGATTCCGGCGCGTGGAGTGCCGTAGAGCCGAGCGATCTCCGAGCGAGTCTCACTGGTCGGCACGGGCTTGCCGTTGTCGAGGGCGGCGTCGATGTACTCATCCCAGCCGCCGACGATGCGGTTCTCGATCTCGGGCGCGCGAAGGCGCTCGCGACGGCGGCGGGCCTTCGCGATGAGGATGGCGAGGAAGGGCGCGAAGAGCACGAGCAACGCCAGAAGTGACCCGCCAACGATCTTGAGAACGGTGGACAGCCAGCTGAGGTCGGGGCCGTCGGTCTCGTTCTCCTGCTCCGACTGGTCGCCACCGCTGGGGTTGGCCTCGGGCGGCTGCTGCTCTGTCGCGGTGTCTGGCACTACCTCGGTGAGGTTCTCTGGATCCTGCTGGTCGTTGTTGAGCGGCGAGATGGGATTCTCGTGCTGCGGGGCGACATCGACGGTTGCCCACTCGCCATCGGCGCCTTCGACCTCGACCCAGGCGATGAGGTCCTGGCCGCGGCAAGACCCGTCATCGCAACTGGCCACGTCGGCGTTGCCGCCGCCAAGGTCGAAGCCGAGCACGACGCGCGCAGGAAACCCGAGGTACTGGGCGAGCAAAGCCGTCGCGACGGCGAACTGCTCGTCATCGCCGACCGCGGCGACGAGGTCGACGTCGTCGGTCGAGCGGGTGTCTGCTTGCTTCTCGATGAGGGAACTAAAGAGCGCATCGATGCGGTCGATCGAGTGACCGGCGAGGCTGGGTTCGAACGAGTAGTCGCCGAGGTCGGCCACCCACGCCGAGTCGTCGCCGGTGGGCTCGAGCAGTGAGTGCGAGAGGTAGCCTCGGGCCCGAAGTCGCTCGACGAGGGTCTGCAGCGCGGCCGCATCCGACCCGACTTTCTGCAGCTTCACCCAGGTGATGAGGCTCTCAGGAATCAGGTCATCGTCGATGAGCCCTTGGGCGTTTGAGGGCTGGTCGAGCTCGTCGAGGGCAATCGGCTCGTCGGGCAGCACGGCCTCGATGGTGTAGCTGTCGCCCTCGCCTAGAAGCCGCAGCTCGACGCCGGCCGCTGAGCTCTCGTTGTAGAAGAATCCATCGGTGAGGCCGGCGGCGTTCGAACCGCCAAACGACACGGATGCGAGCGAGCCCGCCGTAGGAATCCACACCCCGGAGTACGCCCCGACCTCAACCTCGAGCTCATCAGTCGATCCCTCCGGGTGCAGGCGAGAGGGTATGCGCGCGAAGGCGGTGTCGCGTGACTCGCTGCCCGCCTCCGGGTCGATCACGCGGTAGACCTCGCCGTCGTAGTAGCCGAGCACCGCGAGGCGCAGGCGCGTGCCATCACCCGCGTCGCCGCTGACGGCGAAGAGCTCTTCGTCATAGCTGTCGGCGCCGAAGTAGCCGCGGTACTGCGTCAGCGGGCTGACGTACTCGCTGAGCGTGATCTCTGGGTCGATCGCGGTGCGCAGCACCTGGCGGTCGTTGCCGTCGAGTCGGGGGAGCGCCGCAGCGGCCGCGACGACGGCCACCAGAAGCATGACGACGGCAAGCGCCCACCGTCGAATGCTGCCCGCTGCCTTGCCGCGCTGCTGGCGGATGATGGCGGCCGCACCTGCCCGAAGGGCACTGTGCCGCGCGTGCCGGGCACGCCAGAGCAGAAAGCAGAGCGCGATGAGCAGGGCGATCAGGCCGAGCACGAACTCGCGCGGGCTGATGTCGAACCAGAGCACGCGTGTCTCGTCGCTCTCGCTGCTCGAGCCGAAGACGAGGCCGAAGAGCGCGAGCGCCGCGACCGCCGGAACGGCGAGAACGTAGAGCCGCCGCGCGCGCCAGCTGAGCGAGAGCGCCGCGACCGTGCCGAACAGCACGAGGAAGAACGCCGGAACGAGCAGCGCCTGATAGGTGCCGACCGGGATGGTGACGGTGACCAGCTGCTTCCAGCCGAAGACGGTAGCGGTGACGAACTGAATCCAGCTAGCTGGCAGTGACGCGAGGTCGCCGAGCGCGGCGGGCACAGCCAGCGGAACGCCAAGCAGCAGGTAGGCGCCGATGGTGATGAGCACGATGGTGAACGCCGAGAGGCCACGCCAGAGCCCGAGGGCAGAGATGCCAGCAGCGACAAGAACGCTCGCGGCGAGCATGATGATGAAGCTCGGCGACTCGTAGATCGGCCAGGTCGCGATGGCGCCAACGGCAAGCAGCGCCAGCACGAAGGCCGTGTTAATGAGCAGGAACCCGGGCTGCAGCGGCGCGCGCTTCATGCTGCGGTCCTTGCCATGAGGCCCTTGAAGTCGTCGAGAATCGCGACAGTCATCACCTTGATGCCCGACAGCTCACGAAAGCCGGGGGTGCCCTTGAGGTCGCAGACGACAGCGACGACGTTGACGTTGCTCGGAAACTTCATCGCGAGTGACTGCAGGCGTCGTGGGGTGATCTCTGACCCGACCATGACGAAGGCGATCGACATATCGGTGATGACCTGGCCGGCGAGAGCGCAAACCTGCTCGACCTGCATGACGTTGAGGTCGGACTCGATGCCGCTGAGGTCATCCAGCAGCAGGCGCGAACTGCGCACGTTGAGGCTACGAATGGAGCGAACG
>Ga0247814_10000716_pt1 | contig 23889 bp, 18 predicted proteins | sample UWRJL179409R1_FD_179947 | JGI IMG/M metagenome (GOLD analysis project Ga0247814, IMG submission 179947) | Plant litter microbial communities from Arlington Agricultural Research Station in Wisconsin, United States - UWRJ-L179-409R-1 | ecosystem: Environmental > Terrestrial > Plant litter >... | reverse complement strand
CGTGGTCGGAGCAGTCAACGCCACCGGCGTTATCAATGAAGTCGGTGTTGGAACCGCCGCCATTGAGGCCGAACTCGACACGACCCAGCTGCGTCATGCCCAGGTTACCGCCCTCGCCCACGACCTTGCAGCGCAGCTCGTTGCCGTTGACCCGCAGCGCGTCATTGGCCTTGTCGCCCACATCGGCATGGGTTTCCAGGCTGGACTTGACGTAAGTACCGATGCCACCGTTCCACAGCAGATCCACCGGTGCCTTGAGCAAGGCGTTGAGCAGCTCGGTTGGCGTCAGCTTGTCAGCCTTGATGTCGAAACGCTCTTTCATCTCGGCGCTGATAGCGATGCTTTTCAGGCTACGCGGGAAGATTCCGCCGCCAGCGGACATGATGCTGGTGTCGTAATCGGTCCAGGCCGAACGCGGCAAGTCGAACAGACGCTGACGCTCGGCGAAGCTGCTGGTCGGTTCCGGGTTTGGATCGATGAAGATATGCAAATGGTTGAACGCGGCGACCAGCTGCAGTTTGTCCGACATCAGCAAACCGTTGCCGAACACGTCGCCGGCCATGTCGCCGATACCGATCACGCTGATATTGTCTTGCTGGACGTTGATGCCGCGTTCGCGGAAGTGGCGCTGCACGCCGACCCACGCACCTTTGGCGGTAATGCCCATTTTCTTGTGGTCGTAACCGGCCGAGCCGCCGGAAGCAAACGCATCGCCCAGCCAGAAGCCGTAATCGATGGCGATGCCGTTGGCGATATCGGAGAACGTCGCCGTGCCTTTGTCGGCCGCAACCACGAGGTACGGGTCATCATCGTCATGACGCACGACATTGACCGGCGGCACCAATGTGCCTTCCTTGAGGTTGTCGGTGATGTCGAGCAAACCGGAGATGAAGATGCGATAGCAGGCGATACCTTCGGCCTGGATTTCATCGCGACCGCCGCCCAATGGCAGGCGTCGCGGCAGGAATCCGCCCTTGGCGCCGACCGGCACGATCACCGAGTTCTTCACTTGCTGGGCTTTTACCAGGCCCAGCACTTCGGTGCGGTAATCTTCTTCACGGTCGGACCAGCGCAGGCCGCCACGGGCAACGTTACCGAAGCGCAGATGCACGCCTTCGACACGCGGCGAATAGACGAAAATCTCGAACTTGGGCACCGGTTTCGGCAGTTCGGGAATCTGCCGTGGGTTGAACTTGAAGCTGAAGTAGCTCTTGTTCTGACCGTTGGCATCGGTCTGATAGAAGTTGGTGCGCTGGGTCGCCTTGATCAAGTCCAGGTAACGACGCAGGATGCGGTCTTCGTTGAGCACCTGAACGTCGTCCAGTGCGGCCAGAATCGCTTGTTCCAGACGTTGCTGCTTGTCGTCCAGATCGTCGGCGGCCAGCTTGCGCGCCAGATAGAAGCGGGTCTTGAACAGCCGCGTCAGCTCACGGGCGATATCGGTGTGATTGTTCAGGGTCGCCGCGATATAACCCAGGTCGAAGCCCAGGCGAATCTGTTTCAGATAACGGGCATAAGCGCGCAGCAACGCCACGTCACGCCATGGCAAACCAGCGGTCAGCACCAGACGGTTGAACGCATCGTTCTCGGCTTCGCCACGCACGATGTGGACGAACGCGTCCTGCAAGGTGTCGTTGAGCTGCTGGATGTCCAGGTTCAGCCCTTCGCCATAGGTAAAGGCGAAATCATGAATCCAGAACTCGCGACCATTGCTGTGGTGCAGGCGATACGGGAACTCACCCAGCACGCGCAGGCCGAGGTTTTCCAGAATCGGTAGCACGTCGGACAGCGCCAGCGGCGTATCGGCGTGATACAGCTTGCAGTGCAGCTGCTGCTTGCCACCGGTCAGCGGCTGATAAAAGCTCATCACCAGCGGATTGGTTTCGTTCAGGCTCAACAGATGCTGCATGTCGACCACAGCCGAATGCGCCGCGAAACGCTCGCGATAACCGGCCGGGAAGCCTTTCGGAAAATCGGCCAGAACGTTGGTGCCGTGGGCTTCGCCGAAGCTTTCCACCACCAGACTGGCGTAATCGTCTTTCCACGAACGGCAGGCCTGGATGACTTCGTTTTCCAGTTGCAGCGGATCGATGTTCAGGTTGACCTTCGGATCGACGCGCAGGATCAGCTGCACACGCGCCAGCACGGATTCGGAGAAGAACGTCCAGAACTCGCAGTCGCTCGCCTTCAGGCGGTCCATCAACACTTGCTGGATTTTCTGGCGTACTTCAGTGGAATACACGTCACGCGGTACGTAAGCCAGGCAATAGCAGAAGCGGCCGTACGGGTCTTTGCGCAGGAACACACGAATCTTGTTGCGCTCCTGGATCTGCACGATGGACATCACGGTGCTGAACAATTCGTCCACGGGCGTCTGGAACAGATCGTCACGGGGCAATACTTCGACCACCTGAGCCAGTTCCTTGCCCAGGTGCGCCTTGGCATCAAAGCCGGAACGGCGTTCAACTTCTGCGACCTTGCGGCGGATGTACGGGATTTCCCGAACGCTCTCGCCGTACACCGATGAGGTGTAGAGGCCCATGAAGCGGCATTCCTTGATGACCTTGCCGGACGCGTCAATCTGGCGGATCGACACGTAGTCCGGATAAGCAGGACGATGCACACGGCTCGGATGGGCCGCCTTGGCGAACGACAGCAGCGTCGGCTCATGCAGGTAGTTCACTGCGTAGCCTTCGATGTGCAGATCGTCTTCGGTCAACCCGGCGCGCAGGCGTTTGGTCAGGCCCAGGAACGAGGATTCGTCATAGATCAGCTGGCCGCCATCGGCCTCGCCCCGCACCTGGAATTCTTCGTAGCCCAGGAACGTGAAGTGGTTGTTCACCAGCCACTGCAGAAACGCCTTGATCTCAGACTTTTCACCTTCATCAACGCCGTACTGCACGTCATCGATGCCAGCCAGCAGCTCGTGGAGCTTGGCTTTCATCGGTTCGAAATCTTCTACCGCAACCCGCACTTCACCCAGCACCTGCTCCAGCTCGCGAGCCAGCACATTCAGCTCGCTGGTGTTGGCGCAGCGATCGATCTCCAGATACATCAGCGATTCTTGCAGCACGTCTTCGCCAGTCGTGCCCTTGGGCAGCAACTCCAGCAATTCACCTTTGCTGCCACGACGCACACTCAGGACCGTGGTCTGCAAGGTGTGAATGCTGTAGCCGCGACGGTTCAGCTCGGTGCGCACCGAATCCACCAGGAATGGCAGGTCGTGATGCAGCACTTCGACGGCGGTGTGTGTCGATTGCCAGCCATGCCGTTCGTAATCGGGGTTGTAGACCCGCACCAGCGGCTGGGCGTGCTCGAAGCGCTCCAGCAGACGCCATGCCGACAAGGTACAACCGACGAGGTCGGACAACCGACGCTGGGTCAGTTCATCCAGGGAAATGATGCCGAAGAATTGCTCGGCAAACAGCGCCACTTGTGGCAGTGCCTGTTCGCTGATGTGCTGCGCCAGTGCCGCTTGCAGTTGATGCTGGAAGTCGGGCTTGCTGGCTGCGGTGAAGAACGCCATCTGTGGTACTCCGCTTTGGCTTTTATAAGGAGGAAGCTGGATGGTTAGGTCGCGGACCATGCTGTGCCGAGGGTAACGGGCAGGACAGCAAAGCATGGCTGAGTGTAAAGCTAAAGAACTAACGCTTGCGGTGTGCGACTCGTCACATCGAAATGCCGAAAATCGCTGTCAGAAAAGTCCACCCGTAACGCAGGGCCTTTTCTCCGCCGTTCAGATGACCTCAAGCTTAACGACAGCGGGCGGGCGACTGCTTGCGAGGCTGCGACATATTCAGTCATCGGCTCGTAGCCTGATGATGCCGCGATGACCTCAAAAAGGGAGCAGGTGCGTCACCATTGTCGACGGGCGCAGAAGCGAAAAACCGACCACGCACTGCTGCGTGGCCGGACGGGGATTTTCCGCCAGTCAAGTAAACGTCATTATTTCAAGAGCCAGGCTTCCTGCCAGTTGCTGCCAATTCCTGGCTCAAACTGGATATTGCCGGGGCTCCACTGGGTGCAATAACCGCTGTAGGGGAAGGGTTTACATTCGTAGATGTTTTGATCTTTGGACTGGAACACTTTAGTTCCTGCCCTGTAACTTTCGAATCCTTGCGGAAAAACATGGTCATACGTGGCAGCGTCTTTCAGCTGAATAGTTTGGACCTTCATAAAGCTTTTCTCGGGTTTGCTCCAGACATTGACGGTAGCAATCATGGTTAACGGACCGGTCCAATTATCGGCGACGTGCAAGTCGAAACGCGGTGCGTAAGTCGCACTGACCTGCGGTTGATTAAAGGCTACTCGCTCACCGGTCGCGTTATCAAAGACACCTACAAGCACTGTTCGGGTCTCTGTACCGCCGCCGCCACCCACCTGATAACTAAAACTTTCGTCTTTCTTAACGATGGACGGCGCGTCAAAAATCATAGATCCGGCGTCATCTTCAGGTTGAGTGGTCACCCCGCCCTTCACAGGATGGACCTCACTGATTGCACGGGAATACATACCCGGCGTGACGGCGTAGAAATACCGTGTCGCCACACCCCATCCATCATTTTCCAACCCTCCATGGTTTGCGTTCGGATTGCCGGACACCACCCCGACATTTGCCTTTTTTATTTGGTCTAACAATCGCATTGCCCAGGCACGACTACCTTTGTCGCCCTCAACTACCGTGATTGAGAAGGCATACAACTCTTCATTGGTGGGTGAAAGAAAACGGACTTTAACGACGTCACCGGGTTGCAGCGGCGCATCTATATTGAGCCCGCCCAAGAACTTCCAATCCTTCCACACTGAAAGAGGTATGACACTCTCGTTGGCCTGAACCGTGGGCAAGGCGACAGTAAACTGCCCCAACATACCGGCGATGACAATGGCCCACATCATTGAGGCTTTGCTGATTCTTCTTCCTTGATTGTTGTATTTCATAGAAGACCTCCCTGGTCTTACAAGTTTCTTAATAACTCGATGCAGCCCGATACTTGACGCTCAGGTCGCATGCCTAATCCAAGATAGACGCGATATCAAATTATGAATTAATGAAGGTTTTCCAAAGGTTACGGCCACGTCGAGTGCAGGCCGTAATTACCCAGCAAAAATCGGGCAACACTGGCAAAATTGGCCACCCCCGGCCAGATCAGGAACGCCCAAATGCAAATCACCACCGCCAGCCTCATCGTTAACCCGTGCGACGACGAATATGACGATATGGCGCTGCTCTGCTGCCACAGTGAAGACGGCGAGCTGTTTTCCCTGACCCGTTTCCCGGATGAAAACGAGGTGGAAATCACTATTCGCGACGACAAGACGCACACCGTTTCCAGCCTGAAGGTGACCTTGAGTGCCGAGCGCCTGCTGGTGGAAATCGATGCGGCGGACGGCAGCGAACTGGATGGCCACCAGGTATTTGAAATCCACCACTCCACTTCAGCCGATGAGCTGCGGGACGTGGAAGAGACATTGCAGATAATTCTGGAAAATGTCGGTACATATGTCAGCGAGATCGCTTAAGCCAATGTGAGTAAATTGGGCGCTCTCAGTACACGGACCGGAGCCGTCATGACCCAGCCGATTTTCGACGCCCATTGCCACATCATTGACCCGCGTTTCCCCCTCAAAGCCAACGATGGCTTTATGCCGAAACCTTTTCGCGTCGCCAACTATCAGGCATTGACCGCTCCTCTGGGGGTGGTCGGCGGCGCGGTTGTGTCGGGCTCGTTTCAGGGCTTTGATCAGGGGTATCTGCTTGAAGCGCTGCGCCGACTGGGTTCCGGCTTCGTTGGCGTGACCCAGGTGCCCGCCAACATCACCAACGCCGAACTGGAAACCCTCAACGGCTTCGGCGTGCGCGCAGTGCGCTTCAACCTCAGGCGCGGCGGCTCGGAGCAACTGGATCAGTTGGAAACCCTGGCCAGGCGCGTATTTGAACGGGTGGGCTGGCATACCGAGCTGTATGTGGATTCCAAAGAATTGCCCGATATTGAAAGCCGCCTGCTGCAACTGCCAAAAGTCAGCATCGACCACCTGGGCCTGAGCGCGGAGGGCCTGCCCAGCGTGCTCCGGCTGGCCGAAGGTGGCGTACACATCAAGGCCAGCGGTTTCGGCCGGGTGGATTTTCCGGTGGCGGCTGTCCTCAAGGATATCTTCGCCGCCAATCCCCACGCGCTGATGTTCGGCACCGACCTGCCATGCACCCGCGCGCCTCGACCGTTTCGAACCAGCGATATCGACATAATCAAGGACGCCATTGGCGAGCGCGATGCGCAAATGGTGCTCTGGGAGAACGCATCGATGTTTTATCGGGCGCGATTTGTGTAAAGCGCAGCCAAAAACCGGGGGCAGATCAACAGACTCCCGCTAACGGCCTCAATTCCTACAAGCCGTCAACGCGTAAAGTAGGACAATTCTGAGTAGCTTGTAATCTTATGCCCGGAATACCAGAAAAAACCTGTCGCCGTTAGTCGGAACGCCCCTCTATGGATTAAAGTAACGCCCCCAGCTTCGGTGTCACCTGACGCCGCTGATTACCTGCCAGGAACAGTCATCGATGGAACATCGTGAAGCGCTGATTGCGCTGCGAACCTTTCTTTCTACGCAGATTCTCGGCCAGGAAAAACTGATCGAACGCTTGTTGATCGCCCTGCTCGCCGACGGCCACATGTTGGTCGAAGGCGCGCCCGGTCTGGCCAAGACCAAAGCGATCAAGGAACTGGCGGAAGGCATCGAAGCGCAATTCCATCGCATCCAGTTCACCCCTGACCTGCTGCCTGCCGACATCACCGGGACGGAGATCTATCGCCCGGAAACCGGCAGCTTCGTCTTCCAACAGGGGCCGATCTTCCACAATCTGGTACTGGCCGACGAAATCAACCGCGCTCCGGCCAAGGTGCAGTCAGCCTTGCTGGAAGCCATGGCCGAACGGCAAGTCAGTGTCGGGCGCAGCACTTACGAGCTGTCTCCGCTGTTTCTGGTGATGGCCACCCAGAACCCGATTGAGCAGGAAGGCACTTACCCGTTGCCGGAAGCACAGCTCGACCGCTTCCTGATGCACGTCAAGATCGGTTTCCCGGACGCCGCCGTCGAACGCAAGATTCTGCAACAGGCCCGTGGCGAAGCGCTCAATGGCGAAACCAAACCCGAACGTCGGGTCAGCCAACAAGCGATTTTTGCTGCCCGCAAGGAAATTCTTAACCTCTACATGGCCGACGCGGTAGAGGAATATCTGGTGCAACTGGTCATGGCCACGCGCACGCCGGGCAAATTCGATCCGGAAATGGCCGAGTGGATTTCCTATGGCGCCAGCCCGCGCGGTTCCATTGCCCTGGATCGCTGCTCACGGGCTCACGCGTGGCTGGCCGGACGCGACTTTGTCAGCCCTGAAGATATTCAGGCTGTGCTGTTCGACGTCCTGCGTCACCGGATCATCCTGTCGTTCGAAGCGGAAGCGGCCGGTATCGATCAGGACCGGGTTATCCAGCGCATCCTTGATGTCGTGGCAGTCGCGTGACGCCATGCAACCCTATCTGATCCCGCAGCCAGGCATTCGCGTCAGCCTCGCCGAACTGATCGAAATGCGTCACCGCGTCCGTGAAGTGCAACTGTTCTCCACACCCAGCCGGCGCAGCCCGTTGATCGGCCTGCATCACTCCAAACTGCGCGGCCGTGGCGTCGATTTTGATCAAGTCAGGGTGTATCAGGCCGGCGATGACGTGCGCAGCATCGACTGGCGCGTAACGGCCCGCACTCAGGAACCGCACACCAAGCTGTTCCATGAAGAACGCGAGCGGCCGATTTTCATTCTGGTCGAGCAGAGCCGCCGATTGTTCTTCGGTTCTGGCCTGATGTTCAAATCGGTGCTGGCGGCCCAGGCTGCAGCGCTGATTGGCTGGGCTGCGCTGATCCACAACGATCGGGTGGGCGGGCTGGTGTTCGGTGATAACGAGCACTACGAAATCAAACCCCGGCGCAGCAAGCAAAGCCTGTTGCAGCTGCTCAACCGTCTGGTGCGGATCAACCAATCGCTGCACACCGAAATCGCCGCCGACCGGGACGCGTTCGGTATCGCTCTGCGTCGGGCCCGGGAAGTCTTGCGTCCGGGCAGTCTGGCCGTGGTGCTGTGCGATGAACGCGCGCTTTCTGACGCGGCAGAACAACAGCTGAGTTTGTTGTCGCGCCATTGTGATCTGCTGCTGCTGCCGTTATCCGACCCACTGGACCACGCGCTACCCGCAGCGGGCCTGCTGCGCTTTGCCGAACGGGGCGCGCAACTGGAGCTGGACACCCTCGATCCACAGCTTCGCCAGACGTACCGTGCCCAAGGCGAAGAGCGTGCCGCGCGCTGGGAATTGCTCGCGCAAAAACTCCGGGTGCCGCTGATGCCTCTGAGCACACAGCGCGAGATGGTCGAACAGCTGCGCGAATACCTGAACGCCCAGCGCCCGGTAAAACAAAAATGAATCCTCTGGATCACCTTCAGCCGCTGATCGCGCCGCAAGCCATCGGCTTCTGGCCGCCTGCGCCAGGGTGGTGGCTGCTGCTGTTGTTGATCCCGCTTGCGGGTTGGGGATTATGGCGTGTGCGTCACGTGATTCCGGTCAAGGCGCGCATTCGTCGCGCTGAACAGCCACTGGATCCGGTGCGGGTCGCCGCGCTGCTGGAATTGGCACAGATGCCCAAACCCTACGACGGCGCGCCAGCCGGGGCCTGGTTGCAGCAAATCAACGGGCTGCTCAAACGTCTTTGCCGCAATCACTACCCGTACAGCCAGAGCCACACGCTCAACGGCCGTAAATGGCTGGCCTTCCTGGATAACCGTTGCCCGGCTGCGGGCCTGACACGCTGGATGGTGCTGGTCGAAGGCGCCTACAAACCCGAATGCAAACTGGACGACAAGGCTATTTCCGGCTTGACCCAGGCGGTTGAAACCTGGATTCGCAAACATGTTTGAGTTCGCCTGGCCGTGGGTTTTCGCCCTGCTGCCCCTGCCCTGGGTGATGCGCATCCTGTTGCCTGCGGCCGACAGCGGCGAGGCGGCGCTGAAAGTCAGTTTCCTCAGTGACCTGGAAGGGCTGGTGGGTCGCCGCGCCAAAGCCAACCTGCCAGCATGGCGGCAACAATTGCCGTTCATTCTGTTATGGCTGCTGCTGTTGGTCGCCGCCGCTCGCCCGCAATGGTTGGGCGAACCGCTGCCGGTTGCCTCCAGCGGCCGGGATTTGCTGGTGGCGGTGGATGTGTCCGGCTCCATGGATTATCCCGACATGCAGTGGAAAGCCGACGAGGTCAGCCGACTGGTGTTGGTCCAGCATCTGTTGGGGGATTTTCTTGAAGGCCGTCAGGGCGATCGCGTCGGGCTGATCCTGTTCGGCAGCCAGGCGTTCGTTCAGGCGCCGCTGACCTTTGATCGCCACACCGTGCGCGTCTGGCTGGATGAAGCGCGAATCGGCATTGCCGGAAAAAATACCGCCATCGGCGACGCCATCGGCCTGGCCCTCAAGCGTTTGCGTCTGCGCCCGGCACAAAGCCGGATTCTGGTGCTGGTCACCGATGGCGCCAACAATGGCGGCCAGATCGACCCAGTGACCGCCGCCCGACTGGCCGCTGACGAGGGCGTGAAGATTTACCCCATCGGCATCGGTGCGGACCCGGAAAAAGCCGGTTCGCTGGGCATGCTCGGGCTCAATCCAAGCCTGGATCTGGACGAGCCCACTCTCAAGCAAATCGCCGAAATCAGCGGCGGTCAGTATTTCCGGGCCCGGGACGGCGATCAGTTGGAGAATATCCGCAAAAGTCTCGACGCGCTGGAACCGGTCGCCCAACAACCAACCCAGGCGCGCCCTGCGCTGGCGCTTTATCAGTGGCCGCTGGCGGGTGCCATGCTGCTCAGCCTGATCCTGGTAATCCATGAGCGCTGGCCGAACAATCCGCTGCAACGCTTGCTGAACCGGCAACGCTTCATGCGCGACGGTCGACAATGGCGCGAGCGCATCAAACGACTGCGGAGGCGCGCATGATCAGCCTCTGGCCGCACTGGTTTCGTCCCTGGTGGCTGCTTTTATTGCCGCTGCTGGTCTGGCTGCTCTGGCGGCTCTGGCACCGTCAGAAACGCGCCGGGCGCTGGCAGATGATCTTGCCGGTGGCGTTCCATGCGGTGCTGCTCAACGGCGGCAAGGGTCGCGACAATAAAACCCCGTGGATTTTCCTGGGAGTGGCCTGGATGCTGGCCCTGCTTGCCCTGCTCGGTCCCGGCTGGCAGCGCGTGGAACAATTCAGCCAGAAACCGGTAGACCCGCTGGTGATATTGCTGGAAGTCACGCCGGAAATGCTCGCTACTGACAGCCCACCCACGCGGCTGGAGCAAGCCAAACGCAAACTGCAGGATCTGTTGCAGGCCCGCAGCGATTCGCAAACCGCCATCATTGTCTATGCGGGCAGCGCCCACACGCTGGTGCCGCTGTCGGACGATCTGGCCACCATTCGCAACCTTCTGGATGCCGTCAAACCTTCGATCATGCCCCAGGCCGGGCACCGCGCGGATCTCGCCATGCATCAGGCGCTGGGCTTGCTCAAGCAAGCGGCGCTGGGCCGTGGCCGAATCCTGCTGATCGGATCGTCATTGAGCGAACAGGAACGCCAGGGCATTCGTCAGGCGTTGGTGGGTCAGAGTCCGCCGCTGCTGATTCTGGGCGTCGGCACGGCCGATGGCGCGCCGGTACTTCAGGAAAAAGGCGGGTTACTCAAAGACAGTCAGGGGGCGATTCTGCTGCCGCGTCTGGACAGCGCTAGCCTGACGGACTTCGCCGGGCAGCTCGGCGGCCAATACCGACAAGTGCGCATGGATGACGACGACCTGCGCGAGCTTGGCTTGCTTGATGCGCCAAAAGCCCTGCGCAGCGACGGCCAACTGATTCAGCTGGACAGCTGGGCTGACCAGGGACACTGGTTTCTGCTGCCGCTGCTACTGCTCGCGGCTTGCGCCGGTCGTCGCGGCTGGTTGCTGTGCCTGCCGCTGCTGTTGATGCTGCCGCAGAACAGCTATGCCTTCGACTTTCAGGACTTGTGGTTGCGTCCCGATCAACAGGGCCAGCAGTTGCTGGAGCAGCATCGCCCCGCGGAAGCGGCCCGGCATTTCGAAAACCCGCAATGGAAAGGTATCGCGCTCTACGAAGCCGGTGACTATGCCAGTGCCGCCCAGCGCTTCGCTGAAGGTAACAGTGCTGCGGACCACTACAATCGCGGCAACGCGCTGGCACGCAGCGGCGAACTGGAGGCAGCGCTGGACGCCTACGAACAGGCGCTGGAACGGCAACCGGATCTGCAAGCAGCCGTGAAGAACAAGGCGCTGGTCGAGCAGATCCTTGAGCAGAGCAAGCAACCCAAAGCGGCGGAACCCGGCGAGACCAAACCCAGCGACGGTGACGACGACGGCGACAATGCCCAAAGCCAGACGGCGACCGAGCAACAGCCTCAAGACCAGAAAGACAAGGAACCCACTGAGCCCGGCGAGGAAAACAGTCCTGGCACTGAGCCCCCACCGCGTAATGGCGGCAATCCGGCGCCCGGTTCGCCACTGGACGATAACGAAACCACGCAGCCGCCGATCCGGCCTCCCGACCGTCCGATGGATGGCGAACGTCGGCAAGCGCTGGAGCAATGGCTGCGGCAGATTCCGGATGATCCAGGGGAATTGCTGCGCCGCAAATTCTGGTACCAACAGCAACAGCGTCAGGAAAAAACCCGATGAGTCGCGTGTACACCTTATTTATCAGCCTGCTGTTCTGTCTGGTTGCCCTGCCCAACCAGGCGGCGGAACTGACCGCGAGCGTGGATCGCGCCCGGCTCAACTCCGGGGAAACCGTCGAGCTGACCCTGGAAACCAGCGACGTCACTCAGTTCGGCAAACCTGACCTCAGCGCCCTGGAGCGCGACTTCGACGTGCGCGGCACGCGGCAGGTCAACCGCCTCAATACGCTGGATGGCGGCAATCAGGCGACGACGCGCTGGATCATCACCCTGCTGCCGAGGCAGACCGGATCGGTGATCATTCCGGCGCTGGAATTGGGGGAGCTGAAGAGCGAGCCGATCACCCTGCAAGTCATCCAGAGCAACGAACAGGATCAGCCCGGCAAACTCGCGCCGGTATTCTTCGACGCCAGCCTCGATCAGGACAGCGTTTACGTACAGGCGCAGGCGGTGCTGAACCTGCGCATCTATCACTCGGTTGCGCTGTTCGATGACAGCAACCTCACGCCCCTTGAAGTGCCCGATGCGCGCATCGAAAAACTCGGTGAATCGAAGACCTACGAGAAACTCATCAACGGCATCCGCCATGGCGTGATCGAGATGCGTTATGCCATTTATCCACAGCACAGCGGCACTCTGGTGATTCCGCCGCAAGTGTTCAGCGCCACGCTGGTCCAGCCCGCCGCTGAAAACGCCCAAAGCAATGATCCGGCCAACCCCTTCGGCCCGCAGCCGGGCAAGGTGGTGCGGGTCAGTTCGGCACCGCTGCCGCTGACCGTCAAGGCCAAGCCTGCCGACTACCCGGCCGATGCGCCCTGGCTGCCGGCCCGCAGCGTGAATCTGAGCGAAAGCTGGAGCCCGGAACCGGGACACAGCCAGGTGGGCGAATCCTTGACCCGAATCCTGACCCTCAAGGTCGAGGGCCTTTCCAGCGCCCAGTTGCCGCCATTGCCGGCCACCGACCTCAGCAGCCTGCGGCGCTATCCAGACCAGCCGCAACTGGCCAATCTGGCCAGCGAGCGCGGCATCATCGGAACGCGTGAAGAACGCGAAGCACTGGTGCCGAACCGGGTCGGCCCCATCGACTTGCCCGCTGTCGATGTCGTCTGGTGGAACACCCGGGAAGACCACCTGGAACATACCGCGCTGGCCGCACGCACCTTACAGATCAGCAGCAATCCAAGCCTGGAAGTGGACACTCCGGTGAATAACGACCTGGGCGGCGTCACAGTAATCGGTCCGCCGGTCTGGCCGTGGCAGATGAGCACCTTGTTTTTTGCCTTTACCACGCTGATCGGGGTGATTCTCTGGTGGCGCGCGCGCTGGCAACCGGCGGTGGCGCGGGTGGCCCAGGCCGGGCCGAGTCCGCGCACCGTGCTGGATGATCTCAAACGCGCCAGTCTGGCCAACGACCCCCATGCGACCCGACAGGCGCTGGACGCCTGGGCCCGTCAGCAACCGGAAACCCTGGCCGACATGGCGGCACGTTTTGTCCCGCTGTCCGACGCCCTCGATGGCCTGAACGGCGCGCTGTACAGTGAAACCGGCCAACTGTGGCTGGGCGAAGACCTGTGGCGCGCGATCCGTACCCTGCCCGCCTCGGAACATATTCCGGATGCAGCGACCGACCAGAGCCTGCCGCCGTTGTATCCAAAGTAGCAACGCTGTTGGAGCGACTACTTGCGCGGCGCCACGCCTCACGACACAATTTTGAATTGAGAAAAACACATGCGACTGTTACACACCTCCGACTGGCACCTCGGCCAGAACCTTCATGGCCAGGAGCGGGACTTTGAACACGCCAGCTTCCTGACCTGGCTGCTGGCCCGTCTGGCCGAGCGTCAGCCGGATGTGCTGCTGATTGCCGGGGACATCTTCGACACGGTCAATCCGCCAGTCAAAGCCCAGGAGCGGCTCTACGATTTCATCGTCAATGCTCACGAACAGCAGCCCAAACTGACCATCGTGATGATCGCTGGCAACCACGACTCGGGGTCACGCATCGAATTGCCCGCGCCGCTCATGCGCCGCCTGCGCACCCATGCGCTGGGCCGAGTGTTGTGGCTCGATGACGGCACCCTGGATGTCGAACGCCTGCTGTTGCCGCTGCCCGATGCCGAAGGCGAAATCGGCGCCTGGTGTCTGGCCCTGCCCTTTCTGCGGCCGGCCGAAGTCACCGGCGCGACCTTGGGCGACAACTATTTGCGCGGCATCGGCCGGGTCCACGAACTGCTGATCGAAGCCGCCAATCTCAAACGCCAGCCGGGGCAAGCGCTGATTGCCATCAGCCACGCGCACATGGCCGGTGGTTCGGTGTCGGAAGACTCCGAGCGCAGCCTGATCATCGGCAACGCCGAAGCACTGCCCGCCAGCCTGTTCGGCCCGAGCATCACCTATGTCGCCCTCGGCCACTTGCACAAACCCCAGCGCGTCAATGGCGAAGAACGTATTCGCTACAGTGGATCGCCTATTCCGCTGTCATTTTCAGAAATCGGCTACGCACATCAAATCCTGGAAATCACCTGCGAAGGCGACCAGCTGCGCAGCGTCGAAACCCTGCTGATTCCTCGCGCAGTCAATCTGCAACGGATCGGCCCCGCGCCGCTCGCCGAATTGCTGCTGCAGCTCAAGGACTTGCCGGACATCGATCTGCTGGCGGATACCGAACGCCAACCCTGGCTGGAAGTCCGCGTACGCCTGGACGAGCCGCAACCGGATTTGCGCAACCAGATCGAAGGCGCGCTGCAAGGCAAGGCCGTGCGGCTGGTGCGTATTGCCGCCGAATATGCCGGCAACGGCCGTGGCGATGGCAGCGATGACGGCGAAGGCCTGATCGAACTCGATCAGCTCAACCCGCTGGAACTGTTCAGCCGCGCCTGGCAGGAAAACTACGGCAGCGAGGTCGACGAACAAACCCTGACCGACTTCGCCACGCTGTTGCAGGAAGTCCAGCTGGAGAGCGAACAACCATGAAAATTCTCGCCATCCGCCTGAAAAACCTTGCCTCCCTGGCTGGCCCCTTTGAACTGGATTTCACCGCTGAACCCTTGGCCAGCGCCGGGCTGTTCGCCATCACAGGGCCGACCGGCGCGGGTAAAAGCACCCTGCTCGATGCCTTGTGCCTGGCGCTGTTCGGGGCCATTCCCCGCCTGAGCAACATCGGCCAATCCAAAGTGCCGGAAATCGACGGCGACATCAGCACCAACGATCCGCGCACGCTGTTGCGACGCGGCACCGGCAGCGGCTTTGCCGAAGTAGATTTCGTCGGCATCGACAACCGTCGCTATCGCGCCCGCTGGGAAACCAATCGCGCACGGGACAACGCCAGCAAGAAACTTCAGGCCAGTCGCCAGACACTTACCGATCTGGACAGCGAACAAATCCTCAGCAGCCAGAACAAGACCGAATACAAAACCCTGCTCGAAGCGCGTCTGGGCCTGAACTTCGAGCAGTTCACCCGGGCGGTCATGCTGGCCCAGAGCGAATTCAGCGCCTTTCTCAAGGCCGACGACCGGGAACGCAGCGAGCTGCTGGAAAAACTGACCGACACGGCGATCTACAGCCAGTTGGGACGCCGGGCCTTCAGCAAGAGCCAGGAAGCGAAAAAGGCTCACGATGACCTGCAAGCCTTGGCTACTGGGGTCACGCCCATGGCGGCGGAAGATCGCGTCGAACTCGACCAGCGCGTGGAAGCCGCGCAACTGACGCTCAAGACCCGGCAAAGCGAACTGCGCCAGCTTGAACTGCAACAGCAATGGCACAAGACGCTGCTGCAACTCCAGCAAGAACAGCAAAGCGCCGCCGCACAATTGCAACAGGCGCAATTGCAGTGGGACGCACAGAGCGGCGAACGGCTGAATCTGGCGCGTCTGGAACAGCTGGCCCCGCAGCGTCACCAGTTCCTGCGCCAGACCGAATTGACCGCACAACTGACCCCGCTGGCGAATCAGATCGAGCAACACATCAGGCAGCAGAGCGAGCTGCACACTCGCCAGACACAACTGCAACAGACGTGCGTCGAAGCACAGGCCGCGTCGATCAAAGCGCAACAGCAGCACAGCAATGCAGCGCCACTACTGCGTCAAGCCTTCGATATTCAGAGCAACGTGGCCCGATTGGCGGACGAATTGCGCCAGGCCGATGAGCACAAGCAACAGGCCGAGCACAGCTACACCCAAGGGCAAAGCGCCTTGCAAAGCCTGCTTGCGCAACAGGCCCAGGTTACCGAGCGGCTGCAACGGATTGCCGGGCAGCTGGAACTCAGTCAGGCGCTGGCGCCTCTCGGCGAAGCCTGGAAAGCCTATCGCGATCGCTTGAAACAACTGATGCAGATCGGCGCGCGCCTCAAACAGGGCCAGAGCGAACTGCCGAGCCTGGAACAGCGCGCCGCCACTGCCAGCCAGCAAACAACCGAACTGCGCAACGCGCTCGACCTGCTGTATCGCGAAGCGGGCGCTGAAGCCGAAGCGGTGGGCGAGCAGATTCAGATTCTCGGCAGCCTGCTGCAAGACAATCGCAAGCAGCAGCGAGCCTTTGAAGAACTGGCGCGGCTTTGGGCCAGCCAGCAGGAACTCGACAGCCGCGCGCTGGAGCTGACGGAAAAACAGCAACAGGTCCAGCAACAGCGCGATCAGCTCAACAGCCAGGGCCTGCAAGCAAAAGACCAGCTGCAAGTCGCCGAGCAAACCCTGACCGTGACCCGCCAGCTACTGGAACGCCAGCGTCTGGCCCGCAGCGCCAGCGTCGAAGAACTGCGCCTGCAATTGCAGGATGAGCAGCCATGCCCGGTGTGCGGCAGCAACGAGCACCCGTGGCATGAGCCGCAAGTCTTGCTGCAAAGCCTCACCCGGCATGACGAAAACGAAGAACACAACGCGCAAAAAGCCGTGGATACCTTGAAGGAAACGCTGGCCGAGTTACGCACCACAGTGGGCGGACTGATTGCCCAGCAAAAGGAATTCCTGCAACAGCAGGAGCAACTTGCCACCCGACAACAGGCATTGGCCCCCGCGTTTGATGCGCATCCGCTGGGCAAGCGCTTGCTGGAACAGGACGCCGCCAAACGCGATGCCTGGTTGAACCAGCAACTGACGCAATTGACGCAAAACATCACACAGGACGAACAGCGCCAGGATGCCCTGCTCACCCTGCAAAAAGAGGCTGCGCGCCTGCAACAGCAACTCTTGAGCGCCAACGAAGCCGGTCAGGCCGCCTCGCAACAACTGGCCGAACAGCAGCGAGCACTGAACAGCGACCGCGAGCGTCTTGAGGAAGAACTGACCGCCTTCGCGCCGCTGTTAAGCGCCGAGCAGCTGGACGGCCTGCGCCATGACGCCGCGACCACAGTCATGCAGCTGGACCAGCAGGTCACCCAACGTCTCGATCAGCTGGAACAACAACGCGACGAACTACTGGAACAACGGGAACGTCAGCAGAAAATCGAGCTGGAGCAGTCCCAACAGCAGACGCGTGCCCGGCAACTGAGCGAACTGCAGCAACGTAGCACCGTGCTGGGCGACCAACAGATCGCCGGCCAGCAGGCCTTGGCGCAATTGCTGGGCGAGCACGCCAATGCCGAGCAATGGCAGCAGCAACTGGAATCCGCCGTGGAACAGTCGCGCCACGCCGAAAGCGCGGCGAATCAAGCGTTGCAGGAAGTCAGCAGCCAGCTGATCCAGCTGGCCGCCGAGCTTCAGGCCCGTCAGGAACGCTTGCACGGCATGCAGCAGGAAAGTACCGAACTGGGTACGCGGATTGCCGAGTGGCGCAGCCGTCACCACGAACTGGATGACAGCGGCCTGCAACAGTTACTCAGCGTCGATGACGAGCAGGTCAGTGAACTGCGTCGTCAATTGCAAGCCAGCGAAAAAGCCGTCGAGCAGTTCAAGGTGTTGCTGCAGGAGCGCGAACAACGCTTGAGCAGTCATCAAGCGCAGCAAGTCGGCAGCATCGACGCCGAACATCTGGAAAGCGCATTGGCTGAACTGAACGGTTTGATCGCCGCCAGTGAACAACTGTGCGCCGAGTTGCGCGCCCAGCAAGCCGACGACCAGCGTCGTCAGGACGCCAATCAAGCGTTGGCGCAGCGCATCAGCCAGGCCTATGACGAATGGCAACGCTGGGCGCGGCTCAATGCGCTGATCGGCTCGGCCACCGGCGACACCTTCCGCAAGATTGCCCAGGCCTACAACCTCGACCTGCTGGTGCGTCACGCCAACGCGCAACTCAAGCAACTGGTGCGGCGTTATCGGCTCAAACGCGGCGGCAGCATGCTCGGCCTGTTGGTCATGGACACGGAAATGGGCGACGAACTGCGCTCGGTGCATTCGTTGTCCGGCGGCGAAACCTTCCTGGTTTCCCTGGCCTTGGCGTTGGGCCTGGCCTCGATGGCTTCCAGCACGCTGAAAATCGAATCACTGTTCATCGACGAAGGCTTCGGCAGCCTCGACCCGGAATCCCTGCAACTGGCCATGGATGCGCTGGACGGGCTTCAGGCCCAGGGCCGCAAGGTGGGGGTTATCTCCCACGTCCAGGAAATGCACGAACGGATTCCGGTGCAGATCCAGGTGCGGCGCCAGGGCAATGGTTTGAGCACGATCGAGGTCAGCAGTTGATGCCGATTCTGTATTCGTTTCGACGTTGCCCCTATGCCATGCGCGCACGCATGGCCGTGCGTTATGCCGGCTGCGAGGTGCGCATCGAGGAAATCAGTCTCAAGGCCAAGCCGCCGCAAATGCTGGAGCGCTCACCGAAAGGCACGGTGCCCGTCTTGATCCTTGATGATCAGGTGCTGGAACAGAGCCTGGACATCATGCACTGGGCGCTGGCGCAGAACGATCCGGACAACTGGCTGATGATTAATGACGGCGATGCACGACGCCAGATTCAGGCGCTCATCGAAGAAAACGATGAGGTCTTCAAAGTCCATCTGGATCGCTATAAATATTTTGTTCGCCACCCGGAATATCCTCAGCAACATTACCGGCAGTTGGCTGAAGGGTTTCTGCAACAACTGGAAGATCGCCTGCAACAGCGGGACTTTCTGGTCGGTGATCATCTGACGTTGGCAGATATTGCGTTGGCGCCGTTTATCCGGCAATTCAGCGCGGTGGAACCCGAGTGGTTTACGGGCAGCCCTTATCCGAAGTTGCGTGGCTGGTTGCAGCGGTTCGTCGAATCTGCTTTGTTCAAGGCGGTGATGGTTAAGTGAAACTATCGTGTGGGCTGATCGCTAACGGCCGGCGTGCTCAAATCACAGGTTTAAATCAGGTCGCCCGCTCTTTCCGGCCGATTCCCCGCCACCATGTTCTGCGCCCTGGACCGTTCAATGGCGTGGGCGATCTCGTGGCGGCATTCGATACTGCGCGCCAATCCGCCCACCGAACCCTGACCAACACCCAGCAATGAACCGCCATTGATCAATACCGCGAGCCCGGCCGTTACCCATAACTTCCCGCCACTCACGACGCACGCTCCTGGACATTAACCGCAGTGCGTTCAACCAGGGTTTGCGTCGAAGGCGTTGTCAGTTGTGGATTCATGCTGGTAACAGTGACCACGGCGATGAAAACAACATAAAGCGAAATGGCGATATAAGCGCCTTGTTTGATTGAATGAAGAATGGCGGTGGCCATGGTTGTAACTCCGTGATGTGTTTCCAGGCCGACAGAATCGCGGAAAAGCGCACTATTGAAAAACGATGGTTGGGCATAGCGGATATCAGGTCGGTTGATAATGGGCGAACCAGAATCAAGATAAAAAAAAGCCCGCGAACCTGTACAGGCGCGGGCTAAAGGGAATTCATCTGACGCTTTCGCGAGCAGGCTCACCGGGCAGAATTTGCAGGGTCTGATACGCAATGATCAGTGGTCGCAAAAACCTGAGTAAGCGAACATGCTCGCGAAAGCGGCGGCTACTGCATACAACTTTGATTGCAAATCCATTCCCCGGTATTGAACCGTTCATTAACGGGGAATGGATTCACGTGTTAGATACGTTCATTGTTGAATCTTGTGATCCAGTGCGGCGTAGAACCTGGCGCTTTGTTGCAGATACTTGGGGGAGTAAGTCTGGGTAGAGTGAGCTTTTTTGTCGGCAACTTCGACACTGGCGTGGGCTGGCAGCGCAACAGTGGCGGAGATGGCAGACGCGGCGATGATGGAGAAGATATTGAAGTTCATGGCGGTAACCCTCGGATGTTCTGTAAAAGCTTCGTTTCAAGTCTTGACCGTCTTGGCCGTGACTCAAACTTACCCCCGAGGGCCGATCATTCGAAATGTTTTGTAGCACTAGCTCATATCAGCCGGATTAATACATACGCCAGCCCGCGTATCTGGCGGGCTGGCGTCGATCCACCGCTACTTGCGCGTCAGGAAACGGAAGTCCGAAGGCGAGTCGAAGTCGACTTTTTGCACCGTCTCGCCGAGCAATCCGGTTTTCGGATCGACCTTGACGGTAACAATCTGATTGCTTTTCTGGTTGGCGATCAGCATGAAGTGGCCGCTCGGGTCAAAACTGAACTCCCGAGGCTCGGTGCCTTCCACGGAACGGCGCTGAATTTCCTTGAGCTGACCTTTGCCGTCGATGGCGAACACCAGCAACTGATTGGCCTCGCCGCGATTGGCCACGTACAGGAACTTGCCGTCCGCCGAGGTGTGCAAACCACCCGCGCCGACTTTCTGCTGCACGCCTTTATTCTTCAGGTCCACCAGCTGCGTTTGTTTGAACGCGCCATCGTGGTAATCGAATACCGCCACCTGGGCGAGCATTTCCAGGGTCAGCCAGGCGTGCTTGCCGTCCTTGCTGAACAACAGATGCCGAGGACCACTGCCCGGCGCCAGTTCTACAGTCGGATGTTTGGCGGGCTGCAACGGTTGGGGTTTCTGGCCGTCGTAACCGAACACGAACAGCTTGTCGGCACCCAGATCGCTGGCCACCAGATACTTGCCGTCCGGGGTTGGCACCGCCGAGTGCACGTGGGAAGACGCCTGGCGTTCCGCGTTGACCTTGCTGGCGCCGTGATTGTTGCTGACTTGCGCAACGTCAGACAGCTTGCCGTCCTTGCCGACGGGAATTACCGCCAGGGCGCCGCCCGGATCGGGATGCACCGCGTAGTTGGAGACAAACAGGAAACGCTCATCCGGGCTCAGGCTCGAATGGGTCGGCTCGTCGCCACGGCTGACCACTTGATTGATCGGCGTCACTTCATGGCTCTTGGGGTCAATGGCAAAGCTGCTGACCTTGCCCACCACATCGCTGCCACCGGGGCCGTTTTCGTTGACCGCGAACAGATGTCGCTGATCTTTGGACAGGGTGAGCCAGGACGGATTTTCGCTTTTGATCACTTGCAGCGGCTTGGCGTCGAGCTTGCCGGTCTGGCTGTCGAAACGATAACGGTAGATGCCTTCGCTGGCACCCTGGGTATATGAGCCGATCAGTACGTCGTAGTCGGTCATGCTTTGAGCCTGTAGCGGCAGAGCGCTCATTGCGCTGACTAGCGTCAGCAACGGCAGGAGTTTACGAGTCATGGGCAGATCTCTTCTGAATTGTTATCGGGCGCCATCGACGCGAGATTCACCTCTATGACACTGCCTGCCCCGGATTGGTTTTATACCGCTGCGTCCTCTTCAAGCTCGTCCACGTCATTGCTCGGCGTGAATGCTTCCAGGCATTTGAGGCTGTGATCGCTGGTGCCGTCGCTGATCGTCCAGCTTTGCAGCGCTGCGTCGAACGTCGCCGCCTGAATCTGCTCAATCGTGAAACGCCAGGTCTTGCGCTCGCGACCGTCCATGCATTCCAGCGTCAGGAACTCGCCCAGGAAAAAATCCCAGGCGTGCAGGCCGTCGATTTCCAGCATAGTCGCGATCTTCAGCGATTCGTGCAGGGTGGCAGGAGCATCAGTCATATCATTCGCCTTCATAAAAAAGGCGAATGATAGGCCAAAATGCCTTGCTCGGTCATGCCGGAGCTTGTACCGCTGATGCAATTGGCTTGTCGTGAATGGTCTCACGCACGTAATAACGATTCGGTATGCCCCAGATAATCAGCGCGGTGGCCAGCACGCAGACGACGCACAGCACGTACAGCGCGGGCGTGGCCACACCGGTCAAGTCCTTGATCCGGCCGACCATGAACGGTGCGATGATCCCGCCGAGCTGACCAATGGAGTTGATAAGCGCGATGCCCGCAGCCGCAGCCAGACCGCTGAGAAAGCGCGGCGGAATGGTCCAGAAGATCGGCATCCAGGCGATGATTCCGGTCATGATCATGGTCATGCCGACCATTAACGGAACCAGTTGCCCCGGGAAGCTGGCGCAGACCAGATACCCGGCAGCGGTCAGCGCGGCGCAACCCGCCATGTGCCAGCGCCGCTCGCCATGGCGGTCCGAGCTGGCACCGATCAGCAGATTGCCAACCACCGCGCCCAGATACGGAATGACCGTCAACAGCCCGATGTTCATGGTGTCGGCCACACCGGCGGTCTTGATCAACTGCGGCATCCAGAACAGCAGGCCGGTCAGCGCCATCACCAGGCACAGATAAATCACCGACATCACGTAAGTGGTCGGGTGTTTCCAGATGTCCTTGAAGGTCTGGGGAATCTGCGGCTGCACTTCCTTGGCCATCCGCGCCAGCACGACTTTCTTCTCCCGGTCGTTCAACCACGGCGCGTCTTCGATCCGGTCGCAGACGAACCAGAACACGACAACGCCGAGCAGCACCGAAGGGATGCCCTCAAGCAGAAACAGCCAGCGCCAGCCGGGCATGCCCAGCACGCCATCGAAATGGCCGAGAATCAAACCGGCAATCGGACCGCCGACGATACCGCACAGGCAGATCGAACTCTTGAAGTAGGAATTGACCCGCGCCCGGCGATTACCCGGATACCACTGGGTAAAGAAATACAGCACACCGGGGACGAAGCCCGCTTCCATCACGCCGATCAAAAAACGCATGGTGTAGAACCAGAATTCGTTCTGCACGAACATCATGCAGGCCGAGGTAATGCCCCAGCTCACCATGATCCGCGCGATCCAGACCCGCGCGCCGATCTTGTGCAGCAGCATGTTGCTGGGCACTTCGAACAGGAAATAGCCGACGAAAAACAGGCTGGCGCCGAGGCCGTAAACCGTTTCGCTGAAACCCAGATCGCTCTGCATCTGCAACTTGGCGAAACTGATATTGACCCGATCCAGATAGGCGAACAGGAAACAGGCAATGAACAGCGGGATGATCCGCCAGTTCACCTTGCGATAAATCCGGTCCTCGAAAGCATCCTCGTCGAAGGCTTCGACGGGCACAGTAGTGTTGGTCATGTGCACACCTCGTTATTTTTATTGGATATGTACGTTACGACGCAAAAAACGACGGCAGACAATGTCTTCGGGGACAAGTCCCCTCCTACCGTTTCGCATGGGTTCGGTAGGACCGGACTTGTCCGGGAAGGCGTCGGGATTGCCAGAAAAGATCTCCAGCGCTTGCACCGACGTCTTCGGGGACAAGTCCCCTTCTACCGATGTATGCCCAAACGAGTGTCAAAGCCTGCCAATCCCCCCCGGCTGAAACGCGGCTTCAGTGGCGGCGATCCCATTGACCAGTGGCTTGCCGAATTCGGCCTGGCTGATTTCAAACTGGTCGCCCGGCTGGGTGCGAATGCCGTCGGCAAACGACAGGGTCGCGGTGCCGAAGAAATGCACATGCACGTCGCCTGGACGCAGGAACTGCGCATATTTGAAGTGGTGATATTCAAGGTTTTCCAGGCTGTGGCACATGTTGGCTTCGCCGCTGAGGAATTCTTTCTCCCACAGCACGGCGCCATCACGAATGACTCGACTGGTGCCAGCCAGATTCTGTGGCAGTTCGCCAACCCGCAGCTCAGGGCCGAACGAACAGGCGCGCAGCTTGGAATGGGCCAGATACAGGTAATTCCTGCGCTCCATGATGTGATCGGAATATTCGTTGCCGATGGCGAAACCCAGGCGATACGGCTTGCCGTCGTTGCCAATCACGTATAGGCCGCTGAGTTCTGGCTCTTCGCCGCCGTCTTCGGCAAAAGGTGGCAAGGCAAACGCAGCACCGGGGCGCACGACGATGCCGCCATCGCCTTTGTAGAACCATTCAGGTTGCACGCCCGCCTGACCG
>Ga0247814_10000715_pt1 | contig 23909 bp, 20 predicted proteins | sample UWRJL179409R1_FD_179947 | JGI IMG/M metagenome (GOLD analysis project Ga0247814, IMG submission 179947) | Plant litter microbial communities from Arlington Agricultural Research Station in Wisconsin, United States - UWRJ-L179-409R-1 | ecosystem: Environmental > Terrestrial > Plant litter >... | reverse complement strand
GACCAAATGGTTTCGGTCAAAAACTACATCTTACCGCTCAGGAAACTAACGCGCTGACCGCTTTTCTGCATACCATTGCAGGAAATGATGTTTATACCAATCCCAAATGGTCTGATCCATTCCAATAAAAAAAAGCTCCGGGATACGGAGCTTTTTTTTCATTTTTTATTTCTTCTTTTGCTGGGCTTTTTGCGCTTCCGCCTGCTCCATCATTTCCTGCATCTTGAGTTGGAACTTGCTTTGCTTCTTAGGTTCCTTAAGCTTATTTTCCTGGATCTGCAGGTGGATTTTGTCACCGTCAATAATATAGTTTTTAATGACCAGCATGATTCCGATTGTAATAATGTTGGAAATGAAGTTATATAAACTCAGTCCGGCGCCATAACTGTTGAAGAAAATCAACATCATTACAGGTGACAGGTAAATCATAATTTTCATGATTTTTCCCATATCCGGCATGCCTTCCTGTTGTGGTGCAGCCATTTGCTGGTCTCCTGAAGTCATTTTCATATAGAAGAAAATCGCAACTGCGGCCAATATCGGAAAAAGACTGATGTGACTTCCGTATAATGGAATGTGGAAAGGCAATTTTGCAATCTCATCAAAAGAAGACAAATCGTCTGCCCAAAGAAAACCTTTCTGTCTTAACTCAAATGCCGATGGGAAAAACTGGAAAGAGGCATACATAAAAGGCAATTGAATCAGTGCCGGAATACAACCTGCCATTGGATTTACGCCGGCTTTATTGTACAACTTCATTGTTTCCTGCTGCTTTTTCATCGGGTCTTTCTTGAACTTTTCGCCCAGTTCCATAATCTCAGGACGCAACACTTTCATTTTAGCCTGTGATAAAAACGATTTATATGTAATTGGCGACATGGCAATTTTAATAATGATCGTAAAGACGATAATTGCGATTCCGTAGGCGATAAAAGAACTCAAAAATCCAAACAACGGAATAAAGATAAATTTATTGATCCATCCGAAGATTCCCCAACCGAGCGGGATAATCTTTTCAATATTCTTATCGTAAGCTTTTAACGTGGTGTAATCCGTAGGTCCGAAATACCAATTCATATTGTAGTTGAGCTCGCCATTTGTAAAAGCCAAAGGCACATTTGCCTTAAATTGCTTCGTAAATATGGTATCCGTTTTTTCATCCTTAACCAAATCATCCGAATGCAGTTTGGCATTGGCAAAAGGCTTATCAGTAATTAGTATTGATGAGAAAAAATGCTGCTTAAAGGCAATGAAAGAAACCTTTTCTGGATTTTCCTGTTTGTTATTGCCCTGTCCGGTATAATCATCCTTGCCGTCTTCATATTCAAAACGGATATCGGCTAAACGGTTTTCATAAGAAATACTTTTCTCATTCCGGAAGGCTTTAAGATTCCATTCCATATCCAAAGGTTTTGAAGTATTGATTACCTTGCTCAAACCTTGTGAACGCACGTCAAAACCAACCATATAATCGTTTGGTTTCAATACATATTTGTATTCCAGAAATTCATTGGCACCGGCTTTAAGGCGCATTGTCAGTATCTGATCCTCACCAGATTTTGTGAGAGTTGGTTCAAAAAAGAGATTTTTTGTATCCAGCGTCCTGTTGTCTTGTGTTTGAAGTGTAATATTCAGGTCGGAATTATTATCTTTTATCAATTCTACCAATTGCCCTGAATTCTTTTTAAAGCGCTCGAAATCTTTAAGTTTGGCTTCAACAATATAACCGCCTTTATTGGCAATCTTCAATACCATCACTTTATTTTCAATAGTTGTGAATGAAGAAGTTGCAGAAGGAAGCGTTGCAGAATATGCGAAATTCCCCAATGTCGATTTTAGATTAGACATCTTGACAGAATCATTGGCAGTTGATGCTGTATCAGTGGCCGTAATAGTAAGCTGAGCCGCTGCTGATTTTTGGGCATTTGCTGCTTTGATGGATTGTTCCTTTTTTGCTTTTTCAGCGGCAATTTCTTTATCTGAAGGCTGATTCTGGTACATAATCCAAATCAGTATTCCGAAAATCAATACAAAACCAATGATTGAATTGAGGTCAAATTTTTTTTCTTCCATTATGATTTAATACAAATTAATTATTTCTTTTTTGCTTTACCGTTGCAGCGATAAAACTCACAAACAGCGGATGCGGATTGGCTACCGTACTTTTATATTCAGGATGGTATTGTACACCAATAAAAAACGGATGTTTCTCTATTTCAATGATTTCGACCAAACCGGTATCCGGATTGACACCTGATGCTTTTAATCCGGCGTTTTCCAATTGCGACAAATAATCACTGTTAAATTCATATCTGTGGCGATGGCGTTCATTTATGGTTGATTGTCCATACACTTCATACGCCAGAGAATTAGCCGCAATATCGCATTTCCACGAACCAAGACGCATCGTGCCTCCTTTGTCGGTAATGGTTTTCTGTTCTTCCATGATATCGATGACAGGATGCGACGTTCCTTCATTCATTTCTGTCGAATTCGAATCGGTAAATCCCAGGACATTTCTTGCATATTCAATTACGGCCATCTGCATGCCCAGACAAATTCCGAAAAATGGAATATTATTTTCGCGGGCATAACGCACAGCTTCAATTTTGCCTTCAATCCCTCTTTCACCAAAACCGGGCGCGACGAGAATCCCGTCAAGACCTTGGAATTTATCTTCCACATTACCCGCATCAATGTATTCAGAATGCACAGAAACCACATTCACTTTAGTTTCATTGGCTGCGCCTGCATGAATAAAAGCTTCAAGAATGGATTTATATGAATCCTGTAACTCTACATATTTGCCAATTAGTCCGATATTGACCGTGTGCTTAGGATTTTTTAGGCGGTGCAAAAATACATTCCAGTTCTTTAAATCCGGTGCTGCTTTTTTAGGCAGGTTCAATTTCTTTAAAGCAACCACATCCAATCCTTCTTCAAGCATCAGGTTGGGCACTTCATATATTGTTGAGGCATCAATCGATTGTATTACCGCTTCGCGTTTGACATTACAGAACAATGCCAGTTTCTGTCGCAATTCATCTGAAATTTCATGTTCCGTTCTGCAAACCAATATATCCGCTTTGATTCCACTTTCCATTAAGGTTTTTACGGAGTGCTGCGTGGGTTTCGTTTTCAATTCACCAGCGGCAGCAAGATATGGCACTAATGTCAGGTGAATAACAATGCCGTTGCTTTCGCCTAATTCCCACACTAATTGACGTACTGATTCAATATACGGCAAAGATTCAATATCTCCGACAGTTCCTCCGATTTCGGTAATTACAATGTCGAAATCACCTGAATTTCCAAGCAACTGCATGCGTTCCTTAATTTCATTGGTGATATGCGGTACGACCTGTACGGTTTTTCCAAGAAATTCTCCTCTTCTCTCTTTTTCAATGACTGACAGATAAACCCTCCCGGTTGTCACATTATTCGCCTGGGATGTTGGCACATTTAAAAAACGCTCGTAATGTCCCAAATCCAAATCAGTTTCCGCTCCATCATCGGTTACATAACATTCTCCGTGCTCGTATGGGTTTAATGTTCCGGGATCGACATTAATATAAGGATCAAACTTTTGTATGGTTGTCCTGTAGCCTCTCGCCTGTAATAATTTTGCCAACGAAGCCGCGATTATCCCTTTTCCAAGGGAAGAAGTCACGCCACCGGTAACAAAAATATATTTTGTCTGATTCATTGTGTTGTTTGTTGTGTTGTTGTAGTTGTGTAAAAAACGTCGCAAAAATAGTGAATTTAATTAGAAAATTCGCCAATTCAGGATTTAGATTGAAAGCAAATCAGAAAAATTTGTCGGGTAGAAAAACCGATGACATTGCTAATTTTATAATGCACAAACTTTTCAATTTACCGGCTTTGGATATTGCTTTTTAATGTTTCGGACCAGTTCTTCAAGTCCGTTTAATTTAAGCTCATAAATAAGCTGAAGCTGTTCTCCCAATACTCCTTTAGGAAAACCTTTGGTATGGTACCAGACTACGTAATATTCCGGTAAATCAATGAGATACCTGCCTTCATATTTACCGAATGGCATCTTAGTATGTGCCAGTTTGATGAGAAGTTTTTGGTTTTTGTCCAATGAGGATTGAGATTTCGGATTTGAGATTATTCCCAGTTAAAAGACACTACTTTCTCAATATCGGGATGCAGGCTCAGAAATACCGGACATGTCATGGCGGCGCGTTCCAGTATAGTCCGGCTTTTTTGATCGGGCGAGACCGACATATTGAGTACTACTATTATTTTTGCAATTTTACGTGGCTCCGGATTCATGATCTTGGTAATTTCGACTGTAGATCCTATTAAGTCAACATTCAAGTCTTTGGATTTAATTGCCATGATTGAAACCATGCAGCTTCCTAATGCGTTGGCAACAGTATCTGTAGGAGAAAAAGCTTCACCTCTGCCGTGGTTATCCGTAGGCGCATCTAAAATAATCTCACTGCCTGATTGCAAATGAATAGAAGAAGTTCTTAAGTCGCCTAAATACGTGATTTTTGATGTCATTAGTTTACTTGTTTTACAGTTAGGTCTTCTTCATATTGCATGATGTAGACTCCCTTGTTTAAATAGCCCTCAGAATCTTTTTTAGCATATTCAAATTTGCTTTCTACCTGCTCTGTCTTGTCTTCGTTTGCTGAGGCTTCAAAAGTCTTATCCTGTGCCAGTCGCAGCATAGTGTCAAGTGTAATGTCAAATCCGCGGGTTGCGAACTGGCTAGGGAAAATCTTATTCCGTAGCTTGTATTCTTTTTCAAAGATAGCCGCTTCAGGAGATGTATTTTGCCTTGTCAAAGAAGGATAAAGCATTTTTAATATTGTAAGGCGCTTCATTGAAATCTCTTCAAAATCCAGTGTTTCATTCGGTTCTATAATAGCGAGTTGTATCTGGTAATTGGCCATTTCATTGAGCAGCGCATTGGTTGTTCCCAATATCATTCCGGTTCTTTCTGAATCCAGGACAACAAAGTTAGGTTTTCCTTTTACAAGCAATGCCTTGAGGCTTTCTACATCAAGCGCTCCGTTTTCTGTGAGTCCGACAAATTTCGCAACCGGATATTTTTTTGTTATGAATTCCTTATTGGCAACACGTTTAGGATCGCTTACCACAATAACATTTCCTGCTTTGGCAATCATATAGTCAAACATCGCACATTTGGCGAAATCACTTGGCGGCATGGCCTGAAACAGATTGTTGTATGATTTTCCGATTTCTTTTGATAATGGCGAAATCACCGGAACATTGCCGTCGCTGAGGAGTTCTGCTACTTTTTCGACATATTGCTGGTAAAACGGGCCAATAACAGCATTGGCATTCTTTAGTTTTTGATTGTTGACAATGTCAACTACATTCGAAGACATTTTACTTTCCTGGGAATCATATATTTTAACATCGATATTTAAACCCAATGTTTTTGCAGAGTCGATGGCCATGAGAGCACCCGAATAGAAATCAAGTGTCATGTTGAGGAACGCATCTTTCTTTAATCTTGCGGCTGTTGTTTTTAAAGAGTCGCCTTGTATTTTCGCGGCATTGAACGGAATCAGCAATACGAGTTCTTTTCGGTTGCCTTTCTTAACTGATTGAGTCAGGTCAGCAAATTTACTGTTGTCTGCAGTTACCGCAACCATAGAACCTTTTCCGGGAACTTTGAGTATCATGCCTATTTTAACGCCATCCTTTAATGTAGGATTCAGGCTGATGAGTTCTTCCTGACTGATATCGAATGTTTGGGCTAAACTGAATAAGGTCTCTTTTGGCTTTACTTCATAATTTGCAAAACCGTTTTTCCTTGTCGTTTTTATTGTTTCGGTTTTGACTGTTTCTTCCTGTACAATTTCCTTAACCACTGGTTTAGGTTTTTCCACTTCCTGCTTAACAGTTTCGGGTTTAGTGGAATTGCCGCTGATAAAAAGTTTATAACCTATTGGAAGATTTGCTGCGATTTCAGGATTTTTCTTCTCCAGCTCCTGAACGGTGATTCCGTATTTTTTAGAAATGCCGAACTTGGTTTCTTTAGGTGCCACTACATGATAAATTCCTTTTTCTGTTTTTGGCGCCTCAGCTTTAGGCTCGGCTACTTTTATCTCAGGCTTTTTTTCAGTAGTTTTTTCAGTAGTTTTTGTAATTGGCGCCGAACCATTGCCTGAATCGGGAATGGCGATTACCTGACCAATTTTTAATCCGTTTTGCAGGATGTCGGCATTGAGGTTTTTTAAATCTTCTACATTAACATTGTAATCCCTTGAAATGCTGTAGAGTGTCTCTTTCGGCTTGGCTGTATGCGTAATGCCTGACGCCTGCTTGGTTTTACGTGTATCAGGAATCTGTTTTTCATTTGTGAAAGAAGTAGGAATCAATACGATGTCATTCTCTTTGATTCCGCTTTGGTAATCCGGATTCAATTCATAAATATCAAATGGGGTTACCCTGTATTTAGTGGCAATTTGCGTGATCGTCTCTCCTTTCACAACCGTATGTTTGATATAGTTCTGGCCATGTGCCGAAATACTGAAGGAGATAGAAATAAGAATGAGAAAAGAAAAAAGAATTCTATTCATTTTGTGTGTGTTTTTGCAGAATATCGATTTGAATTCGTGCAAGTGATTAATTATTTTTTCTGATGGATAAAACCTGACCCGTTTTGAGTCCGTTTTTCAATAAAGCTTCATTCTCCCGTTTGATTTCATCTACGGTAACATTATATTTCTTTGACAGGCTGTATAATGTTTCTTTTGGCGCTACTGTATGCTCAATCCAATCTGATTTATTTTCTGCTGCGTGCGCTTTTTTAGCAATTTCAGCAGTTGGTGTTTCATCTGAACCTATTGATGATTCATTGTTCTCTAAAACCCTTACGGTCGGAATATTGATTACCTGTCCTATTTGTAAACCATTTTTTACTATATCCGGATTGCTGAGTTTTATTTCATCTACAGAAACCTCATATTTTCTTGAAAGGCTAAACAGTGTTTCTTTGGCTAATACAGTATGGCTGATTCCGGAGTTTCTGTTAATTACCGCAACATTTCTTGCTGTTTTGCCTTCTGCTCTGGCAGTTATGGGCTTTTCGCTTGCAATTGCTTCAGGGACTGTTTCGGTAACTGTTTGTGTACCTGTATTTATTTCGGGCTGCTTCTCTGCAGAAATTACTTCTTCTTTATGTGGCACCGGTACTTTTAAAATCATTCCTTGCGTAATACCTTCTACAGCAAATTTGTTGAGCTTATAGATTTCGGCGGGATCAACAAGGTATTTCTTTGAGATCAGCCGCACTGATTCCCCAAATTGCACTTCATGATTAATAATATCGGTTTCCTGATCTCTTTTGGTTTGTCCCAAAACATGAATTTCGGTTAAAACCACAAGAAAAAACAACACCATTCTCTTCATAATCCCATTCATTTTATTCCCATTCTATAGTTGCAGGTGGTTTAGAACTGATATCATAAACAACCCTGTTTACTCCTTTTACTTTATTGATGATGTCGTTTGACACTTTCATGAGGAATTCATATGGTAAATGTACCCAATCTGCGGTCATTCCGTCAGTTGATTCCACGGCACGCAATGCTACCACTTTTTCGTAGGTGCGCTCGTCGCCCATCACGCCTACACTGTTTACGGGAAGCAGTATTGCTCCAGCCTGCCATACCTTATCATACAATCCCCAGGACTTGAGTCCGTCGATAAAAACAGCGTCAACTTCCTGCAAGATACGAACTTTTTCCAATGTAATATCACCCAATATCCGAATAGATAATCCCGGTCCGGGGAACGGATGCCTTCCTAATAACGCAGCATCTATCCCTAATGTTGCGCCTACTCTTCTCACTTCATCTTTAAAAAGCATGCGCAGCGGCTCTACGATTTTCAATTTCATATAATCAGGCAATCCGCCCACGTTGTGGTGTGATTTGATTGTTGCAGATGGTCCTTTTACCGATACCGATTCGATCACATCCGGATAAATAGTGCCTTGGGCCAGCCATTTGACATTTTCAATCTGGTGGGATTCATCATCAAAAACTTCAATAAATACGCGGCCTATGGTTTTTCGTTTGGTTTCGGGATCACTTATACCTGCTAATTGGCCTATGAATCTATCGGAAGCATCAACGCCTTTGACATTCAATCCCATTCCTTTATACTGTTCCAGTACATTCTGAAACTCATCCTTTCTGAGCAGTCCGTTGTTGACAAAAATGCAATAAAGGTTTTTGCCAATTGCCTGATGGAGCAATACGGCAGCTACGGTAGAATCGACACCACCGGAAAGTCCGAGCACCACTTTATCATCCTGCAGTTTTTCTTTCAATTCGGCCACCATATCTTCAACGAAGGCATTGGGCGTAAAGTTTTGCGGAACCTGCGCTATTTTGACCAGAAAATTTTCAAGCATTTGCTTACCGTCTGTAGAATGGTAAACTTCGGGGTGAAACTGTATCGCGTAAGTAGTTTCGCCTGTAATTTTATAAGCGGCATTTTCAACATCGTTTGTGCTTGCGAGCTTCACGCCGTTCTCGGGCAAGGATTTGATGGTATCGCTGTGTGACATCCACACCTGTGAATTTTCGGAAATGCCTTCAAAAAATGTTTCTCCCTCTTTTATAAATGACAGGTTGGCGCGGCCATATTCTCTGGTGTTGGAAGGCGCTACCTCTCCTCCTGCAAAATGTGCAAGGTATTGGGCACCATAGCAAACTGCAAGTAATGGGAGTTTTCCCCTGATTTGTGATAAATCGGGATGCGGGGCATCTTCGGCACGTACTGAAAACGGACTTCCTGACAGGATAACCGCTTTGTAGCTTGATAAATCTTCGGGGAAATGATTGTAAGGGAAAATCTCGCAGAATATGTTCAATTCGCGAACGCGGCGGGCAATAAGTTGTGTGTATTGTGATCCGAAATCTAAGATAAGTACGTTGTGTTGCATGTGCAAAATTAATTTTTTTTTATAAAAAATGTTGCGTTAGTAGTTGTTTTTATATTTTTTATTTCAGCGTAATTTTTTATGCCGATTTAATAAATACGGTGCAAATGTATGATTAAAAGGGAAAAGGAATAGGAATTCTTATCTTAATGTTTTGCTTATTAAGTGCTTGTATAGTGCGTAATTATTGGTGTGGATGTCTTGTTGCATCGAGCCGGTGCTTTGTTGAATTGAGCCGGTGTCTTGTTGGATTGTGCCGGTGTCTTGTTGGATTGTGCCGGTGCCTTGTTGGATCGAGCCGGTGCCTTGTTGGATCTGACGGATGCCTTGTTGACTTTGACGGATGCCTTGTTGACTTTGGCGGATGCCTTGTTGCTTTTGCAAACTCCCTTTGTTTCATTTAGCATCCGTGCGGCGAAGCAACCGGGGTTTTTGTAACCAGACATAATTATTCCGGTTTTTTGTCGTTATCCACAATATAGCGAAAACAGTGTTCATAAAAAATTTTCATTTCGCAGAAGCCTCTTAAAAATTTACGCATTTTTGTAAACTTACTAATACCTTAAAATGATATGATGATTTCCAATTTCCTGTTACAGGCAGCACCAGTTACTGATACTCTTGCAAACGCAGCCGCTGCTGCAGCAAATACAACCGATGTGAGCGTTACGGAAAATATTTCCTACTTAGATTTCCTGCTAAAAGGCGGTATCATGATTTATCCGCTGATTGTTTTGCTTTTTTTCTGCTTTTACGTAATTATTGAGCGGTTGCTTTCTATCAGCAAAGCAACGAAACAAGACAACAATTTGCTTTCAGAAGTTAAAATGCAGCTCAAGACAGGCAGGATCGATAATGCGATTATGTTGTGCAGCCGTGAGAATACAGCGTCAGGTAATATTCTTAGAAGTGGTGTTTCAATTATTGGAAGGCCGATTGGTGAAATTGAATCGGTGATGGAACAAACTGCCAATGTAGAGATTGCACAGATGGAAAAAGGATTGGGTTATTTGGGTTTGATTTCGGGAATTGCACCTATTTTAGGGTTTATCGGAACCATTTCGGGAGTTATTAAAATTTTCCACACCATTTCCAATACAGGAAATTTGAATATCCAGACCATTTCGGGCGGATTGTATGAAAAAATGATCAGTTCCGGAGCCGGATTAGTCGTTGGCGTTATCGCCTATTCTGCGTACCATTTGTTTAATATGATGATTGATGCCTTCACTTTGAAAGTACAAAGACAAACACTTGAAATCATCAACGTAATACAGGAACCACAAAATGGCAATTAAGAGAAACAAACGCTTTCATCCCGAAATCCCGACGTCATCACTTAGTGACATCATGTTCTTTTTGTTCCTGTTTTTCCTGATTATTTCGACATTGGCCAATCCGAATGTAATTAAACTGACCTTGCCGAAAGCGTCTTCAAACGAAACAACGAACAAAGACCACATCAGCATTTCGGTCACTGATGACAAAAGGTATTTTCTTAATAAACAGGAAATAGCATTTGACCAACTCGAACAAGCTGTTTTCAATGAAACCACGCTGAGAAATGACAAAGTTGTAGTAGTACGTGTTCCAGCCGATAATAAAGTTCAGGACCTGGTCGACCTGATGCAGATGGGTGTCAAGCTCAAACTGAATTTTGTGATCGCTACTTCCAAATAAGATGTTGCGCACGGTGTTATTAATCGCATTGGGCGGTAGCATCGGCAGTGTATTGCGCTATTTAACTACTGTTTTTGTACAGAAATATTACGTGTCTGTTTTCCCATTGGCAACTTTTATTACCAATGTAGCAGGCTGTTTCATTATTGGCCTTTTTGCTGGCTGGCTTGCAAAAAACCAGCTCTCCGATTCGGGATTGAAATGGTTTTTTATTACCGGTTTTTGTGGAGGTTACACTACATTTTCTGCTTTTGGCTATGAAAATATTTCATTACTTCAAAACAACCATACCGGCCTCACCTTCCTGTATATTGGCACCAGTATTATTACAGGATTAGCGGCAGTTTGGTTCGGGCTATTTTTAGTAAAATAAAATAATTTAACAGCTTGTTAAATTGTTTCTATTTTGCCAAAAAAATGTAACTTCGCACTCTATGAAAGAAGAAGAAATTCAGGCTGTTGCATTATTGCTTTCCACGCCAAAAAAAATAGCAATCATTCCGCACCGAAGCCCAGACGGTGATGCCATGGGTTCTACATTGGCTCTTTATCATTTTCTTTTAAAATTGAACCACGATCCTGTAGTGATAGCGCCTAATGAATTTCCGGAATTCCTGGCCTGGCTGCCCGGATCTGAAAAGGTGCTTGTTTATGAAAAGGACAAGGAAAACACCGCCAAAATATTACAGGAAGCCGCACTTATTTTTGCTCTTGATTTTAACGCTTTGCACCGCACTGGTGAAATGGAACATGTATTTAGTAAATTACAGGCTCCTTATATTATGATTGATCACCATCAGAGTCCGGATAATTTCGCGCTTTATACCTATTCTGATACTGCGTTTGGCTCTACCTGCGAGATGGTTTATAATTTCATTTCGGCATTAGGCAAAAAAGAACTGATTGATAAAGATATAGCTACCTGTATTTATACGGGAATACTAACTGATTCAGGGTCTTTCCGATTTCCAAAAACTACCGGAACTACGCATCGGATTATTGCTGACCTGATTGACATTGGTGCAGAAAACACTAAAATACCCACATTGCTTTTCGATAATAATTCCCATGACAGCCTTAAATTATTAGGCAGGGCATTGCAGAATATGACGGTTCATCCGGAATATAAGACGGCTTTTATAACACTTTCCCAAAGCGAACTCGATCTTTTTAACTATACGAAAGGCGATACAGAAGGAATAGTCAATTACGGCCTTACAATAAAAGGAATCGATTTTGCGGCAATATTTATAGAACACAAAGACGAAAATATCATTAAAATATCCTTTCGTTCGCAAGGTGACTTTGATGTTAACCGTTTTGCGCGTGAGCATTTTAACGGTGGCGGCCATATTAATGCAGCGGGAGGTAAATCCCATTTATCAATGAAAGAAACCGTGGCTAAGTTTGAAAAACTGATTGCCCAAATAAAGATATAACCGATGGAATATAAAAAACAAATAATCACGGTGGTTTTTATAGGATTGTTGCTTTCGTGCTGTTCCCAGCAACAGGCACGCAAACCCATATCGCAATCTTCGGGGACATTTCTTAAAGAATCGGCTGAGAGAAATAAAAAATTGGTTTCGGCTGAAGAAGCGAAAATTGATTCTATAATCAAGAGCGAACCCAATAATAAATATATTGCTTCTGATAAAGGGTATTGGTACCGTTACGATGTTAAAAACAGCCTTGATACTTTAAGGCCAAAAAAAGGAGATGTTGCCAACTTTAATTACGAAATTAAAGATTTGAATGGAGAAGTTATTTATTCAGAATTGGAACTGCGTCCGCAAACCTACCATGTAGACAAAGAGCAAAAGATGATCATTGGCCTGCGCCACGGGTTAAAACTAATGCATAAAAAGGAGACAGTTACCTTCCTTTTCCCTTCTCACATGGCCTATGGCTATCGTGGTGACAACAGAAGAATTGGGCACAATGAACCATTGATCTATACGGTGACGCTCAATGATTTTGCCCCTGAAAGTAAAATAACAACTGAATAACAATTAATCTTAAAATGAAAAGAAAAATTTTTCTATGCCTGATTGCGATGGCTTTTATGTATTCCTGTAAAGAAGCACACAGCAATCTTCCCGATGGCCTTTATGCCGATATTGAAACCAACAAAGGAACGATTACCGTACAACTGGATTTTGAAAAAGCGCCGGTAACTGTCGCTAATTTTGTTACGCTTGCAGAAGGCAAAAATACTTTTGTAAGTAAGGAATTTAAAGGAAAACATTTTTATGACGGATTGACTTTCCATAGGGTTATTGCCGATTTTATGATTCAGGGTGGAGATCCTTTGGGCAACGGTTCGGGAGATACGGGTTATAAATTCAGGGATGAGATTACCGATTTGAGGTTTGACAAAGGCGGACTTCTGGCTATGGCCAATTCGGGTCCGGGAACAAACAGCAGCCAGTTTTTCATCACGCATATTGCTACGCCGTGGCTTGATGGAAAACATACAATATTCGGACATGTGGTAGAAAAAGGTATGGATGTCGTTAATACAATTGCACAGAATGATATTACGAAAAAAATAACAATCGTAAGAAAAGGAAGTGCTGCCAAGAAATTTGATGCCGTTAAAGTGTTTAGTGATTTCTTTACACGTGAAGCCGAAAATCAAAAGAAGCAGGCACTCATTGAAGCTGAAAATAAAAAAGCATACGATGCCCAATATAAGGTCATTAAAGAAGAAAAAGTTGCCTATTTTGCATCGGTTAAAAAAACAGCTACAAAATCAAACAGTGGCTTGCAGTATAAGATCATTGCAAAAGGAAAGGGTAAAAAGCCATCAGCCGGCGCAACTGTTTTTATTCATTATGCCGGATTTCTTGAAGATGGGGAGATGTTTGATACCAGCATCGGTACTGTTGCCAAGTCATTTGGAAAATTTGATGCTACAAGAGCACACCAAAACGGCTATACTCCCATTCCGTTTCAGGCCGGAAGAAAAGACGGTATGATTCCGGGATTTATTGAAGGGCTTGAAAAACTGTCTTTTGGAGATAAAGCCGTGTTATTTATTCCGTCTAACCTTGCTTATGGCGCGCAGGGTGCAGGAGGTGTGATTCCGCCGAATGCCAATATCATATTTGAAATAGAATTATTAGAGGAAATGCCTCAGCAGTAATATAAACAAGGGAAGAAACCTGAAAATCCCTGCAAACGCGAAATAAGTAAGGACTATTAATCTGATAAAAATGAAAATTAAAGTTATCGTTTTATTGTTTTTGGGAATGATGAACCTGCATGCCCAAACTAAAAAACCAGTCAAATCTAAAAAACCGGTTACAGCGACAAAAAACCAAAAGGCTACGGCCGCTCCTTCGACAGATGGGATTTTCGCAGAATTCCAAACCTCTAAAGGTAAAATTGTTGTAAGCCTGGAGTACCAGAAAACACCTATAACGGTGGCTAACTTCGTGTCTCTTGCAGAAGGAAAAAATACTTTTGTAACTGATGAGAAACTAAAAGGGAAACCTTATTATGACGGATTAAAATTCCACCGTGTCATTAAGGACTTCATGATTCAGGGTGGTGACCCGGCAGGAAACGGTTCGGGTGGCGCAGGATATAGCTTCAAAGATGAAATTGTCCCTGAATTCGTATTTGACAAAGGTGGTATTTTGGCTATGGCCAACTCAGGACCGGCAACCAACAGCAGCCAGTTTTTTATTACACATAAAGACACGCCATGGCTTAATGGCAAACATACAATTTTTGGATATGTAACTTCCGGCCAGGATGTAGTGAATGCGATTGCGCAGGATGATGTGATGCAAAAAGTAACTATTGTCAGAAAAGGAACCGCTGCCAAGAATTTTGATGCTGCAAAAGTATTTGCTGATTACTATGCCAATAAAGGTGAAGATGATAAAAAGCAGGCTGCTGTCCAGGCAGAAGCCAGGGCAAAACAAGCTGCTGTTGAGGCTGAAGCTAAAAAGGTATACGATGAAAAATATGCTCCTGTAAAAGCAGAGAAGGTAAAATATTTAGCCGGTGTAAGAAGTACAGCCACTAAATTGCCAAGTGGACTCGAAATTAAAACCCTAAAGAAAGGTACCGGCGTAAAACCTGTTGACGGTGCTACGGTTTATATCCACTATGCTGGTTACCTTGAAGACGGAAGCCTATTTGACAGCAGCTACGAAGAAGTTGCAAAAGAATATGGAAAATTTGATGCCAACAGGGCATCACAAAATGGTTATAACCCATTTCCTTTTCAGGCCGGTAAAAAAGACGGTTTGATTCCGGGGTTTCTCGAAGGATTGAACAGCCTGTCTTTTGGAGAGAAAGCCATTATATTTATCCCGGCTAATTTAGGCTATGGTGAGCGTGGTGCAGGTGGTGTTATTCCGCCGAATGCCAATATTATTTTTGAATTGGAATTATTTGAATCATTACCAAATGCTCCTACTCCGGCTGTACCGGTTTCGAAACAATAGATTTTAGATTTATACTTTAATATATAAGGGATTTGCAATGCGAATCCCTTTCTTTTTTTTATTTACCAAATTTCCACTCAAATTCATCTTTGTCATTTATGATGGCGCCAATTTCTACCTTAGCAATGGTGCCGTATTCTGTCTGAAGAATAAGCCAATGCGCTTCATTGAAATGATTTTCCGCCAGATCAAAATCTTCCTGTTCCCATGATTTAAACTGATGCGCAGTCAGTTGTTGTTTAATCTCTTCGACAGGATGCCCAACAACCGGCTGTCCGAATAACTGCAATGCCGGATTGGAAGAAATAATATACCCCAGCCGAAACCCTTCATCTGCATAAAAGGTAAGCCGCCATTGCTGCTTGTTGTAAATTAATATAACGTTGTTGTCCTCATCTTTAAATTGTTTGTCGGATTTATCATAGATTGCCTCTACATCCTGTTGCTTCATCCCGAAGAGCAATTGATCAATTCCGTATTTTGGATTTATCGTCATTATATTTTTTTGGCGAAGTTACACAATATTAATAGTAACATGGAAATCTTATAACATTGATACGGTAATCTTACAACTTTTCACAAAACTATGCCTTATTTATATCCGTAAGTTCAAGTTATAATCAATAACTAACAATTTTAATCCATCCTTTATGAAAAACAAAATTACTTTAAGATTGGTGTTTGCATTTTTTCTCTTTGCAGGAATTGGAACATCACAGGCACAACTCGTAACGACCAATCTGGACAATGGTTCGGCCGGAAGCTTACGGAACCAGGTAGCATCGGCTAACACAGGCTCAATTATTATTTTTGCTCCCGGCATAACTAATATCGTTCTTGTATCGGGTGAAATTACAATCGATAAATCTTTAGTGATCACCGGAAACGGAATCATTAACACTACAGTCAACGGTAACGCTGCCGGCAGAATCTTTAATGTAACTGCCGGCAATGTCGTTTTAAATGACATTACCTTAACTAACGGACTTGCAGAAAACGGAGGTGCTATTGCTGTTACCAATGCAAATCTGGCAGTAAACAACAGTACCATTTCAAATTCTGTAGCCAATGGCGCAAGCGGAAGCGGTGGCGGAATTTTAGTTGGGACCGGTGCCAATCTGTCTGTACTCAACACATTCATTACAGGCAATACTGCCAATCGTGCCGGAGGTGGTATTGAATCTGTGGCAGGAACCACGACGATACTGAATAACGTAACACTCAATTTCAACAATGCAGGCGTAGCTCCGGCTACTGCTGCTCCCGGAAATGGTGGAGGATTACACATTACCGGAGCCGGTGCGGCAACAATCAATGGTGGATTTGTCATGATGAACAGAGCTGCCGCAGAAGGCGGAGGTTTGTGGAACGGAACCGGAACAATGACGATTGACGGTACAACAATTACTGAAAATACGGCTTCGGGTATTGCCGCCGATAATGGCGGCGGTGGTATTTATAACCTGAATGGCGGAACTTTAAATATTGATGATGCGCTTATCAGGGACAATGTAGCCAATGGAACTGCCGGAAGTGGTGGTGGAGTTTTGAATGATGCTGGTGCAACACTTGTTATAACTAATTCACAGATTACAGGAAACACATCTAACAGAGCTGGCGGCGGAATTGAGAATAATGCCGGAACAGTTACACTTACAGATGTGAATCTGGACAACAATACTACTTTCACTTCTCCGGGGAATGGCGGAGGATTGCATGTTACCGGTGCAGGAAGTACCAGTATCAATAACGGAACAGTCAATGGAAACAATGCCGGAGCAGAAGGTGGCGGATTATGGAACGGAACTGCTACAATGACTGTTAACGGTACCACTATTTCGGGAAATACTGCAAGCGGCGCAGGTGCTGATCAAGGTGGCGGCGGTATTTATAACCTGAATGGAGGAACACTGATCGTAATTGATGCGGTAATAAGCAATAACAGAGCCAATGGAACAGCAGGTAGCGGTGGCGGAATCCTTAATGATGTTGGATCACAATTATCTGTTACCAATTCAGATATTACAGGAAATACGGCAGTACGCGCAGGTGGCGGAATTGAAGACAATTCAGGTACAAGTACGTTACTGCTGACCAATGTCAGTTTGAATAACAATTCAGTTACAGGACCTCCGGGTAATGGTGGCGGACTCCATATTACCGGTGGCGGAAGCATCACCATTACAGGAGGCGAAGTCAATAACAACACGGCTTCTCTTGAAGGCGGCGGATTGTGGAATGGTGCGGGAACAATGACCATCAATGGAACTACAATTGACGGAAATGTGGCACAAGGTGCTGCTGCAGATGACGGAGGTGCCGGAATATTCAATAATGCCGGTACATTAAATATTACAGATGTATTGCTTTCTGACAATCGTGCTACAGGTCTTAGCGGAAGCGGTGGCGGATTATTAAGCCTAACAGGAACAGTTACAATTAATGATACAACTTTTGATTCTAATGCTGCCAATCGTGCAGGTGGTGCTATTGAAGTAGTTAACGGAACATTACTTATTACCGGATCGGCAATGACCAATAATGATGTTGACGGCGGAGCAGGAACACCAAACCCTGGAAATGGCGGTGCTTTGCATATTACAGGCGTAACCACGACTACCATCAGCAATAGTGAAGTTTCAGATAATGATGCCAAACGTGAAGGTGGCGGATTATGGAACCAAACCGGAAGTACGATGACTGTAAATAATACTACCATAGATTCTAATACAGCCAGTGGTCCGGATGCTGTTCACGGCGGCGGTGGAATTTTTAATAATGGTGGTTCTTTGATTGTTAATGCTTCTACCGTTTCCAATAATATTTCAGACGGTACATTAGGCAATGGTGGCGGAATCCACGTTAAAACTGGTACTGCTTTGGTAACGCTGAGTACAATCTCGGGAAATTCTTCTGCCAATATGGGCGGTGGCGTTTACAGCAATGCACAGGCTACTGTAAATGCCTCGACTGTTGCGCTTAACTCAGCGACTAATTCCGGTGGTGGTATTACCAATAACAGCGCCACTGCGGTTACTCTAAAAAATACTGTTGTCGCTAAGAATGACGCGGGAACCAACTTTGATTTGTCATCTGCTACAGCGGTATATGTATCTAATGGTTATAATTTAATCGGACAGGACGATTCAGCTGTTTTTACTTCAGTTACCGGAGATATCGAAGGTACTACGGCTTTACCAATTGACCCTTTATTGGGATTATTGGCAGATAATGGCGGACCGACACTTACTCATTTGCCTTTGGCAGACAGCCGGCTTTATAATGCAGGAGATCCGGCGGATTTATTCAATGACCAAACCGGAGCAGCAGTATTTGGCGGCATCAGGGATATTGGAGCCGTTGAAGCGCAAGTTGCTTTGAGTACGAACAACTTTGTGTACAACAACGCCAAAAAAAGTATTGTGTATCCTAATCCTTCCATCAACGGAACGATCAAAATAGATTTGGCACAAGGTTTTGGAGCAGATGTAAAAGGAAGCCTGATAGAAATTGGTTCTGGAAAAACAGTTCATCAATTTGATGTTAACGGTTCCGGTAATAGCGTAGATTTGAATAGTTTTTCCGCAGGAGTTTATATTGTTCAACTGACATCAGGAACGACAACAGAAAAACATAAATTGGTTATTGGAAGATAATTTTAGATTGGTATAAGCGACACATCATTCAAAACAGTGTGTTCGTTTAAAAAAAAGGGTTCTGATTTAAAAATCGGAACCCTTTTCTATTATATTGGCTGAAGAATATTCAGTTACATTAATATTCAAAAATTCCATATTCGCTTGTAATGGTTAGTTTCTTGCTTTCTGACTCTTCTACCCTGCCTACGATTTGCGCGGCAATGCCAAAAGATTCAGAAACAGCAATGATATCGGCTGCAATTGTTGCAGGCACATAGATTTCCATCCGGTGTCCGCAATTGAATACCTGGTACATTTCTTTCCAATCGGTTTGAGATTGCTCCTGAATCAACTTAAACAAAGGCGGAACCGGAAACAGATTGTCTTTTATAATATGCAGGTTTTCTACAAAGTGCAATATTTTAGTCTGCGCGCCACCACTGCAATGTACCATTCCGTGTATTTCTTTCGGTGTGTACTGGTTGAGGATTTGTTTGATCACCGGCGCATACGTCCGCGTTGGTGACAATACCAATTTCCCGGCATCAACCGGAGCATCCTCAACCGCATCCGTTAACTTCACTTTACCAGAATAAACCAATTCTGCCGGTACTTGCGAATCGAAACTTTCAGGATATTTAGCGGCAAGATAATGGTCAAAGACATCATGGCGTGCAGATGTTAGTCCGTTACTTCCCATTCCGCCATTATACGCTTTCTCATACGTTGCTTGTCCGAAAGAAGCCAATCCGACAATAACATCGCCAGGCCGAATATTCGCATTATCAATCACATCACTGCGTTTCATCCTTGCTATTACTGTCGAGTCTACGATGATTGTCCGAACCAAATCACCCACATCAGCAGTTTCACCACCGGTAGAATGAATGGTCACGCCGAAAGTTTTCAGTTCTGCGATTAATTCTTCGGTCCCATTGATAATAGCTGAGAGCACTTCGCCCGGAATCACATTTTTATTTCTTCCGATAGTCGAAGAGAGCATGATATTATCAGCAGCACCAACACACAATAAATCATCAATATTCATGATGAGCGCATCCTGGGCAATCCCTTTCCAGACTGATAAATCACCTGTTTCTTTCCAATACATGTAAGCCAGCGAAGATTTCGTTCCGGCGCCATCTGCATGCATGATGAGGCAATAATCCGCATCATTCGTTAAATAATCGGGAACTATTTTACAAAATGCTTTTGGAAATAAACCTTTGTCAATATTTTTGATGGCGTTGTGCACATCTTCTTTGGAGGCCGAAACGCCGCGAAGCGCATATCGTTTGGAAGTATCTGAACTCATTGTGTTGTTGTGTAGTTGTGGGTGCAAATATAGTCAGATTATTAGACTTTGGGATTCCCTGAAGTGCAGATTTTTTAGGCAGCTATTCCGGCTATCCGCTTTATCTTTTATTCCGCTGCGCTCCACAAAAGGATGCCGCTGCTATCCGGGCTGACAAGTGGCCGGAAGATCAGTTTTCAAGAATTACAATTTCAACTCGCCTGTTTTCCTGTTCTTCCTTTTCACTTTTTTCCGGAATCGGATGGATCGGATTTGTAGTTCCGAATCCCTTAAACGAAAGCCTTTTCCGGTTGATCTGATTGCTCACCAGAAAATTATAAACCGCTTTCGCGCGCGCTACTGATAACGCCTGTAAATCGTTGGTAAGCTGGCAACAAATGTGACCCTGGATTTCAATCTTAAGTTTCGGATTGTCCTGCAATGCACACAAAACCTCAAATAATATTGGTTTTGACCTAGGCAAGATCCGCGGTGTCATATTAAAAAACTGAATGTTATTGAGTCGGATTTTGTCACCGGGTTTTCCTGTTTTCAACAGTTCCTGAACAGGAATAATATTGCTCTCAGTGACCGGCTCATTGGGTTTTGCAGTTTCTATTTTGGTTTCATAAACAATAGTTACCTTTCTGTTTTCTGACTGTACTTTTGACTGTTCGAAATCTTCACCAAAACCACGAATCTCGTAACCATTCCTGACATTTATATTTTTGCCTTTCAGGTAATTAAAAACGGCATTGACCCTTTTGACGGATAGCGTATCGTTGTAAATATTGCTTCCTTTCCAATCGCAAAAACCATAAATCTTCGTAACTTCTATATCTTTTCCTTCTGATATCCAGCCATTTAATTTTTCAATAGCATTCTCGTTGAGGTCGTGCCGGTTAAAATCAAAAAACACGGTTACTTTTGCCTGAGACCTGAGTCCGTAGCAATTTAAAAGAAATAACGCTATTAGTATTTTTATTCTCATAGCATCGATAGGATTAAATCAATTAGCGACAATCAAAATTTCTACCCTTCGGTTGGCGGCACGTTGTGCTTCATCTTTTTCCGGAATGGGATATACTGGTTGCGTGCTTCCGAAACCTTTAAAGGTGAGCCGCTTTTCATTAATTCCGTTAGTGACAAGGAAATTATTTATGGCTTTAGCGCGTTGCGTGGACAAGTCAAGGCGATCGTTTGGCATACAACACAAATGTCCCTGAATCTCTATTTTCATAGCAGGATTATTTTTAAGCACGAGCAGCAGTTCATACATTTTTCCTCTTGAAGCCGGGATGACGATAAAAGTGTTGATCTGGAAATTGAGGTTTTCAATCTTTAATTTTTCCCCAACGGCCGCATCGGTCATTTTTTTCATAAAGGCAACGTCGAGTTTGAATTCTGATTTGCTGCCATCGGGATTTTCAAAACTCAGTTTTTCAGGATATTGAACTATTGCTTTAATTTCGTGTGTTGGCACTGTTTTTTTTATGCCCAGGATTTCGTCTTCACGAATGAGATCCTTTTCTTCCAAATAAAACAAAGTGACTTTGCGATTTTCAGCCTTGATTTTTGAAAGATTATGGAGTTCGCCAAAGCTTCTTGTTTTAAAGTCATCACGGATTTTAATTTTGTCTTTTATAATATTGAATATAAAATTGATGCGATTTTTAGCAAGGGTATCATTGAAGCCGCTAGTTCCGTCTTCATCGGTAAAACCGTGAATGCCAACAATTTTTGCGGAAGCGTTATTTTTAATCCAGTTGTTCAGATTGTTTTTTTCTTTTGGCGTCAGTTCAAATTTATTGCTGTCGAAAAAAACAGAAAATTGCTGTTGGGATAAGACCGTGGCAACTGATGCGAAAAAGAAAAATATGGTGTAGGTAAATTTCATTAGGTGTTTATTGGATAACGAAAGTTACGCAAAATATATTATAAAAAAACACCTGACTTACATTGGCAAATCAGGTGTGGTATAATAAAAACAGAATGTTATTTTGTGAAGAGTAATTCCCTGTATTTGGTTAAAGTCCAGATTTCATCATCTACCAGAAGTTCTAATTTATCACAGTGATCCCTGATGATTTCAAAATAGGGTTTTACGACATTGCAATATTCTTCAGCCATTTTTTGCGCATCGGTTAAGGCATTGGCTTTTTTCCTGGCCTCGGTCATTTCTTCCACCTTGGAATTAATTCCTTCAATATGGCCTGAAATTTCACGGATGATTACGATTTGTTCCTTTCCGATTGTGGTGAATTCATCACCGAATATATCTTTTAGGCCTTTTACATTATCGATTAATGTATTTTGGTAACGGATGGCTGTTGGAATTACGTGGTTTTTTGATATGTCTCCGAGAATTCTGCCTTCGATCTGGATTTTCTTGGTATATTCTTCCAATTCAATTTCATAACGCGCTTCCACTTCCACATGGTTCATGATTCCCATTTCTGAGAATAAGTCCAATGCTTGTTTAGATGCTCTTGCTTTTAAAGCCTCAGGCGTCGTTTTGAAATTGCTCAGGCCTCTTTTTTTAGCTTCGATTTCCCAGGCTTCGCTGTAACCATCACCTTCAAAAAGAATCTTTTTCGATTGCTTGATGTACTCTCTAAGAACATTGAATATTGCTTCATCTTTCTTAAGATCTTTCTTCTCAATCAATGCATCTACTTCAATTTTAAAATCTTTTAACTGCTTGGCTACAATAGTATTAAGAGTTGTCATTGCATTCGAACAGTTAGCAGACGAACCTACAGCACGGAACTCAAATTTATTACCGGTAAAAGCGAATGGAGAAGTTCTGTTCCTGTCGGTATTGTCTAATAATACATCCGGAATTTTACCTACTACATTCAGTTTCAAATCTGTTTTTTCTTCAGGAGATAATTTTCCGGTTGTCACGCCTTCCAGTTCCAATAATACTTTAGTTAGCTGCTCACCAATAAACACTGAGATGATAGCTGGTGGCGCTTCGTTTGCGCCCAAACGGTGGTCATTACTTGCAGTAGCAATCGCACCCCTTAATAAAGCTTCATATTCATTGACCGCTTTAATAGTATTGATAAAGAAAGTAAGAAATTGCAGGTTGCTCATTGGTGTTTTACTCGGACTCAAGAGGTTTACGCCTGTATCAGTAGCCAAAGACCAGTTATTATGCTTTCCGGAACCGTTAACTCCTTTGAATGGCTTTTCGTGCAGTAATACTTTAAAGTCATGACGTTCAGCAACTTTTTGCATTACATCCATCAGAAGGCAGTTATGGTCAACAGCTAAATTGGTTTCTTCAAAAATGGGAGCCAATTCAAATTGGTTCGGTGCTACTTCGTTGTGTCGTGTTTTTACAGGAATACCCAAAAGCATACATTCCTGCTCAAGATCTCTCATGTAGGTTAATGCACGAGTTGGGATAGAACCAAAATAATGGTCATCCAATTGTTGTCCTTTAGCAGATGTGTGACCTAGTAATGTTCTGCCTGTCATCATCAAATCTGGACGGGAAGCGGCCAAAGATTTATCGATAAGGAAATATTCCTGCTCCCATCCTAAAGTGGCGGTAACTTTTTTTACATTTTTATCGAAATATTTGCATACTTCCGTTGCAGCATCATCCATTGCAGATAATGCGCGTAGTAATGGGATTTTATTATCCAGTGCCTCTCCTGTGTAAGAAATAAATACAGTAGGAATACACAAAGTTGTTCCGAAGATAAAGGCAGGAGATGTTGGATCCCATGCGGTATAACCTCTTGCTTCAAATGTATTTCTGATTCCGCCATTAGGAAAACTCGATGCATCGGGTTCTTGTTGCACCAATTGTCCGCCTCCAAATTTTTCCAATGGATCGCTACCGTCATAAGATGTTTCAAAGA
>Ga0247814_10000714_pt1 | contig 23923 bp, 12 predicted proteins | sample UWRJL179409R1_FD_179947 | JGI IMG/M metagenome (GOLD analysis project Ga0247814, IMG submission 179947) | Plant litter microbial communities from Arlington Agricultural Research Station in Wisconsin, United States - UWRJ-L179-409R-1 | ecosystem: Environmental > Terrestrial > Plant litter >... | reverse complement strand
GGGGTGTTAAACACTGCTGATGGCGATGTGAATGCAGAAAACCTGCCGCAGGTAGGCGAGATAGTTTCGGCACTGCCGGATGGGGCAAGGGAAGTGATGCTGAAAGGCCAGAAATTCTATGTTTCCGAAGATGGTATTTATTACGAAGAATTCATCGATTCTAATAATAAGACAAGTTATAAAGTGGTTGCCAATTAAACAACCAGATCATGATAATCAGCGGTTTCCTATCCGGGAGCCGCTTTTTTTATGTCTTCTACCCTTGTTTCCATATAATGACGGATTGATTTTGATCAGTTTACTATAAATATTACAAAGAAATAAATTTGTTTTGGCTAATATTGGATATAGATTAAACCTGGGGTTAATTGCCCTTTACCAAATATATTCAAATGAAACCTAAATCTGTAATTCTGTTCTTCGCTTTGCTGGCACAATGTGTTATTGCCTCTGCTCAAGACCAATCTCATCAATTTTTCTTTGGAAGTTCAAAAAAGGCCCTGGCCGGATTTAAAACGGTATCAAATGATCAGGTTTATTCAGATCAGCAGGAGTTTGGTTATGACAATGGCACTACCGCGGGTACCGGCAAACCTTTTTATTTTTCTGTAAAAGTTCCTGAAGGTAATTATTTGGTAACCGTAAAACTGGGTGATGCAGTTCGTTCTACCACTGCTACAGTGAAAGCAGAATCGAGACGATTGATGCTGGAAAAGGTGAAAACGGCCCCAGCCAAATACATCACCGCGTCTTTTGTGGTGAATATCAAAGATCGTAATATCACAGGAGGCAAAGTAGTGGGGTTAAAACCACGGGAATTAACTAAACTGGATTGGGACGACAAGCTAACGCTTGAGTTTGACCAGCAAACAGTAATAAATACCCTGACTATTACACCGGCTAAGGATCAGGTTACCATATATCTGGCGGGAAATTCTACGGTGGTAAACCAGGAAGATGAACCATGGGCATCCTGGGGACAGATGATACCGCGTTTTTTTAAACCTGGTGTTGCAATCGCTAACCATGCAGAGTCTGGCCTAACACTGGGCAGCTTTTTAGGATCAAGGCGTTTGGATAAGATTATGAGTGTGATTAAACCGGGCGACTATCTTTTTATTGAATTTGGACATAATGATCAAAAAGATAAGGGCGAAAATGACGGGGCATGGAAATCCTACACGGAGAGGTTAACAGTGTTTGTGGAGCAAGCGCGGAGCAAGGGCGCCATACCGGTGATCGTGACTTCTACCAGCAGGAGGTCATTTGGCCCTGATGGCAAAATTGTTAATTCACTGGGCGACTTCCCTGCGGCAGCAAAAAAGGTTGCAGCGGTGCAAAAAGTGGCTCTGATTGATCTGAACGATATGTCTGCCACATTCTACGAAGCATTAGGCGAAGAGCAATCCAAAAAAGCTTTTGTACACTATCCGGCAAATGTATACCCCGGGCAAGATAAACCGCTGGCAGATAATACCCATTTTAATCCATATGGCGCATATGAGCTGGCGAAATGTATTGTACAGGGAATACGCGACAACAAACTGGGGCTGCAAAAATATTTGGTAAAAGGGCTGCCTGTATTCGACCCCGCACATCCAGACCCGGTAGCAGAATTTAACTGGGCAGAGAGCCCGGCTAAAGCCACAGTGAAACCCGATGGCAATTAGCCCTAGCAGGATACCACAGGTTGCCGGTACAGGACAATAAAATTAGTTTTATCGTACCAAATATAAAGCTGATCCTCATGTTTAACTGCGAACGACCGTATCAATATCTCCAATTAACCCTGATCTTTGTCCTGATCAGTTACGCAGGTTATGCACAGGAGTTGTACCCGGTTGTTTTAGCAAATGACCTCTGGCATGGCGAACAACGTAGTTTGCGTTATCATCCTGAGGGAGAAGATTTTGTAATCACTAACGGAAAACGAAGATTTAACAGGGCGCTTTATGGTACCAATACCGCATTTCGGGTTGAGGCAGGTGATCTGCCGGAATTTTCTTTATATATGCCTGGCCTGGGCGGTACTTTAAAATTAGGAATTGTAAAAGGTACAGCACAAAAATGGCTGACTAACGCGGGAAAAATTACTGCCAGGTATACCCCTGGCCGGATGAGCTACTCAATCAGCGATGAACTGCTTGGTAAATCGACTCTTCATGTAGCAGTGCTTGCCCTTGCTGGTGCTGAAGGTATGGTGGTAGAAGCCTGGCTGGAAGGAGCTCAACAAAATGTGCAGCTAATTTATGCATTTGGCGGGGCCAGCGGCAAAAAGTTTTCCCGTGCGGGCGATATGGGGCCAGATCCTGAATCGGTTTTTTACCTGACAGCAGAAAATTGTGTAACAAATAAATATACAGTAACTGGCAATACTTTTGAATTGCAGTATGGTAATGATGGTAAAAGCAGGCTAATTGGGAACTTTCCCGCAGGCGTAAAACTGGCTGATGCAGGAAAACTGGCGCATCCGGCCGAGTTATATTCCAGCGGGCTATCAGGCACACCGCTGGTCACTGCCGCTGTAATGCTCAGTCCAGGAAAAAAGGTATATGCACTAGTGAAGAATTCGGATCAAAAATCTGCAGTTTCCCAAACACGCTTTCCTTTAGAAGGCGGTTCTGCTGCCCGTTCAGCTTATGCCGGGGCTGAGCTAGCGCGGCAAAAAGTAGCAGGCAGAATAAAAGTATTTACTCCCGATCCGTATATCAATACCATTGGCGGGGCAATAAGTATTGCATCGGATGCAATCTGGGAAAACCCATCCTATATGCATGGCGCCGTAGGATGGCGGATGCGGCTAAACGGCTGGCGGGGACCGTACACGGCAGATCCGCTGGGCTGGCACACCCGTGCGCGAACGCATTATGAAGCTTATGCCAAATCACAGCTGACTGACCCGGCAGAGGGTGCGGTAATTGCCGATACAGCATTTCACCTGGCCCGGCATCTGGAAAAAATGGGCACTTCGCTATTTAGCTCCGGGTATATCAGCAGAGACCCGGATGGGAAGTCGCTCCGCCCGCATCATTATGATATGAACCTGGTTTATGTTGATGGATTACTATGGCATTTCAACTGGACAGGTGATCTCGCTTTCGCAAAAAAGATGTGGCCGGTGCTGCAACGCCATTTTGCATGGGAGAAACGTAATTTCGATCCTGATAATGATGGCTTGTATGATGCTTATGCGGCAATTTGGGCGAGTGATGCATTGTATTATAGCGGGGGCGGTGTTACACATTCGTCTGCCTATAACTACCGGGCTAACAGAAAAGCTGCAGAAATCGCTGTATTGCTTAGAGAAGATCCAACGCCATATCAAAAGGAAGCCAATAAGATTTTACAGGCAATAAACAACCAGCTGTGGATGCCCCAGAAGGGTGTTTATGCAGAATACAAGGATGCGTTGGGTTTAAAGAATGTACATCCTTCGGCCGCACTATGGACCATTTATCACAGCATAGATTCTGAGGTGCCGGATGCTTTCCAGGCATGGCAGAGTCTACGGTATATCGACCAGGAGATCCCTCATATTCCGGTAAAGGGAACCGGTATGCCGGCTGGACAATACTATACGCTTTCTACCAGCAACTGGATGCCTTATACCTGGTCGATCAACAATGTGGTAATGGCCGAATCGATGCATACTGCCCTGGCCAACTGGCAGTCGGGAAGAAATGAAGAAGGGTTTAAGCTATTTAAAAGTGAACTGCTGGCCTCCATGTACCTGGGTGGAAGTCCTGCAAATTTTGTACAGATATCACATTATGATGCAGTAAGGGGCGAAGCTTACCGCGACTTTGGCGATCCGGTTGGGATTTCGTCGAGAGCCCTGGTAGAAGGCTTGTTTGGTATCACACCTGATATATTACATCAAAAGCTAACCGTCCGCCCGGGATTTCCTGCAGCATGGGGCCATGCTGCGATTCAGACACCAGACCTGGATTTTAGCTTTAAGCGTAACGGAAAAACCGACAGCTATAACTTTAAATCTATTTTCGCGGGGCCGCTGGAATTGAATTTACAACTGAAGGCCAGGGGGAGTTCCGTGTTACGCGTGCTGGTCAATGGTAAAAAAGTAAGCTGGAAGCTGCTCAGTGATGCAGTTGGACAACCTATGGTACAGGTAATAACCCCTGTAGAAAAAGAGGTTAGAATTGAGATTACCTGGGCGGGGGATGAATTTAAACGCCCTGCTCTTGCAGCTGCCTTTGCGACAGGTGATGCTGTAACAATTGACTTTAATGGGGCTGTAATAATTGGATTGAAAGACCCTCAGCAGGTTTTTACAGCTGTGAATTACAAAGATGACCAATTTCGCGCCGTAGCATCTGGACAGATAGGAAACAGGACGGCATTTGTGCAGCTAAAAAAAGGAGCCTACAGCTGGTGGTACCCGGTTTGCCTGGAGATAAAACCTGTGGTTTCTGTATTGGCTGCCGAACATCAGGATGCCGGGCAGCTGTCTTTCCGCTTAATCAATAATAGTAATGCTGCCATTAAGGGTGAGTTAGCAGTAAAAGGCTTTACCAAACCGCTGGAGCTGCAGGCTGGAGATACCACAACAGTAATTCATCTGTCAGGAGCTGATGTTTGTGCAGGTACTAACCAGGTTCGATTTCAGGGTAACAGGAGTGCCTCACTCGTAGTAGTTAACTGGAATAGAGAGACGCCAGCTGATGCACAGCGTAATGTTGACCTTACCCCATATTTTAACGACCGCGTTACACAAATATTTAAAAATAAATATTTGTCGCCCCGACCAGCAGGCCCCACTTTACAGTTACCGTGGCAGGGCATTGGCGACTGGCCCCATGCGCTGGAAATGGCAGATATTGATGATACCGGTTTGCGAAAAATGGCTGCCGGGCAAAATTTAATTACACTGCCGCAAGGCCTGCAGTTTGCTACCCCGGGTGAAACAGGTAAAAATAATATCCTGTTCACGTCGCAATGGGACAATTATCCTTCAGCAATAAAGGTGCCGCTGCAGGGTAAGGCTGCACATGCCTATTTGCTGATGGCAGGGTCAACAAACCACATGCAGAGCCAGTTTGATAACGGGAAGATTATTGTAACCTACCAGGATAATTCTACTGACGAACTGATCTTACGTAACCCGGAAACGTGGTGGCCCATAGAAGAGGATTATTATACGGATGGTTTTGCTTTCATATTGAAAAAGCCCCGTCCCCCGCGTGTACATCTGAAAACGGGTCTTACAGCTATGGGAACTAGTATCAATGATCCGGGCGGGCAGCAGATTAAAGGTGGTGCTGCAACAGTTTTAGATCTGGTGCTTGATCCTGGAAAAACATTGAAAAGCCTGGAAGTGGTTGCACTGGCAAATGATGTAGTGATAGGCTTAATGGGTATAACGCTTACTGGCACCGCGAATTAACAATTTACAAGAATGAGCAGGTCAAAGATTTAACGGTTCAGCATATAAAAAATCTAACAGTTCAATACAAAGGAAACGAATAAACAGATCAAATATTTAACGAATTTATAGTTCAACAATTTCCAAAACCACATACTAAACGGATAAGCCCTAACAATGAAAAACCGACTATTTTTACTGAGCAGCATATTGATTTTATTAAATTGTAATTACGGATTTGCACAGGCATATGCCGGATGGGTAAATAAAGTAGGCGCCAGAAAGCAGCCTCAACATACTAAAGTTTTTAATGTAAATGCATTTGGAGCAGTGAATGATGGCAAAACCATCAATAGTAAAGCCATCCAGCGTGCTATTGATGCCTGCGCTGAAGCGGGCGGGGGAAGGGTAACTTTTAATACCGGTACTTATTTAACGGGTTCTGTTTTTGTAAAAAGCGGTGTACAATTAATCATAGATAAGGGCGTAGAGATCCGCGGCAGCCAGGATATCACCGACTACCCGGAAATTGATACCCGCATTGCGGGGATAGAGATGAAATGGCCAGCGGCACTGATCAACATCATCGACCAGAAAAATGTGGCTATAACGGGCGCCGGATTGGTGCATGCGCAGGGAAAAGTTTTTTGGGAGATGTACTGGAAGCTGCGTAAAGAATATGATGCCAAAGGTTTACGCTGGATTGTAGATTATGATGCCAAAAGGCCGAGAACAATCCTGGTTTCGGGCTCTTCAGATATCACTCTAAAAGCGCTTACCCTGCAGCAGGCAGGCTTTTGGACAGTGCAGATTCTCTATGCAGACCATGTAACGGTGGATGGCATGCTGATCCAGAATAATATCGGGGGGCATGGGCCAAGTACAGACGGTGTGGATATCGATTCATCATCATGGGTGCTGGTGCAGAACTGTGATATCGATTGTAACGATGATAACTTTTGCCTTAAAGCGGGGCGCGACTGGGACGGGCTGCGGGTAAACAGGCCTACGGAATATGTAGTGATCAGGGACTGTGTTGCACGTAAGGGTGCGGGGCTGCTGACCTTAGGCAGTGAAACCTCGGGCAGTATCAGGCATGTGCTTGCTACCAACCTGAAGGGGAACGGAACCGGAAACGCACTTAATATCAAATCGGCTACAACCCGTGGCGGCACAGTAGAAGATATTTATTTTGAAAACATTACTATGGATAGTGTGGGTACCTTTCTGCAGGTAAATATGAACTGGAACCCGGCATACAGCTATTCGAAACTCCCCGACGGATACGACGAAAATACAGTGCCGGCACACTGGAAAAAACTGCTGATGAAAGTAGAACCGGCAGAAAAGGGCATTCCTGTTTTTAAGGATGTGAATATTTCCAATGTCAGGATCAAGGGTGCAAAACGGGCTATCAATGCAAACGGGCTTCAGCAGTCACGTCTCACTAATTTTAAGCTGACTAATATCAGCGTTACTGCGGCGATCAGCGGACTGATCGATCATGCTGAAAACTGGAATTTCAAAAATGTACGTATTATGGCGCGAGACAAAAGCAGCATCGAAGTAAAAGATGCCGTAAACAGTAACCTGGCTTTAACATTTTAATCATGGGTATGAAACGCTTATCTTACTGCAGTGTTTTTCTGATGAGTATACTCCTTGTTCCACCGGCCGTGATGGCACAGCGGCAGATGGAGAAACTCAATCGCGGGGTTATAGCGCTGCGCAAAGGGCCAGACTCCGTGTATATAGGCTGGCGGATGCTGGGAACCGATCCGGATGATATCGCATTTAATGTGTATCTCCAAAGCGGCAAGAAAAACAAGGTAAGGCTAAATGCAAAACCTGTTACGTTAACTACTGACTTTATCGCTAAGGGCGTGGATCCTGAAGCACTAAATATTTACACTATAAAGCCGGTACTTAAAGGGATAGAGCAACAGGAAAGTGAAGGTTTTGCCATTGCTGCCAATGACCCGGCAACTAATTATCTCACAATACCGTTAAAAACCCCAACAGGTTATACACCAAATGATATTTCTGTTGGTGATCTTGATGGGGACGGGACTTATGAAATTATATTGCACCAAACTGGTCGCTCCCGCGATAATTCGTCTAATGGCTATACCGACCCGGCAATTTTCCAGGCCTACCGCATGGATGGTACATTGCTATGGGAAATTAACCTTGGAAAGAATATCAGGGAAGGAGCACATTATACACAGTTTATGGTGTATGATCTGGATGGTGACGGCATAGCAGAGTTTGCCTGTAAAACCGCAGATGGCACTACAGACGGCAAGGGGAAAGTAATTGGTGACGGAACAAAAGACTGGCGTAATGTTAATGGAAAGATATTAAGCGGACCCGAATATTTCACCATTTTTAACGGGAAAACCGGTGAGGCTTTAGCTACAACGGATTATATTCCGGGCAGGGGAATTACCAATGGGTGGGGCGGACCTGGTGGAAATGGCGGCAACGATGATAGCGGCAACCGGGTAGACAGGTTTACGGCATGTGTGGCTTACCTTGATGGCAAGCACCCAAGTGTAGTGATGTGCCGCGGATATTACGGCCGAACGGTTTTGGCAGCATGGGACTGGCGCGGTGGTAAACTCAGCTCGCGCTGGGTGTTTGATACAAAAAACGGGGCAAACCCTTATTCGGGGATGGGCAACCATAACCTGTCGGTAGCAGATGTGGACGGTGATGGCAAAGATGAGATCGTTTATGGCTCGATGTGCGTGGATGATAATGGGAAAGGGTTGTATACTACCGGCTTTAGACATGGAGATGCCATCCATGTGGGCGACCTTGATCCGGCGCGTCCCGGGCTGGAAGTGTTTGGCGTTCACGAAATTGAAGAAGGCACTAAAGGGCCGGGTGCGGTTTTATATGATGCAAAAACAGGGACTATGTTGTGGCGCGGTGCCGAAGATGAAGATGCCGGCCGTGGTGTGGCAGAAAATATAGATACTACACTTACAGGAGCGCAGATGTGGTTTTCGGGTTCGAAGGGGTTGCTGGACCTTAAAGGAAACCGCATAGGGGACAACCCGCCATCAACCAATTTCCTGATCTGGTGGGATGGCGACCTCTCTCGGGAGTTGCTGGATGGCAACCATATTGATAAATATAAAGGCGGACGGTTGCTGACCGCTGCAGGCTGTGTATCTAATAACGGTTCGAAAGCTAATCCGGCATTAAGTGCCGATTTATTTGGCGACTGGAGAGAGGAAGTGATTTTCCGTACAGCAGATAACCAGCAGTTGCGGGTATACAGCACAACGATACCATCGCAGCATCGCCTGTACACGCTGATGCACGACCCGCAATACCGCTTAAGTATTGCCTGGCAAAATGTAGGCTATAATCAGCCACCGCATACCAGTTTTTACCTGGGGAAAGGAATGAAAAAAGCTCCAAAACCAAATATTACTATTAAACACTAAAAGATATGTTAAAACGGAAAAAGTTAATGGGCATTACGCTCGCTGCGGTAGTAACGCTGTTATCGGCCTTTACTTTATTAAAGGAAAAACCTGTGCTGTATGTTATTGGCGATTCCACGGTAAAAAATGGAAAGGGTAAAGGAGACGGTAATATGTGGGGCTGGGGCGATTTTATCGGGCAGTATTTTGACCAGGAAAAGATCCATATAGAAAACCATGCACTGGGGGGAACAAGTTCGAGGACATTCCAAACCAAAGGTTTATGGGATAGTGTGCTGGTGAAGATTAAAGCAGGTGATTTTGTATTAATGCAGTTTGGCCATAACGATGGGAGCCCGCTGGACGATACTGCCCGTGCCCGCGGAACAATCAGGGGTATAGGCACAGAGAACAGGGAGATTTATAATCCGATCACTAAAAAGAAAGAGGTAGTATATACCTATGGCTGGTACCTGCGTAAGTTTATTACAGCTACAAAAGCAAAGGGAGGGATCCCGATTGTTTGCTCGCCCATACCGCGAAACCAGTGGAAAGATGGCAGGGTGCAAAGGGGCGAAGCAGGTTACAGTACCTGGGCTGCAGAGGTGGCAAAGGCCGAAGGGGTGTTTTTTATAGATCTGAATAAACGTACAGCAGATAAGTATGACCAGTTTGGCGAGGAGAAGGTGAAGGGATATTTTCCTGGCGACCATACTCATACCAACGGTGATGGGGCGAAGCTGAATGCGGCGTCGGTAGCAGAAGGTATTACTGCATTAAAAAAATGTCCGTTAGCAAAATACATGCTTAAATAATTAGCTATGAAAACGGTATCTTCATTATTATTGCTGCTGTGCCTGGTGGTGTATGGCCAGGCACAGCAAATCAACAGGCAAAAGCTGGTAGGCCGTCATATGGTCAGGATTACAGCGATGGACTCGTTATCGTCATTGTCGGTGGGTAATGGCAAATTTGCGTTTACTGTGGATGGAACAGGCCTGCAAACTTTTCCAGATCATTACCAGAACGGGGTGCCGCTGGGTACACAATCTGAATGGGGATGGGATAGTTTTAAGGATACTGCGGGTTATCACATAGAAGAATCACTGCGGGGGTACCAGCAGTATGGCAGGAATATTAGTTATGTGGTGCAGATTAAAACACCGGAACGTAACAAGGCGGCCTCAGACTGGTTCCGCCAGAATGTACACCGGTTGCAGCTGGGTAATGTGGGCTTTGCTATTACGCTGAAAAACGGGAAGGCGGCAACGGTACAGGATATCAAAAATATTAGTCAGCAGCTTAACCTGTGGACAGGCGAAATACAAAGTAATTTCACTGTGGAAGGTGAAAAAGTGCAGGTATTTACTGTAGCCCACCAGGGGCACGACCTCGTTGCAGCGCGCGTGCAGTCGGCATTAGTTACACAAGGCAGGTTAAAGGTGCGCATTCGCTATCCGTATCCAACCGGAGCCTGGGCAGATGCGGGCAATAACTACGCAAATCAGCAAAAGCACCAGTCGTCCATTTTTTCTGCCGATCAATCACATGCCCTGCTAATCCACCAGCTGGATTCTGCACAATATTTTACCGCATTGCACTGGAAAGGAAAGGGGATCATCGCAAAAAGTACAGCGCATGACTTCCTGCTTTCTCCGGATAAAAACAGCGATACTTTTGAAGTAAGCCTTCTTTTTACCCCGGATAAACCTAAAACACTGTTACCACTGTTTACCGAAACCGAAAACAATAGCCGGGATGCCTGGAAATCTTTCTGGATGAGCGGGGCAGCGGTAGATTTTGCCGGAAGTACCGATCCACGTGCAAATGAACTGGAACGCAGGGTAATACTGTCACAGTACCTTACCAAAATCCAGTGTGCAGGTTCGAACCCGCCGCAGGAAACGGGACTAACGTATAACAGCTGGTTTGGGAAGCCCCACCTGGAAATGACCTGGTGGCATATGCTCCATTTTTCGCTATGGGGAAGGAACGAGATAATGGAAAAGCAGGCCGACTGGTACTTTAAGGTAGCCAGCGGTGCAAAAAAGATTGCTACAAGGCAGGGCTTTGATGGGTTAAGGTGGCAAAAAATGACAGATAATAATGGCAATGAAACGCCATCTTCGGTAGGTTCATTACTGATCTGGCAGCAGCCCCACCTGATTACTTTTGCGGAACTGGCTTACCGGACCCATCCGGATAAAAAAACAATGGAGAAATATAAAGACCTGGTATTTGGTACCGCATCTTTTATGGCTTCGTTTGCACATTATGATAAAGAAAAAGACAGGTACTTCCTTGGACCGGGACTAATCCCTGCGCAGGAGCGGTTTAAAGCAGAAGAAACTTTTAACCCTACCTATGAACTGGCCTACTGGAACTGGGCACTGAACATCGCGCAGCAGTGGCGGGAAAAACTGGGTTTGAAACGGGACCCGCACTGGGACGAAGTGATTGCTAAACTTTCTCCACTACCTGTACAGGATGGGGTGTACCTTGCTGCGGAAAGTGCAACAGATTCTTATACCAACCCGGAGTATAAAACAGACCATCCTTCGGTATTGGGTACATACGGTATGCTGCCGGCAACTCCCTTACTGGATAAAGAGGTAATGCGCAAAACATTCGACCTGGTATGGAAAACCTGGAGCTGGAACGATACCTGGGGTTGGGATTTTCCGATGACTGCCATGTCGGCCGCACGATTAGGCCTGCCCGAAAAGGCGGTAGAAGCATTGCTGATGGATATCAGGTCTAATACTTACCTGCTAAGCGGCCACAATTACCAGGACGAAAGGCTGCGGTTATATCTTCCGGGGAACGGGGGGCTGCTTACTGCGGTAGCCATGATGTGTGCCGGCTGGGATGGTAATACCGAAATTAATCCCGGCTTTCCAAAAAACGGAAAATGGAAGGTAGCCTGGGAAGGATTAAAGCCTATGCCCTGATGATCACGACAGGGAGGAACAGGATGCTACAGGTTGCCGCTGTTCCGAATTAAGCCTATACTAGCGATAAAACCAAATATACCCTGCTGGAAAGAAGCAGAGATAGCCGATACTTATGAGCATAACTTACTCTCCATTATATAAATGGCTTTTTGCCAGCTTTTGCCTGGCTTTCTTTTTTGCCGGTACAGCTGGTGCGCAAACGCTATCCCTCGCAGGAAAATGGCGATTTAAAATAGATTCTTTAGACCAGGGAATTGTACACCGATGGTATTCGACACCTTTTATAGAAGAAGTAAAACTTCCCGGTTCCATGGCAGAAAATGGGAAAGGGAACGATATTACTTTAAAAACAAAATGGACGGGTAGTATCTATGACAGTTCGTATTATTTTAACCCGCGGCTGGCCAAATTCCGGCAGCCCGGAAATATCAAAATCCCCTTCTGGCTTACACCCGCAAAACATTATACCGGCCCGGCCTGGTACCAGAAAGAAGTAATTATCCCAAAAGGATGGAAGGGGAAAAGAATAATGCTCGAACTGGAGTATGCACATTCCGAAACTACGGTGTGGGTAGACCATACGGAGATTGGTATGCAGTATACCTTTGTTACGGCACAAAACTATGACCTCACAAAGGTACTAACTCCCGGAAAACATACATTAACGATACGTGTGGATAACCGGATTAAAGCCATTAATGTGGGGCAGGATTCGCATAGCCTGACCGACCATACACAGGGAAACTGGAACGGTATTGTTGGTAAAATCCAGCTTACCGCAGGTCCGTTGCTCCATTATGATGATATCCAGGTTTTTCCAGACCTGAAAAATAAACAAGCCATGGTAGATATTACCCTGGCGGGACCGCTAAAAAGTGATTTAACAGGAGAGGTGATTCTAGCAGCGCATAGCTTTAACTCGGGCAAAAGCCATGAGGTAAAACCGGTGCGTGCGGCTTTTAGCCTTAAAAACGGGAAAGCGTCAGTAACAATGATCTTACCGATGGGGGATAAAATGCTTACCTGGGACGAGTTTGATCCTGCTTTATATGAATTGACGGTAACGGCAGTACCATCGTCTGGTGAGCAGGCCGAAAGCAAAGTAACTTTTGGTATGCGCGAATTTAAAGCTGCCGGCAGGCAGTTTAGGATTAATGGCCGGCCGGTATTTTTACGTGGTACGGTAAACAACTGTGAGTTTCCGCTTACGGGTTACCCGGCAATGGATGAGGAAGCATGGACAAGGATTTTCAGGATTTCAAAAGCCCATGGGTTAAACCATATGCGTTTTCACTCCTGGTGCCCGCCCGAAGCAGCGTTTAAGGCTGCAGATAAAACAGGTTTTTACTTACAGCCCGAAGGGCCAAGCTGGGCCAATCATGGTACCTCTATTGGCGAAGGCAAACCGATTGACCAGTTTATCTATGATGAGACGGGGCGCATAGAGAAAGCTTTTGGTAATTATGCGTCGTATTGTATGCTGGCCTATGGCAATGAACCCAGGGGCAGACAGGTAGAATACCTGACGAAGTTTAACGACTACTGGAAAAAGAAGGATGCCAGAAGGTTATATACAGGTGCTTCGGTAGGTGGCAGCTGGCCGGTGATCCCCAATAATGAGTTTATGGTACGTGCAGGGGCCAGGGGATTAAGCTGGAACAAACAGCCTGAAAGTATTACCGATTATGCACCGCTGATTGAAAAGTTTTCAGTACCGTTCGTAGCACATGAGATGGGCCAGTATTGCGTGTTCCCAGACTTTAAGGAGATTAGGAAATATACAGGTGTATACCGTGCTAAGAACCTCGAATTGTTTGAAGAGGACCTGAAAGACCATGATATGGGCGATGAGGCCGAACGTTTTTTAATGGCATCAGGAAAATTACAGTCGCTTGCCTACAAAAATGAGATTGAAAAGGCCCTGCGTACACCGGGATATAGCGGTTACCAGCTGCTTTCTCTAAACGATTATCCGGGGCAGGGCACTGCACTGGTGGGGGTGCTGAATGCGTTTTGGGACGAAAAAGGATATATTACAGCAAAGCAGTTTAAACGCTTTTCCAATACCACAGTCCCTTTGTTACGCACGGCCAAATTTGTATATAGCAATAATGAAGTATTTGCAGCTGCGGTAGAGATTACGCATTACGGACAGGCCGCATTAACAGCTGCCAAAGTATCATGGAAAATTACTAATGAGCGGTCGGCCGTTTTAATCTCCGGTACATTCGGTCCGCAAACTATTGCTATCGGCAGTGCTATACCTCTTGGACAAGTTAAATTTGACCTCAAAGGAATCAGCAAAGCTGAAAAACTAAACATTGAAGTGAGTGTGGAAGGTTCGGAATTGAGCAACGACTGGGATTTCTGGGTGTTTCCAAAGAGCTTACCTGAGGTAAAATCCGATGTTTACTATTGTACGGCACTGGATCAGAAAGCAGAAGATATATTGAAAAAAGGCGGAAAGGTATTTCTTAATGCGAGTGGTAAGGTGGTTAAAGGTAAAGAGGTGGTGCAAACATTCCTGCCCGTATTTTGGAACACGTCCTGGTTTAAGATGCGACCACCACATACGCTGGGCATCCTGCTCGATCCTAAAAGTGCTGCTGTAAAAGAATTCCCTACCAGTTATCACAGCGATTTCCAATGGTGGGAAATCGTTAACAACGCACAGGTGATGAATCTGGAAGATTTTCCGGCAGGGTTTCGTCCGCTGATACAGCCAATAGACACCTGGTTCCTGAACCGGAAGCTCGGTCTGGTATTCGAAGCTAAAGTAGGGCAGGGAAAATTACTTGTTTCCAGTGCTGATTTATCCGCCAGCGGGGAGCATGGGCCTGCTGCTAAACAATTGTATTACAGTTTACAAAAATATATGCGGTCTGCTGAATTTAATCCGGCCAGCATTGTGGATATAGCTGTGGTAAGGGACTTGTTCAAAACAGGTTCAAAATTGGTTTTTGATACGCATACCAAAGATAGTCCCGATGAGCTGAAGCCCAAAGTGACCGATGAACTGAAGTCTAAAGTGACCGATGAGCCAAAACCAAAAGTGTCTAATGAGCCGAAAGCCAAAGTTAACCATCCCTAACCCCTTGAAACGATTAACCTAATAAGAATCATGAAGAATATAATAAAATTAAGCAGCACCATAATTGTTGGCTCACTGTTCTGTTTTATGCAGCTGCACGCACAAAAGACACCGTCAAAAAGTGCTGTGTTGAAGGTGATGAAGTCTACCAATAAATATTTTATGCAAACCTGGCCGGATCCGGGACTGCCTATCAAGACCAATATTGTACGTCCGAGTAATATCTGGACGAGGGCAGTATATTATGAAGGACTGATGGAACTCTATAATGTAAAACGAGATAAAGATTATTATGATTACGCGGTAGATTGGGGTACGAAGCATAACTGGGGACTGCGTGGCGGTGTGCCTACACGCAATGCAGATAACCAGGCTTGCGGACAAACGTATTTAGACCTGTATAATATCGACCAGCAGCCGGAGCGTATAAAAGATATTAAAGAGTCGGTAGACCTGATGATGAAATCTGGTAAGATAAATGACTGGACCTGGATTGATGCCCTGCAAATGGGTATGCCGGTGTTTGCCAGACTGGGCGTGCTGTATAAAGATGATGCCTATTTCGAATATATGTACAAGATGTACATGCATAGTAAAACAGTAGAAGGCGGTGGTTTATACAATACGCAGGAATCACTTTGGTGGCGCGACAAAGATTTTGTTCCGCCTTATAAAGAACCAAATGGAAAAAACTGTTACTGGTCTCGCGGCAACGGCTGGGTAATCGCCGCCCTGGTAAGGGTGCTGGACATTATGCCCGAAAATGCCCCTCACCGTGAGGAGTACCTGAAAACTTATCAGGAGATGCTTGCTGCCCTGGTGCCATTACAACGTACGGACGGTTTCTGGAACGTAAGTTTACATGATGCAGATCACTTTGGCGGAAAGGAAACCTCAGGAACAGCATTATTTGTTTACGGAATGGCATGGGGTATCAATAAAGGACTGATCCCTGCGGCTATCTACAAACCGGTGCTGGTGAGAGCCTGGGATGCGATGGTAAAAGATGCTGTGCAAAAAGACGGTTCTCTGGGTTATGTACAGGGTACCGGCAAAGAACCCAAAGACGGGCAGCCTGTTACAGTGAGCAGCAGGCCTGATTTTGAAGATTATGGACTGGGATGTTTCCTGCTTGCAGGTGCGGAAGTTTCCAAAATGAAAAAATAAACAATGCGTAGAATTTATACCATAGCGCTCCTGTTGTTATTGCCGGTACTGGCTGATGCCCAGTGGTTAGGCAATTACCAGTCGGCCTTTAACCGTGTTGGCAATATCTTCTCTTTTAACACCAGTGCTGGTAAAGTGAGGATTGAGCTGTGCGGCCCGGCAGTTTTTCGGGTACGGGCAAGCTGGAACGGTAAATTTGAAGCAGAGGAGCACCTAATGGTGATCAAATATGACTGGGATGCAGTAGCGGCGGGTGTGAAAGATTTGCCCGACCATTTTCTGATTTCTACCGCGCAGTTGAATATCAGAGTAATGAAAAAGCCTTTTCAGCTGGAGGTTTATACCAAAACAGGGAAGCTTCTTTCTTCGGACAGGTTAACTGACGGTTCCGTTTTTAAAAGTGGTGAGGCGGTGAGTTGTACAAAAATGCTGCAGCCCGATGAGCATTTTTTTGGCTTTGGCGAGCGGATGGACTTCCTGGACAGGAGAAATAAAAAATTAAGCTTAAATGTAGGCCGGGGTAAGGGTTTGCCCCATGCTATCGGGGCGTACAATATTCTGGAAGCCAATTACAGTCCGGTTCCCTTTTTTATGAGCACACGCGGATATGGCATATTTATGCATAATTCGTTTGCGACGGAATGGGATATGGGCGCTACGGAAAAAGGAAAATACAGCTTTAAAGCCGTAGATGGCGAAATGGATTATTATTTCTTCTACGGGCCGGATTTTCCCTCCATACTAGACCATTATACGGAAGTAACGGGCAAGTCGCCCATGCTGCCTGATTTTGCATTGGGTTTACATGCGGGTACGTATAGCGGAGGCACATGGGGACATGAAGAACTAACTTCCGACAGTTATGTAGTGGCCCTGGCAAAGAAATACAGGGATATGGGTATTCCTGTAGACTTATTATGGCTGGATTCTACCTGGCGGCTGTTTGGCGAAAATGGGGGTAAGGGGGCTACTTCATTTGAATGGCGCGAAACCTTTAAAGATCCTAAAGCGATGTTCGACAGCATTTATGCAATGAACTATAAAATGGTGGGGCTGCATATCAGACCGAGGTTTGATAATGCAAAAAAGCTGAACCTCCTGGATCAGGCCAGGGCAAAGGGATATACTTATCCGGAGAACGGGGAGCCAGGGGAGTTTGTTGATTTCTTTAATCCCGAGGCGGCCAGTTGGTGGTGGAAAAATGGTGTGATGCGTGTTGCCGGTATTGGTGCCAGGTTTTTAAAGACTGATGAAGGCAGTGCTTTTGGGGCGCTGGCCAATGAAAGCGAAAAAATAGGCCCAACCGGTAAGGTAGCAGAACGTTTGCATAATGTATTTCCTATCGCGTATGTGAAGGAACCCTATGAGCAATATCAGCAACTAAATAAAATCCGCGGGTTAAACCAGACCCGTGAAGGCTATGCCGGGATTCAGCGTTATCCATATATTTTTGCGGGCGACTGGCCAAGTGAATGGCAATATTTTGCGCCGGTGATCAAAGCGGGCCTCAATATCGGACTGTCTGGCGTAGGCTCCTGGGCACATTGTATGGGTGGTTTTGAACATGTGGCAGATCCGGAATTATATATCCGCTGGGTACAATTCGGGATGTTTAGTCCTATTGCAATGGTCTTTGGAATGGACCACGCAGGTTACAAAGAGCCCTGGAACTATGGCGAAGATGCGCTCCGCAACTTCAAAAACTACGATCTGCTGCGTTACCGCATGCGTCCTTATCTTTATACTGCTATGCACCAGCAACATCAAATGGGCATGCCTTTAATGCGTGCACTGGTTTTAACCGGGCAGGACGATGAGAATACGTATGATATAGCTGATCAGTATATGCTGGGTGATCAGCTTATGGTTTGCCCGGTTACCACAAAAGGTGCCGTGACCAGATCAGTGTATCTGCCGAAAGGGATTTGGTTTAATTACTGGACAGGAGAAAAGCTGGAGGGCAACAGCTATGCTCATGTAGTAGCTCCTTTAGATACAATTCCGCTTTTTGTAAAAGGGGGAGGCATTATCGCGATGCAGCCTGAAATGAAATATACTGGCGAAAAACCGGTAGACGTAATTACCCTTGATGTTTTTCCTTATGGGAAATCGGATTTCCAGTTGTATGAAGATGACGGAACTTCTTTAGATTACCAGAAAAAAGTATGCGCAACCACAAATATAACTATGTTGCAAAATAAAACAGGCCTGGAGTTGTCTATTGCAAAACCGCTGGGTAATTTTAAACCATCGGTGCATACCTATATTACAAAGGTACACTGGACGGGAAACGCACCAGTTGCAGTAACGGAAAATGGGAGAACTTTGGCACAGCAGAAGACGATGCCGGCAAATCAGACCAGTGGATGGTACTTTGATCCTTCGTCCCGTCTGTTGTGGGTGGCTACAGCGGGTAATAATACAGCGGGTATTGTGCTGAAAGTAAAGTAAATGGAATAAAAATAGTACAGATATGAAGGTAGCGTTTAAAATGAAGCTAAAACCTGGTTTTAGTGAAGAATACCAAAAAAGACATGATGAGATCTGGCCGGAACTGGCGGCTTTGTTAAAAGCAAATGGGGTGAGTGATTATACTATTTTCCTGGACGAGGAAACAAACACCTTGTTTGGCGTACAGCAACTATCAGGTAAAAGCTCACAGGACCTGGGGCAGCAGGAGATTGTACAGCGCTGGTGGGAGTATATGGCAGATATAATGGATACCAATCCGGACAATTCTCCGGTAAGTATCCCCTTAAAAAACGTTTTCCATCTGGATTAATCTTTTAAATATATAGCGGTTGGTATCTACAACGGCAAACCAAGTATTGATGATGACATGAAGAAACTCCTTTTATATTTTGTTTTACTCGCTGCAGTATTGGGTGCCAATGGGCAGGTGCTGAAAAACAGTGCTGCACCATGGCCTGTAATCGAGAAGCAAATGCGCCCCTGGACCCGCTGGTGGTGGATGGGAAGTGCAGTAGACGAGAAAAATCTTTCCGCTGCGCTGTCTACTTATGCGGCGGCTGGAATAGGCGGGGTAGAGATTACACCAATTTACGGGGTTAAAGGTTTTGAAAACAGGTACATCGATTTCCTGAGCCCAAAATGGGTGAGCATGCTCAACTTTACAGTTAAAAAAGCACAAGTATTAGGTATGGGTGTAGATATGAATACCGGTACAGGATGGCCATTTGGCGGTCCGCAGATCACTCCTGAATTTGCTGCCTCAAAGTTAATTATCCAGCAATATCAGCTCGCAAAAGGGCAGACGCTCACTGAGCTGATTATAGTAAAAGATCAGCAGCAGCTAAAGATGGGAGCGGTTTTACAGGCCCTAACAGCCTATCCCGCTAAAGGTACGCCGGTTAACTTATTGGCACAGGTAGATAAAAAGGGGAGATTAAATTATACACCCACCGCGGATTGCGAAATTTATGCCATTTTCTCTGGTAAGACCCTGCAGAAAGTAAAACGTGCCGCCCCTTCAGGGGAAGGGTATACTTTAGATCATCTTGATCAGCCTTCGGTAAATGCTTACCTGGCGAGGTTTGACAAGGCCTTTGCACATCGTCCGCAGGGGGTAAGGGCCTTTTTTAATGATAGTTATGAGGTGTATAAAGCAAGCTGGACGCCTTCATTTCTGCAGGAATTTAAACAACTAAAGGGTTACGACCTTAGCCTGTATATCAGGGAACTGACGGGAAAAGATTCTACCAGTGCGGTCGTAGGCCGTGTGAAATCGGATTACCGCGAAACCATGAGTAACTTACTGCTGGATAATTTTACCAGGAACTGGACAAAATGGGCACATGGTTATAAAAGTATCACCAAAAACCAGTCGCACGGAAGTCCGGGTAACCTGCTAGACCTTTATGCGGCGGTAGACATCCCCGAAACAGAAATTTTTGGGTCCAGCGCTTTTGCTATTCCCGGATTACGCAGGGATAAGGCAGACGTGCGCAATGTAGACCCAGACCCGATGATGAGCAGGTTTGCCAGTTCAGCCGCACATACCCAGGGAAAAAAGCTTGCTTCTTCGGAAACTTTCACCTGGTTGACGGAGCATTTTAAGACTTCATTTTCGCAGGCCAAACCAGAGGCCGAGCAGCTGTTCCTTTCTGGTATAAACCATATCTTCTATCATGGAACCACCTATACCCCGGCCGATGTACCCTTCCCGGGATGGCTGTTTTATGCTTCAATGAATGTTGTTCCTGCGAATAGCCTCTGGCCGCAGCTGAAAGGAATGAACGATTATTATAGCCGTTGCCAGTCGATTTTACAAGCTGGCCAGTCTGACAATGAACTCCTGATCTACTGGCCGGTATATGACCAGTGGGGAAAACAAAAAGGTACAGAAATGACATTGCCTGTGCATGATGTGGATGTATGGCTGCACCCAACGGAATTTTACAAACAAAGTGTGCAGTTGCAAAAAGAGGGTTATTCATTTGATTTTGCATCAGACAGGATGCTGGCGGCATCGGCTGTGGTAAATGGCAAAGTGGTTACCGCTGCAGCCGCAAACCCGTACCAGACCCTGATTGTTCCTGAATGTAAGCTGATGCCACTGCAGACCCTGCAAGCGATATTAGCATTGGCAAAAAAAGGGGCAACAGTGATTTTCCAGCAATTGCCGGGAGATGTGCCCGGACTTAGCCAGCTGGAAAATAACCGCAGAGAATTCAACGCAATATTGGCTGGATTGCAGTTTGAGCAGCAGGCAGATGGGGTAAAAATGGTTACAATAGGTGCCGGCGCGGTTATAGTAGCAGAAAACCTGAAAAAGGGTCTGGAGTATAAAAACATCAGGGGAGAACAACTGGTAGAAACAGGATTGAAGTTTATCCGCCGTAAATTAAACAGTGGCAGGTATTACTACCTGGTAAACCATACCGCAAAAACAATTGATGAATGGGTGCCGGTAAATTACGGAAGCAAACAGGTAATGATTTTAGATGCACAAAGCGGTGATTATGGGTTGGCAGAAACGGCAATAAAGGATAACCGTACTACAGTGAGGATTTACCTGGAACCCGGAGAAACGCTGTTTTTAAAAACCGGGGAACTGGATAGTGATCGGCAGTTACAGGTAGCGGCAGCAAGAAAATCAGGCAGGAGCCGAAAAGCAGGTGGCAGTGCCAGTAGAAATATGAAAGACAGGCTTTTCAAAAGCTGGACATACCTTGATGGCAAAAGTAAAAATGTACCGTTTGGACAGTTGTGGAAGCTACATTTTATTACCGGGGGAGCGGTACTGCCGGCCGACCAACAAATGGCCCGGCCACAATTATGGACTTCCCTGGATGATGCTCAACTGGCTGCCTTTTCGGGAACAGGGGTATACAGCACAACTTTTGAACTTCCGGTTAAAGACTGCAGGGAATATCAGCTGGACCTTGGACAGGTAAATGAAACGGCGCATATCTGGATCAATGGTAAAGATGCCGGTTATAGCTGGAGTATCCCCTATAAAAAAAGAATAGGCCAATACTTAAAAAAAGGCAACAATACGATCAGGATAGAGGTGGCTAATTTGATGGCCAACCGTATTGCAGATCTGGATAAAAAAGGTGTACAGTGGCGCAATTACCACGAAATTAATTTCGTCAATATAGATTATAAGCCATTTGACGCCTCAGGCTGGAAACCGATGCCATCCGGATTAGCTGGCCCAGTGGTGCTTAAAGGCTATAAATAGGAGGTAATGTGTTACCGGGAACGATTGCGTAATTTGTATAATTTTTAACTGTTTTGATATATGTAAACTTTGTACTTTAAACTGCCAATTTAAACCGTATGAAGCTAAATGATTTTTTCAGTTATGTCCATGTTGATGGATATTCTGCAATTCCCAAATACCTGCAGTTAACAAAATCAGTTTTGTCTGCCATAGAGCTGGGGAGATTAAAAAAGAACGATACCTTACCTTCTATCAATGAGGTAAGTTACGAACTGGAAATCTCCAGGGATACAGCCGAAAAAGGATATAAACACCTGAAAAACCTGGGTATACTGGGCTCTATCCCCGGGAAAGGGTATTATATCCTGAACGAGGATTATAACCAGAAGCTGAAGATTTGCCTGGTATTTAATAAACTGAGCAACCATAAAAAGATCATTTATGACGCTTTTGTGGAGGCCCTGGGCGAAAATGTTGCAATCGATTTTTATATCTATAACAACGACCTCTGTGTTTTTAAGGAACTGATCACGGCCAAAAGCGAACAATATTCGCATTACGTGGTAATCCCTCATTTCCTTGCTCCGGCCGGGGATGAATATGAAATATTGAATTCCATACCTAAAAATAAACTGATTTTAATGGACAAGATGCTTCCTGGAATCACCGGGGAGTACGGCGCTGCTTACGAAAATTTTGAAAATGATATCTTTAATGCCCTCGAAAAAGCCATAGAACCATTAAATAAATACCATACATTAAAACTTGTGTTCCCGGCAGACAGCTATTTTCCGAATGAGATTAAAGATGGCTTTACCAGGTTTTGCAGACAATTCGGTTTCATCCAAAAAGTAGTAAACGACATCAGTACAGAGCCAATCAGCGAAGGAGAAGTGTTTATTAACCTTAAGGAGGATGATCTGGTGACTATCATTGAGCGGATAAAGGGACTTAACCTTATTATAGGTAAACAGGTTGGAATTATCTCTTATAATGAAACGCCATGGAAAAAGATTATCCTAAATGGTATCACGACGATTTCTACAGATTTTCAGAAAATGGGACAGATAGCCGCCCACTTAATCCTGGAAAATTCCAGGGAGCAGGTTGAAGTACCATTTTATTTAACCCTGCGCGAGTCGCTTTAAACAGCGCTAAACTGCTACCTTTGCAGCGATGGAATATTTTAACAAGCTGCTGGACCTGCTGAAGATGGAGAAAGAGGAAGATCAGAATGCTTATCTAAAACTTACCCGCTCGGCCACTGTTGCCGAGCGCCGTGCAAATGGACTGACCTGGTATCCTATCGCGATTAGGGGTTCGGAAATGAGCCGTGGCGATTATATTACGGTAGAGCTGGAACGTACTACGCACCATGAGCTGAGCCACCAGTTAAGATTTGGTGCCTCGGCGGTACTTTTTTCCAATCACGATCCGCATAATGACAGGCTGGAAGGGGTAATTTCGCATCAGAGCGGGAATAAGCTGAAAATTACACTGCGTACAGACGAACTGCCAGACTGGTCTCGGGATGGCAAACTCGGAATCGACGTGCTGTTTGATAATAACAGTTACGATGAAATGCAGAATGCCCTAAAAACTGCGGCTGCACCATTTGAGAAAGAAGAGGATGGCCGTTTAGTAAAAATACTGACCGGAGAATCGGTACCTTCCTTTGACCCCGGAGTGCATACCTATCTGCTGCCGAAATTAAATACCATGCAGCAAACCGCTGTAGATAAAATACTTGCTGCGCAGGAACTGGCCATAGTTCACGGTCCGCCGGGAACGGGCAAAACCACTACTTTAGTACAAGCCATTAAAGCGATGATCAAACAGAACCATCAGCAGATCCTGGTTGTAGCCCCAAGTAATACTGCTGTAGATCTGCTGAGTGAGAAACTTGCTGATGAGGGTTTAAACGTGCTTCGAGTAGGTAACCCGGCGAGGGTTTCGGAAAAACTCATGTCGCTCACGCTGGATTATAAGATGGCTGGGCATCCCAGTATGAAAGACATAAAAAACCTGAAAAAACAGGCCGGGGAATACAAAAACATGGCCCATAAATACAAAAGGAATTTTGGGAAGGCCGAGCAGGAGCAGCGTCGTGCCCTGTTTACCGAAGCACACAAGATAATGAAAGAGGTGGGCAATACGGAACAGTATATCATGGACGACCTGGTGAATAAAGCACAGGTGATT
>Ga0247814_10000713_pt1 | contig 23928 bp, 21 predicted proteins | sample UWRJL179409R1_FD_179947 | JGI IMG/M metagenome (GOLD analysis project Ga0247814, IMG submission 179947) | Plant litter microbial communities from Arlington Agricultural Research Station in Wisconsin, United States - UWRJ-L179-409R-1 | ecosystem: Environmental > Terrestrial > Plant litter >... | reverse complement strand
AGTTTGCTTAACGGAGTATTGCAAAAGGTAAATACCTCGCGCTCGTATTACTTAAAATCACGGCTTATTAAAACCGATAAAAGCGACCTCTCGTTATTTGTAAATTACCGCAGGCTAAAGTTTGAAGACCCCAATATTGCCACCGAACCATCGCTTAACTCGCGCCTGTTGTATAACGACCAGTACTGGGACCAGCTGGTGCATTTAAGCACGGCTTACGAAACCTCGTCGGGTACTATAGCACAGCAGGAATTTACCTACCTGCAGGTAGAGCCGGGGCAGGGCGTGTACCGCTGGAACGATTATAACGGCAACGGCATACAGGAACTTCAGGAGTTTGAGGTAGCCCCCTTTCCGGACCAGGCTATATACGTGCGGGTGTATTTGCCCAACCAGGTATATATAGGCACGCACCAAAATAAGTTTTCGGCATCGGTAACGTTAAACCCGGTAAAGTGGCAAAATGCCAAAGGCTTTAAAAAGCTGCTGTCTTATTTTTACGACCAGGCATCGTATTTAAAAGACCGCAAGATACTGCGCAACGAAGATAATTTCGACCTTAACCCGTTCTCTAACAGTGAGCGGGATCTGCTGGGGCTTAACGCATCGTTTAGAAACAGCCTGTTTTATAACCGTGGCAAGCAGGACCACTCTGTTACCTACAGTTATTTAAACAACCGGGCAAAAACATTGCTGTCGGTAGGGTCGCAAAACAGTAAAATACGTTCGCACCAGTTGCAGTATGCCCATCTTGTACAAAAAACATGGCTGCTTAGCTTTGCGGGGCAGCGGGATAAAAACACCAGCGAATCTGAAAATTATGGCAGCAAAGATTATAACATACACGGTTACCAGTTGGGCCCCAAGGTGTCGTACATTTTTTCGCGTAATGCCAGCTGGGACCTTTTTTATGAATACCACGACCAGCAAAACAAAATAGCCGAACTGGAAACATTGCACCAGCAGCGTTTTGGCACATCGTTTAGCTATGCATCTGAAAAGCAGTTTACTGCCAGCGGCGAATTTTCCCTTTATAAAAATGATTTTACCGGAAACCAGAATACCGCCGCCGCCTACCAAATGCTGGAAGGCCTGCTGCCCGGCCAAAACCTTACATGGCGCCTGCTGCTGCAAAAAAACCTTACCCAGTTTTTAGATGTTAACGTAAACTACCAGGGGCGCAAAAGCGAAACCGGCAGCACCATACATACAGGCAGCGTGCAGTTACGGGCTTATTTTTAATAAAATACTGTGGGTTTATCAATGTTTACAATCTATTCCTGATTTCGTTAGATAGCAACAGGATTTAAAAAAAAGTTATTAAGAGCTAAGGTTGTATTCGTCTATTTTGCGGTACAGGGTAGCTATGCCAATGTTAAGCAGCCGTGCTGTTTCGGCTTTGTTGCCGCCGGTATAGTTAAGCACTTTTTGTATGTGTATCTTTTCTGCCGAAGCCATAGAAAATGCCGATAGTGTTGTGCCGTTATCTAAGGCGGGGGCAAGGGCGTTTGTACAAAGCTCATGCGGAAGGCTTTGTGGTGTAAGCACATCGGTGTTTTCCAGTATTACACTTCGCTCCAGCACATTTTTTAGCTCGCGTATGTTGCCCGGCCAGGTATGTACTTTTAAAATATGCAGTGCCTCTTTAGTTATGGTGTATATTTTTTTGTTGGTCTTGTGGCTAAAGGCTTTTAAAAAGTGCAGGGCCAGGGCCTCTATATCTTTAGTGCGCTCGCGCAGGGCGGGCAGGTGTATTATAAAGGTAGAAAGGCGGTAGTACAGGTCTTCGCGAAAGCGGCCGCCCTGTATTTCCTTTTTAAGGTCGCGGTTAGTGGCGGCTATAATACGCACATTTACTTTTGTAATTTTACTGCTGCCCACTTTTATAAATTCGCCGCTTTCCAGTACACGCAATAATTTAGCCTGCAGGTCAAACGGCAGTTCGCCTATCTCATCCAGGAAAATAGTACCCTCGGCTGCTTCTTCAAACAGGCCTTTTTTATCTTTTAGTGCACCGGTAAAGGCGCCTGCCATGTGGCCAAACATTTCGCTTTCCAGCAGGTCATGGCTAAAAGCCGAACAGTTTATGGCAACAAAATTTTTGTTTTTACGCGTGCTGTGCTGGTGCAGGGCATTGGCAAATACCTCTTTACCGGTGCCGGTCTCGCCGGTTAGCAGCACGGTAGTATCGGTAGGGGCTACTTTTTGTGCCAGGCCTGTAGCTTCGGTAATGCTTTTAGAAGTGCCGATAATACCTTCAAACGAATACTTTTTTTCGAGTTGTGCCTCTAATGCGCCCACGCGTTTTTGAAGCGACCTTTTTTCGAGGGCACGGTGTATAAGCGGAATGATCTTGTTATTATCGTCGCCCTTGGTAATATAATCAAAGGCGCCGTGCTTAATGGCCAGCACACCATCGGGTATATTGCCGTAAGCGGTAAGGAGTATTACCTCGCAATCAGGAAAAGACTGCTTAATGGTAAGCGTAAGGTCTACACCATTGCCGTCGGGCAGCTTTACATCGCACAGCACAACATCTATGGCATTTTGTTCCAGCACCTTTAGCCCCGAGTTGCAGTCGCCCGCCTGGAACAGTTCAAAACCTTCAAGTTTTAATATCCTTGCCAGGAGGCTGCGCAGTTTCTCTTCGTCGTCTATAACAAGTATCTTTTTCACACCAAATATTTTAAGCAAATTTAGCTTAATTTTAAAGACCTATCATCTTATTAAACAGTAAACCGGGGGGCAGTTGCGGTATGCGCGCCCATAAAATTTTCACATCAAATAAACAATTTCAGTAATTACGATGTAAGTGTTACAGGCTGCAAATAATGTGCCCCTTCTTTTGGCACCTGTTTAAGGTTCTTAGTGGTAATGCCTTATAGTTTTTAGGTACCGGTAAGCTTTGCAAAACCTTATCATAATGAGAAAATGAGCCTGTCATTATAATAAGGTTTGGGCACCAAAGCAGAATTAGCCTGAAAAGGGTTGCCCAAAATTTAAGTTGTGCGTATTTTTACAGTCATGGCAAAACTGATTAACCTTAAGGTCTTTCCGCACTTTTTTAAATCGTCATCGGCAGGCGGCATTATACTGCTGCTTTGTGTAGCCCTGTCGCTTACTATAGCAAACACAGGTTTGGCAGGCGGTTTTAACAACCTGCTTACTATAAACCTGGGCTTTACTGCGGGCAATATACACCTGCGCTACCCCATTTTATCGTGGATAAACGACGGGCTAATGGCAATTTTTTTCCTGCTGGTTGGCCTTGAGATAAAACGTGAAGTTGCCGAAGGTGAACTTAGCTCGCTGCGGCAGGCCACACTGCCGGTGCTGGCGGCCATAGGTGGGGTTGCTGCCCCGGCGCTGCTATACAGTGCTTTTAACAGCGGAAACCCCGAATATGCGAAAGGGTGGGGCATACCCATGGCTACAGATATTGCCTTTGCACTGGGCATTTTATCGCTGCTGGGCAACAGGGTACCCCACGGGCTAAAGATATTTTTAGCCGCACTTGCCATTGTAGACGATCTTATGGCCATACTGGTCATTGCCCTGTTTTATTCGGCATCGCTGCAATATGATTACCTGGGTTACGCCGGCTGCATTTTTGCCCTGCAACTACTGTTTAACAGGCTTGGGGTAAAAAGCATTTGGGCCTATGTGCTGCCCGGTGCTGTAATGTGGTATTTTATACACCACTCCGGCATACACGCTACAATAGCGGGGGTGCTTACGGCCCTTACGCTGCCCACTAACGAAACCGATAAAAAATCGCCACTGGAAAAACTGGAGCATGTACTTGCTAACCCGGTTAACTTTATTATAATGCCCATTTTTGCCCTGGCCAATACCAATATTACCTTTGAAGCAGGAATGGCCGGAAACCTTACGGGAAATTTAAGCCTGGGTATTGTGCTGGGATTGTTTTTAGGGAAGCCTGCCGGTATTTTTATAATGTCGTTCCTGTCAGTAAAGGCAGGGATATCTAAACTGCCTGCCCAAACGGGGTGGTGGCATGTTCTTGGCCTGGGCATGTTAGGGGGCATAGGCTTTACGATGTCTATATTTATCGCGCTGTTGTCTTTTAACGATGTTGCCCATCAAAACGAAGCCAAGTTTGCCATATTAACAGCCTCCATACTTTCGGGTATAGCGGGTTATGTCCTTTTAAGCAGGTATAATAAGAGGCAGCTTTCTAAAAATGCGCCCTGAAATCCGGCTTTAGTTTTTATATCATTCTAAAATTTAGATAACGAATGTTGGTTATAGTTATTCTATCCTGATATTCTATTTTAATGTCATGCAAAGGCGCAGAGGCGCAAAGCATGAAGGTGAATATACTTGAGAGAAATGCTGGTTCAGGTTATGGCTTTGCGCCTTCGCGCCTTTGCGTGACAATATTTGGACTGTAATAAGTAGCATTGGTATAATAATAGTAGTGAAAGTCATTCTCCTTCCTGAAAAATAAAATTGCGTTGCGGGTTATAAAAAAAGCAGCACATTGCTGTACTGCTTTTATTTTGCCTGCATTACCTGTGGCTTTGCAAAGCGATATTCAGACTAATAAATATTCTTTAGGAAACAGGAGGTAATTACCAATCCCGGTAAAGAAGCGTAATTGCAATTATGGCGCGGTAATCCTCCATTGCTGGTTGTTGCCGTTGTTCCAGTACCACTGAATGATGTCTCCGCCATTCCAGGTAGATCCGCCGTTAACATCCAGCGACTGCCCGCTGTTTTTATTAATTATTTTGTAGTAACCAAAGCCTATACTGGTTACCTGCCACTGCTGGTTGTTGCCGCCGCTGTAATCCCACTGTATAACGCCTGCACCTGCATTGTTAGATGCGCCGTTTACATCGAGCGCCTTGTTGCTGTTCCTGTTTATTACAGAGAAGTAGCCGCTGCCCTGCGGGTTAAATATCCATTGCTGGTTGTTGCCGCCGCTGTAATCCCACTGTATAATGTTACCGCCGTTGCCGGTGCTTCCGCCATTAACATCTACCGCTTTGCCACTGTTCCTGTTTTGTATTTTAAGGGTGGTGCCGGCAGGGAAATTTGCATAAAAAGGATTAGCTGTGGCATTGCCCCATACATATTGCAGGCGGTTAAGGCCGCTCTCGTTATTTACAGTTACAGTACCGTTAGCATAGCTAAACATACTGTAAGTATCGTTTGTGCGAAGCCCCGGCCAGTACACGCTGCCCACGCCCATATCGTGCAGCTGGCTTGTTATGCCCTGCATATAGTTAACTTCAAAATCGTAACCGGGCTCTGATGTAAATGCTTTACCGGCCGTCATAGGCACGCCAAACTCGGTCATTACCGTCCTGGCAGGGTAGTTAAGGTTTTTAACGGGACGCTCCCAGTCGGCCGTAGTTTCATACCCGCCTGTAAACCATGTGTAGTAATGAAAAGATAAAAGGCAGCCGTTAAAGCGCGCATCCTGACCTATTTCGTTTACGCCTGTTGCATAGCCTGTACCGTCTAAAAGTATGCGGTGTTTAGGTACATCTGCATAACGTGTAAGCCAGTCGGTATATACGGTTTTCAGGTCGTTAAGGTTATAGCCGTGCGGCTCGTTCATAACTTCAAAGTATACATTTTGATTGCCTTTATACTTGGCAACTACCTTATCCCACATAGAGTTGTAGCCTGTAATACCGTCTATTTTACCGTCTTTGCTGGAGTTAGCTTCCCAGTATGCCAGTATAACCTTAACATTCATAGATGCAGCCTTGCTTATAACAGATGCATACCTGGGCCAGTAATCCTGTAAAACGGTAGGCGGGTTTATGGGCAGGCGAACAGTGTTTGCACCCTTATCTTTAAAAGCATTTATTATAGTCTCGGTTTTAGATAGTATGGTGGCCTCGTCGTCGTGCACATCAAGCCCCGATAAAATTAACCATGTATCTACAAAATTATCTCTTGTGTCTGCCCAGTTAACACCTTTAAAGTTAGAAGTGTTAGAGGTTATGGTATCTGTGGCGGCCATGGTTTCGGGAGTATCGTTGTATACCTCCTTAGTATCGGGGTCGTCACTACACGATGCCATAAGGCCGGCTAAAAATAAATAAGTAAAAATTCTCTTCATAATGGTCTGGTTATATTAGTATTTGGTGAACATAATTTTAAAACGCTTTAGTTGCTAAAACGTTGTAGTAGGCAAATTAATAGCTATTTTTTTGATAGCACAGGTGGTAAATTGGAAAATTAGAGGGGGAAAATTCGCAAATTAACAGTAAACAGGGTGTATTAATACGGTTTTACTACATCGTAATAGTAAACAGAGATTTTGCGAGAGGAAAGCCCTTATTGTGAAGCTTTATGTTTTGTATGAAAAGCTGCAATAAGCACAGGTTATCTGTATCGTAGATTTTGTAGAAAAATCATCCGGATAGGCTTATAATTACACTGACCTAAAAAGTATATTATTTAATAACTGTTTTAATATAGCTGTACCCGCTTTCTGCGTTATCTGCCGGGCTTTGCCCTTCATAAATTTTTAAGGCTATGGCATTATTATTAATCCATACAATTTCTTTAACAGACCAGTTGGGCGTTTCTAAAGTGTAATAGTGCGTAAGGCCCTTAAGCCCTTTGCCTTTTATCATTTTATATACAATAAATTCTGCCCTGTGGGAGTAGAAATCTTTATAATCGGGGCCGTCGTAAGACGAATACACCAGCACAAAACTGCCCGACGGCGATGCTGTAATATCAATAACCCCGGCATCAAAAGAAGCCGGCACAGCCATTTTAACATCGGTTTCGTTATCAAGCAAATAAGCCTGGCAGGTGCCCTCACCGCAAAAACTAATTAAATGAGACCGCAGTAAAGGCAGGTACCCATTATATGCATACGTGCCCGAATATTGTGCACTTTGCAGGAGTTTATAATGTGCTCTTTTTGTTTTAAATGTAAATGTCGAGTCGGTATCTTTTGTAATTACATTACCGGCCTGCAATATATTTTTTTGTTTTGCCTTAAAGTTTAAAAACTGTTTTTTAGTGATTGCCGTAAAGCTAAGGGAGTCTTTTTTAGCAATGCTGTCGTATAATAATATTGTTGGCGTTTGCTCAAGGTCGTGCCTTGTTTGTGCCGGCAATAGCTGGCAGAAGAGGAGCAAAACCCAAAGGATGGCAATTTTTTTCATACAGCGGCAGGCTTTTATTCTTTATACGGGAACAGCTTTAAAAATGCCTCATAAATGCTACGGTTTAAAATGGTGGCATGGTTGTCATTAGGCATAAGGTTATACTCTAATTTAAGGTCTTTCCTGTTGGCGGCACTAAGCAGGCCATACAGTTCTTTAGCATCTTTCTGCATTATTTTATCTTCCAGCCTGCCTACTGCTATGTAAACGTACCTGCTAAGATGGGGCTGGGCTGCAAGTAAGCTTTTAGCCTGTTTTAAAAGGCTTTCGTTATCCCACCACAAGCTTGGGCTTACAATTAAGTAATGCGAGAACAGCGCAGGCTTTTTAAGCAGTACCTCTGCGGCCAGCAACCCGCCTAACGACTGGCCTATAACATATTTATCGGCAGTTGTTTTATAGTTGCCCTGTATAAAAGGCTGCAATTCTGTTTCTATAAATTTTATAAAATTATCCGAATGCCCTGTTGTAGGGTAATCCTGCTGCAGGTCTTTAAGGTTGGTATGAAATGTAAAATCCCTTTTGCGGTCTACGTTGGCAATGCCCACCACAATAGTTTCGGGCATGTTTAGCTGAAGGTTAAAAAACTGTACAAGGCCGGTTATATGCAAAAAGTCTTCGGTTATGCTGCCGTCTAAAAGGTAAATAACGGGGTAAGGCTTTTCTTTATCGTAATTGGGCGGCAAATAAATATTTAACGTTCGTTCTTCTTTAAGCACTGCCGATGTAAAGGTTCGTACCTGCCCAATGGTTAACGGTGTTGTTTGCGATTGTGCTTTAGTAATAAGTACAAAACAAAGGGCAAAAGCTATTGCTAAATGTTTCATGGTATGCCTGGTGTTTTAAAATAGCAGGTAAATATAAAACAAAAAGCTGCGCATTGCGGTATCGGTTTAATGTTAAACCTGCTGTTGATTAACAACCAACGGATTACTTTTTAGGTTTTCTTTTTTGCAAAGAAGCAAAACCAGCCCCAGCGCAAAGAGTATGCAGCTAAGCACCATATACGTACCGTTCTTTAATACAAAAAAAGAAATGCCTACAGCAGGCGCGCCCACTATAACCATTAAAACAGGTATAGTATTGGTTCTAATAAAATTTAGCGCATGCATTACCAGCCCTAAAAATAGTAACGACGGCCCTATAATAATAAAGGGATATAAAATAGACGGGGTGTTGCTTATGTGCGCTCCCAGTTGTTCCCGGGCTGCATCATCATCGCCAAAACTCCACATTATAAAATCTATTGTGCAAAGGCCTATATGGGCAATAATACCTAAGGTTGTTATAACAGATGCGGCCGTGTTAAGCTTATTTTTAGGGAATACCCTGTTAAAAGAAAAGAGCAGTATCGCCCCGGTTAAATTAAACCAGTGGGCAAAATCAACAGGCTCCTGAAAATAACTTAATTTAGAACCCTGCGAAAACATTATATAGCTTAAAACAAAAAAGAATAATCCGGCTAAGCATATGTTTTTGTGGTTCATGGTTTTGTTGGTTTTAACAAACGAATATAAACAAAAAAGCAGTACCGCAATGCGGAGTTTTACTTTGTTCTATAGCTTATGGATTAAATGAGTTTTGTACCCACCGCTTCCTTAAGCACCGCCACTGATTTTGGTATCATGTACCCGGGCACGCAGTCTGCTATCCAAGCTAAAAACTCTTTATGGTTAAAATCAGTATCCTCATGCAGCACAATATCAACATGTATTTTAGTTATGTGGTTATCATTAGTAATGTTTGTGGCTTTTACCCATGCTATAGCAGCGTTTTTATAAATAACATCTTCAAGTTCTGCGGGGTATACATTTTCTCCGCCTATTACCATTAAATCGTCGTGCCTCCCCTTATAAAAATAATAGCCCTCGCTGTTTTTAGAAACTATATCGCCGGTAAACACATACCGGTTTTTGTTATTGTCTGATGACCAACTGCATTTTACATGAAGCATCCCATTAGTACCCGTTGGCACTGCATTGCCATTACTATCTACTATTTTAGTTGCAATGCCCGTTATAGCTTTGCCAATAGTGTTAGGGTATAGTTGCAAATGAGCATTAGTTGCAAGGGTGCAAACACCGGTTTGTGAGGTGCCGTACATATTGTAAATTTGTACATTAGACACTTTATGAACACGCCCTATAATACCGGGCGGTAAAACATCGCCACCCGTAATAATACTCTTTAACGGGGTTATTTTTACATTGGGCAATGCATAAACCTTTTGTATCATTAACGGCACCACTATCCAGCAGTCTACTTGCTGTTCCTGCAATAGTTGCAAAGTTTTTTCTGCATTAAACGCAGCGGTTAGGTATATTTTTTTAGCCATAAAAACCGACAGGAATAACGCTGCCAGGCCGTAGCCGTGAAAGATGGGAACGGATATGAGTACCGACCGGTTTTCTTTTAAATGCAGTTTCTCAATACTGTCAATAAGCGGATTTAGGTACTTTATGGCTGATACCTTTCTTTTTTCGGCTTTTGGCTTTCCTTTAGAGCCGCTCGATAAAATAACAATGTTCCCTTTTTTCCTCTTTACAATGTTTTTTATAGTAGTTGCTGCATGCAGCCCTGTTATGCTGTTGTAACTAACAAAAGGGATGTTGTAAGATGCAGGATAATCTGCAAGGGCAGTATCGCTTATTATGAGGTCTGTTTTTTGCGTATCCAGAAAATGGCCGAAATATTCTTTTTTTTGGTTAGGGTTCAGCAAAAAAACATCTGCCCCCAAACCCGAAACGGCAAACAGCGATTTTACAAATGCTACCGAGTTTGCGCTTACAATAACTACTTTGCTTTTAGGGCCAATGCCATATTTTTTGTTTAAAAGATATGCCATTGCGAGCGATTGCCCGTACAGATCTTTATACGATAGTTGTTGATGATCATCCTGTATGCAGTCCTGCTTACTATTTGTATTTTTAACCGAATCTAATAATGCCAGCAACGTTAACCCATGTTTACACACAGATGCTATTGTCCTGATGATTTGCCGGAAGCCTAATATCTTTATTTTAAATAGTATTCCCATCGCGTTTACTGAGATGTGAAAAAGATAGTTTTTCCCAAATATACCTGCCAAAGAAACTGCCTGCCTGCGCAACTACTACCCACCAGGGCTTACTGTAATTACCGGAGGAATACAGCAACTTTGCAATTCTTAGTGCAGCCTGTAAGGGCTGCATGGCCGGATAATTTTTATAATTTTCATTGGGGGCTATCATTCGGGTTCGTACCAGCGGCAGGTATATTGTTTTTGCAGTAATGCCCATAATTTTCCATTCGGCAAGGTTAGCCCTAAACCATTGGTCTAAAGCTGTTTTAGAGGCTTGGTAAGCAGCCCACCCGGGCGCGGGTAACAACAGCACATTTACAGCCGAAACATTTACTAGCTGCCCTTTGCGGGCTTTTAGTAACGGGGTTACGGCCAGCAATAATTTTACCGGCGCAAGATAGTTAAGCGAATTTGTACGGGTAAAATCATGATACCTGCCTAACGAAGCGGCCAGAGAGCGCGTGATAGACTTCCCTGCATTAGATATAAAAATATCTATGCCCTGCGGTAAATTTAGTAGTGCCCCAACCACCCTGTCTGTTTCTTCCTCCTGGTAAAGGTTAGCCGGGATAACACTGCAATCCGATCCGTTACGGGTTACAATGGCTGCAATTTCCTGCAATTTATCTTCTGTTCTGGCAATCAGTACCAAATGCACTTTGTAATGAGAAAACAGCAGCGCTAATTGCTCTCCAATGCCGTAACTGGCGCCGGTTATAACAATAGTTTTACCCGAAATTTTTCCGGCTAATTTTACTTTGTTAACGGTAACATCGGGAAATAATAAATGCTCTGTAAATGTTTTCAATTTTAAGCAAATAATTTGGTTCTGCTAAAACGAAAGTACAAATTAAAAGTATGGTAAAGGATAAGAGTAATTTGCAGCTTTAGCCTTGTGGGCGTTTAATTTAAGTCCACTTATTCTAACCGTAGGTTTTGTCTACTAAAAAAGTGAGCGCCTGCTCAATTTCTAACCGGCCTTCTTTACTTTTTAAATCCAGCCCGCAAAAAGTACTCTCATTAGTGGTGGCATATATATCCAGGTAATAAATGCCCGATATGAGCAGGGCCATAACAGCCCGGTACCGTTTAGCATCTTCACCAAAATGCGGGTCGGTAATGCCTTCAAATAAAACAGCCCCGGTTTCCTCACGATCTTCGGCAAGCTTCTTTAATGATTTCCTGTTTTCGATGAGGCCCCATAACAAAATTTTTTGGAGTTCCCGGTTTTTAAAAACATAATCAAATTGCGACAGGAGCATGGTTTTAGAAAAATCTTTCCCGCCATCCTTAATGGGCAGGCTGTTTTCGGGATTTCGCACATTGCTCCAAAAATCCTGCGATCGTATATAAGCGTCAATCAGGCCGTCCCGCCCCCCAAAATAATTGTATATCAACTTTTTGTCTAAGCCGGCAGTACGCGCTATATCGTTTACCTTCAGCCCGGCAAAACCTTTTGTGTTCAGGATTTTTTCAACTGCATCCAAAAGTTTCTGTTTGGATTTTTCTTTGTTCCGGGAACTGCCTGCTTCCGTTTTCGCTTCCATACGCATTTTGTTCTTTTTTTTAGAACGCTTAAAACTACAAAATTATTTTTAATTTTTTTGTCACCATTTGGTGATTTAAGATATATTTGTAAAACCTAATAACCGGGCTACGGGTTAGTTATTAAGTGTTTTTATTACCCCACTAAAGCAATATACGATATGAAAAAAGCAAAGCCATTAAATGAGTTAAGCCTTATTGAATTACAGCAAAAGAAAAAAGTAGTGCTGGGAGCAGCAATGGGCCTTGGTGTTGTAATGCTAATTGCCGTTGTTGTCCTGGTATATGTGGCAATTACCGCTAAGCAGCCGGCTTTTATTGCTATTGGTTTTTGCAGCCTGATAAATTTTTTGCCGATTTATAATAACCTGCAAAAACTAAATACAGAGATTAAAAACCGCGCTAAATAAAACCGCTTCAAACAATGCATACAGATTGCTTAAATTGCGCTGCTACCGTAGTACCACACAATTATTGCCCCAATTGCGGGCAAAAAACAACTACCCACCGCTATTCTATACAGCATTTTATTGCACACGATTTTGTTCACGGCATATGGCATGTAGATAAAGGTATCCTGTTTACCCTTGCAGGCCTTTTTAAACGCCCCGGGCATAGTGTGCGCGAATTTATTTTGGGCAAGCGTGTACCCCACTTTAATTTTATAACGCTTATTTTGCTCATCTTAACGCTGGCCAGCATTATAGCGCCCTATAGCCATGGTAAAATGTCTGACCTGATGCCGGAACAGGGCAAACAATTAACTACAGATTTTGAAAGGTTTGTTTCGGCATATCCAAAACTGGTTTTAATAATTGCCATCCCGGTATATTCGCTGTTTAGCTTTGCCTGGTTCAGAAAGGCACGGCTAAACTATTCTGAGCACCTTGTTATTAATTCAAACCGTATAATACCAGAACTTATCGTTGGTTTATTAATATCGGTCATTTCTATTTTTTATAGCAATAAAACGGGGCTCACTTTTCTGTATTTATTAGTTCCCAGCCTGTTTAGCCTTGTATACAGTATATGGTTTTACTATCAGTTTTTTTCCTGGTACGGCTATAGTAAAAAGGCATTGCTTTTTAGGGGCATCATGGTGCCGGTATCTTACATGTTTTTAACCATTTTATTAGGCTTTTTGTCTGCTGTGTTTAGCGCAAAAGCGTAAACGATTTTAATAACGTACAATTTAAAAATACATTTACCTATGAATAATAAACAACCTTTACAACCAAGCCTGGGGGCACTAATAAAAAAGAGGGATTTTTTTAAGGGCGTGAGTATTGCTGCGGCTATTTTGTGGCTGTTTTTGCTTGGTATACTTTTGTACTTCTATACCCATAATAAGAATACAGTTACTTTAATTATCCCGGTAATAGCTATGCCTGTAGCTTTTCTCCCGGTACTTTTACAGATCAAATCATTAACTGCAGCGATTAAATCAAGAGAGTCGTAATAAACCGGGACTAATTTTCCGGTTTCATTAAGTCCCTGTTTTGTAAAATCAGGGCCTGTTTTCGTGTTTAATACCAACCTTTGGGGAAGAAATGGGGAATTAAAGCTAAAAGACTAAAGCAGTACAGCGATGTGCTGCTTTAGTCTTTTAGCTTTCTGAAATTAAATGCAACTATTTACCGGAGGATTTAGAGTGCTTGCAAGAATGGTAGCAATACTGTTTACAGCATTAAATAGTATCTTAAATAAAAAATGCGTAAATAAAGATTACAGCATGAAACTTAAATTAATGTTTTGTTATTTAAGTTTTATGCACTTATTCTTAAATAAGAATTACCTTTGTTTAATACAAAAATAAAATCCTTGGGGAGTCGAAGTAGTGATGCAAGAAAGGTAATAGATTATTTATACACTCAACCTATTATTGAGGTTGATAAAGTTGAAGAGCTAATACAAAAATCAAATGTTACTGCTTATAAACTTTTAGCTAATCTTGAAGGCCTTGATATTCTTAAAGAAATTTCAGGGGCACAAAGAAATAAGCTTTATGTTTTTAAAGATTACCTGGATCTGTTCAATAGTAAATAGACTTTACAATTTCAAACAAAAAAACCTACTGTAAAGTAGGTTTTTTTTTCAAGTAGCCACGCCCGAACTAATGTCGAACTTTTTTGTAGAAGATTTAGAGCGGTTACTTAACATTCCTAGCAACAGAACTGCATCGTAGAGCCATTTTCATTTCTTGAATATGAGTTGGATAAACCGAACTTGATTGACCCCTTTCACCGATTTAGAATTGACCACTATTTCTATTGGTCTACAAACAATTAGCATCGTCATTAAAACTGGTAGAGAGGGGTCAACGTAATTAATTTATCCACGTGCCATGCTTTTTGTTGAACACTAAAGAATGAATAGTTTCCTGTTTGTTCGTTGAAATTAAGATTGTGTGCCATGATTTCTAATTTTTAATTTATACTTATTACTTTTTGGAAATGTCATTTTGTACCGTTATGCCCTTTGACCGCCCCTCTATTCTTATCCCTTGATTTACCACACCTGTTGCTTTTCCTCGCAGCTGCCTACAGCTTTTTAAAAAAAATTATTCGGCAATGAGAGGAGGAGCTGTTTTGTTTCAATCCATTGGTGCTATTTGATCGATTGGTTTTCATATCTGACATTTTTTTTATTCGTGTAAAGAGCCGGAGTATGCTGGTTTTGTTTCGGGAGCATAAAAAGGTAGGGTTCGGGAAAATCAAGGTTTTTAAAAAAAATACTACCCCTAAGGGTGGAGATTTTTTTTAAAACCCCAACGGGGCCTGACCTTGATTTTCCTAAAGAACCCGTAAATACCTTTGCTCCTGAAAAAAACCAAGCACTCGGCTCAGCATTAATTAAATGGAAGAAATGAGGTTGAATGAGAAATAGTATGAGCGAAAAAATGCAGCTACCATAGCTGCCGAAGCCAAGCCAACAGTGCTTAACATACATTATTGAATTCCATTGAAAGACAAATTGAACCAGGATGAAGACATATTTACTGTTGCAGTGATATCATTAGTACTTTACCTCTTGACTAGGAAATTAATAGGGAAGAATATTATTCTTGATTATGGAAAGTAGAGCTGAAAATATTGAACTTCAAACTATACCTATCGAAGAGCTGATGCAACGATTGGAAAGGGCTGGAATCAATACGACGCGTGAAGAAGCAGAATTAATAATGAAATTCCTACATAATTTAACATACTTAGTATTGAGAAAATACTTTGAAGTTCCTTAATTTGTTATAATATTAATCAAATCCTTAAGAACCATGAATAGCGCAATATTATATGTACGTGTTTCAACCGATGAGCAGGCAGATAAAGGATACTCTCAACGTGACCAGGAAGAAAGGTTGAAAAGGTATTGTAGCATAAATCAAATAGAAGTATTTAAAGTAATATTTGAGGACCATTCCGCGAAAAATTTCAATAGGCCAGAATGGAATAAATTACTCACTGATCTTAAGAAACATAAAACAAGACCTGATTTAGTATTATTTACTAAATGGGACAGATTCAGCAGAAATGCTGGCGATGCCTACCAAATGATTAGTACCCTATCGATGCTTGGGATTGAACCACAGGCGGTCGAGCAGCCATTAGATCTCTCTATACCTGAAAATAAAATGATGTTGGCAATCTACCTCGCGGCTCCGGAAGTCGAGAATGATCGAAGGGCATTGAATACGTTTTACGGAATGCGCAGGGCTAAAAAAGAAGGCCGTGTAATGGGAATTGCGCCTTACGGTTATATTAACCGTAGTAGGGAGGATGGAAAAAAATATATTGCAATTAAAGAACCAGAAGCAAGTCATATGCAGTGGGTTTTTAATGAATTATCAAAAGGTACAATAGCCGCTGACCAGATAAGAAAAGCTCTTGTTAAGAAAGGCAGAAAAATAAGCCGGAGCGCTTTCCATGTCGCCATACGTAATCCTGTTTATTGTGGTAAAGTTTTTATTGGAAAATATAAAGATGAAAATGCATATTTTGTCAATGGCCAACATGAACCGTTAATTTCTGAAGATTTATTTTACAAAATCCAGGACATACTGGACGGTAATAAACGCGTGGAACGCCCCAATTCAAAAATTTTATCACCTGATAATTTGCCTTTAAGAAACTTCTTAGTTTGTCCTGTTTGTGGAAAGAATTTGACGGGAAGTGCTTCGAAAGGTTCCAAGGGAGTCCACTATTACTATTACCATTGCATACCTTCCTGTGGTTTCAGAAAAAACGCAGATCAAGCTAACAAGCTTTTTGAGAAGGAACTTCAAAAGTTTGAATTCCCAATTGTAATAAAGGATGTGTTACAAGAGTTGCTTGAAAAAAATTATAAAAATTTTCTCGGGGTATCCGTTGACAGGAGAAAATCTATAGTTAACGAAATTGAAAAATTAAATTTAAAAGTTTCTAAAGCAAGGGAATTTCTTTTTGCAGACAAAATTGATGCTGAAGATTATAAGATTATGAAAGAGGAATGTAAAGTAAGGATTGAGAAATTGGAAGAAGAACTGACAAAGCAGATGGCAGATCGAAAGAATACAAGCATAAAAGCCAGGCTTGGAGATGCCTTAACTGCTTTAACGAGCCTATCAATATTATATAGAACTGGCGATATAGAAACTAAGCGTTCAGTAATAAGTTCAATATACCCGGAAAAACTGGAATTTGACGGAAGCGCATATCGAACCCAAAGATTGAACACAATTGCGAATCTTATTTTATTGATAAACACCGACTTAAACAATAAAAAAAACCGAACAAATGAAGTTTTTTTTCATTTGTCCGGTCTTGTAGCCTCGCCAAGAATCGAACTTGGATCAAAAGTTTAGGAAACTCCCATTCTATCCGTTGAACTACGAAGCCATTATTTTCAGGGTGCAAATATAGATATTAAAATGAATATATAAAAAACATGAGGGCGTTTTTTTGCCGCGACTGCTGCGTGTATTGGTATCATTACATATAACTCATTGTTTTTTAACCGAATATATCTTTATATATGAGTTAATAATTATTGCTGAAGAAGGGGTTTTACAGCTTCAACACATTCTTTTATAGGTGTTGCTTTAGTGTCTATGGCTATACTGCCGTTACCGTAGGGTTTGTATCTGCTTATATTATCGTTTACAAACAGGCCTGCCACGGGTACGTGTACAGCGCTGGCAAGGTGCATAATGCCGCTGTCGGCACCAATAAATAAAGAGGTATTTGCTATTAGCGCCCCAATTTCGCGCACATCTTTACTGTAAAAAGACGGTGCCTTAAAGGCTATTTGCGATACGTTCTCGGCCGGAAGCACCTCTATAATATTATAATCAGCAAATTGGTTTTTAAGCTCTTCATAAAAAGGCTCCCACCAAGCAGGGGGGTAGCATTTAGAGCCTGTGGCATAGGTAAAGATGCAAATGGTTTTCCTGTTGCCGGGCACAAGCTCTGTAAGCATTGCTTTGCCTTTAGCAAGCTCCGCGGCGCTTAGCTTAAGGTTTAGCAGGGCTACGGGCGCGGTACTTGGGGTAATGCCCAAGAGGGTTATAAACTTGCGAAAGTTATATACCGGGTATTTTGCTATGTGCACCTCATTATCGTTTTCTGATTGCTCGCATGAATTTATGCAGTCGCCAAAAAATTTATATTTAGACCTTGCAAACTGCACAGACAACCTCCCCGATGATGAGTTGTTAACCACATTAATAACAATGTCGTAACGCTTTCTTTTAACCTTTGCCCAGCCTGCAATATATTGGGCAAGCTGCTTAAACGGTTTTTTGGGGAGCTGTATAATACTGTCTACACAGGTATAATTTTTAAATATTACAGGAGCGAGAAACCCCCTTACAAATAAATCTACCCTGCAATCAGGAAAAGTGGTTTCTATTTCCTGTACAAGCGGGGTTGTAAGCAGCAGGTTGCCCAGCCTGTTGTTAGGACGCACCACTAAAATGCGCTTAACCTGCAGTTGGTTTATTGGGGCACGGCCCTCATAGCTTTTATTTTTACCTATACTACCTGTAAAAGAGCGCATAAGGCTGCGGCGTATATTGTTTACAGTACTTTTAAATGTCTTTTTCATAAACGCTGTTATTATGGCATGCCCGTGATAATAAATTTGTAATGTAAATTTTGTGTTTGGGTGTATGGCATAAATAGCTGCGTAATTGGGTTTAAAATAAGCCGCAAATATAATATGCGCGTTTTGTAATTCTGTTTAAAATAGTGTTAAAAAATGGCAATATTACGATTATTTTAATCTAAAATTAAGAGTGAGGCGCGCCCATTCGTAAAAATCACACAAATTTTGCCTGCGTAGTTGTAATTTTTGCAATAAATGCGTTCAGGTTTTTCTCATTAGGTGCATTCGCAATACTGTGCATACTGCCCAGGTACTGCATGCCCAAATAGTTTGCAGTTGCAGTAAACGGCAGCCAGAAATCATCGCCCAGGTTGTCGCCCTCAGAGCTGCTTACCGTAGCTGTTTTCTTTCCCCTTAGCATCCTGCCAAGGTCTTTATTAACCGTGAGGAGATCGGTAAAACGGTCAAAAAATATTTTCATGATACCGCTCATGCTGTACCAATATACCGGTGTGGCAAAAATTATAATATCGTACTGCTCAATAACCTTTGTTATAAGCGGTAAAAAATCGTCGGTGCTGTTAGCATGGCTGTAGTCATAAGGAAGTATGGTATATGCACATAAGCTAAGGGTATCCCATCCGGTTTTTTCGCACAGGCTGTCTGCCAGCTTTTGGGTATCGCCATTGGTACGTGCGCTGCCTGCAATAATTACGGTCCTCATAAGCAAGTTATTTAAATATACTACTGCAACTGCTTCAAAAATAATCAATGCTTTATTATGAAGCAAGTTTTTGAATTGAAATACCCCGATATTTGCACCCTACAAGCCAAAAGATATAAACTAATGGATAACAGCGTGCTCTTTACCACCCGCAGGTTAAAAATAATACAATATGCGTTACCGCTGCTTGCCGAAATATACGAATTATACAGCGATAGTGATGTTATAAAATACACCACTACAAACGGCAGGGCAAAAACTCCCCAAGAGCTAACAAAGGGTATAGAAGTTTATACACAAATGTATGCCAACACACATAACGCCCGGGGTAAATGGCTTATTGCAGATGCTGTTACAAATAAGGTTGTAGGTTATGTAGGTCTGTTTTACATTGATGAAATTAAACAAACCGAAATATCGTATGCGCTTATGAGCAAATACCGGGGCAATGGTTTTGCTGCTGAAGCCGCCCTTGGTATGGCACACTATGCGTTTACAAAACTACAGCTGCCTGCGGTATGTGCTCTTATAGGCCCGGATAATATACCGTCGCAAAACGTAGCACAACGGATAGGTATGGTATATAGAGGTAAAAATGTAAATGTATGGGGATTTGACTTTAAGGTGTTTACACTTACTGATAAATCCATAAAAAAAGCCGCAAACTAAACAATGTTATTTAGTTTGCGGCGGGTTTTGTTGTTTTGTAAAAGCGTTTTACTCTTTAACTATCTTGTTATAAAACACCTCGTTTTTATCGCTTGTAGTTTTTATAAAGTACACCCCTTTGCTAAGGTTAGTTACATTAATGGCCTGTGCGCCTTTGCTTTCAAGTACTTTTTTACCGGTAAGGGTAAATACGGCAGCCTCTTTAACTAAGGCATTTTGCAGCTGTACATTAATAATGTTTGTTGCCGGGTTAGGGTAAACTACCGCTGCATTGCGCAAAGCATTGGTAAGGTCTGCCGTGCTCGATGTAAGTTTGTATATTTCCTGGTCTACGCCATTATAAGTAGCCTTAAAAAAAAGCTCACCATTAAAAATAGTAAAGAACGGTATGTAGTACAACGGGTCCGGGCCATAAGCCATTTGTATAGGCTTTATTGTACCGGCTTCGGTACCATCGGTAACCCAAAGCTCGCGGCCGTTAGTGCCATCCTGTGCCGTAAAATATAGCGCGTTAGAATATACAAAAAAGTCGTTAGGGGCAGACGAGTTGTTAAGGCGTATGTTTTTTACCAGCTGTGTGCCTGCCTCTGTACCGTCAGATGCCCATAGCTCCACGTCGTTATTAGCGTCCATTGCCTGAAAGTAAACCTTTCCGTTATAGGCTGTGAGCCCGCCTGGAAAAGAACCTTCTTCTCCCGGAAGAATATCTTTAACTATGTGTGTTCCGGCAACGGTACCATCGGTAATCCAAAGTTCCGGGCCTGTCTCGGCATTCCTTGCCCTAAAGAACAGGCTCCCGTTAACCTCTGTAAATTCGTTAACGCTGCTTCCGTCTCCTTCGGCAGTATTAATATCTGCAAATAATACCGTACCTTCAGCAGTACCATCAGTAACCCAAATTTCGTCGCCGCGCTCATCATCCGCCCTAAAGTACAGCAGGTTGTTGTAAACCTTAAAGCTTCTTGGGTAGCTGTCTCCGGCAGCAAAAATATCTTTTAGCATGTAAGTACCTGCTGTAGTACCATCGGTTACCCAAAGCTCCATGCCGTTTGTGCCATCGTTTGCCTGAAAGTATGCCTTGCCGTTATACTCTATAAATCCGTAAGGGTCAGAATTGTTTTCAGGAAAAGGGTTGGTGCTTGGGTTTATGTTAAGCAGCATTAATGTGCCCGCAGCAGTACCGTCGGTAGCCCATAGTTCGGTGCCATCGGTGCCGTTATCTGCCTGAAAATATACCTTATCGCCCACTCTCTGAAAAAATAACGGTACAGAATTTTCGGCTCCGGGATTAATATCCATAAGCACTACCGTACCTTCTTCGGTACCATCGGTAACCCATAGTTCTATACCATGCGCTTCATCATACGCAGAAAAAACAAGTTTACCGTTTACCTCTGTAAGGTTCGTTATAGAAGCATCACCCAAAGGGTTTATATCTTTAACCAGCAGGGTGCCTGCCTCTGTACCGTCCGATGCCCAAAGTTCGGCGTCATGTATGCCGTCGTCTGCGGTAAAGTAAAACTTTCCGTTAAAAACCGTGGGCTGCTGTGTAGACGATGGCCCTCCCATGTTTATATCCTTCAACAGCGTAACGCGGTCATACGTTTGGGCATAGGTGTAGCCAAGGCTTAATAATAAAACAGAAGTAAAGATTCTTTTCATGTGCAATTGTATTTAAAAATTGAATAGTTGTGGCGCAGATGTGTTTTGAAATTAGTATTATTTGTTGAATTTAATTTACCAAAATACATGTATGGCTGTAAAAATAGCAGCTTTTACTTTAAAATGCTGCTGAAAAAGATTAATTAACAGCGGACAAAGTGTGACATTCTTTAACGCCTTATTTTAATTACAAAGTAAACACCTGAAAATAAGTGATTAAATAACACGTATCCTGAATGTATTTTTGTGTAGGAAAAAGCACAATAATTACACACGATATTATGCCGTGCGTGGTAAATGATTACTATTCGCCGCAAAATTGCGGTGATTACATACCTGCAAAGTATTTTGGGGTATTATGTTATTCCGGCCAATGCTTGCAATCTCTAAAATTTTCAGATATTTGCTTTGGCATGTAAAATGCACAATAACACAAACAACACAAAATGAACTACAGGAATTTTAAAGGCGAGCAAATAGCCGAAGTAGGCCTTGGTACATGGCAGCTGGGCAGTGCCGACTGGGGTAATGTAAATACAGAACAGGCATTTGAAATTTTGCAGGCATATACCAGTGCCGGGGGTAACTTTATAGATACTGCCGATGTATACGGCATGGGCGTAAGCGAAAAATTTATAGGGGAGTTTTTAAAAACAACCAATAAGCAAATTTTTGTAGCCACAAAGCTGGGCCGCAGGCACGATGCCCCAAACGGCTGGCCTCAAAACTTTACTTATGATGCCATTAAGCGCCATGTAGAAGATTCGCTTACACACTTAGGTACAGATCAATTGTTCTTAGAGCAGCTGCACTGCATACCTACCGAAGAACTGCGCAAAGGAGAGGTGTTTGACCATTTAAGGAAACTGCAGAGCGAGGGGTTGATAAAGCATTTTGGCGTAAGTGTAGAAACTGCCGAAGAAGCCCTTATTTGCCTGGAGCATAAAGATGTTGCTTCGCTGCAAATAATCTTTAACCTTTTCCGCCAGCACCTTGCCAATGAGTTTTTTGATAAGGCACAGCAGCAGGAAGTTGCCCTTATAGCCCGCGTACCACTGGCAAGCGGGTTGCTAAGCGGGAAGTTTAACGCAAATACCACTTTTGCCGAAGGCGACCACCGCAACTATAATGCCGATGGCGGTGCGTTTAACGTGGGCGAAACCTTCTCGGGCGTTGCGTTTAAAGAGGGTGTTGCCCTGGCCGAAGAAATTAAAGGCCTGTTGCCACAGGGTAACCTTGCCACACAATCTGTACGATGGATATTAGACCACCCTGCCATAACCACCGTAATACCGGGAGCCAGCAAGGTAAGCCAGGTGCAGGGCAATGTGGCGGCATCTGCACTGGAGCCGTTTAATGCCGAAACGCATAAAAAGCTGCGCAGCCTTTATGATGCTAAAATAAGACCACAAATTAGGGGCGTTTACTAACGGGCTAAAAAGGATCTTAAATTTCGGAATAAAAGGAGCCTGCGGCAGGTTGCATAAAATAATTATGCTGCCCGCCGCAGGCTTTCCTGTTAATGTAAAGAAACTGTTAGCACATTGTTTTTTTATTATTATGCAGGCGCACAGTATGGTGTGTGCTGTAAATAACTAATTTATCTTACATTTTTTTGGTGGTAGTATTCAGTGTTTTAACATAACAATTAAAAACCTCCATAGGGTTTAACGTTTAAGTATAATTGCTATCTTTGTTTTTCGCGCGAAACACACAATGTAGAATGAGTTTAGTTACCCCTAAAGAGGTTGCAAAAGCAATAAAGACAGATAAATATGGGTTTTTGGGGACGTTTTCAGGCTGGCTTCTTATGAAGATCCTGAAGATATCTACCATGAATCAGGTATACGACAGGAACAAGCACCTTAGTGATGTTGTATTCTTAAATTCTGTACTTGATGAGTTCCAGATAAAATTTGAAATTCCTGAAGAAGACCTTAAACGACTGCCAAAATCCGGTGCATATATAACAATATCTAACCATCCCCTGGGAGGTATAGATGGTATTTTGCTGCTTAAGCTTATGCTGGAGCGGGAACCTGATTTTAAAATAATAGCCAATTTTTTACTGCACCGCATAGAGCCGCTTAAGCCATATGTAATGCCGGTAAACCCTTTTGAAAACCATAAGGATGCCAAGAGCAGCGTTACCGGTATTAAAGACGCACTGCGCCATATTAAGGAAGGCAAGCCTTTAGGGATTTTCCCGGCAGGCGAAGTTTCTACTTATAAAGACGGTAAGCTTATGGTAGATAAACCATGGGAAGATGGCGCTATAAAGCTTATAAAAAAAGCCCAGGTGCCGGTAGTGCCCATTTACTTTCATGCCAAGAACAGCCGCCTGTTTTACTGGCTGTCGCAAATAAGCGATACGCTAAGAACGGCAAAGCTGCCAAGCGAGCTCCTTACCCAGAAAAACCGTGTTATAAAGGTGCGCATTGGCAAGCCTATACCGGTTGTTGAGCAAAATGAACACGAATCTATAGAGGCTTTTTCTGAATTTTTAAGGAAAAAAACCTATATGCTCTCTAATGCTTTCGAAAAAGAGACCAAACTTATAGATACCTCTAACCTTAACCTTAAGCTTAACAAAGGGCCCAAGCAAATAGCGGGGCCTGCGCTACAAGGCAAAATTGTATCGGAAATTGCACAGCTTCGCAAAGGCGATGCCCGCCTGCTGCAAAGCAAGAACTACGAAGTGTTCTTTACATCGGCAGATAAGATCCCGGCCATATTGCACGAACTTGGCCGCCTGCGCGAAATTACATTCCGCGCGGTAGGGGAGGGCACTAACGAGTCTTTAGATCTGGACCGGTATGACAAATACTACCACCACATGTTTTTGTGGGACGACGATGCCCAGCAAATTGCCGGTGCATACCGCATGGGCCTTGGTGCACAGATATATAAAAAATACGGCATAGACGGTTTTTACCTGCACGACCTTTTTAGGTTTGAGCCTGAGCTGTATGACATGATGAGCAAAAGTATAGAAATGGGGCGTGCTTTTATTATTAAGGCGT
>Ga0247814_10000712_pt1 | contig 23987 bp, 20 predicted proteins | sample UWRJL179409R1_FD_179947 | JGI IMG/M metagenome (GOLD analysis project Ga0247814, IMG submission 179947) | Plant litter microbial communities from Arlington Agricultural Research Station in Wisconsin, United States - UWRJ-L179-409R-1 | ecosystem: Environmental > Terrestrial > Plant litter >... | reverse complement strand
TGCAGCACTTTTAGGAGATCCTTTACGACTGTACCAGATCATATCCAATCTATTATCCAATGCGATTAAATTCACGACAGATGGTGGGGTAAGCCTCGCCTTGAGCGCCTGCATTTCTAAAACTTCTGCGGTCACCTTGACGGTGAAAATTACAGATACGGGAATGGGCATACCAGAAGAAAGAATCAATTATATATTTCAGAGTTTCGCCCAAACCAGCCTGGACATTTCCAGAAAGTTTGGCGGGACGGGACTCGGTTTAACCATAGTTAAGCAATTGGTAGAATTGCAAGGCGGGTCTATCACTGTAGAAAGCAAATTGGGCGTTGGTAGTTGCTTTACTGTAAATGTTCCATTCCAAACCTCAATGCCTGAAAGCTGGACTCAAGAAGAAACCGCTAAATTTGCACTCCTGAAAGGGAAGGAAGTGTTGGTTGTGGAGGATAACCTAATCAATCAAAAGGTGATTGTAAGGACGCTTGAAAATGCTGGAGTAATTACCACTGTAGTTGACAATGGTTTTTCAGCCATGGATATTTTAAAAAGCCGTTCATTTGATACCGTCATTATGGATATCCAAATGCCGGAGATTGATGGGCGGGAAACTACCATGAAAATTCGAGACGACTTAAAGCTCGGATTGCCTATTATTGCCATGACTGCTTCCGTTTCCGCTGATGAGCGAGAGCGGTGTATAGCCGCTGGAATGAACGATTATATAGCAAAGCCTTTTGTTAAAGAGCATCTTTTCGAAAAACTATTGCTCCATGTAGCCCCTTAAAGCATCTCATTTTTCCTCAGTCAGGGTTCCTGAAAATACTATATTTGCATGACCTAAAACCCGACTTACATGACCAGAATTTTCACAGCCCTGCTTTGCCTGTTTTTCCTGACAGGCTTCGCTGCCAAACCTAAAAATAAATACGTAAGGATCAAGACCAGTATGGGCGAGTGTATCGTTAGGCTGTATAATGAAACCCCATTACACCGGGACAATTTCGTTAAACTCGCCAAAAAACACAAGCTGGACAGTACGATTTTCCACCGCGTAATCAAAGATTTTATGATACAAGGCGGGGATCCCACTTCAAAAAACGCCAAACCTGGAGCTGTCCTCGGCGAAGCCTCTATCGGTTCTAACGTGCCAGCAGAATTCAGAGACAGTCTTTTTCATAAAAAAGGCACATTAGGAGCAGCGAGAGATGATAACCCGGAGCGGTCATCCAGCGGAAGTCAGTTTTATCTGGTAAAAGGTAAAGTCTTTACAGATGAACAACTGGATGCTGTGGAAACCAACCGGCTAAAAGCAAAAATTCCTACCTGGCAACGTGAAGTTTATAAAACTGTTGGTGGTACGCCACATCTCGACCGGGATTATACGGTTTACGGCGAAATTGTGAAAGGAATAGAAATGGTAGATATAATCTCTGAGGTGCCAACCGGAGAAAACGACAGGCCTGTTACCGATGTAAGCATGACCATCAGCTTGCTAAAAAAACGGGAAGCCCGCAGGCTGGAAAGGGAATTAAAGGAAGCCAAACAATGAAAATCATCTCCTACAATGTAAATGGAATCAGGTCTGCTTCCACAAAAAACTTTTTCGGCTGGTTACAAGCCACAGATGCGGATATGGTTTGCCTGCAGGAAGTCAAAGCCTTGCCTGTACAAATTCCAGAAATCATCGCGTTGATTGAGCAACTCGGTTACCATCATTATTGGTTCCCTGCAGAGAAAAAAGGCTATAGTGGCGTGGCGATCCTCACGAAAATTAAACCCAATCATGTAGCCTACGGCTGTGGGGAAGAATGGATCGATAAAGAAGGACGCATTTTAAGGGCTGATTTCGATAGCTTTTCCTTGATGAGCTTATACATGCCATCCGGATCAAGCGGAGACGAGAGACAGCTTAAAAAGTATGATTTCATGCGTTTCTTCGATACCTACATTGCTGAATTGAGAAAAGACTATCCAAATCTGATCATTTCAGGTGATTATAACATCTGTCATTCTGCTATAGACATCCACAATCCGAAATCAAACGCGAACTCCTCAGGGTTTTTGCCGGAGGAGCGGGAATGGATGGAACTGTTTTTAAGCAATGGCTTTATCGATACTTTTAGGTTATTTAATAAAGATCCGCACCAATACACCTGGTGGAGCTTCCGGGCTAATTCACGGGCTAAAAATTTGGGATGGCGCATCGATTACCACTTGGCTTCTCTACCTATGCTAGAAAAACTTAAGAATGTAACTATTCTACCGGATGCCATTCACTCAGACCACTGTCCTGTATTATTAGAACTAAATGCCGAATTAAATAATTAACTTGTGGAATACTGAGCTTACCTATTAAGCTAACAGATTAAGGGTAAGTTCTAGGTGTCGTCGTAAGCAACAGGGAGATAACAGGGAGATAACAGGACGTAGCAGGGAGGTAACAGGGAGCCTGCCCCTCTTAGCTCCTTTCTATGTGCGAGTTACCTGTGAGTTAAATGACAATCGCCTAAAACCACAGGTCGAATCTGTCTAAAGCCCAGTGTAACTTTGGTCGATGGAGGTTAGGCTGGTTGCCGCCTACTAAAACGAGAAGATTTCATTAGGAGTGAGGCAAAGATCCAATTTGACATCATGCGCGGTGATATCTTCAATAGCTTCTATTGGAGGATATAGGCACAGTCCCACCTTAAGTGTCGTGATCCCCTGGAGAAAACGATCATAGAATCCCTTTCCGTAGCCTACCCTGAAGCCCTTAAGATCAAATGCCAACATAGGAATCAATACCAGGTCTACTTCGCCTTGATGTAGGTGATCCCCTGATGGCTCCAATGTATTGAAGAGATTTTTGCTCAGGCCACTTCTACCAGGATATACGTGATGGGTCATTAAGGAGGTTTCAAAATCTGCCCGTGGGACGATGATGTTGATTTCCGGATGATTTTCCTGAAGCCAGTCGATGAATAAGAACGTGTCTGGCTCTTTTTTCTCTGCTATGGGCAGAAAAATATGAAGGTTAATAACGTTACTGAGGTCGAGCGATTTAAATTGCTCCAGAAGCTTTAAACTAAGCGCCTGCAATTCAGCAAAAGAAATTTGGCTGCGTTGTTCGGTTATGGATTTTCGAATTTGGCTCTTTTTCATCTGGCTCCGGATTAGCGTGGGCAGAGGCTTTGTATGCTCACAGCAAACTTATAAAAAAAGATGGCTTCGGGAACCACTCCGAAGCCACAATCAACCTAAACCTAAACTAAACTATGAAAATTCTTACTTAACTCTTTCTACATATTCGCCGGTGCGGGTATCAATTTTGACCTTATCGCCTTGATTGATAAACATCGGCACTTTTATTTCTACTCCCGTTTCTACTGTTGCATATTTTAGTGCGTTAGTAGAGGTATCGCCTTTAACTGCAGGCTCCGAATAGGTAACTTCCAATTCTACATGTGAAGGCGCTGTTGCCATAATTGGCTCGTCACTTTCAAATGCGATGATTACGTTCATGCCTTCGGTTAAGAAACGCATGCTTTTTCCAAATAGTACTTTAGGGATATTGAACTGTTCAAAGCTCACATTGTCCATTACTACAAGGGCGTCACCATCTTCATATAAATACTGGTAATCGCTGGTTTCCACACGACAAATCTCTACCTCTTCATCTACACGAAATCTGTATTCAACCAGTTTGCTGGTCTTCACATTTCTCATTCTTGCTTGATAAAAGGCTCTTAAGTTACCTGGCGTACGGTGAAGAAACTCTTCCACCTGTACTAATTCTCCGTTGAACCGAAGGATATTACCGCTCTTTACTTCTGATGCTTTTGCCATTTGGTTTTGAAATTTAGCCTGTAATCACGGCCTTTTTTCGTGCCGCAAAGGTACAGAGTGTTTTTGAATTACACAATACTTAAATTAAAATTTATTTATAATCGATGATTTGTATAAAATCATGACAAAATGAATACTCATGCTCCTGATTTGACCCAATGATAACCAGCCTGTTTGGGGTAAAATCATGAATCAACTGGTGATACCAATCCACTCCCTGGTTGTCCAGGTTCGATGTCGGCTCGTCCAGGATCAATACTGGCGTATCTGCACAGCAAGCAAGCACCAGCTTGGTTCGCTGCTTCATGCCTGAGGAGAAATACTTCAAGGCTTTGTCCTGCGCCTTAGCCAAGCCAAGCAGGTCAAGTATCCCCTGCTTATCAATGGAGGGATGTGTTTTCTTGAACTTGAAATGAAAATCTATGGTTTCCTGAAGGGTAAATTCTTCAATAAGATCCAAATAAGGAGCAGCGAGGCTCATCTTATTATACACTAGCTCTGGGGCAACTGCTGAAGCTTCCTGATAGCTGATCTTACCTTCTGATAAGGACAAACTACCCAATAAAACACTGAGCAAGGTAGATTTACCTGACCCGTTGGGACCAAGAATAGCATAATTTGCTGAAGGTTTGAATGTATAACTGAGGTTCCTGAAAATCCACTCTTGATTAAATCTTCTACCGACGTGATCTAAAGTAATCTCCATGAGCAGCTATTTAGCTCCCTGAGCCAAAGCCCTTCATCACGCCCCTGTTGGAATTGCGAATGAAGTCAACGATCTCATCACGGATTTCTGTGGGCGCGAACTCAGCTTCAATCATATCTAATGCCTTGGTCACGTTATTGTGCTTTACAAAAAGAACCCTGTAGATTTCCTGGATCTCATTGATCTTCTCTGAAGAAAAACCCCTTCTTCTTAAGCCAACAGAGTTGATGCCGGCATAAGAAAGCGGCTCTCTCGCTGCTTTAACATAAGGAGGAACGTCTTTTCTTACCAGGGAACCACCTGTTACGAAGGCGTGTGCCCCAACTTTTACGAACTGATGGATCGCAACTAAACCAGCCAATACCACATAGTTTCCTATCGTGATGTGACCCGCTAACGTGGTGCTGTTAGAGAAAATACAATAATCGCCGACCTCACAGTCGTGCGCAATATGTGAATAAGCCTGAATCAGACAGTTGCTTCCAATTACGGTTTTCCACTTGTCTTTGGTGCCTCTATTGATGGTTACACACTCTCTGATAGTGGTATTGTCACCAATCTCTGCGGTGGTCACCTCGCCGGCAAATTTCAGATCCTGGGGAATGCCGGAAATTACTGATCCGGGAAATACCCTACAGTTTTTACCAATTCTAGCGCCGTCCATGATCACTACATTTGAGCCTATCCAGGTGCCCTCACCTATCTCCACATCTTTGTGTATCACCGCAAAAGGCTCAATAACAACGTTATCAGCAATTTTTGCCTGGGGATGAATGTATGCTAAGGGTTGTATCATGATACGGGTTCGCTTTCTTTAACTTTTACTATTTGGGCCATCATTTCTGCTTCAACAACAACTTTTCCGCCCACCATTCCAACGCCTTTCATTTGCGCAATTCCTCTTCTTATCGGTTCCATCAGATCACATCTGAAAACAATCGTATCGCCTGGAGAAACCTGTGCCCTGAATCTTACATTGTCAATCTTTAAGAACAAGGTAAGGTAATTTCTTGGATCCGGAACTGTACTGAGTACTAATATCCCTCCGGTTTGTGCCATCGCTTCGATCTGGATCACTCCAGGAAACACGGGTGCCCCCGGGAAATGCCCCTTAAAGAATTCTTCGTTCATCGTTACGTTCTTAACCCCTACCACGTGGGTTTTAGAGAGTTCGAGAATTTTATCAATGAACAGGAATGGCTGTCTGTGTGGCAATATTTCCATGATCTGAACGACATCGTAAAGCGGCTTTACCGATGGGTCATACACATGTTGCGTTTTTTTATTTTTTTCCTTTTTGATGGCTGCTTTGATCTTTTTAGCGAAAGCTACGTTTGCGGCATGACCTGGTCTGGCTGCCATAATATGTCCTTTCAAATGAACGCCTACCAAGGCCAGATCACCGATCATATCCAACAACTTGTGTCTGGCAGGTTCATTTTGATACCGCAGCTCCATGTTGTTCAAGATACCCTGAGGGGCAACTTCCATGGCTGTTCTATTGAAGATCTTAGCCAGGTGGTCTAACTCTTCTTTGGTGACTTCTTTATCAACAATAACAATCGCATTGTTTAAATCTCCACCCTTAATCAGGTTGTTTTGAAGCTGGTATTCCAGTTCATGTAAAAAACAAAACGTTCTGCAGGAAGCTATTTCTTTTTTAAATTCAGCGATGCTGGAGATTCCTGCATGCTGACTTCCCAAAACAGGAGAGTTGTAATCGATCATACAGGTAAACCTGTAATCGTCAAGTGGCATGGCTACAATCTCCACCTTACGGTCTGGTTCAGTATAGGTGATGTTGTGCGGAATCTGGAAATATTCCCTATCCACTTCCTGTGATTGTGTGCCTACGCTTTCTAAAGCTTCCAGAAACAAGATGGCACTGCCATCCATAATTGGCGTTTCAGGTCCATCAAGCTTGATTAAAACATTATCCAAGTCCATTCCCACCAATGACGCCATCACATGTTCAACTGTACTTACACTTGCCCCGTTCTGAGAAATGGTAGTTCCTCTAGCCGTATCGGTTACGTTATCGCAATCTGCGTCCACAATCGGACTACCAGGAAGATCTGTTCTCTGAAACTTAAAGCCATGATTTTCTGGTGCCGGACAAAACGTTAACGTTACATTCGCCCCCGTATGCAGACCGACGCCTTGTACGGAAACCTCGGATTTAATGGTTTTTTGTTTAACGTTCATTATTGCTGGAATGTACTTTTATTTTTTTCAATTATTTCATTTAACTCCACAATTGTTGCCTCCAAGGCAGCAACGCGCTTTACAATTGCAGGAAGTTGTTTAAATATCACTGAGGCCCGCATCCAATCACGAAGTGGTTGAGCCGGACTCCCGTGCCATTGTTTATTGTCTTCTGTTGTACTAAAGTTGATCCCTGCCTGAGCCCCAATTTGGGTCCCTTTTGCCAACGACAAATGACCAGCAATACCAACTTGTCCTCCTATAACGGATTTTTCTCCCAATTTGCTACTCCCACTAATTCCGGTCTGAGCTGCGACTACACTGTGCTCGCCAACATCCACGTTGTGAGCGATCTGAATCAGGTTATCGAGTTTCACCCCTTTTCTGATAAAGGTTGAGCCCATCGTAGCCCTGTCTATCGTTGTGTTTGCACCAATCTCTACATCATCTTCGATCACCACATTACCAATCTGTGGAATCTTAGAATACGTACCGTCAGGCTGAGGGGCAAATCCGAAGCCGTCACTGCCGATTACGGTGTTCGCATGAATGATTACCCGGTTGCCAATAATGGAACGATTGTATATTTTAACACCAGAATTGATGGCACAATCGTTTCCAATCACAGAATCAGCAGCAATATTTACCTGCGAATAGATTTTGGTATTGTCGCCAATCTGGACGTTTTCAGCTATATAAGAAAATGCAGCGATGTAGACGTTCTTGCCTATTGTTGCGGTAGGATGAATGAAGGAAGGCTGTTCAATGCCCGACTGATCATTCATCTGGGCGGCCACTTCATTGTACTTTTCCAATAATACAGAGAAAGCGCTGTAGGGATCCGCTACCTTAATTAAGGTGCTTTCCGTTTTTTGAGTGGGCACAAAATCTTGTCTTACAATAACTACCGAAGCGGTACTTGTATATAAAAAGCTTTCATACTTTGGGTTTGACAGAAAGCACAATGAGCCAGGCTTACCGCTTTCAATCTTTGAAAGCTCATGAACTTTGGCGTTCTCGTCTCCCTCAATGGTTCCATTTATAAACTCGCTTATCTGCTTGGCAGTAAATTGCATTTTACAAAGTTATATGTTAAATTGATATGAACAAATAAACCTAATTAGGTGTTCTTTGCTTTTACCTTTGGATTAGACCTCTAAAAACGAGATAAAATCTCTATTATTTTGTTAAATAATGCTAAATGATTCTCGGGTAGCATAAAATATGCTTTTTAACAGTCCTATCGAGAGATTCCAAATTAGATAAATCTGATGCTTTTGCAATGTCGATGGTTGTGTTGTTCTTTAACAAGATGTTGATGTTGCTATCCCCTGCATTGTAAGCCCTGTTGCTGATCATATCTGTGAATACAAAATACCTCACCTCATCATCAGTTAAGAGGAGCGCCTGCCCGGTGTTTTCCTTCAAGCGCTGCACACGATTGGGATCAGGAGCATCATTGGTAATTTCTACCTTATAGAGGTTTCTATCCGTGAGCATTTTGCAAAGTATGGACAAGATTCGGTCAGGGTGGGTTCTCCAGGCTTTAATTGATGCAAAGATATCCTGATCATCCAGCTGCGCGAAATGGGCAAGGTGATTGTCTGACTTAAAGAACGCCTCTTCAGACACATCGTTGGTTAAGAAATGGCTCAAGGCGGGCGTGGCGAAGAGTAAGCTGCCTGAAACGGAAAGCTCTTTAGCCCTTTTTAATATTTTAACCAATACCTGTTCTCCTGCGATCACTGTTTTATGGAGGTAAACTTGCCAGTACATCAGCCTTCTGGAAATCAGGAAATTCTCAATGGAATAAATTCCTTTTTCTTCAATCACCAGGTTATCATCCAATACGTTGAGCATTTTGATGATGCGATCAAAGCTGATCACCCCTTCGCTTACTCCGGTAAAGAAGCTATCCCTGTTGAGATAGTCCATCCGATCCAGATCGAGTTGTCCGGACACCAGTTGGGTTAAAAAGTTTTTATGGTATTCTCCTTTAAAGATCAGGATGGCCTGGGTTAATTTGCCTTCAAATTCTACATTGAGCTTTTCCATGATGAGCATGGAGATGTCTTCGTGCTTGATCCCGTTGACAAGCGAATGCTCTAATGCATGGGAAAAAGGTCCATGTCCTATGTCATGTAAGAGGATTGCAATTTTCGCAGACTCCTCTTCCTCTTTTGTGATTTCGTGTCCTTTACCCCTCAATACATCGATGGTGAGGCCCATGAGGTGCATGGCACCTAAAGCATGATGGAATCTGGTATGCAACGCGCCTGGGTAAACCAGGTGGGTCATGCCCAGTTGTTTGATATATCTAAGCCGCTGAAAGTAAGGGTGGGAGATCAAATCAAACAATATGGCTGAAGGGATCGTTATGAAGCCATAAACTGGATCATTAATTATTTTCTTTTTGTTCAATATTTAAAAATAAAGTATACGGTACAAAAATTGCTAATTTTATCCATACTAAGAAAGAACTAGTTTCATTTCAAACATTTAATTTACATCATATATATACAATAATGCAGGAAACAAAAATCCTATGGGCAGATGATGAGATCAACTTATTAAAACCACATATACTTTTACTTAATGAAAAAGGTTATCATGTAACCACTTTTACCAACGGAAATGACGCCTTAGCCGCCTTTGAAAAAGAGTTCTTTGACCTCGTATTTTTAGATGAGAACATGCCGGGGATGAGCGGGTTGGAGACCTTAACCGCCATTAAAAACATCCGCAGTGATGTGCCGGTAGTTTTGATTACCAAGAGTGAAGAAGAAAATCTGATGGAAGATGCCATCGGCTCCAAAATTGACGACTATCTGATTAAACCTGTGAACCCTAAACAGGTTTTATTAACTATAAAGAAGATCATCGACAACAAGCGACTGGTTAACGAGAAGACTTCCATGGCTTATCAGCAGGATTTCAGGAGATTGGGAATGAGCTTAAATGATAAGCTGAGCTATGAGGAATGGGTAGATATCTACAAAAAACTGGTGTTTTGGGAGCTTGAGTTGGAGAAATTGGATGATCCTCAAATGCATGAGATACTGACCATGCAGAAGTCGGAAGCCAATACACAATTCTCCCGGTTCATTGAAGACAACTATTTAGGTTGGGTTAATGGAAAGGGGAAAGCCCCACTCCTGTCTAATGAATTGCTAAAGAAAAAAGTGTTCCCGCTGATCAACAGCACGACTCCTGTGTTCTTTATTTTAATTGACAACTTAAGGTATGATCAATGGAGGATCATCAATCCGCTGATCACAGAATATTTCAAACTGGATGAAGAGGACATCTACTCGAGTATCTTACCTACAGCAACACAGTATGCCAGGAACTCTATCTTTTCAGGATTGATGCCGTTGGAGATGGAAAAAAGATTTCCTTCACTATGGCAGAACGACGACGATGAAGGTGGTAAAAACATGCATGAAGAGGCTTTTCTTGCGGATCAGATTAAGAGAAGTGTACGCAAAGACTGCAAGTTCAGCTACAATAAAATCCTGACCTATGATGATGGTAAGGCGTTGAACGAGCAACTCAATAACTTGCTGCAAAATGAATTTAATGCCATCGTTTATAACTTTGTAGACATGCTTTCTCATGCAAGAACAGAGATGCAGATGATCCGTGAGCTGGCTAATGACGATGCTGCTTATCGGTCGTTGACGCTTTCCTGGTTTGAACACTCTCCGTTAATGGAGCTTCTAAAGAAAATCTCACAAAAGAATGTAAAGGTGGTGATCACAACCGATCATGGTACCATTAGGGTAAAACATCCAAGTAAAGTGATTGGCGATAGAAGCACCAATACCAATTTGCGCTATAAACAGGGAAGGAACCTGAACTTCAATGCCAAAGAGGTATTCTTAATTAAAAATCCGCATGAGGCGCAATTGCCGAAGATCAACATCAGTTCTAACTACATCTTCGCTAAAGAAGATCGTTACTTTGTTTACCAAAACAACTATAATCAGTTTGTGAACTATTACAATGAGACGTTCCAGCATGGGGGCATTTCTTTGGAGGAAATGATCATTCCGATAGCGACTTACAGCAGTAAATAACATGGAAATTATTTTGAATAGCCTCCTCGACCTGGAGGGGGCTGCCAAAACCCTAATAAACTTAAGTGCCGACCATAAGATCTTTGTATTTTATGGTGACATGGGGGCTGGGAAAACGACTTTTATTAAGGCAATCTGCGCGGAACTAGGTGTCCAGGATACGGTGTCTAGTCCTACTTTCTCCATTGTTAACGAATATGTGGGCCACAATGGAACTATTTATCACTTTGATTTCTACCGCATTAAGTCCATTCAGGAAGCTTTCGATATTGGTTATGAAGAGTACTTTTACTCTGGAGACTTATGTTTGATTGAGTGGCCTGAAAAGGTGGAAGAGCTCCTTCCCGATCATTACGTAAAGGTTGAAATCGCCACCATCGACCCCGATAAGCGGCGGCTTTCTATAGCGACGGTATAATTCTTAATTGGTCGCATTCAGTTATTTTATGTAATTTAATACCAAAATTTACTCAGAGAAATGGCTACAGGATTACGCGAAGGAATGGCTCAGATAGCACAAAAAGGCTTACTGCAACCCAAAGAAACTTTGTCGGAGATAAATAAGAAAAGCAACAGTCTGCACATTGGTATCCCAAAGGAGACTTCTTTCCAGGAAAATCGCATTGCGCTTACCCCCTTATCTGTTGCCTTATTGGTTCACAATGGCCATAAGGTCGTTATAGAGTCTGGTGCAGGCAATGGCGCAAACTTCTCTGATAAAGACTACAGCGAACAGGGAGCGGTCATTTCCTTTAATACCAAAGAGATATTCGAAGCAGATGTGCTGGTTAAAATCGCTCCTCCAACCTTGGAAGAGATTGCCATGATGCACAAAGGGCAGACGTTAATTTCGGCTTTGCAAATGGGTGGGCTAAAAGAGACCAGTCTGAAGGCATTGATGGATAAAAAGATCAATGCACTTTGTTTTGAGAACCTGAGGGATGAAGGAAATGTGCTGAGTGTGGTTAGGGCGATGAGTGAAATTGTGGGGGCGACCTCTATTTTTATCGCTGCGGAGTACCTGAGCAGTGTTACCGGTGGGAAAGGCCTGATGCTGGGTGGCTTTACCGGAGTACCTCCAACTGAAATTGTGATCCTTGGCGCAGGCACCGTTGGGGAATATGCGGCCAGGACAGCGCTTTCTTTAGGTGCTGAAGTGAAAGTATTCGACAGTTCCATTTATAGATTAAGAAGGTTACAGAACAACTTGGGGAGCCGCGTTTTCACTTCAGTGATGCAGCCGATTGTTTTGGAAAAGGCGATTACCACTTGTGATGTGGTTATTGGTGCGATCCGTGCCTCTCATGGCAGAAGTCCTTGTTTGGTGATGGAAGAAACTGTAGCCCGAATGAAACCCGATTCTGTAGTTATTGATGTGAGCATAGACCAGGGTGGCTGTTTTGAAACGTCTGAGGTAACCAATCATCAGGATCCAGTCTTCCGGAAGCATGATGTGATTCATTACTGCGTACCTAATATTGCTTCCAGAGTACCCAGAACAGCGTCTTATGCACTAACTAACATCTTCACCCCTATTCTGGTTGACATTGGCGACATGGGCGGTTTGATGGGTGTAGTTTGGAGTAAGCCGGGGATCAGAGAAGCCCTTTATATCTACCAGGGGCACCTCACCAATAAAGACCTGGCAAATCGATTTAATATTCCCTATAAGGACATTGAATTACTGGTAGTTTCCAACCAATAATGGTGTCAATATAGCTGTATTTTTACCTTAATATTTTTCATGGATGTAGGTAATAATGCGAACCATTTCCTTTCTTACAGCTGCCGTCGGCAGTATAAAATCATTATTTAAGAACGAGAATAAATAGGTCTTGCCTTTTTTGGTTATTAAGTAGCCACTCTGGTTGTGGATGTTTGACATGGAGCCTGTTTTACCAAATACAAATGGCTGGTTCGTTTTGGGATAAGCATTTTTGAGTGTCCCGGTCATCCCTCCTGCTGGTAGCATATTAAACAGTCTTTTGGGGTCATTGACCTCTTTATAAATCATATCCAGCAACTTGATCATTGTTCTTGGGGTTACGAGATCGTAACGCGAGAGACCAGATCCATCTATCCAAATGAATTTGTCGGGCAAACCCGCCAAATATTCTTTTTGAATGTAAGCTATGGCCTTTTCTGAATTTAGCTCCCTGCCAAGTTTGTTGGCGTATACCAGCAGCAATTGCTCTGCAATGAAATTATCACTGGGGAGCATCATTTCCTTTAGTACCGAATCCCTTTTAGCGCCGTAAAGCGTTTTGGCATTTTCAGGCATCAACATAAGGAGGGAGTTTACCGGCTTCCCTAAGGTGTCTGAAAGGATTTGTAATGTGGTATTCAGGCTGACTTTGAAAGGTACTTTTTGATTGTAAGTGCTCGTCGGACTAACATTAGGGTGTTTGAACTGGTTGGCATTAAAATCCCGTGTCACGCTGAAAGTTCTTGTCGTGGACGCCGAATCAATACTGGTTTGGTCGGCAAATGCTTTAGGCGTAACCACCAGGACATTGTTCGTAGCTTTGAAATCGACCAGGTTGTCCATTAACGGAAGTTCATCGATTTCCGCCTGGTAATAATCTTTGTAGTCATCCCAGGCCCAGCCTTTGCCGTAAATACTACCGGAATATCTCCCCGGGGCGAAGAAGAGTTGCTTGCCAGCGCTTTTTAGAAAATCATAGGCACGGTGGTTTTTCAACTGCGATTGGAGGTTGGACGGATCTCCGGTTCCCCAGAAAATTAAAGAATCTCCCCTTTCCACGTACCTTAATGAAGGGATGGAATCTGACAGCATCTTCAAGCCTCCGTAGAAAGTAAATAGTTTAGTGTTTGAAGCAGGAATAAAATACTGATCGGCGTTCTTTTCATAAACCATGGCCGCTTTGGAAAGGTCGTATAAGGCGAAGCCTACCTGGTATTGCTTAAGTTGCGGAGATTTCTTGAAAACCTTTGACACACGGTGAGACATCTGTTTCTCTGCAGAACAGGCCGTGAGCAGCAGTGTACAGGCGGCAATTGCCGAAATCCGTTGGAAAAGATTTTTTACCATATAAGCTAAGTATACCGGTCACTAAATTATTAAATTAGTTTAATGAAACCGCTGCCGGGCATAAGGAAGTTACAGTTGATTGCGACTATGGTGGCCATTGCTGGAATTTGTTCTGGATTATTTTCAGCGTTTGGACAAGAATTCCGCTTTTCGGGGTCCAGGAAGCAAAGCCGCCTTAGCTTTACGCTGATCAAAAATCTGATTATCGTTCCCCTTTTTATTAACGGCAAAGGTCCTTTTAACTTCATTTTGGATACCGGTGTATCAATGATGATTGTTACTGACTCCTCCATTATTGACTCCTTAAAATTGAAACATTTAAGGCCTATTAAAATTGCCGGGCTTGGAAAAGGACCTGATATAGATGCCCAGGTTACCCATGAGATGTCTGTTGTTTTGGGTAAAGCCAAAATTGAACATATCCCTGCGGCTATCTTAAACGAAGACTTGCTTGGGCTCTCCAATTATGTGGGGGTTAAAATACATGGACTACTGGGTTATTATTTTTTCAATAGTTTCGTGGTTAGCATCAACTATACTTCCCAATCCATGCGCTTTAGCTTGCCGAATCCAGAAAAGAAAATCATGGGAGAACGCATACCCTTTGAACTTTTATTTGATAAGCCCTATATCCTTGTTGAAGCAGCAATACCAGGTCAGGGATTCAGCGAAATTAAAGTGTTGGTTGACAATGGGGCCGGACACGCCCTTTCGCTGGAATGGTGGAAAGAAGGCACCTTTCCACTTCCAGATCGCGTGATTGATGCAAATCTTGGCAGTGGTTTGAGTGGTCCAATTAGCGGAAAAGTTGGTAGAATAGCTTCCTTAAGCCTGGGAGGATTTAACTTTAGGTCGGTAATTGCCGCATTTCCTATTTACGACGATGCGGGAGCTAAAGCCGTGCTGATCAATAGAAATGGCAACCTGGGTGCAGATCTGCTTAGCAGATTTAACATGACCTTTGACTATAAAAATAGCTGTATGTACTTGAGGAAGAATGGGAATTTCAAACGTCCATTCGATCATGATATGTCGGGCTTGGAAGTTTATGCCGATGAGGGGGCTAAAAAAAGATTTTATGTGATGCGCATTGAGCCTGAATCTCCTGCTGAGGTATCGGGAATACAGATCAATGATGAAATTGTGGCCATTAATTTTGCTACTACGGAGCGCATGAACCTGAACGAGATAAGTGGACTACTCCGATCCGGAGACGGCAGAAATATGCTGCTCACTTTGAACAGAGGAGGCGAATTGCTTTTTAAGTTGGTAAAATTGAGACGTCGCATCTAAATATTTGTTTTTATCTTTCGGCTATGCTTCGAAACACCTCAATGCTGCTGCTACTTATCGGCACCGCATTTTCAGGATACAGTCAGAACTCAGATTCGTTAACGTTTGTCCGCGCAAAGTGGGTGACGCAAGGTCTGGGATCTAAGGCTAAATTACACAAACATCACTTCGACACTGGGAATTTGTTTGGCAGCAATCAGAACATCAGCTATGTGGAGGTCAAGAACAAGCGGGCTGCTCCGAAGTTTGCCATTGGTGCAGAGTTGAAGATTTTGAAACCAACCAGCGAATTTGGTAAGGAAGCAGGTGCTTTGGTAGCAATCAATGGGACCTTTTTCGATGTAAAGAATGGTGGTTCGGTAGACCTCATTAAATTAAATGGAACAATTACTGCAGAAAATAAATTAGACCAGGGGATAGCGCGTGCCGCTCATCAGCAGGCTGCTATCGCCATTGTGAAGGGCAAGTTGAGCATTCTAAAATGGGACGGTTCTTTGGATTGGGAGTTGAAGGAAAGCTCGGAAAACATGATGGTGACAGGGCCTCTAATGGCGCTGGCAGGCGCAGAAATGGCTCTTGATTCAGGTTCGTTTAACGTGACCAGACATCCAAGAACTGCGATTGGATTAAAGCCCAATGGCAAGGTGATTCTGCTCACTGTTGATGGCCGAAACGCTAATTCATCTGGCATGAGCCTATTTGAGCTCAGAAAAGTTATGAAATGGCTGGGTTGCACTTCTGCAATTAACCTGGACGGTGGTGGATCCACGACCTTGTGGGTTGAAGGTGAGGGAGTCGTGAATTTTCCTACTGACAACAAAAAGTGGGATCATGAAGGTGAAAGAAATGTAGCAAATGTGATCCTTTTAAAGAAGAAGCCTTAATTTAGCCGTACGACGATAATTGGAATGAATAAAAAGATAATTTTCACTATATTAAGTTTAACAATCTTACTGATCAGCTGCGGCGAGGACCCTGAGAAAGCCCGTGAAAGGAAAATTGGTAAAAAGCTCGATTTCAGTTCTATCATTGGAATTGAGTTTTATGAGGTTAAAAGACGCTTCAGCACCGGTTTATCTTTTAATGAAATGGGTTTCCAACAGGAACCGACCTGGATGATTCAATTTAAATCTAATGATACCGTGTCTGCATGGAGTCCGCAGAAACAAAGGATGCAGCCCTTCTACATTATATTTGATCATGGTAATGTGTACAATTTCGCCAAAGAATATTTCAGGATTAAGAAGATTAGTAAAGATAGTTTGCTATTTCAACGCCTTCATTTGAAGGGAAAAGAGATTTCCAGCGACATTAGATCAGATGTAAATATAGTATATTACAGCAAGGATTATATAGAAAATACCCTGAAGACAACTGTAAAGGAATTGCAGAAGCCTACGCCTGCGGATACTGTTTATATAAAAAATCTGGTGGCTAAGTCAAATCAGGATCCTTCAAATCCAAAAACATCTTTTGCGGGTAGACAACCTGTGGTATTTACACCGGTGAGTCCCGCGGCGACGGCGACCAAAATCTCCACGGTAAATCCACTAATGGGAAGGACAGAATCCTATGATTACCTGTTCCCTAAATATAGGATTCAGATCACTAAAGCGTATCAGGATTTCGCGTATGAGCTGTCTGCGGTAGTAGATGCAAAGGGTAAAATTCATTTGACTACTTTATACTTTATCCAGCCGGAATACCTGGAATCCAAGAAAAAAGCGGTTCAGGGTATCCTCGACATTTACGTTAAGAATTTGGTAAAAGTGACCCCGGGAAGTACGCTTGGCATACCGCATTCCAGCGAAATTAAATTAATTCTGGTAGGTAAAAAGTAACCAAAACTTGCGTCTTCTACTTGTATTTGCCAAAAAATGAAGCGTTTGCATTTTAGTTAAAAATTATCTGTACCTTGCACACTTAATTTTTTAATAAATAATACAATGCAAGAAGGAACAGTAAAATTTTTTAATGTAACTAAAGGTTTCGGATTCATTATCCCTGCGAACGGAGATAGCGAAATCTTTGTACATTCAACAGGCCTTATCGATGAGATTCGTGAAAACGACAAAGTTGAATACGACGTTGAAAGCGGTAAAAAAGGGTTGAATGCGATTAATGTTAAAGTAATCTAGATTATTAAAAACATAATTGTGCAGAGGATGACTTAACGGTCATCCTCTTTTTTTTGCGCTTGATTCTGTATAATAATTTCTAACTTAGTTGAGATTCCCTTTTTCATGAGCAGCAACTACGACCTCCTAGTACTTAAAATCAATGAGTTCACTCAGAAATTTTACCTGAACAAGCTGCTCAGAGGAATTATCTATGCCCTGTCTAGCATGCTGGGTTTGTTTCTATTGCTCTTCGTTTTCACTTACTATTCCAATCCTGGAGTTCAGCTTAAAACGCTGCTTTTTTTTAGTTATCTGATCGCCTCCATTGCGCTTTTAGGTCTGTGGGTGGTCATCCCGGCATTGTCATATTTTAACCTGAGTAAAAAGTTAACCATTGATGAAGCTGCAAAACTAATTGGAAATCACTTTTTTTCAGTCAAGGATAAATTACTCAATACGCTCCAGCTAAAGGCGCTCGCGGATAAAAGTCCCGAAAATAGCTTGTTGATCCTAGCGGGCATCGACCAAAAGATCAATGACCTTAAGCCAATACCCTTTAGTCAGGCCGTTAAGCTTAGCGAAAACAAGAAGTATGTGAAATACTTTCTTTTTCCGCTTTCTGTCATCATTCTTATAGCCATCATTGCCCCGGCTGTATTGAGGGAAGGAACCAATCGCTTTGTTCAATATGACAAAGAGATTCTACCGCTGGCTCCATTCAGGTTCAACGTTCAAGCGAAAAATTTGCATTTCATACAGGGTGAAGATGCTACAATTAACTTGAAACTTACCGGAGACGAAATTCCACAAGAGGTCTATGTAGCTGACGGAATCAATACTTATAAGCTCGAAAAACACAGTACATCGAGCTTCAGCTATACTTTTAAAAATATCCAGAAGGGTAAACAAATTCATTTCTCTGCGGGTGGCTTTAGTTCTTCCGGCTATGAGATTGTAGTCAGTCCAAGACCCTCCATTCTAAACATGACTGCACACCTCTCCTTCCCTGCTTACCTAAAAAAACCTACAGAAGAAATTCAGAATGCTGGAGATATGCTTTTACCGGAGGGGACATTGGTAACCTGGAGTATCCGCACTGAAAATAGTTCAACCGTTATATTCCGCGTTGGAAAGGAAATGCATGAACTTACTCCTGATGACAATCGCTTTAGATTCGGCAAAAAGATTACAGACAATGTCAGTTACCAGGTAAGTCCCAAAAATACCTATGTGAATATTCAGGATTCTTTGCTGCATCAAATCAGCGTAATTAAAGACGAATTTCCAGGAATAGCTGTTGTTGAAACACCAGATTCAGTGTCCAGTAAAACGTTGTATTTTTCTGGAAATATATCTGACGATCACGGATTCAGCGGCCTTGCTTTCGTAGTCAATATCAGGGAAAAAGGATCGATTAAAAGAGTTGTCAGAAAGCTTATCCCTGTAAAACGTGATCAGTTGGAGTCCGCCTTCTTCCACATTTGGAATTTAGGAGATGAGCCTTTGAAAGGCACTGAAACCCTGGAGTACTTCTTTGAGGTAGCCGATAACGATGGGGTAAACGGCGCAAAGAAAACGAAGTCGGAGATCAAAACCTTTGAAGTCCCCAGCCCTCAGCAGATTACAGAGAAGCTCAATACAGGAAGCGCGAACCTGAAACAAGAGATGGAAAAAGCCATCAAGCTTGCGGCGGAAGTCGAAAAAGAGAGTAAGAAACTGGGTGCAACTTTACTCGACAAAAAACAGCTTTCTTTTGAAGACAAAAAACAAGTGGAGCAATTGTTAGAGAAGCAAAAACAACTGGAAGAAAAGGTAGGCGAAATAAAAAAGCAGAACCAGAAGAACACTGTAGAAAAGGAAGAAAACAAGGTTTTAAAAGATGAGCTTGCTGAAAAACAAAAGCAAATCGATGACCTTTTTAATAATGTTTTAGATGATAAAACGAAGTCCCTGCTCCAGAAGTTGCAGCAGATGATGGATGAGAACAACAAGGACCAGACGCAAAATGAACTGTCTAAAATGCAAATGGATAATAAATCACTCAAGAATGAGCTGGACAGAATTCTTGAGCTTTATAAACAACTTGAATTCGAGCAAAATTTAAAGCAAAATATTGCGCAATTGAAAGACCTTGCCAAAGCTCAAAAAGAGCTTGCACAGCAAAGCAAGTCTAAGGAAAGCAAATCTGCAGACTTAAAGAATGCACAAGAAAAATTGAGTAAAGACTTTAAAGACCTTAAGAAAGAGCTGGACAATATTGATCAAAAGAATCAAGAACTGGAGCGGCCGAATACTTTTAAAACTCCAGAACAAGAGGCAAAAAATATAGAGCGGAAGCAAGAGAACAGTAAAGAGGAGCTCGAAAAAGGCGATAAGAACGATGCGGCGGAAGCTCAGGATCAAGCCGCTTCTGAGATGGAAAAAATGGCTCAGAGAATGGAGGAAATGCAACAGCAGTCTTCAGAAACCGAAACAAAAGTCAATGCAGCAGAGTTGCGGCAATTATTGGAGAACCTCCTTAAAACATCTTTTGATCAGGAGCGCGTGATGCTGACTTTAAAAAACATGAACAGCAGTGACCCGCTTTACACGGGCAACGTTCAAAAGCAGCGGGTGATCAAAGATAACTTGAAGACCATTTCCGACAGCCTTTTTGCCCTCAGCAAAAGAGTGCCTCAAATTGAGTCCGTCGTGAATGAGGAAATGCAGAAAATCAATTTGAACGTAGATAAAAGTTTAGAGAACCTTGGAGAACGGAATACTGCTAATGCCAATAGAAACCAGCAGTACGCTATGACCTCCATTAACAATTTGTCTTTAATGCTGAGTGAGGCCCTCTCCCAGCTGCAAAATGCGCAGAAGAATGGAAAAAGCGGAAGCAAAGGAAAGAGCAGTATGAGTCAGTTGCAACAGATGCAGCAGCAGCTCAATAAAAACATGGAAAATGCACGGCAGCAGCTGCAAAAGGGTGGCAATCAGGGCAAAGTTCCGAAAGGACAAATGAGTCAGGAGTTCTCCAAGATGGCCCAGCAGCAGCAGATGATTCGCGAGGCGATGCAAAAGCTCAATCGGGAACAAAATAAGGACGGCAAAAACGGAATGGGTGACCTCAACCAAGTGATTGACGATATGAAGCGCACAGAGAATGAGCTGGTTAATAAAAAGATAGAAGCGCAAACACTTGACCGCCAAAAAAAGATATTGGATAAAATGCTGGATGCCGAAAAGGCAGAGCGCGAGGAGGATGAGGATGTGAAACGGGAGGCAAAAGCGGCTAAGGCGTTCCCTCCTTCCTATCAGAAAATGCTCGAGAAGTTTAAATCGGAACAACAATCGGAAACAGAGTGGCTTCAAAAGCTTCCACCCGGACTTAACTTCTACTACAAAAACAAGGTCAGTGAATATTTTAAATTGTTAAATTCGCCGAAATAATTTTACTCATGGCAGCTGTCGCTATTCATTTATTTTCAGAGGATGTAACCTACATTATCAAACAAAAAAAACTAATTAAAAATTGGTTGCTTTCTGTTATAGAATCAGAAGGGTTTTCCCTGGCAGAATTAAACTTCATCCTTTGCTCGGATGAATATTTGTTGCGAATGAACCAGGAATATCTGGACCACGACACTTACACAGATGTTATTACGTTTGACAATTCAGATGTTCCGAAATCAATACTAGGTGACATCTTCATTAGTATTGACCAGGTAAAAGACAATGCGCTGGATCATTTGGTTTCTACCAGACTAGAGCTCTGCCGCGTAATGGTGCATGGAACACTTCACTTATTGGGCTATAAAGATAAAACTAAGGCCGCTAAGCAACTTATGACAGCCAAGGAAGACTTCTATCTGTCAAAGCTTAGTTAAGGCCTTAGAGAGCCTAAATCTTTCTTGCATTCATTCTTATTCGTTGTTGAATCTCGAAGCTCTAAGGTGACCCTGTGGCTAAAAGAGTAATTTATAGTGAGTTAATCCGCATTATTAAAAATTCCCCCCTTGGAGTTTTTACGTTGACGCAGCAAATCCGGGTTATTAAATGTTTACTTTTGTAGTAATTTCTTATCTATAATATCGTTAAACAGAAACTTTGAGCACATTAATTGCAGCCGAAAGCTTAGGTCATGCCTATCATGACGAATGGTTATTTAAAAACCTCACGCTGGGTATCCAGACCGGACAACGTGTTGCCCTTGTAGGCATCAACGGAGCCGGTAAAAGCACCCTTTTAAAATTACTTGCAGAACGTTTTTCTCCACTGGAAGGAAAAATCGTCAAGAATAAATCTGTAAAAATTGGCTTCCTGGATCAGGAACCCTCTTTTACAGATGGATATTCTATTAGCGATTTCATCTTTTCTCTAGAGAATAAACAACAACAATTAATCAAGGAGTACGAGGAATTAATTGAGGATCCCAATCCTGATGAAAAAAAACTTAACAGACTTTATGAGGAGTTAAGCGAGCACAATGCCTGGGAGTACGAACACGAGATCAAGACGATTTTGAGCAGAATGGGCATTACCCATCTTCAGCAAAAAATCTCTACCCTATCAGGTGGACAAAAGAAACGACTGGCATTGGCTAAATTGCTAATTGAAGATCCGGATATTTATGTGCTTGATGAGCCTACCAATCATTTGGACATCGATACCATTGAGTGGTTGGAGAGTCTGCTTACTTCAGGAAATAAGACAATTTTATTGGTTACGCATGACAGGTACTTTTTAGACAATGTGTGTAATACGATTGTAGAACTAGATCGGGGTAAAATGTATAATTACAATGGTAATTATGCCTATTTTCTGGAAAGAAAATCTGAGCGGGAAATGGCAGATGAAAGTACTTTTCAGAAGAACAAAAACCTTTTGAAGAAGGAGTTGGAATGGATGAGAAGGATGCCGCAGGCACGTGGTACCAAATCTCAGTCTAGAATAAACGCGTATTACGACTTAGACGAGAAAACCAAACAACGTTCTGACAATCAAACCATTAACTTAAATATGAAAATGGCCCGCCAAGGGGGTAAAATACTTGAGCTCGATCACATTGGACAATCGTTTGGAGAGAAAAATATTATTAATGATTTTACCTACACCTTTAAGAGAGCAGATCGAATTGGATTAGCTGGGAAAAATGGAACAGGAAAATCTACGTTACTCAATATTATTACTGGTTATTTAAATCCGGAAAAGGGAAATGTTAGTACTGGAGAAACGACTGTTTATGGTTATTATAAACAGGGAGGATTAGCCTTTAATGAAAAAGAGCGTGTCATAGATATTGTCAAATCTGACGCCGAATACATTAAGATGGCGGACGGTTCTATGATTACTGCTTCACAACTATTGACGCTATTTCTCTTCCCTCCTAAAAAACAACATGGGATGGTTGAGAAATTAAGTGGTGGTGAGAAGAAGCGTTTGCATCTTATGAAGGTACTCATGCAGAATCCAAATTTTCTGATATTGGATGAGCCTACCAACGATCTTGATATTGATACCTTAAATGTTTTGGAAGAGTTTCTTGAAAACTTCCCAGGCGTATTAATATTGGTTTCCCACGATCGTTATTTGTTGGATAAGATGAGTGAGCAGCTTTTTATTATGGAGGGCGATGGCATCGTAACGATTTATAATGGTAACTATTCGGAACACAGGAATAGTCTGGAGGTAGCTAAAGAAAAGCCCTCGGCTAAAGATGTTAAACCGGTTGAAAAAACAGCCACGCCGACTAAAAAACTGTCTTATAAAGAGCAGAAAGAATTAGATGAATCCGAAGCTTTGATTCAACAGTTGGAAAATGAAATTGAGCAGAAGAACGCCTTATTGTTTACTATTGATAGCAAAGATTATACAAAAATACAGGAGTTGAGTGACGCGATAACCTCACTCAAAGCTCATTTAGACGACGTGTCGAGTCGGTGGTTAGAGTTATCAGAATTGACATCTTAATTGAATTGTTTCACGTGGAACGCTCCTAATGCGTTCCACGTGAAACACAAAGAATGCACTATGTTTAAAGAATATGATGTTATTGTAGTTGGTGCCGGACATGCAGGTTGCGAAGCCGCTGCTGCCGCTGCAAACTTGGGTTCCTCTGTTTTGTTAGTGACCATGAACATGGAAACCATTGCCCAAATGAGTTGTAATCCGGCTATGGGTGGGGTAGCTAAAGGGCAAATTGTAAGAGAAATCGACGCAATGGGAGGATATTCGGGGATAATATCTGATAAGACTACCTTACAATTTAGAATGCTGAATCTCTCCAAGGGACCTGCAATGTGGAGCCCGAGAAGTCAAAACGATAGAAAACGATTTGCTGAAGAATGGAGATTGGCATTAGAGCGGACGCCAAATGTTGATTTCTGGCAGGATATGGTGAGCAGCCTTATTATTAAGGATAATCAGGTTATAGGGGTTAAGACTTCTATCGGCGTAGAGATAAAAGCAAAATCAGTGGTATTAACTAATGGGACCTTCTTAAATGGATTAATCCATATAGGTGAAAAGAAATTTGGTGGAGGCAGGACTGGTGAAAAAGCGGCTACGGGTATTACAGAGCAATTGACTTCAATTGGCTTTGAAGCTGGTCGGATGAAAACAGGCACCCCACCAAGAGTTGATGGAAGATCCCTAAACTATTCTTTAATGGAAGAGCAGTGGGGTGATGAAAATCCTGGTCGATTTTCCTATACCAACGTAGAAATTCC
>Ga0247814_10000711_pt1 | contig 23992 bp, 33 predicted proteins | sample UWRJL179409R1_FD_179947 | JGI IMG/M metagenome (GOLD analysis project Ga0247814, IMG submission 179947) | Plant litter microbial communities from Arlington Agricultural Research Station in Wisconsin, United States - UWRJ-L179-409R-1 | ecosystem: Environmental > Terrestrial > Plant litter >... | reverse complement strand
CGAGAGTAATAAACGAGTTGATGCCGACGGCGAACCCGCCCTGCGAATTCTCTGGCTCCTGCGGAGAGATGGGCGGCAACAGCAGCGGGATGATGAGCGCCGCAGCGACGGCAACCGCGCCGACGCCGAAGGCACCCGACGGGCGCACCTCGCCGAGCCCGAGGTAGAGCACGAGCAGGTACGAGGCGGCGGCGAGGCAGAACGCGAAGGGGTCACCCTCCCCGCCGGGAAGCATCGTGGGCACAAGCAGAATGCCGAGCATCGGAATGCCCACCAGCGCCGACCGCTTCGCGACCTGCGCGATCAGATCGAGCAGGATCGCGAGCACCCCCGCCGCGACCGTCAGCATGAACACGATGCCGGTCACCGGATCTGCGGGGATCGACTGCTCGCCGATAGACGTCGTTCCCGCCTCGACGAGCCGCCCGAAGGTGCTGAACACGTCGGGGCTCGGAATGAAGCCGAGGTAGCCCTGACCGGGGGCGAACGAGAAGCTCAGCGCGATAAGCAGCACGGCGATGCCCACGAGCGGCGGCAGCCAGCGGAACCGGCTGAGCGCCCGCACACCCATGATCGCGACCGTGACGAAGGCGGCGACCCCGACCGCGACAAGCTGCCAGGTCGGGTCGTCGAGCACGGGGTTGAGGCCGCCGAGGGAGGTCGCGAGGCAGAGCAACACCGCGACGCTCATCGGCCAGACGGGGGCCGGGCGCGGCGCCTTAGCGTCCGGCATTGGTGGCTCCGAGCTCTTCGGCGAGAACGCGCCAGGCCAGTGCGGGGCTGGTGTGGGTATCGACCGGGATGACGCGCCATCCCCCCAGGCTCAGCTCGGCGGCGACGCTGCGGTTCGCCCCCACGAGAAAGACCACCCCGATCTCGAACGGGCGGCGCATGGCGAGCAGCCAGGCGACCGTTTCGTCGTCGGGCTCAGAGACGATCGCGAATACTGGGCCCTCTGCCGGGGCGGCGGCCGGGCGGCCGGAGTCGCGCATGAGCTGCATCGACGCGAGGCTCAGCAGAAAGTCGTGCTCGCGGCCGACGCGCGATTCGTCATCCGCGAGTTCGATCACCTGGGGTTCTGCGGTCTCGGCGACGTGCACGACGAAGCCCTCGCGGTGCAGGTGCACGCCGAGCGACGCGAGCATGCTCACCGACCACTCGAAGGCCTCGCTAAACGCGCCCGAGGTCTTCGAGATGCCGGTGATTCCGTGGTGGTCGCGGTAGCCGGCCTCGCGGGTGTCGATGACGATGGTCGCCTCTGGATAGGCGCGCTGCTCTTCTTGCCGCACCATGAGCTCGCCGTGCCGCGCCGAGGCACGCCAGTGCACGCGCCGCAGGGCATCGCCGCGGCGGTACTCGCGGGTCATGAGGTCATCGGTGTTGCCGACACCGCTGGCCTGCACGAGGCGGGCGGCGCCATCCGGAGCCTCGAGCCAGACGCCGCTGAGCGGCAGCTCAACGACGAGCGGGGTGACGATCAACTCGTCTTTGCCGCCGATGGTCATGAAGCCAACCGCGAGGCCGAAGGGGTCGCTGTAGGCGATCGCGAGCGGGCCGATCTTGAAGATGCCGCGGCGCGGTGGGCGCAGCTCGTAGGTCAGCCGCGAGTGCTTGCCCCAGGCGCTGCCGAGGCCAGCAAGCGGCGAAAGATGCACGGGGTCGGTCGCCAAGGGGCGCCACGGCAGGGTGTCGTTCCAGTAGAGCGGAGCGGAGCGCAGTGTCGCGAGGTTGGTCGCGTCGATCGTCACCGTCGTGGGGGTGGTCGCCGAGACCGGAGAGGGGCTGAAGGTGCGGGCCATGCCCAACTTCATGCTGCGAAAACGCGCGAGCAGTGCCGCGATCACGGTCAGGGTGACGAGCAGGCAGGCGACCAGCAGCAGCAGGTTGTTGCCTGCCCCGTAGGCGACGATCGCGAAGACAGCGCCCGCGAACAGAAACACCTTGCCGCGCGTGGTGAGTCGGATCGACCGCACCACCTTCTGCGGAACTACTGCGGGTGCCACGAGGGCGCTAGTCGTTCCCCGTCGGCCCCAGCGGAACCGGCGTCTCATCGACGATGCGCGCGATGATGTCGTGAATGGTCGACAGGCTGGCCGGGCCATTACCCATGGAGCGAGCGGATGCCACCACCCGGTGTCCAAGCACCGAGGCGGCAAGCTTGTTGACGTCATCCGGCAGCACGAACTCCCGGCCGTCGAGCGCCGCGCGGGCCTTGGCCGCGCGCATCAGCTGCAGGGTCGCGCGCGGGCTGGCGCCGAGGCGCAGCTCTGGGTCCTGACGGGTGGCCTGCGTGATGGCGACGATGTAGAACTCGACGGCTGCGCTGACGAAGACGCCGCGAACGGTGGCGATCAGCTGCAGCAGCTGGTCGGCAGAGACGACGGCCTCGACATCCTCGAGGGGGCTCGATGACTCGCGCGAGCGCAGCATGGCCATCTCGGCCTTCTGGTCGGGGTAGCCCATCGAGATGCGGGCCATGAAGCGGTCGCGCTGCGCCTCAGGCAGGGCGTAGGTGCCCTCCATCTCGATCGGGTTCTGGGTCGCGAAGACGGTGAATGGCGCGGCGAGCGGGTAGGTCTGGCCGTCGACGGTGACCTGGCGCTCGGCCATCGCCTCGAGCAGGGCTGACTGCGTCTTGGGCGAGGCGCGGTTGATCTCGTCACCGATGACGAGGTTGGCGAAGATCGGCCCGTGCTTGAACTCGAAGTCGCGGGTGCCCTGGTTGTAGACGCTCACGCCGGTAATGTCGGCTGGCAGCAGGTCGGGCGTGAACTGGATGCGGCTGACCGTGCAGTCCACCGTACGTGCCAACGCCTTGGCCAGCATGGTCTTGCCTACACCGGGAACGTCCTCGATCAACAGGTGTCCTTCGGCCAGCATGACCATGAGCGCGAGCTCGACGGCCTCGCGTTTTCCGTCGATGACGGTCTCAACCGTGTCGATAATTTGGCCGCTGAGAGTGGTGAACTCCGAGATAGGCAGGGCTTCGGGCGTTGTGGCGACCATGCTGTTCACCCCCTTACTCTGCCAGAGCACGGGCGATTTATGCCTGCGAACTTCCCTTACGTCGTCGCAGCTCTTCTTCGAGGCGGCGCAGCTTCTCTTGCTTCTCGTGAAACTCGATCTCGCGCTCGAGGGCGGCGAGCTCCTGCTCTGTGGTGCTCTCTGCTTTCGCGGGCTCCCGGCGCGGATCGCCGAAGCTGACGAAGGTCGCCGGCAGGGCCCGATCCTTGCCGGCGATCAGCCAGACGACCGAGCCGATGAGCGGTAGAAAAACGATGAGCAGAATCCACACCATCTTGGGCAGGTGCTTGACCTGGCCGTCGTTGCTCGTGATGACGTCGACTAGCGCAAAGATGACGAGCGCCAAGTAGGCGAGCGTGAACACGATGTACATGCCTGCGAGCGTAGCGAGTCACAATGGCTGAGTGAAGATCTCAGTGCTCAGCGGCGGTGTTGGCGGAGCGCGATTCCTTCGCGGCCTTCGGGCGGCGGCGCCCGACGCGCAGATCACGGCCATCGTCAACGTGGGCGACGACATGTGGCTGAGCGGGCTGCGCATTGCCCCCGACCTCGACTCGATCATGTACACCCTCGCCGGCGAGAACGACGAGGAGCGCGGCTGGGGTCGCGTTGGCGAAACCTCGCGTGTGGCAGACGAGCTGCGCGCCTACGGTGTCGGCTGGCCCTGGTTCACCCTCGGCGACCTCGACATCGGCACCCACCTCGCCCGCACTTCCATGCTGCGGGACGGCCTCACCCTCTCTGAAGCAACGGATCGCATCACCGCCCGCTTCGACCTCGGCGTTCGCCTCATTCCGGCCACCAACCACGAGGTCGAGACCCACGTGGTCACCGCCTCGGGCACCATGCACTTTCAGGAGTGGTGGACCCGCCACCGCGCCTCCCTGCCCGCGCTGGCTTTCGAGCACCGCGGCATCGAGGGCGCGACAGCGGCCCCGGGCGTGCTCGAGGCCCTGTCTGACGCGGATGTCGTGCTGCTAGCTCCTTCGAACCCGGTCGTGTCGATTGGGCCGATTCTCGCTATTCCCGGCATTCGTTCGGCTGTCGCCGCCGCGCGCGTCGTCGGGGTCTCCCCCATCATCAACGGCGCGGTCGTTCGCGGCATGGCGGATGCCTGCCTCACCGCCATCGGTGTCGCCACAGCCGCCGACGCGGTCGCCCTGCACTACGGCGCCGGCCTGATCGACGGGTGGCTCGTCGACTCTTCTGACGCGACGCTGGTACCCGCAATCGAGGCGGCGGGCATCACGTCGCGTGCAGTACCGCTGTGGATGCGCGACCCCGCGTCGAGCGCCCAGGTCGCGGCCGACGCGCTACAGCTGGCTCAAGACCTCTAGTGTGCGGCGGCCGCGCGTGAGGCCGTCGAGGTGTTCGATGAGATCAACGTCGCGGCGGAGCGTCGGCCACGGGGTCTCGAGCTCGACGTAACCATTGAGCACGTGCAGCGCACGGGAGCCCGAGCCGAACGCGAGGTCGTGCTGCGCCGCCACGAGCAACACGGTGCCGTCGCCGTCGGCGTCGGCCACCATCGCGCGGTCGTGCGCCGCGGCGGCGAGCAGCGCGGCCTCCAGCTCGGCGGGGTCGAGGCCGGGCACGTCGCCGAGCAGCACCGCCGTTGCTCCGGCGGAGGCGACTGCGAGACCCTCCGAGATTGCGCGATTGAGGCCGGTGCCGGGGTCGGTGACGGTGTGGGCACCGAGTGATTCGACATCCAATCGCATTGATTCGTCGGTGACCACGATGACCGGGGCCACCTGTCGGGCAGCCTCGATGGTGTCGAGGGCCATCGCGCGGGCGAGTTCGGCGCGAAAGGGGCTGGCTAGCCGCGTCTTGGCGCCTGTGCCGCGCACCGGGATCACGATGGTGGTCACGGCTCTATTCTCCTGCACAGGCAAGAGCTACCATGTAGCACATGGATCAGATCGGAGTTCGCGAGCTGCGGCAGAACGCGAGTGTGTACCTTGAGCGCGTGAAAGACGGCGAGTCCATCGAGATCACCCAGCGCGGGGTGCCGATTGCGGTGCTCTCCCCCGCGCCCGGGCTGTCGCTCATCGACCGGCTGGTGGCCGAGGGCAAGGCGACGCCCGCTCGCGGGAGCCTGGTCGAGTGGCTGCGCGATAATCCCCTCGCGGCGCCCCTCCCCGGCACGCCCCGCTCTGGCGAGGTCCTCGATGAGCTGCGCGAAGAGAGACTGCCGTGATCTACGTCGATACCTCGGCGCTGGTGAAACTGGTGATCCCAGAGACCGAGTCGGCCTCGATGCGCGAGTACGCCACCGACACCTTGGTCACGAGCGCGCTGACAGCTGCCGAGCTGCGTCGCACAGTGCGCCGCATGGCCCCGCACCTGATGGTCGAGGCGGAGCAGGTGCTCGGTCAGGTCACGCAGCTCAGCATCGACGCAGACGTGCTCCGCTCGGCGGGCGGCCTTGATCCGCTAACACTGAGAACACTGGATGCGATTCAGCTAGCAACAGCGCTGAGGGTGCGCGACGAGCTCGACGCCTTCGTCGCATATGACTCGCGACTGCTAGAGGCTGCTCGCCTCGCCGGAATCCCCACGGCCTCCCCCGGCCTGTAGACCCGCCTCGTAGCCTTCGGTCCACGCCTCGGTCGTGCCGAGCCGGAACATGTCTTCGTTGGCTGGGCGGATCAGCTCGCTCGCCGCGCCTTCCCCCAGCAGGTGCCCCATGCCGCGGATCACCGCGACCGGCAGGTTGTTCGCCTTGCCGCGCACCAGGTCGGCTGCGGCCGCGAGCTCGTCGGCGAGCGCGACGATCGTGCCCTCGAGCGGCTTGCCGCCCGCGTCTTGTGTTCCGCGCAGATCATCAAGCACGTGGATGCCGGCGGCCCCAATCGCGATATCCGTCACGCCCTGCCGCCACGGCCGCCCGATCGTGTCAGAGATGATCACGCCGACGTTGCCCAGCTTCTGCCTGATCTGCTCTGCGCTTCTGTCGGGGTCCTCGGGAAGCAGCAACACGGTGCCGTCGGGGGTGTTGCTCGCATCCACACCTGCCGCGGCCATCACAAGGCCGAGCGGGTTCTCGACGATGCGGGTGCTGCCGCGGGTGGCGACCGTTCTCACCGTCTGGCTGGTGATGGCATCCTCGCGGTCCGCTGCTGCGACGCTGCGGCCTTCGGCCTTGCTGACGATCTTGCTGGTGACGACGACGATGTCGCCGTCTTCGAGCTGCGCTCGCTCGAGAATCATCGCGGCAATGTCATCCCCCGCAACCACCTCGGGGATGCCCTCGACGGGCCAGATCTGCATCACGAGTTAGGAACGACCGAGGCGCTCGTCGGGAGTCTTCGCAGCCATGCCAAAAGTGTAATCCCATGGCGTCGTAGCAGTGCCGAGCCCCCAGTGGTGGCTGGGCTGGCAATATTGCCGAAGGAGGCCCGATGTCCAACTTCGTTTCTGCCACCGCAGACATCCGTGGCGACTACCGCTACTCGCTGACCCGCGTGTGGGACGCCGCACTGCCAAACATCACTTTCGTGCTGCTTAACCCGAGCACAGCGGATGCGACGCAGCTCGATCCGACGCTGCGGCGCTGTGTGAGCTTTGCCGCGCGCGAGGGCTTTGGCGGCATGGTCGTCCTCAACCTGTATGCGTTCCGCAGCCCCTATCCGAGAGCGATGAAGGCAGCGGCAGACCCGGTGGGACCCGACAACGATCGCGTGCTTGCCGCGGCCACTGGCACCGTCGTGGCTGGGTGGGGCAACAACGCCCATCCGTCCCGCGTCGTGCATGCGCTCACACTGCTGCCCCGTCTACATGCGCTCAGCGTGACGAAAAGGGGCAACCCGAAACACCCGCTCTACGTCCGTGGCGATGCGCCTCTGATCGAGTGGCCCTAGCGGCGCAGGGCTGGCAGCACGTCCGACCCGAACACGCGCAAGAACTCGCGCTGGTCGCGGCCCGCGTTGTGCAGGTAGATGCGATCGAAGCCCAGGTCGAGGTGGCGCTGGATGTTCGCGCGGTGCGCGTCGACATCCGACGAAATAAGCATGCGGCCCTCAAAATCGTCGAGGCGCACGAGGCGCGCGAGCTGCTCCAGCTCGAAGGGCGAGCGAATGTCGCTCTTGCCGAAGCGCATGCCGGCGAGCGGCCACTCAGCGAGCGCGTTCGCCGCCGCCTCTTCGTCGGTCGGCGCCCAGCTGAGGTGCAGCCGCAGCACCTTCGGCTTGCCCCTGCCGCCGCCTTCGTCGAAGCGCTTGAGCAGGCCGTCGAGCTTGTCGAGCGGAGCCCCCTCGGTGATCAGCCCGCCGGCCGCGTGCCCGGCGCGTTTGGCCGTGACCGGTCCCGACGTCGCGACGAGAATCTCGGGCGGCACGTCGGGCAACGTCCACAGCCGGGTGGACTCGAGCTTGAAGTAGCGTCCGTCGTGCTTCACCTCTTTGCCGGTGAACAGCTTCGCAATCACCTCGATCGCCTCGAACATGCGCGCGATGCGCTCCGGCGCCTCGGGCCAGTACTGCCCGACCACGTGCTCGTTGAGCGCCTCACCACTCGCAATGCCCAGCCAGTGCCGCCCCGGATACATCGCCGCCAACGTCGCACTCGCCTGCGCGGTGTGCGCCGGGTGGCTACGGTAGCCGGGGGTAGTCGCGGTGCCCAGGTCTTGGGTGGTCGTCTGCCCCATCGCGCTCAAAACATTGAAAGCAGCGGATGCGTGCCCTTGCGCCGCAGTCCACGGCTGAAAGTGGTCGGCGGCCATCACCCCCGTGAAGCCGAGTTTCTCCGCCTCAGCGCTCAGCGCGATCGCTTCGCTCGGGTGGAAGCGCTCCAGCATGGCTGCGTAGCCGATGTGGGGTGTTCTGATTCGCACCATCTGTACATCTTGACGCTATTTCAGTTGCAAGATCCTACTGATCGCCGCGCGTGAAACATCGGGCTGCATCGAGAGCAGCGCTGAACCGGGCAAGCGACCTAGGAAGGTCCGCGGAACTAAGGCTTAACTTGCGCGGCGGGCGTATAGCCAGCTGGCCATCTTGTGTCTCGGTCCCACGCCGCCGCCACTTCGAACGTGTTCGGCTCCCACCCCGTGCTTTGAAGAAAGACAGCCGAATTGAGGGTAGCTCCCGTCAACTGAAGCCCATCTAGTTGGGACAACGATAGATCCGCACTTGAAAGATCCGCGCCCGCCAGATAGGTGTAAGTCATCGAGAAATTGCGCTCATCCTCCAGAAAAGTAGTCGACTCCACGAGGAAGGGGTTAGCCGCTGGGACCATGCTCGAGGCGCCAAAATGAGCTTCCAACAAGTTCGCGCCAACCATCATAGTTCTCTGCAACTGTGCTCCCGAAGCTCGAGTACGGGCCAAGTTGGATCGCGACAGATTCGATTCGAAGAGCTTCGTCGACGACAGATCACAACCCTCGAGGTTTGAGTCTGAGAAATCGGCTCCATCGAGCGCAGCCCTAGCGAGCACTGACCTCGAGACATTGACCCCCCTAAGATGAGCGCCGCGAAGGTCTGCTTCCGATAGGTTGACTCCGGAAAGATTCGCTCCACGAGGTAGCGAGATACTTGGCAGTTGCACTCCAGTTAGGTCAAGCGGGTAGCCGTCTCGATCGTGCGACCCAGGCATCCTCGCGATAACCGTGAAGGCCGCCTTGATGTCTATTGGTGAACGATATTCGCGAAGCCGGGCTCGCTCGATCAGAGCGATCTCGTCTGCGGCTCGCTTCGCGTCGGAGCGTATGAACGCAGCGAGCACCTCGCCCACGGTTGCACGATCCGCCAAGGATTGTTTGCCGATGCGCTCGAGTGCGTAAATACCGCCTAACCGAACGGCAGTTTCAGCGGATCCAAGTTGCAGTATCGCGGCGCTATACCTGTCCGTATAGTTCGCGTCTTGCTGGAGCGCATTGCTCGCGCTATCAATTCGATAGCGCTGATGGCTGTAATAGATGCCAACTAACGCAAGAACACCGCCCGCCATCAACAAGATCGACTGCCTCACAGCGGCTACAGCCGTGAGCTTGTCGGCGGGAGTCGCTCCGCTCGGAGCTGTCATACCCACCCACCAGTCAGGCACGAATGCGACCGCGGCGATCACAAGAAGCACTCCGGAGAGTACGAATATTAGGATACGGGGCATCATGTCTGGGCTGCTTTCATAGTTGTTCCGGACTAATCCACGGACAGCACCAGCAACAAAGTTGAGGTCTGCCAAGCCGATCCGAGCAACTCTAGGGCCGGATCGTATTCGCCCGCCATGTGCTGAGCGCGATGCCCAACCAGTGCCGCCCCGGGTACATCGCCGCGAGCGTCGCGCTCGACCGCGCCGTCTGCGCCGGGTGGCTGCGGTAGCCGGGCGTGGTCGCCGTGCCCAGGTCTTGTGTCGTGAGCTGGCCCATCGCGCTCAGCACATCGAAAGCCGCGGATGCCCGCCCCTGTGCCGCTGTCCACGGCTGAAAGTGGTTGGCCACCATCACTCCCGTGAAGCCCTGCTGTTCAGCGTGGCCCGCGAGGGCTAGCGCCTCGCTCGGGTGGGAGCGCTCCAGCATGGCTGCGTAGCCGATGTGGGGTGCGAGATCGAGCGCTTTGCTGGACACGCCAAATCATCTCAGGTGTTCGTTCTTTCGCGAAGGCAGGTGAAGCGCGCGGATGTCGGAAGCGAGCAGTAAATTCCCAATATGAAAGAGAAGTCGAGCCCTCCAGCTACTGAGCGTGCGCAGATAAAGGAATCGACGAAGGTGGCGCTTTGGGCGAAGTCGGCTGGTCGTTGTGTTTTGTGTTCTGACTACGTAGTCGATGAGCGCGTCCACTTTCGCCGCGTCCTCAACGGAGAGATGGCACATGTCGTAGGCGCAACTAGCGGCGAGGGTTCGCCCAGGGGGAAGTCGAGTACCACCAAGCCAGATCGGGCGCTCGAATCTAACCTGCTGCTTCTTTGTCACCCGTGCCACCGCCATATCGATGATGTAGAGCTTCAGGACCTATATACGGTCGATTTCTTGCTTGCGCAGAAACTTCGGCACGAATCCCGCGTTCGCGAGGCCACCCGTTTTGCCACTCTTAAGCCTTCATTGGTTATTAGATCGACTTCGTCTATCCGAGGCTCAATATCTCGCGCGAGTGATCGGCAGGTTTCATACGCTCAGTTGAACCGCAGCCTGACCGGCGTCGGAGACGCTTTCAACCCGAGCATTGTTGAAATCGATCTCCGCGACTCCGAGGACTCGGGCTACATATGGGACAGAGCTGTAGAGCTCATCGATCGATCGCTAGCGCCAGTCAACGAAGCATTTGCCTCGGGCAAGGTGGAACACGCGAGCATTTTCTTCTTGGCTCCAATCCCGATACTGATCTACATGGGCAGCGCGCTCGGCGACAAGCTCAACATTGAAATCTTCTCCAAGTTCAGGAGAGACGACGATCTTGCTTGGACAGTCGCAGCCAACTGGGCTGAGGCACCAAAGTTCGCTACTGAGATTGATAGGAAGGGTGATCAAGACTCCGTCGAGATCATGGTCACAGTCAGCGTTTCTGGAGAGGTGCAGTCATCAAGGCTTCCCAGTTCTATAAGTGGGATGCCGAGGTTCTCTATTTTCCCCGCCAAGAAGAACTACGGCCCTCTCCTAATGGATAACTCCGATTCGTTGGACGAGTTCAGAAAGGTTTGGATTTCATCACTATCCCAAATCGAATCGATGTGGCCCAAACTGGAAAGGATTCATCTGGTCATGGCAGTTCCTGCGGCAGCAGCAATTGAGGCGGGACGCTCTCGCATGAAAAGCGCCCAGGCAGAAGTTCTTACGTACCAACTGGATTCGAACCAGCAGTATGTCCCGGCGATACGGATCGCTAGATGAGCGCCCGCAATAAGGAGTTCAGGGAATTCCTCTCGGAGTACGTGGACCTTAATGCCTCCCGAGTTGCCACGCTTCGGGAACGTGTGGCAACGGTCAACACCTTCTTAGGAGATCTCACGACACTTGGCGACGCGATCGCTGGCGATGTCATACCTCAAGGCTCTTTCGCTTTGAAGACAATCATTCGGCCCTACAAAGGCAATGATTTTGACGCCGATGTACTGGTGCCCATGTCCGATAATCCGGATTGGGAACCTCGTCACTACACGGAGAAGCTCGCGAAGGCGTTAGAGGAGTCGTCTCGGTATTCAGGAAAAATCGAACTCCGAAAACGCTGTGTGCGTATTGATTACGAGGGCTACTTCCACATCGATCTAGTGCCTTTCGTGGAGCGGGGGGACTCGCTCACATACATCACCCATCGAGTCGACAACGAGTTCATTCGGCAAGACCCGGTCGCTTTCACCGAATGGTTCCGAGAAAAGCACAAGTACAGCAACGGGAACCTAATTCGAGTCGTTCGCCTTCTGAAGTACCTACGAGATCGGAGCTCGAGCGATGTGCCCTCTGTAGTTCTTGGTGCCCTCCTAGCAGAGCAAGTCCAGGGTTACTCTGGCGCCAGCGGATATGGCAGCATGGCCGCTACGCTCACCACCCTCTGCAAAGAGCTTTCTGCTTATCTTGACTCTCACCAGAGTCCACCTTGGGTAGATGACCGGGTCGGTCAGAACCTCGCAGATCGTTGGACCCAGACGAATTTCGACTTGTTCAAGAGCCAACTACGCACTTGGAGCAAGCATGCCGATGCAGCTCTTGCTGCACCGGAATCTGAGAGCGTGGATCTCTGGCGAAAGCTCTTCGGCGACGACTTCGCTCGGGACACAGTCGAAAAGTCCAATCAGCCAATTAACGGCTCAGTTCCGGCGCTCTTCGGTGACAAGTCTGAGGTCCCCGGAGAAAAGTTCCTCGATCGCGATTTCGGTATCAAGATCAACATCGACCCAGAGTTCAAGCTCAGAATGGTGGGTCGTGTAGCGCCAAGCAGTAAGGGGATAGGTCGGTACAGGCCGTTGCCAGGCCGCGGAGATCTAGTTCCGTCTGGCAGAAATCTTAAGTTCTCGGTTGATGAGTGCAATGTCCCCGGTGACTATGTCCTCTATTGGAAAGTCCGAAACAGCGGCGAAGAAGCACGCAAGCGAGGGATGTACCGCGGAGAGATCAAAAAAGGTGGCAATCAGATCACTGAGCGCAGCAATTTCGCGGGTTCCCACTGGGTCGAAGTGTGGGCGGTGAAAGATGGGATGGCAGTCGCCACGGATAGGCAGTACGTGACGATCCTTTCGAACTGAAGCATCCAGGACTTGCCGGTACCGAGCGCAGTTTGTGTTCCAACGCAACTGCGGTCGCTCACGGTAGTTGGCTCTGCAGCGGCAGGCATTGCGTCTATTGCTCGCGAATGTCTATCTAGATGGAATTGAGGTCGTTGCCTAGCGAGTGCCCGCCGCGGGTCGTGCGCACGCGCGCTCCGGGGAGGGCGGCAGCCCAGCGGTCGCGGTGCGCGAAGGGGACGACCTCGTCGTCCTCGCTGGCATAGAGGTAGAGCGGACGCGGGATCCCATCGAGATTGTCGGGGAGGTCGAAGCCGTCGAAAGTCCAGTCGGGGTCGCCGCTGGGGAACGGCGCCGCGATGACGTGCACGGATGCGAACGACGGGGGCGACGAGGCGGCCAGGTAGCGCAGCAGCTGGTATCCGCCGGCGGAGTGGCCGATGGGGGTGACGGGGATCTCAGCGAGCTCGATCGCCGCGGCGATGGCCGAAGCCCAGTCGTCGGTGTCGGGCATGCGTGGGTAGATCAGCGGCACGCCGAGGCTGTCGGACATGGCGCGGTCGTCGTCGTAGCCGTCTGCTCCGTGGATGAAGACGACGTGGGTCACAGCACACTGCCCCCGCGCAGCACCTCGGTGCGGGCGATCGCCAGCGCGTGCTGGTCGGCGAGCGCGAGGCGGGCCGGGTCGATCATGTACTCGGCGAGGGCGTCGTCGTTGGGCAGCTCAATGAGCTGCACCTCGTAGGGGCCGTCGCCGGGCTCGTCGGCGCGGATGCGCTTGATGACGCGTCCGCCGTGCTTCGGGATTAGCTGCAGCACGGCATCCTCGTACTTAACAAGGAGCTGCTCTTGGCCAGGGTTCGCCCAGAGGACTGCGGTGAGGAACATGGGGCTATTGTGACCCGATCCAACATCTTTTGTATCAAGTTGACCAGTTCGGGGGCGTATCGACGAAGTCTCACGAACGCTATCGTCGGGTGACCAATATCCGAACTTGGCAGGAGATTCTGTGTCCGATTCTGTACCCGCTGGCTGGTACCCCACTCCCGATGGCAAGCAACGCTACTGGGATGGAGAGAAGTGGACGAACCTCCCGTATGACGACGTTGCTCCGGTGGAAGAGAAGAAGGCACCACGATTCTCCAAGCGGACCAAGCTGATTGCGCTCGGGGCGGTGCTAGTCATTGTTCTTGGCGCCGGCACTGCTGTTGGTGTGAAACTCAAGCTAGATTCCGACACTGCTGCTGCCGCGGAAGTCGCGGCCGATAAGGCTCTAGCTGCACAGGAAGCGGAGGAAAAGCGCGTCGCCGAGGCGGCCGCAACTGCCGAGAGGCTCGAGCGCGAGGCACGGAAGTCCGCAGTGACCGGGGTCGAGGCAAGCGTCAAGACCATGGCCGAGGGTCACACTGGCACCGGCCTCATTGATGGCCCGATCATCTCCGTTGGGTGCGTCCCGGTCGATGGCGGATCGACCGATGACCTAACAGAGACGACCACAGTCTTCGAGTGCTTCGTCGCCAACAAGGACAATGGCGACGGAACTCTCTCGGGCTACTACTACAACGCGACCATGAACTGGTCTACGGGCAGCTACACCTACGGATTTGGTCAGCCCTAGGCCGCCAGCCGGAACTCCCCCACCGACGAACCCCGCGAGATCAACACCACCGGCGTCGACGGCGCCAACCGCTCCACCACCCCGGTCGTCAGATCCAGCAACGACGTATCCAGCGACCGCCCAATAGCCGCGAGCACCTCGCTAGACGGCTCCTTGCGGCCGCGCTCGATTTCGCTGAGGTAGGGCGTCGAGACGCCCGCCCGCTTGGCCACCTCGCGCAGCGTCTCGCCGCGGCTCTGGCGGATCTCCCGCAGCTCTTCTCCGACGATCTCGCGCAGCAGTCTCTCGCTCATGGCTTCAGTCAAGCGCCTCACCCGCGCCCAGCCGAGCGATTCTGCTCACAGCAGAAGCCACCAGGTCTGGGCGCGAGATGAAGGGATGGTGACCCGTGGGCAGATCCAGCGACCGCGTGGCGCGGGCGGCGTGCGACCGCTGCAGCTCAAGCGACGTGCTGCGGTCCGACGTGCAGACGAGGTAGGTCGAGTCGACACCCTGCCAGCCCGCCTGCGTGAGCGGGGTGGTGAAGGCGGCGGCAGACTGCGGGGCCAGACGTTGCATCGCGGCGGCGGCGGCATCCGGTGCGTCGTGAAGAAAGCGCGCCGCGAACGATTGCTCGTCGTAGCCGTCGAGCTGCAGCAGCCCATCGTGCACAGCAATCGACGGAGGGTCGTCGCTCGCCGTGATCTCGGCGTGCGTCTGCCCGACGAGCGGCAGGTACGACGAGATCAAAACCAGGTGCGATACAGCAGGATGCGACCCCGCCTCGGCAATCACCGTGCCGCCATAGGAGTGCCCGACCACAATCGCGCTCTCCACCTGATCGAGGGCGGCACGCAGCGCCGCCGCGTCTTCCACGAGACCACCGCCGGAGCTGCACGACGGCAGCTCAAGAGAGTGGCTCGCAATCTCGAGCAACTCGGCCGTGCGCTGCCACCACCAAGCACCGTCGCGCACGAGGGCGCCGTGAACGAAGATCAAATCCATGGGTCGAGGCTAGGTGCGCCAGCGGTGCGCGCAGCATGATTTAGCTGCGGGCAGAATGCTTATCGATTACTAAACGTTGACAATCGATAGCAATCTATCGATAATCAATATATGAACCCAATAGTCGTTGCCGCCTTGCGCGTGCTGCTTGTCCTTATCTTCGCTGGCACTGTGATTACGCAGGTCGCTATCATCCCGCCGATCGCGAGTGCGTCTGCGGGCAACTACCCCGAACTCGCCTACCTCGCGGTGCCCTACGCCGTGCTGTGGATCGCGGTCGTCATCGCTGTGCAGGTCGCCCTCGCGTCGCTGTGGATACTGCTCGGCAAAGCCCGCCGCGGCGCCATCTTCACCGGCAGTGCCTTCGCGTGGGTGAACGGCATCATCGTCGCCAGCCTCGCGGCCACCCTGCTCGTCGCGGGCTTCGTGGTGCACTTGATCTCACTCGGCGAGCCCGGCCGATCGCCGATCGTGTTTCCGCTCGCCGGCATCGTCGTGGCGGGGGTCGCCTTCACCCTCGTGATGGTCGTCATGCGCGGCCTGCTGCGCCAGGCGACCCAGCTGCAGACCGAACTGGAGGAGGTCGTCTGATGGCGATCATCATCGACATCGACGTGATGCTCGCGAAGCGCAAGCTCTCGGTCGGCGACTTCGCCGAGGCGATCGGCATCACCCCCGCCAACGTCGCCGTGCTCAAGAACGGCCGCGCCAAGGCCGTGCGCTTCACCACCCTCGACGCGATCTGCCGCGTGCTCGACTGCCAGCCGGGCGACGTGCTGCGCTTCGAGCCCTAGAGGCGCTCAACCACCACGTCGCGCGGCGCGTGGTACTGCAGCGGTGACGCGATGAACGCGGCGATGGCCACCACCGTGGCGACCGCCCCGATGAGCAGGATGCGCGTCATCACCGGCGGCGCGAGAATGCGGGCCAGCAGCAGGCCGAGGAGGCCACCCGCGGTGTTGGCGATGACATCCGTGGTGTCGAAGCTGCCGACCGAGAGCAGGTGCTGCAGCAGCTCTAGGGCGAGACTGGCGCCGGCGACGATGGCCAGCGAGCGCCAGAGCCAACCCGTGAGCAGCCGAAGGTAGATGCCGAAGGGCACGAAGAACACGACGTTGGCCAGCACCTCGAGCGGGTTGCTCGGCCCCGCGTCACCGCTCGCCACGAAGGGCACGAGCTTGAACGGGCGGGCCAGCCCGGCGGCCTCGCCGATGTAGGGCACCTCGAACTTGAACAGGATCAGCCAGGCGAGGCCAACGAGGTAGACCGCAAACAGCGTGACGAGGGTGCGGCGCATGATGCAATCGTGCCGTGTTGGCGGGGTGGGCGCGTCATCCTGTGGGGTGAGTGTCGGTGGCCGTCTCTAGGTTGAAAGAAACAGGAACCTGTTTATTTCACCCAAGGAGAAACCCATGTTCAACGTCCTCACCGAGATCAACTGGCTGGCTGTCATCGTCGCCACTATTCCCTACGCCCTGCTCGGCGGGCTGTACTTCAGCGCGATCATTCCGAAGCAGTACGCCGCCGCGGTCGGCGCTCCCGCCAAGCAGGGCGCGCTCTTCATCGCCGGCCCGATCGTCGCGAGCCTCGTCACCGTCATCACCAGTGCCGTGCTTCTCGAGGCGCTCGGGGTGACCGCGCTCGGTGACGGCATCGTCTTCGGCCTCATTGTCGGCGTCGGCTACCTCGTCGCGCAGACCTTCCAGATCGCGATCAACCCCGCCTTCGCCCGGCCGCTGTTCTACGCAGCTCTCAACGCGCCCTACTTCGTGGTGTGCACGGTGATCGCGAGCGTGATCCTCACCATCTGGCAGTAGGCGCGCCCTACTCTGGAGCCATGCGCTTCACTGCAGAGGACACCGACGCGGCCGTCACCTGGACGCTCACCCGCGCGGCCCGCAACCTCGAACACCGTCTGACCGGGGTCATCGTCGAGTACGGCCTGACCCCGGTGCAGATGGGTGTGCTCGTGCAGCTCGCGACCTACGAGTCGCTCACCAGGGCTGAGCTCGCCCGCCTCACCCTGACCACCCCGCAGAGCATGGCGGGCGTGATCGAGGGGATGGTGGCGAAGGGGCTCATTGAGTTCCGCGGCGAGGGCGGCCGTGGCCGACCGAACCCCGTGCACGCCACGGCGGAAGGCACTCGCACCCTCGAGGCGCTGTGGCCGGCGTTCATGGAGGCCAACAGCGCGGAGGCGCTGGGGCTTACTGAGGCCGAGGCGGCATCCCTCAATTCCGTATTGCACCGGCTTCGGCAGCTCTAGCGAGCCCGTCGAGCAGCAGGTCGAGGGCGAACTCGAACTCCGTCTGGTCGTCGCACCAGCCGAGGGTCGAGTCGGGGTCGTCGTGCTGCACCTCGGTGAGCATCGCGACGAGGTTGGGCAGCAGCGCAGCCATCTCGGCCATGCTCTCGTTACCCGATCCGTTGTCGTCGAGCTCTTGCACGAAGCCGAAGATGCGACTGCCGAAGGCGTGCATCGCGTGGTGGATGAGGTCATAGCTCAGCCCGCCATCGTGCATGAGCTTGATCGCCCCGTCGACGTAGGTCACCATCGGCAGGCCGGGCGCTGCGCGCGTCGCGATGAGCGCCGGAGCCCACGGATGCCGCACCTGCACCCGACGGGCGGTCAGGATGCGCGCGCGCAGCTGCTGCGCCCACGTTCCCTCGGTCGGCCGCAGCTCGGCGGCAATCTCGAGAAACAGCAGGTCGACGATGCCGTTGAGAATCGCGTCTTTGTTGGGCGTGTGGTGGTAGAGCGACATCGCCTCGACCCCGAGCTCGTCGGCGAGGCGGCGCATCGTGACGGCCTCGAGGCCGTGGGAGTCGGCGAGCGCGACGGCGGTCTCGAGAATGCGATCCCTGCTGAGCTTCACGTTTTCAGCCTACGCTTGCGGCCTTACGATGTAAGCCTTACGGTGTAAGGCATGAGAGCTGCGGTGTACTCGAGATTCGGCGCACCCGAGGTGGTGCGGGTCGTGGATGTGCCGCAACCGGTGCCAGGCCCGACCGAGGTGCTGATTCGCGTCGCCGCGAGCACGGTGAGCGTCGCCGACTACCGCACGCGCAGCAAAGACCTGCCGCCCGGCCTCGGCTTCTTCGGACCGCTCTCGCTCGGCGTCTTTCGTCCACGACACCCCATTCTCGGCATGGATCTCAGCGGCACCATCGAACAGGTCGGCGCCTCCGTTACGCGCTTCGCGGTCGGCGACCGGGTGCTCGCGCTGCCCGGCAGCGACTTCGGCGCCCACGCCGAATACGCGGTCATGGATGAGGCAGCGACCATCGCCATCGCCCCGACCAACCTGCCCCTCGAGGATGCCGCCGCCCTCGTCTTCGGCGGCGTCACCATGAAGAAATTCTTCAACCTGCACTCGCCGGCGTCACAGCGCGTGCTCGTCAACGGGGCCTCCGGGGCCTGCGGTACCGCCGCCGTGCAGCTCGCGGTAGCCATGGGCGCCAGCTCGGTCACGGGCGTGAGCAGCGCGGCTAACCACGCGCTCGTTGAGTCGCTCGGCGCCACGCAGATGATCGACTACGCGACGACCGACTTCACCACGCTCGGAAGAGAGTGGGACGTCATCGTCGACTGCGTCGGCAACGCGGGCTACGGGCGGGTCTCCTCGAGTGTCACCGCGGGAGGCGCCGTGCTGCTCGTCGTCGGGTCACTCGCCTCGATGCTCAGCGCGGGCCGCGATAGCAGGCGGCTTGGTGGGGTGGTGGCGATGATGACGAAGCCGAGCGGGGCATCCGATCTGAAATATCTGGTCGAGCTCGCCGAAGCCGGGTCGTTCGTGCCCGTCATCGACCGCCGGTACTCGCTCGACGAGATCGTCGAGGCGCACCGCTACGTCGGCACCGGTCGCAAGCGCGGGGCACTTTTGGTCGCGATTTGATAACGGCCGTGTCGACGCTTGACCGCGACACGCCCGGGCCGCTAGTTTGGGCGAACGCCACTAGACAAGAAAGGAGCCGGCCAATGATTACCAATATCTCTCGTGATGCGTTCCGCGTCACCGCCGGCTTCGTCGGCGCCACTCTCCGCCTGAACGGCTAGCGATTCCGCCACCGTTCAGACGGTGGTGACGCTCACGAAGCCCAGTTCGCAGGCTCTCTTTTCGCACGCCTGCGAACACACCCCGTCATTCATACATGCACGCCGTTTTCAGAAGGATTCCACCATGAACGCAGTTCTGGCGGCTACCAGCCGTCCCCCCACCGTTGCCCTCCGGCGCGGTGGACTCGTCGACCGCCTCGCGCTGCGGGTCGGTCTCGCCCTCGTCGTTTGGGGGCGTCGGCCCGTGCGGGCCGAGCGCTATGTCACACCGGCTGAGCTCGCTCAGCTTCGCAAGCTTGAGAGTCAGCGCCACGCGCGCGTCACCCTCGGGCCCTTCGCATGATCAGCGTCACGACACAGGCCGTCACCGGTTTCGGTGGCGGCCTGTGGTCGTTAAAGGGCGCTCGCGCCTCTCATCACCAGGGTCTGCTTGATCGCCGTCGCGTGCATCTCGGCCAGCGCGACGCGCATCGGGTCGATCATGTACTCGGCCAGCGCCTCGTCATCGGGCAGCTCGATGATCTGCACCTCGTAGGGGCCGTCGTCCTTGTGGTCAGCCCTCATTCTCTCGACCACCCGGCCGCCGTGCTTCGGGATTAGCTCGAGCACCCTGTTCTCGTACTCGACCAGCAGGTCGTGCCGGCCCTCGTTGGCCCAGAGGATTGCGGTGAGGGTGATCACAGCGCACGCAGTCGCGGCGCGAGGTCCTTTTCGAAGAGCTCGAGAAAACGGCGCTGATCTGCTCCGGGCGCGTGGAAGACCAGGTGGTTGAGCCCGGCGTCGGTGTACTTCTTGATTTCGGCTACGACCGCGTCGGGGTCGCTACCCACGATCCAGCGGCTTGCGATCTGTTCGATGGGCAGGGCATCCGCCGCTTTTTCCATCTCGATCGGGTCGGTGATGTCGTGCTTCTGCTCTTTGCCGAGAGCGAGCGGCGCCCAGAAGCGGGTGTTCTCCAGCGCCACTTCGGGGTCGGTGTCGTAGCTCAGCTTGATCTCGATCATTTTGTCGAGCTCGCGGCCCGACTCAGCCACGGCGGGCAGCAGCTGCTCGGTGTAGAGCTCCATGCCCTTGCCGCTGGTGCAGATGAAGCCGTCGCCGACACGGCCGGCGAAGCGGGCGACTTGCGGACCGCCGGCGGCTACGTAGATCGGGATCTTCTTGTCGGGGCGGTCGTAGATGCTGGCATCCACCGTTTGGTAGTACTCGCCGGTGTAGTTGACCCGGTCTTCGGTCCAGAGCAGGTTCATCAGCTCGATGGCTTCGCGCAGGCGGCCAATTCTTTCTTTGAACTCGGGCCATTCGCCCTTCCAGCCGGTCGCAACCTCGTTGAGGGCCTCGCCGGTGCCGACGCCGAGAAAGATGCGCTCCGGGTAGAGCACACCCATGGTCGCGAAAGCCTGGGCGATGACCGCCGGGTTGTAGCGAAAGGTCGGCGTCATCACGCTCGTGCCGATTCTGATCGACTCAGTGCGCTCTCCGACCGCGGCCATCCAGGTCAGGCTGAAGGGAGCGTGGCCACCCTCGTGGCGCCACGGCTGAAAGTGGTCGCTGACCGCGACGGAGTCCATGCCGCGCTTCTCCGCCTCCACCGCGATCTCGACGAGCTCTCGCGGGGCGAACTGTTCTGCGCTGGCCTTGTAGCCGAGGGTGAGGGTCATGGGTCTATTGTCCTCCTCGAATCCTGACTCCCCTCCTCCACATCCCTTCTCCCTGTTGAGAATCTGTGGACAAGATCTCTCCACAATCACTCGAACATATGTTCGAATCTTGCTAAAATTGGGTCATGTCATCCATCACCCAGCTCGCCGCGATCGCGGCCACCTGCAGTGATGAAATGCGGGCGGATGCCCCTGCCGCCGCCGACTCCGTACTGCTCGACCACCAGAGAGAACTCGCTGCAATCGCGCGGCACATCGAGCTCGCGGCCGCGGCGGTCGCTGCCGAGATCCAGCACCGCTCTCGACGGGAGCTCGGTTACGACGGCCTTGCCGCCCGGCTCGGCGCGCGCTCCCCCGAGGCTCTCGTTCAAGCGATCACCGGCGCTTCCGCGCCGACCGCACGGCGGCTGGTTCGAGTCGGTGCGCTTGTCGCCGCTCCCGCCCACCCGTGGTTGCAGCCCGCGGTAGAGGCCGTCGCTCGTGGTGAGCTCTCGTCCGAGGCGCTTCTCGTCATCGAGGCGGGGCTCGGCTCCCCCGCCGAGTCGGTGCCGGCGCCTGCCCTAGCTGATGCAGCTGCCTCTCTTGTTTCTCTGCAGCTCCCACTCGAGCGGCTCGCCGCCCGCGCTCGCGAACTGCGCGACGAGCTGGATGCCGCTGGCGTCGCCCTGCGCGAAGAGCAGCGTCTCGAACAGCGCTACCTTCGGTTGGTACCGCAGCCCGACGGCATGACACGCATCTCGGGGCTGCTCGACCCGGAGTCGGCCGCGGTCGTTGTGAATGCAATCGATGCAGCGACGTCACCACGTCGAGGCGGCCCCCGCTTCGTGGACGCCGACACGGCCCTCATCAACGACCCGCGCACGACCGAGCAGATCGCGCTGGACTCCCTCGTCGAGCTGGTGGATATCGCGGTGCGCTCCGACGCACTGCCCGGCCGACGCCCTGACGTGCGCGTGCTCGTTACGCAGCGCGACCTCGACCGCCGTGCGGGTGTTGGGTTCATCGACGGACAACGTGCCTCGATTTCTCTAGAGACCGTCGAGCGGCACGCCTGCGATGGCGGGCTGATTCCGATCCTCTTCGATGACGACGGGCAGGCGCTCAACCTTGGGCGCTCCCAACGGCTCCACAGCGCGCGGCAGCGCACCGCGATCGCCGCTCGGGACGGCGGATGCCTCGCCCCCGACTGCGACCGGCCGGCCAGTTGGTGCGAGGTGCACCACATCCACGAGTTCGGGCGCGGCGGCGCTACCGACCTGGCCGACGGAGTGCTGCTCTGCCGACATCACCACATGCTCGTGCACAACAACCACTGGCGGGTCGAGAGGCGTGACGGCAGGTACTGGTTCGTGCCGCCACCCGCTGTTGATCGACGGCAGACGCCGATCGCGCTGCCGAGCAAGAGTGCCGCGGTGAGGAGGTTGCTCATCGCGGGGTGATCCGCGCAGGCGGTCAGGCCTGGATGAGGCAGAAGGTGTTGCCGTCGGGGTCGCGCAGAACGACGTAGTCGGCGTCATCCTCGTAGTCCCAGTCGGGCACGGTCTGCGCACCGAGGGCGACGAGGCGCTCGATCTCCGCATCGACGTCGTCGACGCTGAAGTCGAGGTGGTGGCGATGCGGCTTGGTCGAGGTGGTGAGCATGAGGGCGAAGGTTGGGCCCCCGCGGTCATCGTTGGGCACGAGACTCGCCCAGTCGTCGCTGGGGTCGTGCTTGAGGCGGTAGTCGAGGGCCTGCGTCCAGAAGTCGACAGCGCTGCCGAGGTCACGCACGCCCCACACGATATTTCTGACGGTCAACATGTAACGAGTGTGAACCTGCCCGCTGACACACGAAAGCCCCGGGCCGAAGCCCGGGGCATCTCGTTGGATCTACTTGGCGTGCGAGGTGGCCCAGTCGAGGGCGTAGTCAGCGACCTCTTCCCAGCCGTCCTGGCTGACGATGCGGTGGGTGCGTCCGGCGAACTGCTTCTTCTCGACGACCGCGGGGCCGCTGTACTTTGCGGCGATCGCGTTGACGATTGCCGGGGGCACGACGTGGTCGATTTCACCGGCGATCAGCAGCAGCGGGCCACGGTCGGCCTTCGCGTAGTCGACGTGCGAGACGCCACCTTTCTCGTTGAAGGCACCAGCGACACCCTCGAAGAAGACCCGGTTGTACGAGTTGACCGCGAACTCCTGCCAGATCACGTCCGACTCGGCGCGGCTGAGGTCGTTGCCGAAGGTGAAGTGGAAGTGCGCCTTCGAGATCGGCTTGGCGCCGTTCTTGCCGAAGGGGTTGCTGAGAATCGGAAACCCGGTGCGCAGCGTTGATGCGGGCAGCGTCGTGATGCCGGCCGGCTGGCCGGGGGTCACGCCGACGTAGGCAGAGCCGAGGTCGCGGTCAGCGAGCATCTGCGTGAACAGTCCACCGAAGGAGTGGCCCATGATGATCGGCTTGTCACCCTCGGCGAAGCCGGGCAGAGCGCGAATGATGCGCTCGTAGTTGTCGACGATCTGCAGAATTCCGATGTTCTTCAGCGCCTCGGGGTTGCGACGAATGTCTTCCACCGAGCGGTCGTCGATGCCGGGCCATCCCGGAACCACGACGGTGTGACCGGCAGCGCGGAAGCGCTCGGCCCAGGTGTTCCAGCTCGTCGGCGTCATCCAGAGTCCGTGTACGAGGACGATGGTCTTCTTGCTCATGATGTTCTCCTTCAGTTCGCGTTCTCTCACTTTGGGAGAACGATCGTTCTTTCTTGTTTCTGAAGATAGACCTAGAAGATGACGCCTGTCAAGCAAAAAGAGAAAGATCGTTCTATCATTTTGGAGGAGCAGTCAACTGACCCGGAAAACTTTCCACAGGCGACTGGATGTGCGGTCAACGAGGACTGCCGTAAGCACTACAAAGGAACGAACATGAGCACTTCAGAGGCACGAGAACGACTGCTACGCACGGCGAGCGAGCTGTTCTATGCAGACGGCATCCACTCGGTCGGCGTCGACCGCATCCTTGAGGCAGCGAGCGTGACGCGCGCGACCTTCTACCGGCACTTCCCCGGCAAGGAGGATCTCGTGCAGGCCTATCTCGAGCGGGAGGACTCGCAACTGCGCGGCGCCTTCGCCGGCATGGAGGGCCTCACGCCCGAGCAGCAGCTCGAGGGGGCGATCCTCGGCATCGCCGACGACATCAGCCGCAATCACACGCGCGGCTGCCCCTTCATCAACGCCAGTGCGGAATACCCGGATGCCGCTAGCCCGATTCGTCAGGTGATCAAGGGTCACCGAGACTGGTTCCGCAGCACTCTGCAGGGAGCGCTCGAGCGGGCCGGCCGCGCGGACGCGGCCGAGCGGGCCGGAGCACTAGTGCTGCTGCGCGATGCCGCCCTCGTCGGCGGCTACCTCGACGGCCCTGCCACCATGCGCGACACGTTCGTCAGCACCGCGCGAACGGTCGCTGGGGTTTAGGACAGCGCGCTGAGCAGCTGCGCCTTCGTCAGCTTCGAGTAGCCGACGATG